>Ga0316222_1005698_pt1 | contig 10513 bp, 9 predicted proteins | sample TBH18011metaG_FD_206008 | JGI IMG/M metagenome (GOLD analysis project Ga0316222, IMG submission 206008) | Freshwater microbial communities from Trout Bog Lake, Wisconsin, USA - TBH18011 | ecosystem: Environmental > Aquatic > Freshwater > Lake > Hypolimnion/Profundal zone | place: USA: Wisconsin... | reverse complement strand
CGCGAGGTTCATGCCGGCTGGAAAAGCCGTCCCCGTCGCCGTATCTGCAATCGAAGTCAATGAGACCACAAACTCTCTCGTGTTCTCCAAATGCCGACTATAAAGCGCCGCGATCATCTGCCGCGTGAGGATCGAATCTGAAGCCGGATTTAATAGTAAAATCAAATCGGCAGGTAGTCCCTTCGCCGGTTCCACATGATCATGAATCTCCGCATTGATCGCATGCGCCACCGAACGCTCCACAACGAGGCCCCCAAAGGAATGTCCGAGTAGAATCGTGTATTGCCCCTCCACATCATGATACTTTCGTGCAGATTCCGAGACCGCCGCGATCGCATCGTAGCAGTCGAAATTACTGGCTAGCCGTTCCGCCGCAGCCTTGCGGCTGAAAAACGTCAACTCCTTCACCACCGGCACTTTCGTCAACTGCCCGCGCCAGCCGAGATAAACGCCTATGACATGGAAATGCGCTTTGCGCACGATTTCCGACTGGCTCAAATCATGCAGTAAAGAGGAAAACTTCTCCGCATCTCCTGATCGGGCATTGTTCTGCCAGCCATGCACATAAGTCACCACCAGCGGGCGGGGCGTGCTTTTGATCAATGCCAGCGCATTCTCAAGTTGTGTGGGGTCTTGATAAGACCCTTGCTCACCGAACTCTACGAAGGCCAGATTGTAGCCCTCCTTCCGTTGAATTGAATTCTGCGGGTGCGCTGCCGAGTTCGCGTAAAATGCTGTCATTGGCGCACAGCCCGCAAATAAGAACGAGAATCCAAGGATTGCGTAAAAGGGGATCGTTTTCACGGAGTCAGTATGTCGCCAGGGAACGGAGATGCCACCTTTTTTACGGTGCCTGTTCAATTATAAAATATGAATTGGTAATGAGAGATTAGCCAATATTGGCAAGTTTGTCTCTCTGGATGCGCCCTCCCTCCGGTGTAGGCAGTGGAATTTTCACACCCGAGAGACATCAGGGATAGTAAGGATTTCACCGGGGCAGAGCAGCAGGGTGGATCGAATTTTTGTGAAATCACACCCCGGGATCATGCCTTCTATCGCTGCTTTTCCCCACGAAATAAACGAATTAAACATGTTTTCACCCCTTATTTCGTTTAATTCGTTACTTCACGGGATGCATGCCAGCGTTCAGACGGTGCGCCAGCTGTGACTTCTTTCGTTAAATTCGTCAATCCGGCCTGACGAAGAATGTGCAAGGCGTCGCCCAGTGCGTCGCCTCCAAGATTGCGTTGGAAAACCTTTTCGCTAATTTCCGTTCTTGTCATACCAGCGACGCCCGCCTCCGTTAACGCCACAAGAATCCGGTCGGCGTTTTTGTCGCCGGTTTGCGTGCCGAATATCCACCGCGCCGATTGCTCGCAGTAACTCCACAGCGCCATCGCTGCGAGGTGGTGTGCAGGCCCTATGACAGATGTGCAATCAAGCAAGGCATAAACGGCGCTCAAACGCATGACCTGTGCCTCCGCTCTGCCCGTTACCGCGCCTAGCAGACCGGGCTTGCCTTCGGAAAGTTCAGGATAGACAGCCCGCCACAATTCGCTTGCAGTTTCGCCCCGCTTCACTTCTCCGGCGTTGCTCGCAAACTCAATTGCGCATTTTAGTTTATCCACAACACCATCGAAATTCACGGCGTCGATTTGTCCGCCTTCCGGTAAGCACTTGCTCCGCTTGACCGCCAGCCAGCAAAATCGGTTTGCAAATCCATTTGCGGCCTCGGTCTGATTCAATAAGCGTCGCAACTCATCCCGTGTAATATGACCAATAATGGAAATATGGGCATTCGTGGCTTGGGCCGGGGATTTTTTCGTCATCGTTCTCATAGCGCCGGTGTCCCATGCCTGCCGGAGGATTGGGGAAAGTGTGTTTGCTCCCCGCTCCATGACTCGCAGCATATTCGCAAATTCCCCCTCGATCAGGAAAAGGCGCTTGTCATCGACCCCTTGATGGACGATGACGTCCTCGTCTTCTCCTTCATCGTCCGGCTGGCTTGCCACAATGGCATCGCGCACGTTCCAAATTAACCCCTCGCCACTGCTCAAGCCGGATGTTACACAGCTTTTTACCCAGTCCTCGTCGACCCGTGTGAGCAGGCGCCCAATCTGATTCCAACTCGTGCCTTTTCGCCCCTTGCTTGATTGCCCGACGAGTACGCCGAAAAAGTTGAGACAGTGCCTTGCCCCGTCCGCCACCATGTAGGCATTGCGACCAATCGAATTTCCGAAGGCGGCAAGAAGCTGAAACAGTAGTGCTGCGGAGTCTGCTTCGGTGTGTGGCTCGATCATTTGGATGACCTCGCCAGCCACGCCATGAAACGCCGCCTCACTCATCGGCTTTGGATAATTGCTATCGGCACCCGTAGTCGCACTTTTGGGGCCAGGCTGCATTTCCATTACCGATGCGGGTTTCATAGGTTTATTTAAAATTGTTAAACGTGATAATAGCGGGTTGGAGAAATGGAAAAATCATGCATCAAGATACGCGGCATATTGGCGCATCTGAAGGAGGTCGAATGTGGTTAGCGCCCTCACCCCAAAGAGTTCCTTTTTGAACGCTTCATATTGATCATTATTTTCCTGATCATAGTGGGGACGAGGCTTTGGACTGACAATGCCCTCCTCCGAGAGGCAATCATTGAAGACCAACTTGCCCCCAAAAAACTCAATGAGACCCTTCCCAACTGCAAGCCAGTAGGGGGTTGATGACGGCATGAGTATTTTTGAGTATTCAGCATGAGTTGTGTCTTCGTAATGAAAAAAAACGTGGTGCATGGTTTGCCCGTCAATCAAATTGCCTTTAATTATAATCTCGGCTAATCCCAGAATAGTTGTCGCATTCACGTCGACTCCGGGAACCGTGACATAGGTCCAGCCATTATCTGATCTTCTGGTAAGTGGCAGCCCCGAAAGCAATCCGATGACATTGGCGACATCGGTCACTCGAGCATTATGAGGTAAATAGATTATTGCGTTAGCTCCCATACGATGTCCTCCTCGAAACTTTTCTGTGGCTGATAATTGGAGACGCATGAGTCGCATTGGATTCACAACTTTCCATGCCGCCTTTCCGCGCATTTTTTCTTCTCCAATAGTTAGCAAGAGTGCGCGTTGCGCGCGAAAGCCATTCCCGGTTATTGCTGAGGGGAACAATATCAACCGATGCAAAGTATTTTGGCCCGTTCGCGGCGGGCTTGCCAAGTGGCTCAAGCAATTTCGCGGCGACGAGCACCGGGATGTCGTGCTCGGAAAAGCCAAGCACAGCGGCAACTTCACCCGTGCTGAGACGCCCGGGCAACCGGACGACGTTTAGCAGGGCAAATATCTCATTGCTACCTTGAAGCTTTTTTGTTGCGAACATGAAGGCATTGTCAGTCCCTTCATAATTCGGCGCTAGTTTACTGATGTGAGATATTGCTAGCCATATAACTCACATGAAACTTCTTGAAGTTTTGTTGCCAGTAAGGCGGATCCCCTGCCTCAGCTATGCTGACCCAATCATACCACTTTACAATTGAATATGATACCGATGCCAAAGGAGAAAAAGTTTGGTCGGAATCTTTACAAAGACACCAATAGAGCTCGTTGATGGCTCGCTCCAGCGGATACTGTTTATTCAGGTTACTGAGGCGTCGCACCTCGTTTAGTGGCATATTATCTATCAACTCATACCAATTGCAGGGATGGAAGACGCCGCTGTTTTCTTTGATCCATTTAATAGCATCTGCATCCTCGCGGCGAAGCACCCTACGCCAATTCCTCATATTGTCGTTAGTTAAACCCATTGCGTAGGGTGACCAGTCAATCGAGCCAGGAAATATGAATAGTTTGGCTTCAAGATCATTTGGTACATTGCAATTTTCGGAATTGGGATAATCTGGGGTCTCCGATTTGCGCTTGATCAAGTCCGGCATAATGGATGGCTTTCTCAGCACGTGTATCCAAGCCTCATCGACAGATGGCAAGGAACGGGAAATGTTATTTGGTTGTTTGGTGTCGATGAGCAGGTGGGCAGCTTTGACCAACAGCGCTTCCCTCAGCATGAGGCGCACTGGGCCGCGATGTGCTGTATTCCTTACGCTTTCGTTTATGCATTTCTCAAATGCCCTCCAACCTCTAGCGTCTGTTCGCTGCCAAATAGCCGCCGCTCCATCCTGCATTAGGGGGTGTTGGCTGTCGAAATTAACGAAGATTCCCTTTTTGGGCAGTTCCCCCTGCAGACCTCGTGACTTGAGATAGCACTGAAGGCCATCGTGAAAATCCTTAAATGAAAAAATCGCATTCCGTTGTTTTGCGAGATAAACCTCGATAACGTTAACTTCGTCGGAGATTTTCTGAAATTTCGTTGAGAGTTGTTTGTATTCAGCGCGCCATGCGTGAATTGTCTCAGCAACGTATGATATTTCCTCGTGCCATTGAATATATCCCCCCTCCACGCACTTGGCAAAGCTCCCCCTGACTGGCTTCTTATCAACAATTTCCGCGGCTCCGAGTCGGAGCGCTCGGCTCTCCAGTTGTTCGATGGCAGAACGGAGGTCTGCTTTGGTACGTAGAACGCGCTGGTAATGCTGTAGAGAGTCCTGAAACTCTTTCCCTCCGCGGATCATCAGAAAGTTCTCAACTTCTTCCCTTCCCATCCCGCGTGTCAAACTATCGTAGAGCAAGCCGACAATAATGCTGGCCAATTCTGTCGCTAGGGTCACGAGCAATGGTCCTCTTTTCCTCTCGTCCGGCACCTTGGCAATGGCCAATGGCGGGCCAACTTGCTTCAGAGTGGAAATTACCAGCGGCAATGTGAAGCCGCGGAGGTGCTCGTGGTGAGGTAGAGCCTGCATAAAAAAAATTACCGAAGTTCTTGTTCCTATGCAATACCGGATGTTCTTGGGAACTTCACGATTAACGAGTAGCGCGTTGACATCTTCCACTGTCCCCTGCATTTTTCATTCGGTGAAAAGCCGCAGGAAACTACTTGGCACCAGAGTGGAGCACCTCGTCTCCGACCTGTCCCTAAAACTGTCCCTCCTTTGTAGTGGTGGAGTAATGGCTGAGTACGCGGGGGTAATGCTTGATTACTCTGTAAAAATGGGTATTTTTACCCTGAAAATAGCAGCAAAATCGATCGAATCCCACCCCCTCCGCCATGCCCTTCGACCTTTTGTGAGAAGCCCTCTCCTTTCGAGCCTGTGAATACCACCGGAAATCCCCTCTCTTCCTCCATCCGGTTCAAGGTTGTGCTCGGGTTCGGGCTAGCCATTCTGGCGGTCATCATCATTGCGGCCCTCTCCATCCACAGCACCCGCGCTTTCCTCCGCACGGCGGAGTGGGTTTCGCATACTCACCGCGTGCTTGAAATCCACGAATCCATGCTACGGCATTTGATGGAGGCGGAGAGTGCCGCCCGAGGTTACCTCATCACGGGGGATGAGTTGATGCTCGACTTGTTCCGACAAGCTTCATCGGAGGGAACCAAGAACGCCGAGGATCTGCACGGGATGCTGGCGGACGACCCGGATCAGCAGGCCCGGATCCAGACAATCCAAAAGCGAATGAAGCACAAGCTCCAGAAGCTGAACGAGTTGATCGCCCTGCATCGAAGCGAAGGGACGGACGCTGCGTTAAAGCGTTTTTCCACCGTCGGACAGGAGGGCTCGATGTTCGAACTTCGCTCCCTTATGGCCGAGTTTGAACTCAAGCAGGAGCAAATTCTCGACGAGCGTTCCGGGCTGACAAACCGGATCGGACGGGAAACCATGGCCACTGTTTTGCTCGGTTCGGGCATCACCGCCGCGCTGCTGATCGTGGCCGTAGCCCTGATCTTGCGCGACATCACCGCCCGCCGTTGCGCCGAGGGATTGCTCGCCCGGGAGCGCAACCTTTTGCGAAACCTCATCGACGCTATCCCGGAACACATTTACGTCAAAGATCTTAAGGGAAACTACCTGCTCGATAACGCGGCCCACCGCCAGTTCCTCAATATTGCTGATCTGGCCGGGCTCGCCGGGCGCAGCGTGTTCGACTTTTTTCCCAAAGCGCTCGCGACGATCTATCACGACGACGACCAGAGCGTCATCCAGTCTGGAACTCCGATTCTAAACCGCGAGGAATCCGGCCTCACCACCGATGGCAAGATGATCTGGCTCTGCACCACCAAAGTCCCTTTTTACAGTGTTGAAGGGGACTTGATCGGCTTGGTATGCGTGAGCTCCGACATCAGCGCACGGAAAGCGGACGAGGAAAAACTACGCATCTTTGCCGCCCAACTTGAGCAGAGCAATGCCGAGCTTCGCGATTTCGCCGGGGTCGCTTCCCACGATTTGCAGGAGCCGCTGCGTAAAATCCGGGCTTTTGCCGACCGACTCCGGCTCAAATGCTCCAGCACTCTGGATGCACAGGGGCTGGATTACCTCGACCGGATGCAAAATGCCGCTGGGCGGATGCAGACGCTCATCCAGGATTTACTCACACTTTCCCATGTCAGCAGCCGGGCGCAGCCGTTTGAGGAAACGGACTTGGGGAGGGTCGTCCAGGACGTTTTCTCTGATCTCGAACTGGGGATCGAGCAGACCCAGGCGAAGATCGAGGTCGGGACACTGCCGAAAATTGATGCCGACCCGGTGCAGATGCGCCAGTTGTTCCAGAACCTCCTGAGTAACGCGCTTAAATTCCACAAACCCGGCCAGCCACCGGAAGTGACCATCTCCGCCCAACTGCTCCCGTCTCAGGAGCAGCAGATCGCTGAAGCTGCTCCGGGAGAGGAAATTTGCCAAATCGTGGTAGCCGATAACGGCATCGGTTTCGAGGAGCAATTCGTCGAGCAAGTCTTCACCCTATTCCAGCGGCTCCACAGCCGCCAGGAATACGAGGGGACCGGAATCGGGTTGGCCGTGTGTCGAAAGATTGCACATCGCCACGGGGGGAGTATTATAGCCAGGAGTGAGAAGGAGCAGGGGGCCACGTTTATCGTCAAGCTTCCCGTTAAACAAATCACAAAATCATGAGCAAATACGGTAAACCGATCACCATTCTGATGGCTGACGATGATGATGATGATCGTCGTCTAACGCGGGAGGCGCTTTTGGATGGGCGGCTCGCCAACGACTTGAGGTTTGTCGAAAACGGCGAGGACCTCATGGATTATCTGCGCCGCAAAGGCAAATACGGCGGTGTGGAAACACCCCGGCCCGGCCTGATCCTGCTGGACCTCAACATGCCGCGCAAAGACGGGCGCACGGTGCTCAAGGAAATCAAGAGCGACCCGGAGTTGCGCCAAATTCCCGTGGTGGTGCTGACGACATCACAGGCTGACGAGGACATCTTCAAATCCTACGATCTGGGCGTCAATTCCTACATCGTCAAGCCGGTCACCTTCGAGGCGCTGGTGGATATTCTTCAGACCTTGGAAAAATACTGGTTCGAGATCGTCGAACTCCCGCCCGACAGCGCCGGTTAGCGCAACCAATGCCTGACGCATCTGAGAAACGACAGCGTTTTTTCGTAGCATCGCCAGGAAAAACTCCGCTATCCTTCCTGCAACCCGGCACATGGAGTTTTCCATTTTAGCGACGCTGATCGTCGCGCTTATTTTCCTCTCCGCTTTTTTCTCCGCGATGGAGACGGCGTTTTTCTCGTTGCAGCCAAGCCAACTCCGTCACATCCAGAACAAAGCCCTGGCCGAAACCTTGGCGCGGCTACTAGCCAATCCCCGGCGGCTCCTGAGTGCGTTGTTGCTGGCCGATGCCTGCGTCAATCTCCCCCTGATCCTTCTCTGCCTGCTTCTGCTGCGGGATACTCCGCGCCATGGGATCCCTTACTGGGCCTGTGCGCTGGTCATCTTTGCTGTTGTCGTGGTGCTCTGTGACTTGATTCCCAAAATGGTTGCCCTGCGTGCGCCGTTGCGGGTAGCGACGTTCGGAGCCCACGCGTTTGACCTGCTGCTGCCCATACTCGATCCCGTCTGTCAGAAATTGCAGTGGACCAGCGAACGTGTCGCCGATGCGCTCACCCCAAAATCCTTCACCGCGCGCACGCCGCTGGACGAGGGCGAACTGGAGACGCTCATCGAACTGAGCGCAGAAGAAGGAGCGCTCCATTTGACCGAAAGCGAGATCATCCAGGAAATCCTCAAACTCGGCAACAAGACCGCCCGCGACTGCATGACGCCGCGGCTCGACATGTTCGCCATCCCCGACAACCTCACCAATGAACAGGCGTTCGAGCAACTTCGCCTCAAACGGTTCCGACGCGTGCCGGTCTTTGCGGATATACCGGACAATATTCTGGGGCTGCTGGACGTGAAGCGCTTCCTGCTCACGCCCGATCTGCACTACACCGAACAACTCACGCCTCCCAGCTACGTGGCGGAAACAATGAAGGCGCTCGATTTGCTCCGCAGTTTTCTCACCCACCCGCAGCGGTTGGCCATCGTGGTGGATGAGTTCGGCGGGACGGAAGGCGTCGTTGCCCTGCCCGACGTAGTGGAGCAGATCATCTCCGACGCGATCCCCTCCGCCGACGAAGACCTCTACATCGAGAGCGGCGGCGATGGCGTGCTGATGGTTGCGGGCAATGTCCGGCTGGACGATCTGGGTGAACGCACCGGCGTCGATCTGGAGACCGAGGGAATCGACACCATTGGCGGCCTCGTCTTCAACCAACTCGGCTCCCTGCCGCGCCCCAGCGATGTCCTGATGGTGAAAGGACTGCGCGTCACCATCCGGCGCGTGAGCCGCAAACGAATTCACGAGATGCTGGTGGAAATCCCGCCTCCCTTGGAAGCCGCTGAAGAGGAGGAAGGCGCATGATGCTCTGGCTTGCCATCGTGGTCTTGTTGCTCGTCTCCTTCGTTTTTTCCGGGATCGAAGCGGGACTTTTGAGCCTCAACCGCGTTCAACTCCGCAATCGAGTGAAACACCGGGATCGCGCCGCCTTGCGTCTCCAGAAACTTCTCAAGGACCCGGAGCGCTTACTGCTGACTGTGGTTATCGTGACCAACATGGCCAACATCTTTGCCATCACGCTCGCCACGACGGTCTTTGTTCGGCACTGGGGACACGCGGGCTATGTTGTGGCGCTACTGATTTTTCTGCCGCTTTATCTCTTCGGTCTGGAACTCTTCCCCAAGGCGCTCTTCCGCCGCTTTCCCACGCCCGCTCTGGCGTATCTCTCCCCGCCGCTGCGTCTCGCTTACCTGGCCTTGGGGCCGCTACTCCGGGGGAACGTCCGTCTCTCCCGACGGCTGTTGCCGCCGATGGAAACCCGCAAACTCTTTGCCGCGCGCGAGGATTTTAAATACTTGACCTTGGAAACTGAACGCAGCGGAGCGATCTCGCCCGTGGAGAGACAGTTGATTCACGGGGTGGTCGATTTCCGCTCCGTCAATGCACAAGACTTGATGCAACCGCTTGCGGATTTCATCACCATCCCCCACAGCGCCGAAATCGAGGAACTCATTGCCGCAAGCCGCAACGGCAAGGTGGAGCGCTTTCTCGCGCTCTCGGAGACGGGCGAAATTCTCGGGCTGGTTTCGTTTTTTGAAGCCGTGCTGGCCCGCGGGCCACACGCAAAAATCAGTTCTCACATCCGCCGGATTGTTTCCGTGCGGGGATCGGAATCGGCCTTCCGAGTATTACGCAGGATGCGGACTTCCCGGACCCAAGCGGCGCTGGTGATGGAGGGAGACGTCCCGCTCGGAATCATCTTCGCCGAAACCCTCTACCGGCGGCTGGTCTCGGGGTAGCGGGCAACCATTTTCCGGACGACTTCGCTAATGAGGTGCGCCGCTGCGCAGAAATCCATCCGCCCTGTGTTGATCGTCAGGGTGTAGTTCAACGGATCGTCAATGGAGGCGTTGAAATAGCGTTTGACGTAGCGGCAGCGCCCTTGGTCAACTTTTTTGACGTAGGTGGCGGCCTCATCATGGGTCAGCCCATGGGATTCGGCGGCATGTGCCACCCGTTTTTCCAGCGGCGCCACCAACCGGACGTGCAACGCGGGTTTGAATTTCGCAGTGATTAGGTTGGCACCACGCCCCACCAGAATGACATTGCCCATCCGCGCCAGCCGGAAGAGGGTTTCTGAAGTCTGTTCCGCCAGTCTCCAAGCCGAGGGGTGAAGACCGAGCGTTTCTTCCACGGCGTTAATCAGACCGGGCCGAACGTCCTCGGGAAGGAACCGCTTGAGGGTTTCAGGCATTCTATGGTCTTCCAAGACTTTCTGGACGAGGTTCTTGTCAAAAACAGTCCAAGGTGGACCACCCCATTCGGCGTTATCCTGATTCAAAAGCTGCGCCACGAGTTCTCCAATCGTAAAGGCGCCAGCTCCAGCTTCCCGCGAGAGTGTGATAATCGGCAGCGCGGGTTTGTCTTTGTGTTCAGCCTGATGGCTGTGGGCTTCGAGGTAAGCTCGACATCCCGCCAAGGGATCGAGTAAGTAATCGTTCATAACTCAATTATCCTCTTTTTTAGGGAAATCACAGCTATTTTTCCGAAAAAGTGATCTTTTAT
>Ga0316222_1005697_pt1 | contig 10513 bp, 17 predicted proteins | sample TBH18011metaG_FD_206008 | JGI IMG/M metagenome (GOLD analysis project Ga0316222, IMG submission 206008) | Freshwater microbial communities from Trout Bog Lake, Wisconsin, USA - TBH18011 | ecosystem: Environmental > Aquatic > Freshwater > Lake > Hypolimnion/Profundal zone | place: USA: Wisconsin... | reverse complement strand
TCTGGTTTGATAAACTGCATGGTATCGTAAATAGCCAAGCCAGCAGTTACACTACCACCTGGACTGTTAATATACAGCAAAATATCTTTATCTGAATTTTCTGCTTCTAAGAACAGCAATTGTGCCACAATTAAACTAGCTGAATGTTCACTGACATCAGTGTCTAGCATTACAATACGATCTTTAAGTAATCGACTGTATAGATCATAACTACGTTCACCGTCTGATGTACGTTCTACTACAACTGGCACTAAATTTGGCATAATTTTCCTTTATCTACGTTCGAGTTTTTCTTGACAGAATACACAAAGCTGACAACCTGGCACAGCCTTACGTCTAGCTTCTGGGATTTCATCTCCACACTCTTCACACTCTTCTGCGCTGGGTTTAGCCGCTTGAGCTTCTAACTTGCGACGCACACCTGCCACGGCATTTAAGTTATTATGAATAGCATGAAGCTGGCCCATTTCTGCCTCTTCTTCATTATTATACTGCCAGTCGTCTTTTAAATCAAGTTCTTTCATTAGTAATCACTCTTTATGTTTTTAGGTAAAACCGGTCTGTCAACTTCAAGCATATTTAACCTAGTATATAGTATGCTCAACAAATTCTTTACTGACTGTTCTGTTCTAGCACGATACTCATCAGTGATACCTGGATTAGCAACCATGATGCGTCCAAGTTCATGTGCTTCTGTGATAGCTCGTTGTAGAGTTTCTAGTTCTGTCATGCGAAATAATGCCAAAGTAGGCCAGCAACGGCTGTGGCTGTCATAATACTGTTGACTACAATTAGGCTAGGTTTGCGCCAGCGGATGCTAACTGTTAGCCAACATACACCACCAAAGCATAGAATGATTGCGCCCTGTGGATAGTAGCCCAAGCTGTTTATGGCTGTGCCTACTACAAGGATAGCAGTACCTAGCCATTCTAACAATTGATTGATGCGATTATTTTCCATTAAAACGCAACCGTACCAAGTTCAACATATTCAAGTTCTTCTAAGGCTTCTTGTTCACTATCAAAACCACAGACATCATAGCCAGTGGCATAATGCTTGACATACCAACGACCATTGCCAGGACTTGCTTCAGTGTCTATACCAACTTCGCCAACACCTTGAATTACTTTCATTGCCTTATCCATGTTGTTTACTCCTTATTAAGTTTACAAGTGCTATTATAGACTCTTTTAACCAAAATGTCAACCAAAATCTACCAACTTGAGTTGTAAAATACTTTAAGACCTAAGAACAATTGACTACGTGCTTCTTTGATAAACTTCAAGTCTTCTTCATAGTAGTATTCATCACTTGGATCACCCCAGAAGAACCCAGTGGCTTCAACACCTTTAACACGACCACGTTTAAGATCCTCTTCAAGTTGGTCAATGTCTTCCCAAGTAAGTTCAAGTTCATCACCGTTGAACTCACCTTCATTACCCTTGCTGACCCAGAGATTATACATCCAACCATGTAGGTTTGGATGCTTGCGCCAGTAGGCAATTTCAAATGGTTTAGTGACTTTGGAATTAACAAATTCACCAGTTTCTTTGTCAAAGGTGCTGTCATCCCAAAATTCTTTATTTTGTCCTGCTCGAGTAGCAACATAAGCATACATGTCTAAACCCATTATACGCCCCTTAGTTCTTCTGCTGTCTCTTGTGCAATAGCAGTCATAAATTCTTTTCTAGGAATACCAGTTACTTCAATATATTGATCAATTAACTGATCACGTAACATTGAATATTTTTTAAAACTTGAATATAATGCCCTAGTAGGAGCACCTTTCATGTCAGTTAAAAAACACTCCATAACTTGTTCTTTAGTAAAAGTTGCCATGACATACCTTTCTTAACAATGTAAGTGCTATTATACTATCAGAAAACCAAAATGTCAACCAAAATCTGTTTAAATAGTTATATGACCACTGTATACTGTAATTTTGGATTTGCGCATTTATTAAACGATTTGCCTATACAGTTTGAGCCAACTGTTGAACAGTTCTTATCTAGTTCTGGAAAAAAAGTTGCTGTGTGTTTCATTCCCTTTCCCTATGATCAACTAGGTCAGCAATTTGAGCAGACTATAGATCAACTATTAACCGGTGCTGATCACATTGTGGTGTTAGGATCAGAATTACATGATCGCACTGTGAACTTTGTCCGTAGATATCAAAATCCTAAAATTACTTTCTTGCTCTGTGGTCAAGTACAGGGCATAGATCACGGACTATGGCCGGACTGGTTTGAACGAGGCACAGCATGTTATCGTAACAGTACAGTACTAGAACAACTCAATCCCCATCAAGTCAAACCTAAAACCTTTGATATCCTATTGGGCTTAAATAGACCACATAGAGATATTCTATATAACTACATAAAACAAAATAGACTAAATGATCGTGTGATCATGACTTATATCAATGATAAAGAATCAATCCCCTGGGAAGATTCTGATAGTTATATATGGGAAGATGGACTTGAGTTGCCCGATAAAAGCATCAAGTACACAGTGACTCCTGTGGTATATCACGGCCGGGAAATGACTCTAAGTCAGGTAGTGCCGATTAAAATATATAATCAAACTGCGTATAGTGTTGTTGCTGAAACTAACTTTGCTCGTGACTATGTGTTCCATACAGAAAAAATAGTTAAACCTATACTGGCTCGTAGACTGTTTATAGTCTTTGGCGGCCATGGATATTTGGCACACTTACGTCAATTAGGGTTTCAGACATTTGGCTCTGTCATCGACGAAAGCTATGATCTAGAACCTGACTTTAAACAGCGTGGGCAGATGATCTGTAAACAGATTAAATATCTAATCAGTCAACCACAAGAACCAATACTAGAACAAATTAAACCTATAGTAGAACACAACTATAATCTAATCATCAACAATGACTGGTATGAACAGTTTACTACTCAATTACGGAATATAATACTATGAAACATGTTTATGTAGACGACGACAATAGTCGTCATGCTATCACTAGTCTAGCCCTAGACTCAATCATTTTATATACTGAATATGATGATTTTTTAAAAATAACTAGCCCCGACAAAATTGCGGTGTTTCATTTTTTAGGGGAAGAATCTGACAGACCAACTAGAAAAAGAATTGAACTTAAGAATAAATTAAACTTATTAATCAGGCAGTGCCAGGCTATTATTATGTTTTCTAGTGAGCTGTGTTCTGAAGATGCGGCACTTTATAAACAGTATAATCAACCTAATGTATATCATTATCTTTGCGGATTTGTTGACGGAGTACTACCTAGACCTTGGATGGATTGGTTCTACATGACTGCTAACGAATATAATGTAAATCCTTCTATGCTGGCTAAACTAACACCATATGAAACTAAACCATTATATTTTGATATACTATTAGGATTAAAAAAACCTCATAGAGATAAAATCTACAATTATGTTATTGACAATAATTTACAAGATCGGGTACTCATGACCTATTACCAGACTCCTGACAAATCTTTGACATTAAAATCCAACAGTGAGTGGATAAAAGGTGTAGAAGGTGATATAGAATCAAAATGTGATATGACTCATTCTTCAGCCACAGTAAATTATCAAGGTAGAACAATGTATTTGAGTATGATAGCCCCTGTTGATATATACAATCAAACTGCTTACACTATTGTGGCAGAAACCAAAGCAGATCCGGGGTATACATTTTATACAGAAAAAATAGTTAAACCGATCCTAGCTGAAAGATTGTTTATTGTGTTTGCTGGAGAAAATTACCTACAAAATTTGCGCAATCTAGGATTCAAAACCTTTAACGGAATAATTGACGAAAGCTATGACAGCGTCAAAGATGCTAACATTCGTTTTAATATGGCTTTAGAACAAATGCGTCAGTTATTGGATAGACCGCAACGAGAAGTATTGGATTTAATAAGACCTATCACTGAACACAATAAGAAATTAATGTTAGAAAATAATTGGCGCAAGTCACTAGACAATGGTATAGAAAAAATTATACTTGGCAATTAAATGATTAAATAATGTACAAGGAGATTTTCAATGATTAAATTTATCAAACAACTTTTTGGTTTCGGAACTAGTAAAGAAACAGTAAAAGAAATTTTAACACCACCAGCAACTACATCAGCTGACTTTGTAGTAGCTACTGCTACAAGTAATGTGCCTAGTGTTACTGTACCAACAGCCACTTACATCGAGCCAGCTAAACCTGTAAACAAGGTTAAGGCCATTGGCGAAACAGGTGCTAAAGCAGTTGCAGCAGCCACAGCACCTAAGCCAGCTAACAAGAAACGTCGTCCATATCGCGGTAACAAAAATGCGGGTGGTCAAGTTGCTACAGAAGGCAAAACTAAAGGTGGCAATGGTTCATTGGCTAAAGTTGGTGTTACGCCAGCTAAACCAAAACCAGTTGCTCCAAAAGCACCGACTGTTAAAAAGAAATAATGTTGGCCAAACAAAAAGCACCCTAGGGTGCTTTTTTTACGACTGTAGTGATTGCCACATATATTCTTCTTCAGTGAGCCACTGTTCCATCTTAAGTGGATCTTCTCCTGCTGGGCCTTCTGTCCATCGCACTCCATACCAAAACTTTTTAAGCCAAATAAGTCGTTTAGATTCACTACTCCAATAAGGTAACCAAGCAAATCGTTCTCTCCACTTATATCTGGTATCGTTTATCCAATGCCAACCAGGGGGTGCCCATGTTGCGCCCATTACACTAACTCCAATTGTTTAGCACGTTCATATAAACTAAAACTTGCTAGATTCTTACCTTTGCTTTCGCACATGATGTCAAAAGATTCTAAGAATGATAATGCCCAATCGTTACAAGCAGTGTTCCAGTAGAAGTCACTGTGCGCACGTAGTTTACTTTTCTTATGTCCTGACTCTAATAGCTCTGTGTAGTTAGGTGCTACAACACTATTGTGAGAAACGAGATAATCTTCACGACTAACACTGTAATGTAAAGTAGGACGGAGACCGCGCCAACTTTCCAAAACACGTTTTGTACGGTCGTCCAAAACGGAGATGTATTCCCCTTCACGTACCCAATGATGATGAATATCGAGTACGATAGGAACGCCAGCATCACAAAGAACAAGACAATCATCCAATCCATGTTTCATTTCCTCATTTTCAATAGTAAGTGTGTTGCGTGCTTCGGGCGATAATCTACCATAGACATCAATGATACCTTGAGCACCTCTACGACCTGCGATGTGTACGTTACATTTAAAGTCTTGAAATGTACGTCCATATCCCATCATGCGAATCATGTCCGCATGGTATTCAAATTCTTCTATAGACCTGTTAACGATATCGTCATTATCACTAGCCAAAACAGTGAACTGACCTGGATGAAAACTGAGACGCACATTACGAACACGAGCCAATTCACCAACTGCTCTAAAGGCTGTTTCCATATACCTTTTGACGTCAGCCAATTGCCAATAATAACGCCAGCTAGACTCAGTATAAACAGGTAGGATGTCGCTACTAATGCGAACCATACGAAGTGTTTCATCTAATGCTCCAACTCTTTCAATTAGTTTGCGAGTTGACTCAATGTTCTGTACCATCAAGTCCCATAGCCGCTGTTCGGCTACATCGCGTGTTTGACGATTTAACCAAGCTACAGTTGTGGTGCCAGTGTTGTACTGTTTAGCATCATCTGTTGGTTTGATCCCAAGGACCTGATCAGCTCGATCGATCCACTTGCAGGCAAAGCCTATGCGTTTTGTAGTATTCATAAAGCTATTATACTACCAAATAGACACCTTGTCAAGCTCAATCTTCGCCCGGCCAGTCTCTATAATACGCATGTTGAATATTACCTTTGACGAATTGATTAAAGCTCTTGTGCTTGTCTTCTAGTTCGCCTTCTAAAGGAGCGACCCGCTTAAAGGCCGTTTCTAATTGAGCCATGTCTGTGAATTCCATCATGATATGCCATTCTGGTAAATCTTGTATGCTACGGAATCCCATCTTACAGCGTGTGATACGATAGCTGACCATTTTGTTTTCACTGACTAAATGATCAAGAAATCCTTTCATGTTTGTAACCCAGTCTAGATCACTGATATCACCTTCTTTATCTGCCCAAATGTGATAAATGTCCATTAGCCTCTCCCTGGAAAATAATCTTTTAATGTGCCTTCTCTATGTAGGTCACTGGTAATACAATGTAATCCTCCATCCCAGAAATATCTATGACGAAAGTTAATCACATGCGGAGTAATACCATAACGGTCAAATGCTTTGAATACATCCTCATTGTAGTTATTACATACTACATTTTTTTCATCAATGACTAGCATGTTTACATCAAATACAGTTTCTTCTACATAACCCATCCAATGACCTAGCCAACTTTCGACGAATTCTGTAAAATCATCATTGAATTCTTCACCTGGCACCCACCATTTACCTTTATTCTTTTCTTTGAGCTGTAAAAAGGGCATTATAGCATTCCAGCTTTGCTTAGGCAAGTATATGACTTCCCAGTCTGGAAATGTATCGGCATAGGTTGGTACATCGTTTAAGCTCACTATAAGTCCAGGCACAACCGGGCAATATGTAGCATCGCTGTGGCCTCCGGTATCTACTACGTGCCATCTATAGTCGGGATATGTCTGACGTAAGAAGTTAAGATTTTCAGTTAGATCTTGTCCGTAAAATTCTGTTCCGATATAGATATCTTTGCCTATTCTAGTAGATGTGGCAGAATTAAAATAATCCAATGCTTTATGGGGTACTAGATTGTATACTTCTTTGTTATGGGATTTGACATGATCTAAAACATTTTTCCAAGTTTTTTCTTTGAGATTAAACTTGTTAGCATAGCCAAAATTAAGTAAATCATCAGTACTCCAGCCAGTCATAGTTTTTAATTCATTTTTAATATATCGAGGAAGACTATTAGCTTCTTCTATTGTAGATGGCGGGCTAACTGGCCAAGTCTCACCTTTTAGCGCATCCCACTCTTGTTTGTATCTATGAATTACTGTGCTAGCATCAAAAAAGAACTGTTCTCCCAACATGATAGTGTAATCGCGAGGAGTCATCGGTGGAGGTAAAATTTTACCATTACAAATATATTCTTCATAGTTATCTGAGACTTCTGGTCTTAATATTTCTACTCCAAAAGATTCTAACAGGGTAATTAGCTTCTGATAGTCTTCTTCAGTTTCTCTAGCAATGGTTTCCATTACTGTACGCACACGAGGATTAGTAATAAAACTATAAAACTCAGGAGAATAACTTTTACCCACTATACATACTTTCAAAGGATCCCAATGTTGATAGACATTATATGTCATTATAATTTCCCTAATAGTTCGTAGCCATCAATTTGACTTTTATATTCATCTGCTTGTCCCAAATACAAATATTTAAATCCACGGGCCTTGTATACAGCACATTCATTTTTAAGACTTTCTATACCTAATCGTAATTTAGGATTAGCATAATCCCAGGCAAATTGTAGACTTTCAGCATTGTCACTATCGTATGTACGAATTAGACTAAATGCTACTAATTTGTTGTTATCAGAGTATCCAATTACATCAGTATGTTCGTCAGTATATTGAATATCAAATATCGGCATTACGCTGTCAAACTGTTTATAATTACAATAATCATAATAAATTTGATTTAGCTCGTCAAGATTAAACTCATACATGAAATAATAATTCTGTAGAGTGTTATAGTTAGTTTTTGATAGATCAATTCTACAATATTTCATTGGAATCGCCATGTGACAATCTTATCCTGATCTGAGTCAGACCAAGTATCATAGTAACCCTTTGCTCGCAATTGCTCACTGGCAGCGTTGAGTTTGTCCAGTTGTTGCCCTACAATAATAGGACAATAGCCAAAATTCATTTTAACTTGACTAATGACTTCTTCTGTGTCGGGGTGATCTTCGAGTACTACTATGTTTTTGGCTAATAAATTTTTATTAGCCGCTTCTACCTGTGCTAGAAATACTGTAGGATCAATTTGATTATACCAAAAGACCACAGCTTCCTTTGACCAATCGTAGGTTAACAAACTCATACTGTCATAGTAGGGATTTGTACCTGGTTTGATTAGGATATTTTTAGATAAGCGTGCTTGACGTGCGTAAGGACAGGGTGGCCAATTGCCTAGACTAGGATGGGGCTGTTCTACAAACTCCGACATCCATTTATTAAATGCTTGTTCTACTGTAGATTGATCGATCATATATCTATTATACTTGATTTAGATATTAAGGTCAACTATTCAATCTTGCCAAATCCAGCCCATCGTGTATTACCTAAACAGACCCACCCTATGTGTCTACCAGCATCTGGATTTTGATTCCAAACAATTTGCCCACGAGTACCAACATAAGTTGGAATAGAATCAGCAGCCGACATTGTAACTTGTCCGATAACCAAATTACTAATCTTGACACTGCCATCGACATCTAAAGTGATATTTTCTTTACTGTTTGCGCCTAAGACTAATTGCTGTCTACGACTAGTACCAACATAGCCTACATCTTGAGCATGTTTATTAACAACTACTTCGACTTCTTGATCCCAAACGCTTAAGACATGTTCTGGATCTATACTGTTAATACCAACCCGGCCCTGTGTTACATATAGGGTATCACTGAGTAAATTTTCGCCTGAGGTTTGTAGATCATTTAGGATACCTACTTTTCTAAGATTACTGTCTGTTATAAAGTATCCTAACTGTGTGCCTTTGATAATTTCACGCCCGTCTTGTGTGATCTTATTTAGGTCAAGTCCTTCTGTTTGAATTTTATTAAAGATGCTATCACTAAATCCATCGAACAGTTCTGTGTTAAGTTTAGTTCGCACAGCATCACTGGTCTTGTCTACAATTATTTCAAAGCCCGCAGTAGATGTATCAATGTCGCCATTTAATACTAATTTGCCATCAAACTGGGCAACTCCTTTAACTGTTATTGTCGGAGCAAACAGTGGACCTTCAAAAGCACTGGCATGATCCATTAGGGTAAGTTGTACAAAACTAGCACGATCTTCTATACCTGTACTGCCAAAATTCTCAATGATGCCGCCTTTGATATTATCGCCAGTTGTAGCAAAGCCAGTAAAATCAATAGCAGTTTGTTTAATGCTTTTATCAGGAAAGCTCTGTGCCTGTAGCATACTGCCAACTTTGTTCTGCACTAGTCCGCCGATAACGTCAGTGATGTTAATTGCGGCTAATTTCTGACTTACATAGCTGGTAATTTGTTTATTGGCATTATCTGTTAAGGTTCGATTGATCTGCTCTGTTAGCTGTGCTAATTGTACTTGTAAAACTTCATCACTGAGATTTACAAAATTAAAATCATTGATACGTTTCTTAACAAATTGATCAACTGCTTGATTGATAGCAGTGTCGAACTCGCTGGCAGCCAGTTTATTAACCACTTCAGTAGAAATCTGTGCGCGAAGCTCATCTTCGATTGACCCCTTAAGGTTGTCAATCATACCGGCGATGATAGGTTGTAGTTGTGAATTGATATCCATAGTAATTGAATCGCTCTAAATTAAAACTTAATTGATATTACATGCTCATAATTCTTTTTTATGAGACTTTTGTACATTAAATTTTTATGTACGTAAAAATCTTTAGCACTAGCATCGATACTAAATTTTGCCATCTGTTTAAAGAACATTGTTCTACGAGCAAAGGCTGTTGAAACTTGGGTGTTGGCACCGTCTAATTCATAGACTGTGGTGTTCCAACTGTTCTTATCAGAGAAATCGTAGTCATGATATTCTAAGAATATCTTAGTTTGAGTTTGATTGTGTACTGCCAACGGCTGACTAAACTCGCGGTCTTTAAAATCTTGATTCTTATAATCACGTAAAGTTGTAATTACCAAGTCTTTGGCCATACCGCAGATGGCTTGTATGTTATTCATTTGCTCTTGTTCTGACTTGGCAAACGTAAAAAATTCATCGCCGACTACTACCCAATTAAATTGTTTTTTGTATTGTCCTAGCTCGTCTTCTTTAATATATACGTATTTAATGTTTAGGCTATCTAGGTACTTTTTTGTTTGATCTGTAATTGCTGTAACTGCTAGTTGTTTAGAACTAGAACCCAACATCATCGGACTAAATCCATAGAACAATGTCGACGTTGGTGTAGACTTATAGTGAAGAGAAATCGATTGAAGAATCTCTTTCTTTTTATCGATCACTTCTTGAGCCTTGGGATTGAATTTCAGCGCATTTACTGAAATTTCGGTGTATTTAGAAAAATCGTTATACATATAACTTCCATGTTTCTAGTATTTAGTTATAGTCTAACTAAATCAAGGGTCACGCAATGGAAGCCGCCTCCTAAGGTTCTAGAATGACGCATACGCAATGGTATAACTGTGAAGTTTGCTCGCTCTAAATCTTCTATTAGAGTATGCTGCTCATGATCTACAATAACAGTGTTAGGATCTACGCTTAACATATTCATACCAATCCACTTGCTAGCATAGGGAT
>Ga0316222_1005694_pt1 | contig 10521 bp, 9 predicted proteins | sample TBH18011metaG_FD_206008 | JGI IMG/M metagenome (GOLD analysis project Ga0316222, IMG submission 206008) | Freshwater microbial communities from Trout Bog Lake, Wisconsin, USA - TBH18011 | ecosystem: Environmental > Aquatic > Freshwater > Lake > Hypolimnion/Profundal zone | place: USA: Wisconsin... | reverse complement strand
GACGAGATAGCCGTTCCAGTTCCAAATCAGATTGCCGAGCGCGAACACGCCGACCACCAGCACCACATACAACGGGAAAAAATACGGTGCGAGCGCGATGGCGAAATTCGTCTTGGAAATGACGACGTGGCCGCCGGACGACCGCACCTTCATTTTTTTCACCTCGCCGCCGAACAGCCACGTCCAGAGCGCGTGCGTCAGCTCGTGGCCAAAAACGTAAATCCACATCGGCTTGGGCAGGAAAATAAAAATCACCAGCCAGCACGCCGCGCCGCCCAGCAGCGGCACCCACGTCGTGTCCGCCCCGCCGCAGGTATGCAACACTTTCAGCAACGCCAGCGCCGCGCCGGCGCAAACCGGCAGCAGCAGGATGGCAATGAAAAATTTGATCCACTTCGGCACGCGCGAATGTTAGCCGCAGATTTCGCGGATTGCACAGATTTTCAGAAGTCGCCCCGGCCTAACATCGGCGGAAATCAACGTCATCTGCGGATAAACTTGAAACTTAAAACGTGAAACGCAAAACTACGCCGATGACACAAGATCAAGTTCTCCAAGTTTTCCGCGACAGCGGCGCGCTGCTCGAAGGCCATTTCATCCTCCGCAGCGGTTCGCACAGCCGGCAATTCTTCCAATGCGCGCTAGCGCTCCAACAGATGCCCGCCGTCGAAAAACTCGGCGCGGCGCTCGCGGCCAAACTCAAACCGCTCGGCGCGGTCACCGTCGTCGCGCCGGCGATGGGCGGACTCGTCATCGGCCAGGAAGTCGCGCGGCAGCTTGGCGTGCGCTTCATCTTCGTGGAAAAAGAGGAGGGCAAACTGGTTTTGCGTCGCGGCTTCAAAATTGCGCCGGGCGAGAAAATTCTCGTCGTCGAGGATGTCGTGACCAAGGGTGGCCGCGTGCAGGAGACGATTGACATCGTGCGCGCCAATGGCGGCACGGTCGCCGGCGTGGCGATGGTCGTGGACCGTTCCAACGGCGCGGTGAATCTTGGCGTGCCGACCGTCAGCCTCATCGCGCTGCAAGTCGAGACGTTTGATCCGAACCATCTTCCGCCGGACCTCGCCAAAACTCCCGCCGTCAAACCCGGGAGCAAGTGATTTGAACAACAAAGGAACAAAGTAACGAAGTCAGGATATTCATACTTTGTTCCTTTGTTTCTTGGTTGTTAACCTAGCTTCCCACTGCGCCACACAAGTTGCGCCATCCGCCGCCCAACTGTGCCATTGTGCCGCTTGTGGCACAGTATTAAGTTTCTCCAGCGGATGAGTCGGCACTGGTTTCAACCTTTGTTTCCAACAGCTCCGTGAGTTTTTCCATGTTTGTCGCTCTTCGGCACTCTTATTGCACATGAACTGGGAACGGTTTAACCAGAAACAATTTTACTCACATCATTTTATGGCAAAAGTTTTAGGCATTGATTTAGGCACGACGAATTCCTGCATGGCGGTCATGGACAGCGGCGAACCGCTCGTGCTCGAAAACTCCGAGGGCAAGCGCACCACGCCGTCCGTCGTGGCGTTCACCAAGAGCGGCGAGCGCGTGGTCGGCGACGCCGCCAAGCGCCAGGCCGTGACCAACTCGCGCAACACGATTTACTCCATCAAGCGTTTCATGGGTCGGAAGTTTGACGAAGTCGGCGAAGAAATTAAGCGCATGCCTTACAAGGTCGTGAAGGCGTCCAATGGCGATTGCGCCGTGGAAGTCGAAGTCGAGGGCAAGACCAAGCAGTTCTCGCCGCCGGAAATTTCCGCGATGATTCTCGCCAAGCTCAAGGCCGACGCCGAAACGCGTCTCGGTGAAAAGATTTCGCAGGCCGTCATCACGGTGCCCGCGTATTTCAACGACTCGCAGCGTCAGGCCACGAAAGACGCCGGCCGCATCGCCGGTCTCGAAGTGCTCCGCATCATCAACGAGCCGACTGCCGCGTCGCTCGCTTACGGTCTCGATAAAAAGAAGGACGAGAAGATCGCCGTGTATGACTTGGGTGGCGGCACGTTTGATATTTCCGTGCTCGAAATCGGCGACGGTGTGTTTGAAGTGAAAGCCACCAATGGCGACACGCACCTCGGCGGTGACGACTGGGACAATACTTTGATGGACTGGATTCTCGACGAATTCAAAAAAGAATCCGGCATGGATCTCCGCAAGCAGCCCGACGCGCTCCAGCGCATCAAGGAAGAAGCCGAAAAGGCCAAGATCGCCCTCTCCAGCGCGACGACCTACGACATCAATTTGCCGTTCATCACGGCGGATGCCACCGGCCCGAAGCACATCCAGAAAAATCTCACGCGCGCCAAGATGGAGCAGCTCACGGACAGTTTGTTCGAGCGCACCATCAAGCCCGTCACCGCCTGTCTCAAGGACGCGGGCATCGAAGCCAGCAAGATTGACGAACTGGTGCTCGTCGGTGGCATGACCCGCATGCCGCGCGTTGTCGAGACCGCGCACAAGCTTATCAACAAAGCCCCACATCAGGGCGTGAACCCGGACGAAGTCGTCGCCATCGGCGCCGGCATCCAGGGCGGCGTGCTCAAGGGCGAAGTGAAGGACGTGCTCCTGCTCGACGTGACACCGCTTTCGCTCGGCATCGAAACGCTCGGTGGCGTGTTCACGAAATTGATCGAGCGCAACACCACGATTCCCTCGCGCAAATCGGAAATTTTCTCCACCGCCAGCGACAGCCAGCCCGGCGTCGAGATCCATGTGCTCCAGGGCGAACGCCAGTTTGCCCGCGACAACAAGACCATCGGCAAATTTAACCTGGCCGATATTCCGCCCGCGCCGCGCGGCGTGCCGCAGATCGAAGTGACCTTCGACATTGACGCCAACGGCATCTTGCACGTCGGCGCCAAGGACCTCGGCACCGGCAAGGAACAGAAGATCACCATCACGGCCAGCAGCGGCCTCTCGAAGGACGAAGTCGAGAAGATGCGCAAGGACGCCGAGCTGCACGCCGACGAGGACAAGGCCAAGAAGGAAGAGATCGAGACGCGCAACGAGGTGGACAACGCCGTCTATCGCACCGAGAAACTGGTCAAGGACAACGCCGACAAGATTTCCGGCGACGACAAGACCAAGCTGGAAACCGCGATGGCCGCCGCCAAGGAAGCGCTCAAGGGCAGCGACACCGCCGCCATCAAATCCGCCGGCGAGAAGCTGAACGAAGCGGCGCAGGCGATTGGCGCGGAACTTTACAAGGCCGCCGCCGCAAAGGCGCAGGCTGACAAAGCTGGTGCCGCCGGTGGCCAGCCACAAGGCGAAGCGCCGAAGTCCGAGGAAAAGAAAAAGGACGACGGCGTGATTGACGCGGAAGTCGTGGACGAGAAGAAGTAACTTCGTTACCTCACCATCAAATGACCAACGCAGTCGCACAGATTACAAATTCGGTTTCACCCATTAACGGCTTGGATGTCGTTAATGCGGTGAACGGATTTTATTCTTCTGCGTTTAGCCATACTGTTTGGCTGCTTGGAATATTGATAGGCTTAATTGGAATTGTTGTCCCAGCTGCATATTACTTTCTTCAGAGCCGGCAACTGGCATTGAAAGAGAAAATTCTTTCAGAACATTTGGAAAATGAAGTTTCAAAACTTGGCGCAACACTTCGCAAAACGAATTTAGAATTTCTGGAAGAAAAACAAAAAGCAACGCAGGTGGAATTTGAAAAACTAGAAGCTAATATCACTTCGGAACTTCACTTTGCAAAAGGCGGCATTTGCTTGGTGCAAGCAAATGCCTTTTTGAGTGCAGGCGATCATAAAACGGCATTGCAAAGTTTTACTTGGGCTATTGACCAATTTTCCAAGGTTCCATCGGCTGTGCAAATTCAAACGTGTTTAAGAGCGGTAATCGAAGGAGTATTGCCCCTTCTAAAAAAGAATGACTTTATTGATTCAGAATCAACCGATCACTTGAACAAAATCATTGAGCTTACAAAGGAAATTAAAGCCAAGGGTTTGTTGAATGAAAAAATTGATGAGTTAAATAAGGCTTGGGCTGAAGCAAAGAAACGTTAGAAAAATAAAAATTTTCCCGCCGCGAGTGCGGACCGGGAGTTAATTAAGCAGTCAACAAAACAAACAACCAAAGAAAAAATAGTATGGCATTGAACATCAAACCGCTCGGCGACCGCATCCTCGTGGAAGCCGTCGAAGAGAAGGAAGTCAAAAAGGGCGGGATCATCATCCCCGACACCGCCAAAGAGAAACCGCAGGAAGGCATTGTCCGCGTGCTCGGCACCGGCAAGCTGGACGACGACGGCAAACGCATCCCGTTTGAAGTCAAGGTCGGCGACCGCGTGCTCGTTTCCAAATACGGCGGCACGGAAATCAAAATTGACGGCAAGGAATACAAGATTTTCGGCGCGGATGACCTCGTCGCGATCCTGAGCTAATTCACCACTCACCACTAACAATTCAAAACTGATTAAAAATTATGGCAGCTAAACAATTGGTATTCGACGAACAGGCACGGCAGGCGTTGCTTCGCGGCGTGCAGAAACTTTCCCGCGCCGTGGTCGCCACGCTCGGACCGAAAGGCCGCAATGTCGTCATCGACAAAAAATTCGGTTCCCCGACGGTGACCAAGGACGGTGTCACGGTCGCGAAGGAAATCGAACTGGAAGACCCGTATGAAAACATGGGCGCCCAGATGGTCCGCGAAGTCGCGAGCAAGACCAGCGACATCGCCGGCGACGGCACCACGACGGCGACGGTTCTGGCCGAGGCGATTTATCGCGAAGGCTTGAAGTTCGTCACCGCCGGTGCGAACCCGATCGGCATCCAACGCGGCATCAACAAGGCCGTGGAAGCCGCGGTTGAGCAGCTCGGCAAGATCTCCAAGAAGGTCAAGGACAAGGAAGAAATCAAGCAGGTCGCGGCGGTTTCCGCGAACTGGGATTTCGAAATCGCCGACAAAATTGCCGACGCGATGGACAAGGTCGGCAAAGACGGCACCATCACGGTCGAAGAAGCGAAGTCCATCGAAACCACGCTCGAAGTGGTCGAAGGCATGCAGTTCGACAAGGGCTATCTCTCGCCTTACTTCGTCACGAACGCCGAGACGATGGAAGTGAAGATGGAAGATCCTTACATTTTGATTTTCGAAAAGAAGATCAGCAACCTGAAAGACTTGCTGCCGTTGCTTGAAAAAGCGGCGCGCTCCGGCAAGCCGTTCCTCATCATCGCCGAAGAAGTCGAAGGCGAAGCGCTCGCGACCCTCGTCGTGAACAAGCTCCGTGGCACGCTCAACGTCTGCGCTGTCAAATCTCCTGGCTTCGGCGACCGCCGCAAAGCCATGTTGGAAGACATCGCCGTGCTGACCGGCGGCAAGTTCATCACCGAAGACCTCGGCATCAAGCTCGAGACGGTGGAACTCGCCGACCTCGGCCGCGCGAAGACCGTCATCATTGACAAGGAAAACACCACGATCGTCGAAGGTGCCGGCAAGAACTCCGACATCCAGGGTCGCGTGAACCAGATCCGCCGCCAGATCGAGGAAACCACGAGTGATTACGACCGTGAAAAATTGCAGGAACGTCTCGCGAAGTTGGCGGGCGGCGTGGCCGTCATCAACGTCGGTGCCGCGACCGAATCCGAAATGAAGGAAAAGAAAATGCGCGTGGAAGACGCGTTGCACGCGACCCGCGCGGCGGTCGAAGAAGGCATCGTCGCCGGTGGTGGTGTGGCGCTCATCCGCTGCATCAGCGCGATTGAAGCCGTCAAGACCACGAATGAAGACGAAGCGATTGGCGTCGGCATCGTGAAGCGCGCCGTCGAAGCTCCGCTCCGTTCGCTCGCCGCGAACGCCGGCGAAGAAGGCAGCGTCATCGTTGACAAGGTCAAGAAGGCCAAGGGCAACGAAGGTTACAACGTCGCGACCGGCGCTTACGAAGACCTCGTGAAAGCCGGCGTGGTGGACCCGAAGAAGGTCACCCGCAGCGCGCTCCAGAACGCGGCGTCCATCGCCGGTCTGTTGCTGACCACCGAATGTCTCATCACCGACCTGCCGGAAAAAGACAAGCCGGCGCCCGGTGGCGGCGGTCACGGCGGCGGCATGGGCGGCATGGAAGGCATGGGCGGATACTAAGCCACCAACCGTAAAATTCGAGGAACCGAGAAATCAGGACGCGGTCTGGAGAAATTCAGGCCGCGTTTTTTTTATTTTGCCACAGAGACACAGAGAACACAGAGCCGGAAAAGATTTTTCTCTGTGAACTCTGTGTCTCTGTGGCAATTCTTGATTTGACCGAACTGGTTAAATGGCGGATTATGGAGCTGCCGAAAATTGATGGGGGCGCACTGGTTTCGACCATGTGAACACGCCAGAGGCGGCATGCCGAGGAAGATGCGTTGGCCTCGTTAATCATCCGCATCAAAACCAAAAAGCTAACGAAGAACTAGCCCTCGCGGCCTAAGCGCCACGACGTTTGTCACTGGACACCTGCTACGGTGAACGAACGAAACAGCAGGCATGATGGCCGGCGGAGACCGCGCGTCTGCCATCGAGATCTTATCATGCGGACTAGGCAGTGCGACTCGAGCCCCGGCGCCATCGCATAGCAGAAAAAATTACCGGGAATAAGCATGTAGTCGCGGCTGGTTGGTTGACTTGGGACGCGGGTTCAATTCCCGCCGCCTCCACCATTTATTGCAATATAAATGAGGTATTGACTTAATTCTATCTTTCATCTATCATGTGGATAGATGAAAGCAAATGAATTAACCGACATCAAGGAACCGGCAAATCCTGCGCCCGCCGCCGATTCATCCGACGTTATCGAGGTCAAAAAGAACGGCATCTGCGTTCGCATCCGCCCCACAATCAAAGCCGGCACGACCTATTTCGTGCTGGATTACCGCGCACAAGGCAAGCGCAAGCTGGTCTGGCGCTCCACGCTGGCAAAGGCTCGCAAAGCCGCTGACGCGGCCATTGACAAGATCACCGAAGGCCAGGCCGAAGTCCTCAACCTCAAAGCCGCCGATGCCTACGCTTACACCCGCGCCCGCGATGCGCTGGTCGGGATAGAAAAAGGGATAGATGACGTTGCGAAGGAATACGCCGAAGCCTACCGCCTGCTGAATGGCAAGGCGTCCATCCTGGAGGCTTGCCGGGATTGGGCGAAGCGCAACGCCGTCGTCTTGCCGCGCATTACGGTTGCCGCCGCCGTGGAAGAATTTAATCTGCAATGCGTCGCCAACGGCAAATCCAAAATTCGGCGGAAAGAAATTTCCACCATCCTGAAAAATTTCGCGACGGCCTTTAACGAGGAAATTCAAGCGCTGGAACCAAAAATGATTTCGGACTATTTGACCAAGCTGACGCTGGCCGAACGCACCCGCCGGAATTATCGGAACGTGATTGGCTATTTCAATCGCTGGCTGATCCTGCGCGGCTATCTCGCGAAGGCGACTGATCTGCTGGATGGCGTGCAAAAGTATTCCGCCCGGCTGCATGGTGAAATTACCACCTACAACCCCGAAGAAATGCACCGAATCATTGCCGCTGCGGACGAACGGATTTTGCCGCTGATCGTGCTTGGCGGTTTTGCCGGATTGCGTCATGCCGAAATTCAGCGGCTGGATTGGGCCGATATAGACCTGGAAGATGGCTTCATTGAAATCAAAGCGGAGAATGCCAAAACTAAAACCCGCCGGATTGTGCCGATTAAGGAAAATCTGAAAGCGTTTTTGAAACCGCTGGCGAAGAAAAACGGGAAAGTGGTCACGGTCAAAAACACCAGCAAGGAGCTTGGCATTACGGCGGCAAACACGGCGGACAAAGCCAATGGCATCGAGGCGATGGAATGGAAACACAACGCGCTTCGGCACACTTACATTTCCGCTCGGGTGGCTGAATGCGCCGATGTTTCCCGCGTGGCCGATGAAGCCGGCAACAGCCCGCAAGTCATCCGCACGAATTATTTGAAGCGGATGCGCCCGGCGGCGGCGGCGGAGTGGTTTGCCATCATGCCGAAAGAATCCAGCCCGGCGGCAAATTGACGCTTCGGCTATTTCTTTTTGCGCTTGGATGCTGGCGCGGCCGATTTTTTTTGCGGCTCGCGTTCGGGCGTGTAATGAATCTGGCCGTCGTTCGTCCAAACGTATTCACCGGACTTGGTGAATGGATATTTGTTTTTCTTTTGCTTCTTATTCGATTCGAGGCGCATGGACGTAAGAAATCCTTCCAGCAAATAACCTGACGCCAGTTGCGGAATCTTTTCAATCTCTGCCGCTATTTTATCGGATTCCGGCATTTTGACGGCGGTGCGATCTTCCTCGGTGACGCCGAAATGTTTTTCCAAATCGTCAAAGGCTTTGGCGAGCTTGTAGGCACAAAGGGCGGAGTCGTCATTTTTGTAGGCGCGAAATTGGATGGCGCACAGACGGCGGATATTCATGGTCAATGAATGAAGGGCTTGCAATGCTCCCAAATCGGGGTGCTTTTGCTGGAGGCCGAGCGCCTGATAATCTTCAAACAATGCCTTGGTGTAGGGTGCGCCATCAACATCCACCGGCGGCTGGTTGACATCATTAGTCAAGAGCCAGGCGAGATTGATGCCAGTCTTGTGCGAAACCAAACCGGCGAGTTTGTCGCTGAGATTCAACTTGCCCAGCTCAACGGCTTGAACGGTCGGGGTCGAACATTCGAGGATCGAGGCCATTTCCTTTTGAGTCAGGCCGCTGATGTTCCGCAGCACGGCGAGCGTGTGGCGTTGGGGCGAAATACGCATGGGCGAAACCATAGCATATATGTATTAAACATCAATGCAAATCTTGCCGCATATATGCAATAGGGATATGCTTTGTTCAAGATGATGCAAACAGAACAACCAAACACTGACGGACAGGGCGGGCTGGTGGATGCGCCGCGCCTGCTGGTGGAACTTTTCCCGAACCCCGAATGCCGGCCTTCCCTGCGCTGGCTGCGGACGCAAGTGGCCGAACGCACCCTGCCGTTTGTCCGCATTGGCCGGCTGTGTTTCTTCGACACGCAAATGGTCAAGTCTCACTTTGCCGCCCGCGCGATGAGCAAAGTGAAGGGGCAATAAAACCAACCGGGTAAATTTTTTGAAAGCCACCCCATTAGAGCGGGCGCGCCGATACGTTGCCAAATGTCTGCCGGCAATCAGCGGCCAGAGCGGTCACAACGCGACATTTTATGTCGCGGCGGTGCTGGTGCATGGGTTCGCGCTCGGTGAGGCGGACGCGCTGGTGTTGCTGCGCGAGTTCAATCAGCGGTGCCTGCCGCCGTGGAGCGAAGGCGAATTGATTCACAAGATCAAATCGGCGGCGAATACGAACCACCTATTGCCGCGTGGTCATCTGCTCGGCGGCGAAAACGGCAGTCCGGTTTCCACGAAGCCGATGCTGCCGCCGCCACCGAAGCCGAAATTTCAAAAGGACGTGCTCAAGCGCGTCGCCAGCAATGTTGCCGCCATCAAGGATGTTGTTCGCCTGCTTTCCGAACGGTCGCCGGTGGCGGTGGACCGGCAGGATTCCGCCAGCGTCCTGCGGCACCTCTACGCTCGCGGGTCGGGCGAAAAAATTCTGATTTTCACGGACATGAAATCCCAGGGGCAATTTTTATGGGAAGCCGACCGGAGCGATTTTATCCAGCAACGGCATTTGCCGGCGGGCAATGATGGCGTCTGGTTTCTGCCGCAACCGGTCAGCGGCGGATTTTTCCCGAATCCGCGTTCCGACGGGAATTTGTCCCGGCGGTCGGAAGAAGCGGTGTCAGCGTTTCGTTATGCCGTTCTGGAAAGCGACGAGGCGGATGCGGATGACTGGCTGCGGTGTCTGGTGCAGATGCCGCTGCGGATTGCGTGCATTTGCGAGTCCGGCGGGCGGTCAATTCATGCGCTGGTGCGGCTCGACGCGGCGAGCAAGGCCGATTGGGATCGGCTCATGGCGCCACTCAAGCCGGTGCTGATTACGCTCGGCGCGGATCGGGGCGCGTTGTCCGCCGTCCGTTTGTCGCGATTGCCGCAGGCGATGCGCGGCGAACGCTGCCAGCGATTGCTTTACTTGAATCCGCAACCAACCGGGCAACCAATTTTTCAGCAGGCCATGCCACCAGCCTGCTACGCGCAGAAAATGGAGGGGAAGGAACCGGCACATGAATGAATCACCGATGGACGCGGTTTATTATTGGGCGAATGAAAATGGCGTTACCGCCGAAGCCGACGCGCCGCCGGTGCTGGATGTGACCGCTGCCAAACGGCTGGATGAGCTGGTCGCACACGCGCCAAACGACCCTTCCGAATTATTGCGAAACCGGTTTCTTTGCCGGGGCGGTGGGTTGCTGCTGGTCGGGCCAACCGGCATCGGCAAAAGTTCGTTGTCCATGCAGGACATGATTCTTTGGGCTTTGGGGCGGGAGTCGTTTGAAATTTTCCCGACCCGTCCGCTGAAATCGCTGCTCATTCAGGCGGAAAATGACGATGGCGACCTGGCCGAAATGCGCGACGGCGTCATCAAGGGTTTGAACCTGACGGATGCCGAAATGGAAATGGCG
>Ga0316222_1005693_pt1 | contig 10521 bp, 8 predicted proteins | sample TBH18011metaG_FD_206008 | JGI IMG/M metagenome (GOLD analysis project Ga0316222, IMG submission 206008) | Freshwater microbial communities from Trout Bog Lake, Wisconsin, USA - TBH18011 | ecosystem: Environmental > Aquatic > Freshwater > Lake > Hypolimnion/Profundal zone | place: USA: Wisconsin... | reverse complement strand
AGCGGCTGGCGCAGTTCCGCGCCGTTGCCGGTGATCAGGGCCAGCGGCAAGGCAGTGAACAGGGCAGCCATGGTGGTCATCAGAATGGGGCGCAGGCGCAATAGACAGGCTTCATGTATTGCGTCGCGAGGACTGGCTCCTGTATTGCGTTCGATTTGCAGGGCGAAATCGACCATCAGAATCGCATTTTTCTTGACAATGCCGATCAGTAAAAACACCCCGATCAGCGCGATGATGGAAAAGTCGATATGAAATAACAGCAATGCAAGGACCGCGCCCATGCCGGCAGAGGGCAGGGTGGAGAGGATGGTGATCGGATGGATGGTGCTTTCATACAGCATGCCCAGCACGATGTAGATCACCAGAATCGCCGTGAAGATAAACAGTGGCTGGTTGTTGAGCGTGTCCTGGAATAATTTGGCTGTTCCCTGAAATCCGCCCTGTATGGTGCCGGGCAGGCCGATTTGCGCCATGGCGACGGCGATTTTTTGTTGTGCCTGACCCAGTGAGACGGTCTTTTCCAGGTTGAACGAAATCGTTGAAGCCGCAAACAACCCCTGATGATTGACTACCAGCGGCGTGTTGCCCAAGGTGTAATGTGCCAGGGTTGCCAGCGGGACTTTTTGTCCTGTCGCACTGAGCAGATAAATGTCGTTCAGAGACTCAGGCCGTTGTAAAAATGGCAGATCCGCTTCCATCACCACGCGGTACTGGTTGAGCGGCGCATAGATGGTCGAAATCAGTCGCTGGCCGAACGCATCATTGAGCGTCTGGTCGATGGTGTTTACCGAAATGCCGTAACGTGCAGCAGCGTCACGGTCGATGACAAGTTCAATTTCCAGCCCCTTGCTCTGCTGATCGCTGTTTACCTCGGTTAAACCCGGAATACCCCTGAAGGCTTCGAGTACGCGAGGCTCCCAGACACGCAGTTCATTCAAATCACCGGACTGTAAGGTGTATTGATAAAGGGCGGGGGAGGGTCTGCCACCGGCGCGAATATCCTGCGAGGGAGCTAAAAATACTTGTGCGCCGGGTATCGAGTTGAGCTTATGCCTCAGACGGCCGATCACCGTGGTGGCATCCGGGCGTTGAGAGTAAGGTTGCAAGGTCATAAAAACGAAGCCGCCGTTGGTGCCGCCCCCGCCTGTGAAAGCCACCGCATTTTGTACCGCAGGCTCGGTTTTAATCAGTGCGACGATACGCTTGAGCTTGATCGACATCGCCTGAAACGAGATGGCCTGATCAGCCTGTATGCTGCCTGTTACCACCCCGGTATCCTGGGTCGGGAAAAAACCTTTGGGTACGATACTGTATAAATAGACGGTAAATGCAATAGTTGAAAAAAACAGCAGCAGCATGATGCGGTGGTGTTTGAGCGACCAGCTAAGGCTAACATCATAAGCATGCAGCAGCCGGGCATAGCCGCGTTCACCAGCTGCAGCCAATCGACCGGGTTTGCTGTCAGTACGGGCTTTGAGCAGTCGGGAGGCTAGCATCGGTGTGACGGTCAGCGAGACGATCAGGGAAATGAAAATGGCGATCGACAAGGTGGCGGCGAATTCACGGAACAGGCGGCCTATGATGCCGCCCATCAGCAGCACCGGCAAAAATACCGCGACCAGCGACAGGCTCATCGACAAAACCGTGAAGCCGACTTCCCTGGAGCCTTGCAGTGCCGCTTGCACGGGGGAGAGTCCCTTTTCGATATAGCGCATGATGTTTTCCAGCACCACGATCGCATCGTCAACCACGAAGCCTGTCGCGACGATCAGCGCCATCAGCGAGAGATTGTCCAGGCTGTAGTTGAGCAAATACATCGCGGCAAAGGTGCCGATAAGCGAAATAGGTACGGCAATGGCAGGGATGAGGGTTGCACGCCAGTCGCGCAGAAAAAGAAAGACTACCAGGGCTACCAGCACGACAGACAGCAGCAAGGTCATGATCGAATCATGCAAGGAGGCGCGGATGGTGGTGGTGCGATCAAGCACCACGTTGATGTTGATAGCCTTGGGGATTGAGGCGGTCAGTACCGGTAGTTGTGCCTTGATTTGATCCACTACGTCGATGATATTTGCACCCGGCTGGCGGAAAATGATCAGTTGCACCGAAGGCTCACCGTTGGACATGCCCATGTTGTACATGTCTTGTGAGCCGGCGCTGATGTGCGCGATCTGCTTCAGTCTGACGGCGACGCCCTTGACAAAGGCAACAGTCAGATTGGAGTACGCTTCATGGGTGGTGAGCTGGTCGTTAGCGTGTATCTGCCAGCGATTTTTTCCGTCTTCTACCGCGCCTTTAGGTGCGTTGATGTTGGCCGTGGCAATGGCGATTCTGACTTGTTCCTGGGAAATTCCCATGCTGTTGATCTGATCCAGATCAAGATCAACACGCACGGCGGGCAGCGCGCCGCCGCCTACTGTTACCTGACCTACCCCGGACATTTGTGAGATTTTTTGCGCCAGGATGCTTGAGGCCGCATCATACATTTGGCTCACCGACAGGCTTTTTGAAGTCAGCGACAACAGCATGATGGGCGAATCGGCAGGATTAACCTTGCGGTAGCTGGGATTGCCGGACATGCCGGTGGGTAGCATGGGACCGGCGGCATTGATGGCGGCCTGTACCTCGCGTGCGGCAGTGTTAATCTCTTTCGATAAATCGAACTGCAAGGTGATGTTGCTCGAACCCAGTGAACTGCTGGAAGTCATCTCGGAGATGCCGGCGATGCGTCCCAGCGAACGCTCAAGCGGTGTGGCTACGGTGGCCGCCATCACATCGGGGCTGGCACCTGGTAAACTGGCCCTGATATTGATGGTCGGAAAATCAACTTGCGGCAGCGGGGCGACCGGCAGCAGTTTGAAGGCAATGGTGCCGGCCAGCAAGACGGCTATTGCCAGCAGCGTGGTGCCGACCGGGCGCTTCACGAACGGTGCGGAAAAGTTCACGAGACATCCTTTGCGCTTGACCATCTGACTAACAAACGGTCAAAAGCCAGATAAATCACCGGCGTGGTAAACAATGTCAGCAGTTGCGAGAGCAGCAGGCCACCTACCAGTGCAATCCCCAGCGGCTGGCGCAGTTCAGCGCCCATACCACCGCCGACGATCAAGGGCACTGCACCAAATAGTGCGGCAAAGGTCGTCATCAGGATAGGTCTTAAACGCAGCATGGCTGCCTGAAAAATCGCGTCCGCTGCTGACATACCCTGATTCCGTTGCGCATCAAGCGCAAAATCCACCATCAGAATGGCGTTCTTTTTGACAATGCCGATCAGCAGAATAATACCGATGATGGCAATCACTGTCAGGCTGTTGCCGGACAATATCAATGCCAGCAGGGCACCGATACCGGCCGAGGGCAAGGTCGATAATATCGTCACGGGATGGACAAAGCTTTCATACAGGACGCCCAGCACAATATACATGGTGGCTATCGCCGCGAGCAGCAGCCAGAGCTGATTGGACAGTGCTGATTCGAAAGCTGCCGCCGCCCCTTGCATTTTCAAGGGAATCGAAGCCGGTAGCTGGATTTCTTTTTGTGCCTTATGGATTGCGTCTACCGCAGCGCCTATCGAGACCCCTTTTGCCAGATCGAATGAAATCATCGCGGCGGGGAATTGCCCCAAGTGGTCAACTTCCAGAAACCCTGTGCGCTGTTCGATATGCGCGATTTGCGATAAGGGCACCGATGCGCCGGAAGCTGAAGTCAGGTAAATGCTGTCAAAACCATGCAGGCCTTGCCTGTCCTCAGAAGCTAACTGCAACACCACCCGGTATTGCGTCGACTGGGTGAAGATAGTGGAAATCAGCCGCTGGCCAAACGCGCTGTAGAGTGCGCTGTCGATATTCGTAACCGTGATCCCCAGGCGTGATGCCGCATCGCGGTCGATGTCTACATAGGCTTGCAGCCCTTTGTTCTGCACACTGCTGGCGACATCCATCAATTCCGGCAAAGCCTGCAACTTATCCAGCAGAGTGCGGCTCCAGGCAGAGAGTGCAGCCGCATCCGTTGAGGTAATGCTGAACTGATAAGGACTGCGACTGACCAGATCGTCTATGGTCAGATCCTGCACCGGACGCATATACAGATCAATCCCCGTCACCTCAGCGGTAAGCTTTTGCAGGCGGTTGATAATCGGAGTGACCCGGTCACGGCGCTGTTCCAGCGGTTTTAAACTGATAAGCAGTCGACCGCTATTGAGCGAGGTGTTGGTGCCGTCTACGCCGATAAAGGATGAAATGCTGGCAACGGCCGGATCTTTCAAGAGGGTGTCGACCAGGGTTTGTTGTTGTCGATTCATTTCCTGAAACGAGATGCCTTGCGACGCCTGGGTTATGCCCTGAATCATGCCGGTATCTTCAACCGGAAAAAACCCTTTGGGAATAAAAATATACAGCAGAACGGTCAATACCAGCGTGCCGGTAGCGACGATCAACGTCATGTTCTGATGGCGTAATACCTGATGCAAGGCACGGCCATAAACTGCCGTGAGCCGTTCGAACTGAAGCTGAAAATAAGTGAGCACGCGGCCATGTTTTTCATCGCTTGCCGGTTTGAGCAGTCTTGCGCTCAGCATCGGTGTGAAGGTCAGCGAAACTACCGCTGAGATTAATATGGAGACCGCCAGCGTGATGGCAAATTCACGAAATAACCGGCCTACCACATCTCCCATGAACAGCAAAGGGATAAGCACGGCAATCAGTGAAATAGTCAGTGAAATAATGGTGAAGCCGATTTGTTTTGCGCCTTTTAATGCGGCTTGCATCGGTGGTTCGCCCTGCTCGATGTAGCGTGCGATATTTTCGATCATCACAATCGCATCATCCACCACAAAACCGGTGGCGATGGTCATTGCCATCAGGGTGAGATTATTGATGGAAAAACCGGCCAGGTACATGACGCCGAAAGTGCCGACCAGTGACAAGGGAACTGCCATTGCCGGAATGAAGGTGGCGCGGGCGCTGCGCAGGAACAGGAATATCACCAGGATGACCAGTATCACCGAGAGCATCAGTTCAAACTTTACATCGCTGATGGCCGAGCGGATGGTGACGGTGCGATCAGAGAGTACGGTCAGTTGCGTGGCACCCGGCAGGCTGTCGCGCAATTTCGGCAGCATCTGCTGAATATGATCGACTACCGCAATCACGTTAGCGCCGGGCTGGCGCTGAACATTGATGACGATGCCGGGTTTGTGATTGACCCGGGCGGACAGCAGCTCATTTTCTGCGCCTTGTGTGACGCTGGCGACATCGCCCAGTCGCACCGGTGCGCCGTTATTGTAGGAAATGATGAGTTTTTGATAATCAGCAATGGATTGCAACTGGTCGTTGGCATTGATGGTCAACGCACGTGTGCTGCCATCAAAGCTGCCCTTGGGGCTGTTGACATTGGCTGCAACGATTGCCGTTTGAATGTTGGCCAGACTTAAGTTAAGGGCAGCCAGTTGCCGGCCATTGACCTGTATTTTCACCGCAGGGCGCTGACCGCCACTTAAACTGACCAGGCCTACGCCGGGCACTTGTGAGAGTTTTTGTGACAAACGGGTATCAGCCAGATCCTGCAACTGAGTCAGCGGTAACGTTTCAGAAGTCAGACCCAGGGTAATGACCGGGGTATCAGCCGGATTGACTTTGGCATAAATCGGCGGCTGGGGTAAATCAAGCGGTAAAAAAGTGGTTGCGGCATTGATTGCCGCCTGTACTTCCTGCTCGGCGACATCGAGCGGCAGGGTCAAATCAAAACGCAGATTGATGACCGAGGCACCACCTGAACTGCTCGACCACATTTGTGACAGACCCGGCATCTGGCCGAATTGCCGCTCCAGGGGCGATGTAATGGATGAGGTCGTGACATCGGGGCTGGCCCCCGGATAGAGTGTAGTCACCTGTATGGTAGGGTAGTCCACTTCGGGCAGCGCGGATTGCGGCAGCAGTTGATAGCCTAAAAAACCCAGCAGCAGAACGGCTAGCATCAGCAGGCTGGTGGCGACAGGGCGCAGAATAAACAGTCTGGAGGGACTGGGGTAATCGGTTATTTCAGGGTTAATGACGGCAACGACGGGTTCTAATGATTCCGGTGGTGTGCTGCTCATTTTTTCCATTCGCCTGACTTGCCTTCATTTTTTCTGCCTGATTTTCCGTCGGGTTTACCCGCTGGCGTGACAATCTGTACTAAAGAACCCTCTCTTAATTTGTCCAGACCATCGGTGACGACGCGCTCACCTAATTTGAGTCCGGCGGTAATCGTGGTGGTATCTTTGTCGGTGACACCGGTGGTCACGGTGCGCAGCATTACTTTGTTGTTACTGTTGATCACATACACATAGCTGCCGGGTGCCCCGGTGGCGATGGCCGCAGTCGGTATCGTCAGTGCACCCTTGAGGGTGTCAACGAGCAGTTTTGCATTGACAAACTGGTTAGGAAACAGCGACAGGCGGGAATTGGCAAACTGTGCCTTAATCATTACGGTGCCGGTGGCGGAATTAATCTGATTATCCACAGCAATCACATGGCCTGTGTCTAACACGTTGGCGCGACGCTGATCCCATGCCTGTACGGATAAGGTGGCGCCGCTATGCAGGCGCGTGAGTACCGCAGGTAACTGGTTTTGCGGAATGGCGAATAATACGTTGACGGGTTGCACTTGTGCGATGCTAACAATCGGTGTGGCTGTCGCGGCTGTGCCGGACAGTGCGCTGTTGCCGCCACCAATAGCACCGGTGGTGCCTAGCATATTGCCGGTATCGACCTGGCGCAGACCAGCGATGCCTGAAATCGGTGCAGTGATGCGGGTGTAAGCAAGCTGTAATTGTGCGTTGTCTGTTGCGGCTTTGTCGGTAGCGACGGTGCCGGTCAGTTGCGCTACCAAAAAGCGTTGATCTGTTACCTGTTGAGCTGCAATGGAATCCTGTGTCAGCAGGGTTTCATAACGCTGCAAGTCGGATTTTCCGCCCTCAAGGGTTGCTCTATCGCGCAGCATTTGCGCCTCTGCCTGTGCTAGCAGTATGCGGTAGGGTTCTGCATCCAGGGTTGCCAGCAATTGTCCGGCTTTAACTGCCTGACCTTCCTTAAAATTGATGCTGGTCAGCAGTCCTGCCACGCGCGGCATCACGCTGACATAACGCTGCGGAATTGCAGTGCCCTGCGCTTCTATCCATACGGGCATGGACTGCTGCTGTACGATGGCTGCCGCGACCGGTGTCGGACCGTTACCACCTTGACGACTATCGCCCCCTTTCGCATGCGCAACAGAGATAAAGCCTGCCAGAAAAATCAGGGCGGTCAGGCGAGAAGGCGAGGAGTGTGGGGGCTGAGATGGCATGGTATTCGATGTATGCAAATAAGTTGGCTGGATTATACGGAAGAATATGAAAGTCACGGTATTTGAAACAATTTTTTACAACTTTACCGCTTGCTATTGAGTGCGAATCTACATAGCTAATTATTGCTCACCACATAAATCTTCACCTCGCTGTGAATCAAGTAACAATTGATTACGAATTATGCAGTTCTGCAAACACTTTTCTTACACTTGCTCACTATTATGCCTGCAACAGCACACGTATTGAAACTGTGTTGCCGGAAATTACCCACGGCTTAGGGAGATGCAGTTTTGCATAATGACCGACTCCCTGAGTAGCGAGAAAACGGACTATTAAACAGTTTTATACTCATTCAATCAAACAGGAGAAATAACATGAATAAAAAACATTTGAGCACCTTTCTTGCCATCAGTTTTACCGCTTTATTGAGCAACAGCGCGTTTGCTCATGAACAATATCATCACGGATGTGAGTATTCATCCGGCAAAGCACATGACGCTTTTTTTGAAAAACATATGGACAAACTGCATAGCGCGCTAAAATTGAGCACGCCTCAGGAAGCGGGTTGGGGCGATTTTGCAGGTAAAATGAAGTCGCCCGAAATGGCGAAGCATGAGGATTGGGCGACGCTGAGTACGCCTGATCGGCTGGATCGCATACTGAATGGCATGAAGCTGCATGAAAAGAATATGGAGGAACACGTGGCTGCGGTCAGAATCTTCTATCAGGCCTTGAATGCCGATCAGAAAAAGATTTTTGACAGTGAATTTATGGGTAGACGCCATATGCAACACCACCATGTGCGCCAGGATCGTGATATGCAGGATAAAAAATAATCCCCGCCGGGCCAAAAAAGATATCTCAGGTTCGTTCGGGCTTGAAATTTTTTTCATTTTGAAACACGATATACCTTGAAGTGAAGGAATTGAATATGCCAGCAAAATTTCTATGCGTAGTCGCCATATTTGTACTATCTACTGCGGCCATGGCGGATATTGATCCTGCCGCATTTGGAACGGGCTATCACGGCAATGGTTATCAAAGCGTCAGTAAAAGTCCGGATAAACCGGTTAAACGAGATCATCATCGCGGGCAAGCCAAGCAGAGGGACGCGTCCGATACACACAATCAGCAAGACGATGCCAAACCAGCGAATCCCGTACAAAATTAGCGGTATAGTATATCGCCTGTCCGCAGCTTAAATCGTTTAAAGGATGACGAACAGGCTGTGCGGTTACTCAATCATAAAAGGAGTTCATCATGAAAGACATAGAGCAAATTGAGTTGGACAGGTATCGTAATGAAATTATTGCGGACATGCGCAGTCTGGTTGAAAAGTATCGCAGAATTTTTGATTGGGATATTCCTGACATAGACCAGTTGGCGGCTGATAAGCTCATTCTGGCGGCCATGCACACCGCTCTGGACAGTATTACAATTCCCTTGTCAGATTAAAGTCGCATAGCCGTTAACTCGCCTATCTGGATACCTTGTCTCTCAGACGTAAAATCAGCAGGCAAATTGAAAATGAATAAATCCGTATTTATAGAGTTTGATTTTTTTGCGCTGATCATTTTTTCAATGATTTTACCTGTTTCTCTGTATGGCTATATGATGTGGAAGCGAGTGATTTCACGTCATACGGTGCTGCTGTTCGCAGTTATCCTCATTATGTTATCCGGCGTGGATGTGTTTCTTTTGCAGCGACTGAAAGCGATGGCACGATTGTCGACTTCTTTACTTGACGATACTATTTTCAGATCGGAGATCTCTCTTGCGCTGTATTTGATACCGGCCGTGTTTGCAGGCATAGGCGTGAATATGATCTCTCACGTGCTGGTCAGTCATTTGACCGATGCTGAGAATAAGTTTGACCGGGAGCATCGTCCTCGTTGAACTGAAGTCTGTCGATACTCTGCTGGTCAGTAGTTGCTCACTCGTTATAAAGTCTCTAATGCGATGCTTTCTGCATATCGTAACGCTATGCATCGCCTCGATATCCAGCAAACAGCGGTGCCGTCGCGCTTTGTTTGCTGGGTATAGAGGTGCGCCGACAGATTTGCAGCTGCCAGTCTGCCCCGGCGAAGTTGTTTTTATTGCGTAATATCAGTTGCTAAGAATTGTCCGGCTTATTGTCCCGGGGGCGGAGGTGGATAATAAGCTGGCGCGGACGTATTGGGTGGCGGAGGGGGATAGTATGCCGGTGCGGATTGCACAGGAGGTCTAGAATAAATTACCCTGGGCCGGTAAGCGTTGCTTTGCGGAAGCTGATTTCCTTTGGCATACATACATTGCTCATAGGCAATGTCATAGCGGCGCTGAGTCTCACGCCCGCTATATTGCGCCTGATTTGAACCCACGGATGCGCCGCCCAGCATCCCTATGGCCGCACCCGATCCGGCACCCTGATGTCCGCCCATAAGTGCGCCGGCCACAGCGCCTATTGCTGTGCCGATTGCAATGCTCTTTACTTCACTGTTTGCTGCAGCATCGTTGGCCGATGTTCCAATCGCATTTTGGGCGTATTGTCTGCATAGATTGTCATCGGCATTGAATTGCTCAAAAGATTTGCCGGGAGCCGGCATCACTGCAACACTGGGGCCATTCGGAATATTTGCACACCCCGACAGCACGCCCAGTAAAGTTACTGCAATCACAGAATAACGCATGGTTTCAATCTCCAAACTGTTGTTATATAGAATAAATTGTTACTTTAATTCACACCGTAGATGACTCAACACATAATGTCTAACGAGCCTGAGGAGGTTGCGCAGGAACAGATTTCCATCCTTCAGGGCAATTGGGCACATATGGATAATAACTTCTTGCCGATTCACAGTAATACCAGATTTGGGCTGGCGGCTGAACTTGAACAGGCTGTTCATAGATCTGAGAACTTTGTACGTACACCGGATAGGGTTGTTCATACACAGAATAAGGGTAGGGACGACTATAAGCTAAATCGTAAGCAATAACACTACCTACAATAGCCGGAGCGATCCAGCCGCCTCCCCAGTAGCCTCCCCTGCCGCCACCCCAACCCCTGCCATGATCAGCGTAAGCTGGCGTGATTGATACGATTACAAGAATGAGAACCAATAATTTTTTCATGATATATGCTCTTTCTAATTCATTTTTACAAAGCGTTTGCATCCGACATATGTGCTTTAATTGCAAAATATTCGCATAAATTCAGC
>Ga0316222_1005692_pt1 | contig 10523 bp, 11 predicted proteins | sample TBH18011metaG_FD_206008 | JGI IMG/M metagenome (GOLD analysis project Ga0316222, IMG submission 206008) | Freshwater microbial communities from Trout Bog Lake, Wisconsin, USA - TBH18011 | ecosystem: Environmental > Aquatic > Freshwater > Lake > Hypolimnion/Profundal zone | place: USA: Wisconsin... | reverse complement strand
GCCCCCGTCGCGACAGGCCGCCGCGGGCGGTGTCATCATCCCGCCATGCCTTGGGCAAGGGCTGAAGCTGAACGCGCGGCGCCGTGGTCGCTGGCACCCCGACGCCGACCAACAGGTCACGCACCTTCGCGAGAGCCGGTCCGAGCGGCAAGGCTGTCTCGCATCCCGCAGGGCAACTTGCGCACCATCCTCGATCAAGCAGGATGACGGGCGATCTGTCGGATGAAAGCCGCAAAGCGAGCAGGTGGGAGACCGTCAGGCCGCCGAGGCAGGGAACCCGGATGGCTTCGGCGCAGCCGCGCCGAGAGGGAACCCGAGCGCATTCAACATACACGCAGTCTTTCCGAGGGGATGGATCGGCCGCCCCGTCGAATCCTTTCGCTTCAACGGCCCCGACCGGGCAGACGGCGGCGCATCGCCCGCACCCGACGCAGAGATCGGAGATGGCCGGAGCGCTTTGCGAAAGCTGAACCGCATTGACTGGGCAGGCCTGAGCGCATTGGGTGCAGCCGCTACGGACCCGCATGGGTGAACAGGCGTCATTGTCTATGAAGGCCAGCTCTGCCGCGAAAATCGCCATGCCTCCCGCCGGTCAAGGATTACTTATACCAAAGTGACGACGGCATAATACTGCTGCATTGAAGCAAACGGCAAGGATATTTGCCGCCATAAATCGACAAAATGAAATTAAGCGAATGGCGTTGTTACCACACCGTAACCGTATGCGCGGGCCATGACAGCGCACATTAGAGCGATTGTGGAGTTATGTGTTTACATTGGCTTGCCGTTACCGTTAAGTAACGCCGCATTCCGACGTATGACTGCCATCAATTCCTGCGACCTACCGTTCAAGGCTGGGCGGTGCTAGAATGTCAGCCTGATCAGCGAGGGAATGCCGCATGAAGGTTTTCTCCACGGGCGGGGATTGGTGGGGACGGCGCACGCTCCTTCTGTCGGCGTTCGTTCTGACGCTTTGCCTTTGCCCCCCTGCCGGCGCCGCAGAAGGTCCGGTTCGGATCGCGTTGACTGCGGCGGCGGTCAGGGACGAGCTTCCCTTCTTCGATCGTTGGGCCGCCTATCTGGAACGCAAACTCGACCGCAAGGTCGAGTTCGTTCAGCGGCGCAGTTACCGGGAAGTGATCGAAATGCTACGGTCCGGTGAGCTCGATTTCTCCTGGATGTGCAGCTACTCCTTTGTCGAGGCGCGGACTTCTGGACTCGTCGATCTTGTCGCCACGCCGGTCTTTCGCGGCCGACCGACCTATCAATCCTACATCATCGTTCGTCGCGACAGCGCGGCGCGCAGTCTGGCTGATCTCGAAGGGAAGTCCTTCGCCTATACCGATCCCGACTCGAATACTGGCTACATCATACCCCGCGCCATGATCCGAGATGCGGGTAGTAGTCCCGAGAAATTCTTCCGGTTGACCTTTCTGACCTGGGATCACGGCCAGGCTATCGAAGCGGTGGCGGAAGGCGTTGCCGATGGCGCCGCCGTCGATTCCTACGTCTGGGAGTACATGGCCGCCATGCGACCGCGCTTTGCCGCCCAAACGAAAATCATCCAGCGATCCGCCGAATTCGGGTTCCCACCGATGGCGGTGCGTCGGGGGGTTGATCCGGCACTGCGCGAACGCTTCACCGCGGCCTTGCTCAGCATGAGCAGCGATCCCGAAGGGCGGCACCTACTCGTCGAGATGATGTTGGACGGCTTCGTCGTGCTGCCGGCCTCCCAATACGATTCGGTGCAGGCCCTGCTGGTGTCGGCACCACGATGATCTCCCTGCGCCCATCGGCATGGAGCCTGTTCATCAAACTACCGTTCATCGTCTGCCTGGTCGTCGCCACCGTCGCGGCGGTGATCGGAATGGGAGTGGTCGAGAAGGATCGGGCAGAGTTGCGGCGTGCCTTGTCCGCGAGGGCCGAGCTGCTGGCCCGATGGGTGGCGGCCGGATCCGCCGATTCAATGTTGCACAATGATCCGTGGTCGACCTTTCTCACCCTGCGGCAGGTGGTATCCGATGGCGTTGGTCGCGACGACCATGTGGTCACCGCCATGGTACTTGACCGCGATCGGCGGGTGATCGCGCATCTCCGCCCAGCGGAAAATCCCATTGGATTGCCGCTGGTGGCTCCGAACGAAGATGAGCGGCGGCTGCTTTCCGCCGCGATGGCCATGACGGCGCCGGGCGTCCTTGAGGCCGATGGCGGCCAGGCGATCGAGGGGATTGCTCCTGTCGTCGCTGGGGCCAAGTCCCTTGGAATCGTGCGTGTGCGGCTTTCGACCCACCATCTATCCGAGGCGTTACAGGAATCGGCGATGGTCGTTCTCGCCCTGACCCTTGCTCTTACCGCCATCGGCAGCATTATCGGCGTCGGATTGTCGCTGGGCGCGGTCAGGCCGCTGAAGCGATTGGCTGACGCCATGGGCCAGCTCGGCCGTGGCGAGCATGCGCCGATTATGGTGCCAATATCGGGCAACGACGAAATCGCCCGCCTTGGCGAGGCCTTCAACCGGATGGCCGAAGAGGTTGCAGAGAAGCAGCGATTGGAACGCGAGTTGGCTCAAAGCGAAAAGGTGGCGGCGCTTGGCCGCGTTGCCGCGGGTGTCGCCCACGAGGTCAACAATCCACTGGCCGGCATTCTCAACTGTGTCTCGACCATCAGGGATCATCCTGAAGAGGTCGGGCTGATCGACCGCTATCTGCCGGTGATCGAGCGGGGATTGCTGCGCATCAGGGCCATTATCCAGGACCTGCTGATCGAACAGCGCGCCGAGAACGCCATCAACCCAAGTGGCCCCGCCTGCCTCGACGAAATCCGCGATTTGATCCTCGCCGAAGTGCAGGGGCACAGCATCGTTCTCGAATGGGACAATCGGGTGCCGGCCAATGTGCTCGTCAATCGTCCGCAGCTTCAGCAGGCGGCACTCAATCTGCTCAAGAATGTGGTCCAGGCGATGGCGGACGGGGGCAGGCTGCGGTTTACCGCCACTGCGGACTCTCAAAGCCTGTGTATCGAGGTCGAGGACAGCGGCGTGGGCATCGACCCCGACGATCTCGGCCGCATTTTCGATCCGTTTTTTTCGTTAAGGAGAGGTGGAACCGGTCTCGGCCTTTGGATCACTTTTCGCTTGGTGCAGGCCATGGGCGGCAGCATTGAGGTCAGCAGCGAGCCGGGACTTGGAACCCTGTTCAAAATCAATGTACCTGTTGAGGGGAAGGCCGATGGACCGACGACACACTGATCGGGACTTCCTGCGGGTGCTCGTCGTCGAGGACGACGAGATCATGCTGTTGTCGCTGGTCGATCGTCTGAAGCTGGAAGGCGTTGACACCGTCGGCGCGCCAACATTGAGGGATGCCCGTTGGTGGCTGGGCACCGGCGGCATCGACCTCGTCGTCTGCGACATCCGTCTGCCAGACGGCAACGGAAGGGACCTATTCGTCGAAATCTCCCGCATCCAGCCAGGGCTGCCGTTCATCCTGATGACCGCCTTCGGCTCGGTCGCCGACGCGGTTGCGTTGGTTAAAGCCGGCGCCATCGACTACCTGGAAAAGCCGTTCGATCTGCCGTCCTTCATTGGACTGGTGCAGCGTACATTGGCCACCGCCGCCGACATGCGGATGGCCGGAGAACCGGCGGAGGATCGGTTCCGTCTTGGCTCCGGACTGTTGGGGCGGGACCCCGCCATCCTCCGCATCGAGCGGTCCATCGCCCGGATTCGCCATCTCGATACCCCGGTACTGATCTCGGGCGAACGCGGCACCGCCAAGAAGCAGGTCGCGCTGCTGATCCACCACAACAGCCACCGGGCTCGGGGGCCGTTTGTGAAACTGAATTGCGCCCCATGGGAAAGCGATGGCGAGGTCGAGGATGACTTTGCCGCCGCCATCGAACGGGCAGTCGGCGGCACGCTGTTCCTCGACGAGGTGGCCGAATTACCTGATCGCCTCCAGGGACGCCTGATCCAGTTGATCAGTCGGCCGCACGTGAACCTCAGGGTGATCGCGGCGCGTCGGGCCGATGGAGACGTGTCCGACAAGGAAAACGCATCCGTGCGCCCCGACCTATTGTGGCGGCTTGACGTTGTCCATATTCGGGTGCCGCCCCTGCGCGATCGTCCAGATGACGTCGTCCATATCGCCAGGCTGTTTCTGGCCCAGGCAGCGACGGCGGCAAGCAAACTACTGACAGGATTTTCCGCCGCCGCCGAGGTGTACCTGAAGGCGTCAAAACTCCCCGGCAACGGCCGGGAGCTGCGCCGCATGGTCGAACGCGCCGTCACCCTGGCGGAAGGACCACAGGTGGAGCTGCATCACATCGAGGTTGCACCGGAGCCCCTGCCCGAACCGATCGACCTCAAAGCGGCGGTCGAAGAGGCGGAACGCACTGCCATCCTCGCCGCCTTGGCGCGGTGCGACGGTGCCATCGGCAAAGCGGCCGACCTGCTGGGGATTTCGCGCAAAAACCTGTGGGAGAAGATGCGTCGGCACGCCATCGAGCGCTGACGCTATCTGAAGAAGCAGACCCAGCCATTGGCGGAACCGTCCTTGGCGGGGATGCAATTCACCGGGGTTTCCTCATGGTCGGGTTTGGCTCCCGGCGGCATAATGCCCATGCGAATGGAGCGGCAGCTGGGCCCTTCGCCGTGGACCACCCGATGGATGATGAAGCTCTTGTAGGTGACCTCGGGCGGGACATCGCCGCAAGACATCGGGGCCCACTCTACCAGATCGTTGAGTGCCTCGCCGAGTTCGCGGGCTTGCCCGCCCTGGGGAAGGGCCTGCAATTGCTTGATGTACGCGGCGATCGGGGTGTTCACGGCGGGAGAAGGGTAGTCGCAGCTCTCGGCCGCCGCAGCTACGGACAACGGCAGTATCGCCACGACCGCGGCGATTATGGACGCGCGTTTCATCTCAGCACCCTGGGCAGGATTCGAGCGGCAATCCGCGCTTGAGCCAGCCAGGTCCATTGTCGTTCCCGGCCATTCCCTCGATTACGTTGGTGACGTTGGTGAAGCCCTTGGCCAGAAGAAACTTCTGCGCCTGAGTCGAGCGGTTCCCAGTTCGGCAAATCAAGCCAATGGGCGCCGCCTTGTCGCCCTCCACTGCCGCCGACACCTGGTCAAGGAAGGCCGCCGGGCCTTCGGGATTGTGCAGATCGATGCGCCTCGCACCAGCGGGAACGCCGGTCTGCCGCCATTCATCTGCTGTTCTGAGGTCGATCAGGGTCAGCTTTCCCTCGGTGACCATGGCGCTGGCCTCCGGCGCGGATATGGTGGCCTCCTGCGCTGCGAGCGGTATCGCAAGCAGGAAAAGGACTGCCATCGCAAAGGCGCGAAACCACAGACGGAATGAATGGCGCATCTGCTCCTCCGAGCGGAGATTATTCACTCCTTCTAATGTGAGCAGAGCTGGGCCGCAAGCTGAATTGAAAGCATAGGCGCGATGAAAATTATTGACACAAGGGCCTAATTGTTGCGCAGTCTCCGCTCAGGACGGTCTGTGATGCCATTTTCTGGAATGATTGCGAACAAACAAAGTCATCATTCCGCTGCGTTACCATTTGGTAACGTGGGGTGGATTGAAACAGACTGCGGAGATCAATGATCGTCCTTGCCGACATTTTCGCAGCAACAGGAGCATCGTTCCGATGTTGCAAAGCCGCCGATCGGCACTGGCGCCTAGCAAGGAGTGATCGTGTATGGGTAGCTTCAGCGTTTGGCACTGGTTGATCGTACTGATCATCGTGCTGGTGCTGTTCGGAGGCGCCGGCAAGATACCCGCGCTCATGGGGGACATGGCGAAAGGCGTGAAGGCGTTCAAGCATGGGCTCAAGGACGAAGAACAAGTGGCCGAGCCGTTGGCATCGAAATCGTATGCCATCGAGGGTGACGCCACGTCTGCCGCCGACGGGGCAGCCGCCAAATATTGATCACAAATGGGGGAGCTGTCCCCGCGGTGATAGCTCCCTGGTGTTCTCCCGCAGGATCACAGAACCCGATCAGGTGGATTTCAGCCGGCGGAGGAAATCCCCCACCTCCTGCCCAAGGTCCTGGGACGCTCGCGAAAGCGACTGCGCCTCTGTTAGCACGTCCCCCGCAGCTTGGCGCGACTGACCGGCTTCGGCGGTCACCTTGGCCACGTTGTTGGCGACCTCGCGCGTGCCGGCCGACGCCTGATCGACATTGCGGGCAATTTCGCGGGTTGCGGCCTGCTGCTGCTCCACAGCCGAGGCGACGACGGTCGACGCTTCGCTGATTTGATTGATGGTCTTCAGGATGTCGTCAATGGCGGCCACCGCATCACGGGTGGACGACTGGACCTCAGCCACCTGCTGGGCAATTTCATCGGTAGCCCTGCCGGTTTGAGTGGCCAGGCTCTTGACTTCGCCTGCGACAACGGCGAATCCCTTGCCGGCATCGCCGGCACGGGCGGCTTCGATGGTCGCGTTGAGCGCCAGAAGATTGGTCTGCGAGGCGATGCTGTTGATCAGTTCCACCACCTCACCAATCTTTTGCGTCGAGGCGGTCAGGCTTTCGACGATTTCACCGGTCTGCTGTGCCTTGGCGACCGCAGTGGCGGCAATCGTTGCGGCGCGGTTGACGTGCTGGGAAATCTCGCCGATCGAGGCGGACAGCTCCTCAGCGGCACTGGCCACGGTCTGGACGTTGGAGGACGCGTCCTCGGCCGACCCCGCAGCGGCGACAGCATGTTGGGAGGTGGCGTCGGCAATGCCCGCCATCGTCTGCGCGGTACCGTTCATCTTGTTCGCTGCGGTGGCCACCTGGTTGGAAACCCGTCCCATGCGGGATTCCAAATCGGCGGCCAGGGTCAGCATCGTCTGGTGGCGTTCTGATTCGGCGCGTTGCCGCATCTCTTCCTGGCTACGCTGCAATTCGCGGACGCGGCCGGCGTTTTCCTTGAATACCGTCACCGCCTGGGCCATCGCGCCGATCTCGTCCCGGCGCCCTGTGCCGCCGATGGCAACGTCCAAATCCCCATCCACCAAGCGAGCCATGGCATGTCGCAGTTCGCCCAGAGGCCCGATGATTCCACGCGAGAGCCCCATTACCATGGCGCCGACCACGGCAATCACCACGATGCCGATGGCGAGGGGACGGCTCTTCGCGGCAGAGAGGGCGGTTTCCTTCGCTTCAAAAGACGAACGATATTCCACTGCCAAGGTATCGCGTATAGCGGTCAGTTGGGCTTGCGCCTGCATTGCCGCGTCGATGAATTTCTGCTCGTCGTCGGCCGTCGGCTTCTCCTGAACCTTACTGACCACCTTCGCCACGTCGTCGATGGCTGCCCCGAGTGCGGCCTTCGCCGCAGTATCAGTGACGCTTTGGTCGAGGTGGCTCAGGCGGGCACGGAGCTCCGCCAATGTGGCGTTGCTCTGGCGTTTGAAGCTGGCGGGAAAGGTCTCGTAATTGAGACGCCGGCTCACCTCGACGGACAGGTTGGCAAGGTCGAGTTCGATCTCCTTCGCCAAGATCGTGGTCGCTTGGCTTTCGTCGGCGCGCAAGGCCGCGCCTGCGCCTCGGTGCACGCTGGTCCAGCCGGTGGCGATTACCAGGACAAGAGAGATGACGGCGACGGTGCCAATCAGAACCAGGCTGCGCTGGATGCCGATGGTGGGGATGGTCATGGCGGCCCTCCTTACTTGAACTTCTTCTGTGCCGTCTCGGTCCTGAGGAACGCGATCAGCTTGGCAACTTCTGGGCTGGGATCGCCCTTGGTGACGATGGCCAGTGGCCGGGAAATCTTCTGAGAGCGGATAACCTTTATCTCCAACGGATCACCATTCCGTTTGGCTTCGTCGAAGTACAACCTGACGAAGGCCGCAGATACGGCGCCGACGGCACCGGGATCCTCGGCCACCATCACCATTTCCTTCTTGGTGGCGTAGACGATCTTGGCCGATCGGGCGTAGTCGATCTTTTTGGCCATCAGGGCTTCCCAGACGAATTCGCGCGTCGATGACTCGGGGTGGCTGGTGACGACCTGAACCTTCCGGTCCGGCCCGCCGACCTCTCTCCAATTCTTGGCCGTGCCGGTGTAAAGGTCGCGCAATTGCTCCCACGACAGCGCCTCAACCGGATTGCTGGCGTTGGCAATGGGAAGGATTTCGTCCTCGATCAGCACATGCATCTGATAGGTGCCGTCAGCGGGTAGCCCCAGATTGGCAAGCAACCCCTCAAGCGGGCTGGAAATAATGGCAGCCGGAACCTCCCCCGCGATCAGGCGCTTCAAGCCATTGCCGCTGCCGACGCCCTCGACCACCACGTCGAGACCGGTGGCCTGCTTGATATCGGGCAGGAGCGGATTGAGGATGCGGGCCTGAACAGTGGTGGACCCTGACAGGACGAATTCCGCCGCATTCGCCGGGCTGGCGAACGCGGCCAGGATGACCAGAACGACCCATAGGCGAGCCGCCGTTGATTGGCGTTTGGCAACAGTTCTGGACAAAGCGCCCTCATTGTCAGCGGTCACAAAGCTGACTTTTATGGGGTATCTGATGAGGTCAGGTCAAGGCCGCCAAACGGCTTGCTTTATCTGTCGGTGGCGCGTCGCCAGTGAAGCACTTTGCAATCTTGCGGAACCGCGCCTGCCCGGAACCGGGACAATTGCCGTATCTAAGCGGCATCAAAAGCATGATCGTTCGCGCCAGATAAGGTCCTTTCGTTGACAGAGGGCCGATAATTCCATATATCTGGAAATATGGATTCCGAAGACGTCATCGCCGCGCTATCCGCGCTGGCCCAAGCAAGCCGCCTCAGGGTGTTCCGCCTGCTGGTGACCGCAGGACCGGCTGGCCTTCCCGCCGGGCAAATCGCTGAGGAACTGGTGATCACCGCCAATACGCTGTCCTTCCATCTGTCGCACTTGAAGAACGCCGGACTGGTGACGGTGCGGAGAGAGGGACGGTCGCTGATCTATTCCGCCGAGTACGGACGGGCCAGGGCGGTGATCGATTACCTCACCGAGAACTGCTGTAGCCGCAGCCCGTGTTGCGACTGAGGGGCGCCATGGACGAACCGACCATCGACGAAGTTTCCGGCAGCGACGTTGAATTGGTCGCCACCCTGGCCGCCGCCGGCCTGCCCGTCGACGATCTCGCCGAGCCGGGGCGCCACTTCTTCCGTTTCCGCGACCACGGACGCCTGATCGGCTTCGTCGGCTGGGAGGAGGCCGGGGACGGGTGCGCCCTGCTCCGCTCGTTGGTCGTGGTGCCGACCGAACGCGGACATGGCCGGGGCCGGGTGATCTCCGCCTGGGCGCTGCTGCGTCTCGCCGAAGTCGGGGTTGGCGATGCCTACGTACTGACCAATACCGCCGAGGCGCTGGTCCTTGGGCTCGGTTTCGCCCGCGTCGACCGGGCCGCCGCGCCCGCCGGCATTCGGGCCTCGCGCCAATTTGCCGGGCTGTGCCCGGCCTCCGCCGCCCTCATGCACAGGAGCTTACCATGAATCCAGAACAGATCCGCGAAGACGTCCGCGCCCGCTACGGCGCCATAGCCGCCGGCACCGCCACGCTATGCTGTTCACCAACGCCAGCGGCGCAACCCTCGTGCTGTGGTGGCGACACCGGCCCCGACATCGACGAGTTGGCTCGGCGCATGGGCTACGGTGCCGAGGATCTGGCGGCGGTGGGCGATGGCGCCAATCTCGGCCTAGGCTGCGGCAATCCGCAGGCTATCGCTGACATGCGGCCGGGCGAAGTGGTGGTCGACCTCGGCTCCGGTGCCGGCTTCGACTGTTTCCTGGCCGCCCGTCAGGTCGGCGCGACCGGGCGGGCGATCGGCATCGACATGACCGCCGAAATGCTGCAAAAGGCCCGCGCAAACGCCGTCCGCCTCGAACTGAACAACGTGGAATTCCGCCTGGGCGAGATCGAGCATCTGCCCATTGCCGATGGAACCGCCGACGTCATCATCTCCAACTGCGTCATCAACCTGTCCCCCGACAAGCCGGCGGTGTTCGCCGAGGCGTTCCGGGTCCTGAAGTCGGGCGGCCGTCTGGCCATCTCGGACGTGGTGCTTCTGAAGCCGCTGCCGCCCGTGCTGGCCGAAGCCAAGGTGCTTCTGACCGGCTGCATCGGCGGCGCCGCCGCTGTCGCCGATCTCGAAAAATGGCTGGCCACCGCCGGCTTTGCCGACATTCGCATCGATCTCAAGCCGGAAAGCCGAGAGTTGATTCGCGAATGGGCGCCGGGGCTGGGCGGCGAGGATTACGTCGCCTCGGCCACCATCCAGGCGCGGAAGCTGTAGCGCAGCATAGCAAATCTCTTGCTCTGAGTGCCCTGCCATGTCCATCGTCCCGCCAGCGCCTACGGCAGTTCGTCAATCGGCTCCGGGGTGAGAGAAAAATGAAAACGGGCACCATGTGGCGCGTCGTGCTGGCTCTGTGCGCCAGCGAGGTTCTGGGCATGGCCAGCGCCTTCGCCTTTCCTGCTCTGCTGCCCGGATTTCGCGCCGAATGGGGCCTCAGCAACACCAAGGCCGGCTGGATTTCAGGA
>Ga0316222_1005685_pt1 | contig 10533 bp, 6 predicted proteins | sample TBH18011metaG_FD_206008 | JGI IMG/M metagenome (GOLD analysis project Ga0316222, IMG submission 206008) | Freshwater microbial communities from Trout Bog Lake, Wisconsin, USA - TBH18011 | ecosystem: Environmental > Aquatic > Freshwater > Lake > Hypolimnion/Profundal zone | place: USA: Wisconsin... | reverse complement strand
TCGTGCGAATGGCTGCCGCCGATGACGCCGGTGTCGGCTTCCACCGGAAACGCCTTCAAACCGCAGCGCGCAAAAATTTTCGTGTAGGCGTCATACATTTTTTTATACGCCGCCATCGCGCCTTCGTCGGTGGTGTCGAAGGAATACGCATCTTTCATGATGAATTCCTTCGCGCGCATGAGGCCGAAGCGCGGACGGATCTCGTCACGGAACTTCAAACTGATCTGGTAAAAGTTCTTCGGCAACTGGCGGTAGGAATTGATTTCATTCGCCGCGAGCGTAGTGATGACTTCCTCGGCGGTGGGGCTGAGAAACCATTGCCGACCGCTGCTGTCTTTGACTTTGAACAGCACGTTGCTGGCAGTTTCCGCGCGCCCGCTGGCTTCCCAAATCTCTGGCGGCTGGAGCGCGGGCATCAAGACCTCGACGGCCCCGGCGCGATCCATTTCCTCGCGGATAATGTTTTCCACCTTGCGCAAGGCGCGCAGGCCGAGCGGGAGAAAAGTATAGACGCCACCCGCGAGCTTGCGGATGAGGCCGGCGCGCAGCAGCAGTTTATGCGAGACGATTTCCGCATCCGACGGGGCTTCGCGGAGCGTGGGAATGAGAGTTTGTGTCCACTTCATGTGGCGAAAAGTTTAACCACAAACGAACGGCGGAACGAAGAATTTTATTTGCATCGCCCACCCAGTTGCTCCACTGCTGGAAAACCAACTAAACTTTTAGGGAAAACATTTCCGGGCTGATAACGCCCTCGGCCACACGCGTCACGCTGCCGGTCATCAGGATGTCAAAGCCTTCGCGGATCTCGATGGCGATGTCGCCGCCGGGACAATGCACGGTGACGTGTTTGTCCACGAGGCCAAGCTTGTGCGCGACCGCCGCGCTCGCGCTGCTGCTGCTGCCGCTGGCAAGCGTGTAGCCCGCGCCGCGCTCCCAAATCTCAATGGCGATGTTCGCGCGGTCGAGGACTTTTAGAAACTGCACATTAGTCTTGCGCGGAAAATTCGGATGCACCTCCAGCAGCGAACCAAATTTGTGTGCCAGTTCCGCGTTGATTTCCGGCAACGGCACGACGCAATGCGGATTGCCAATCGTCGCGGCGCAGTAAGTGAACTCGCGTCCACCGGCAGAAATTTTTTCTTTGATGACTTCGCGTTTCGCGCCGGTGACGGGAATTTTTTCGCTGTCGAAACTGACCTTGCCCATTTCCACACGCACCATCTTGCCGCCGTCAAAAACCGTGGAGCGCACGATGCCGCCGTCGGTTTGGAGCGCAAATTCTTCGTTGCCGACAAACTTAATGTCCCAAAGATAACGCGAATAAATGCGAACGCCGTTGCCGCTTTTTTCGGCGATGCTGCCGTCGGGATTGTAAATCTTCAACGCGCACTTGGCGGTTGTCGAGGGCAGCGGCCCAAGCAAAATGCCATCCGAGCCGACGCCGAAGTTGCGGTGGCAAATCAGTCTGACCTGTTCCGTCGTGAGCGGTTCGGACAAATCTTTCGGGTGAATGACGATGTAGTCGTTACCGAGCGCGTGGTATTTGGTGAAAACAATTTTCATCGCGTCCAGAATAACGTGCGAGGCGCGAACGGTAAAACAGATTCAAGACCGGAGAAGAAAATGTCACGCGAAGGACGCGAAGGGAACGAAGGTAAAAATTCTTTCTTCGCCACCTTCGCGTCCTTCGCGCGACATGGTTTATTTCCCCATGGCCGCCGATTTGTCGCGGTAGTTGTAAGTCGCGGCAATAAGGCTGAAAACCACGGCCACGGCGAACATCATGCCCGCGTATAGCATAAACCGTCCGCTGCTCACGGAAGCATCCCCGGCAACGGAATTTGTGTGCGGAAGAAATTTGGTAAGCAGCGCCACGAACAAATTGCCCGCCGCGACGGTCAGCAGCCAGAAACTCATGATCAAACTTTTCATTTCCGGCGCGGCCTCGCGAAAGGCGAATTCCAAGCCGGTCGTGGAAACTAAAACTTCCGCCGCCGTGATGACGACGTAAGGCCACGTCTGCCACAGGATGCTCAAGTGCGCGCCAGCCTCAATGCGCTTTTGCAGCAACGCGACGATGACAAAAGACACCGACGCAAGGAACAATCCGTAGCTCATGCGCTTGAGCGGCGCGGCGAATTTTCCCATGCGCGGATAAATCCACAGCGTGAAGATGGGCACAAACAGCATGATGAGCAACGGGTTCAACGATTGCATCTGCTCCGCGCCAATGTTAAGGCCGAGCAGGTTGACGTTCGCCATTTTTAAGCCTTGCAACACCCAGGTGGAATTGCCCTGATCGTAAAGCGCCCAGAACATCGGGATGGTCGCGAAGACAAAAAGTATCGGCAGCACCGAGCGCGCGGCGGCGACTTCGTTCTCGGAGAATTTTCCCCGCGCGGCCTGCCAGAAAGTTTTCCCGGTGGCGCGTTTCATGAGCAGCGCGGTGAAAAAGACGTGAAAGAAACCGGCGTGCTTTTTCTCGCGGTTCGTTGGGACGATGATGTAGAACCTTTTCCCGCGCCAGAAGATGAACGTGGCGATGGCCATCAAAATTCCCGGCACGGCAAAGGCGAGGCTGTAGCCGTGGTGATTCTTCACCCACGGCACGACGAGAAACGAGAAGAACGAGCCGAAATTTATCGCCCAGTAAAATGCGCCATAGGCTTTCTGCATCAGGTGCGATTGCTCCGGCGTGAACTGCTCGCCCATGAACGCGGAGACGCACGGTTTGATGCCGCCGGAGCCGAACGCGATCAACGTGAGGCCGATGAAGAGGCAATTTAATTTTCCCTGCACGCCAAAAAAATCGCTGCAAGCGAGCGTGCCGTGACCGGCGCAGTAAAACAGCGAGACCCAGAAAATCGTCTTGTAGCGCCCGATGAGTTTGTCCGAAAGCCACGCACCGAGCAGCGGCGTGAAATAATTGAACGACTTGAACAGCGCGATGACGGTCGTGGCGTAGTCCTCGCTTTTGCCGAGGCCGCCGGCGACGAGCTGGCCGCTGATGTAGCCGGCGAGAATGCCGGCCATGCCGTAATAGCTGAAGCGTTCGCACGCCTCGTTGCCGATGATGTATTTGATCTGGCGCGGCCAGTGGCTCGCTTGCGGTGCGGGCGAACTCATGAATTATTTCGCCGGTGCCACACCAATGCGTTTGAGGAACGGCTCGATGGAGCGCGGGCGGCCGAGGAATTTCTCAATGGAGACGTTGATGTCGCGCGAATCGCCGACGGCGTAAATTTCATTCCGCATCCGCATCCCGGTGGTTTTGTCAAAGAAACCGTCCGGCGATTTCTCAAACACCGTCGCCATGTCCGCCGCGATGGCGTCGGCCCAAGCATATCCGTAATAGCCCGCGCCGTAGCCAATGATGTGGCCGAAATACGCGACGAACGCCGTGTCCGGCGGCACCGGGAATGAAACGTCGCTCAAGATTTTGTTCGACAGTGGAACCAAATCGTCGGCGTTGGTCGCGTGGATTTGCGTGTGCAAAGTCAAGTCCATCAGGCCAAAGGAAAGCTGCCGACGATAGCGCGTTGCTTCCGTGGCGAGTCGCGCGGCCTTGAGCTGCGACAGAATTTCCTGTGGAATCTTTTTCTTCGGGTCGCGGTAATCGGCGGCGAAGCTGTCCAAAACTTTTTTGTCCCACGGCCAGTTCTCCAGCATCTGCGACGGCGCCTCGACAAAATCCTGCGGCACGCTCGTGCCGGCAAAGCGCGAATATTTGGCGCGCGTCAAAATCGTGTGCATCGCGTGGCCGAACTCGTGGAAAATCGTTTCCACTTCGTCATGCGATAGCAGCGAAGGCTTGTCTGGCTGCGGCGGCGGGAAGTTGCAGACTAGGCAGCAAACCGGACGCTGATATTTTCCATCGGGCAAAAGTTTCCCCTCGATGATGCCAAACTGCGCGAAGTGGTTGTATTTGCCGTCGCGCGGAAACATGTCGAGATAGAACAAGCCCATCGGCTCGCCGGTCTTCGCGTCGGAAACGGTGTAAAGCTGCAAGTCATCCACCCATTTGTAGGGCGCTTCGACGCGCTCGAACTTGAGGCCGAAAATGCGCTGGTAAATTTTGAACATTCCGTCCAGCACGTTTTGATACGGGAAATAAACGCGTAACTGCTCGGCGTCCACATTGTATTTCGTTTTCTTGAGTTGGTTCGCAAAATAGCGCCAGTCCCACGAGTTGATGACGGCATTGGTGTCGCCGGTCTCGGCGGTTTTCAGCAAGCGAAATTCTTTCAGCTCCGCATCATACTTCGGCTGCAAACCGTCTTTCAGGTTTTGCAGAAATTGGATTGCCGCCGTGCCGTTCTTTACCATGCGCGTCTCGGTGGCGAAGTCGGCGTAGGTTTGGTAACCAAGCTTCGTCGCGATGCTGTCGCGCAGGACGAGGATTTTCTGGAGCAGCGGAATGTTCGCCTCGCGCGCGAGGTTGCATTGCGCGGTCATCATGCGGCGTCGCGTCGCTTCGAGCTGCGCGTTGTCCTCGACCATGATGTAATGAAACGTGATGTTGGCCTTGAGTGTGTATTCGTCGTCGCCGGTTTTGATGCCTTTTTGCGCGAGAAACTCCTCCGGCACGCCGGCGAGTTGCGCCTTGGAAAATTTCAGTTCGGCGCGCGCCTTCGTGACATTGCTTTCAAAATCCGTTTCCAGCGCGGTCAATTCTTTGCGCAGCTTTTCCACCTCGTCGCGCTGGGCTTTTGGCAGTTCCAAACCGGCGCGGCGGTAATCCCGCAGCGTGTCGTCAAAAAGTTTTTTATCCTCGCCGTCCAACTGCGGATCAATCGCGGCAAAGTTTTTCAGCGCGCGATAAACATCTTCGCGATAGTCAATGCCCACAGCCCATTCCGAAAGCCGCTTCATCGCGTCGGTCGCGGCGTCGCGCACGTCGGCGTTCGTGCTGGTTTGCTCAATAAGCGCCAGCCGGTCGGACGCGCGGCTAATCTGGAAATTCAAATCATCGAGCGCGACGAATGTGTTTTTGAATTTCACCTGGTCGTCGCCCAGCTTGCCGATGCGGTCGAGCGCGGCATTGCCGTCGGCGATAGTTTTGGCCGTGGTGGTGGCGACTTCGTTCGTCGTCGTCTCGAACACCGGCAGCGTGACGACGGAATTAAATTTGGCGGCAGCAGCCTGAAAATCCGCGAGCGCAGACAGTTTGTCGCCGGCGGCGGCGAAGACAAGGGAGGTCATTAAAATAAGACCGGCGGAAACAAGGCGCATAAATCAGAGTTCAAAACTTTTGCCGAAGATGCGCTCGTATTCGAGCATGGTGTAGCGGTCGGTCATGCCAGCAAGGTAATCGCACACGGCGCGGTGCAGGCCGATTTTCTTGAGACGGCGACGGGAGCTGTCGCCGATTTCCTTCGGGTGCTTGAGGTAATAATTGAAAAGCTGGCCGAGCATTTTCACCGCGCGCAAGTTCGGCTGGTGCACGACGGGATTGTAATAAAGATTTTTGTAGAGATATTTGCGCAGTTCCAAATTTAACTTGCGCCGTTCGGGACTGTATTGGATGAGCGACTTGGGAAAGCGGCGCACGTCATCGGCGCTTTGCACGCCGGCGGACTTGATCAACTGCTCGCTGGTCTCGACGACGTCGCGGATTTGCAAATCAATGATGGTGCGAATCGTAAAATAACGGCGGCACTCGTCGGGCAAATTGCCGTGTTCCTTTTTCACCGCGCGCGCGGCCAGCGCCCAGACGCGGACATTTTTGGCGAGATGATTTTCCGACAACAAACCAGAATCGAGACCGTCGTCGAGGTCGTGGCTGTAATAAGTGATTTCGTCCGCGAGATTGGCAATCTGCGCTTCGAGCGAGGAATTCTTCGCGTCGAAACCTTTCTGTTTTTCAGGATGATCGAAAGCAGTCTGATGTTTCGCCAAGCCTTCCAGAACTTCCCACGATAGATTCAGGCCGGAGAAGCCGGGATATTTTTCCTCCAGTTCCTCGACGATGCGGAGGCTGTGCAGATTGTGCTCGAAGCCGCCGTGGCCTTTCATCAGCCGCGCGAGGATGGTTTCGCCCTTGTGCCCGAACGGCGAATGGCCGAGGTCATGTGCGAGCGCGATGGTTTCGACGAGATCGGTGTTGAGCTGAAGCGCGCTGGCGAGATTGCGGGAAATGGCGGCAACTTCAATCGTGTGCGTCAGCCGCGTGCGCAAATGGTCGCCGGTGCCGTTGAGGAAAACCTGCGTCTTGTATTCCAGCCGGCGGAACGCGCGCGAATGAATTACGCGGTCGCGGTCGCGCTGGTATTGTGTGCGCCAAACGGGCGGCGCTTCCGAATGTTTGCGCCCGCGCGTGTCGCCGCTGAACTGCGCATAAGGCGCGAGGATTTGACGTTCGACCTGTTCGAGTTGCAGACGGGTGCGCGGCATGGCTTATTTTTTTAACAGTTCCTGGACAGAAATTCCGCGCAGTTCAAAGAGGCGGCGGATGGAGTCCTCGATCAAATTGTTCGGGCAGCTCGCACCGGCGGTGATGCCGACGGTGAGGTGGCCGGACGGCAGCCAGTTTTGCGTCACCACCTCTTCCTTTTTGTGCTGGTTGTAATGCCGGATGACGGCGGCAGATTCCATCATGGCGGCGTTCTTGATGAAATACGTCGGCAGCTTGTGTTCGCCCATCTCCGCGAGGTGCGATGTGTTTGAGGAATTGTAACCGCCGATCACGATGAGCAAATCGGGCGGGGTCAAAAGCATTTTCTCCAGCGCATCTTGCCGGTCCTGCGTCGCGCCGCAGATGGTGTCGAAGAAGCGGAAATGGTTGCCGATGCTGTCCGCGCCGTATTTTTTTTCCATCACGGCCTTGAACCGCCGCTGCACTTCTTCCGTCTCGCCGCGGAGCATCGTCGTCTGGTTCGCCACGCCGACGGCTTGCAAATGCAAATCAGGATCGAAGCCGGCGGAGAACGCGCCTTCAAATTTCTTCAGGAACTCATGCTTGTCGCCGCCGTGCAAAATGTAATTACAAACGTAATCCGTTTCCGCGAGGTTATAGACCACGAGATAATGCCCGCTGCCGTAGGCACGCGCCTGCGACGTGGTGGCTTTGGTTTCCTCGTGCTTGGCCTTGCCGTGAATGATGCTAGTGACATGCTCCTTCGAATATTGCCGGACGCGTTTCCACACGCTCATCACGTCGCCGCAGGTCGTGTCCACCAAGACGCAGCCTTTGGACTCCAGTTTTTTGCGCGTGCTGACCTCCGTGCCGAACGCGGGAATGATCACCACATCGCCGGATTCCAGCAGCGACACTTCCTCATCCGTGGGCTTGGGCGCAATGATTTTGATGCCCATGTTGCGGATTTGATCATTCACTTCCGGGTTATGAATGATTTCGCCGAGCAAATAAATGGGCGTGTTGGGGGCCACTTCGGAAAAGTAGTTCCGCGCCGCGTAAGCGAGGTCAATCGCGCGCTCGACGCCGTAGCAGAAGCCGAATTCCTTCGCGAGCTTCACCGTCAAGCCGTCGGCGGACAACACGCCACCGTTGGCGCGGATGCTTTCCACAATTTCGCTGCGGTAATGGGACAACACCTGGGCCTGCACGGCTTCCATGATGTCGGGACGCCGCAGATTGATCTTGTTTTGCGGCACCGGAAAATCCTTTGACATGACGTAAAATTAGCCGCGAACGGCGGGGGCGTCGAGCAGGATTTGACCGGTGGGGCCGTCGGGCAAGTCCGCCCAGCCTCGGAGTGGAGATTTTTAGGGCGATTAAAACGGCGGCGGGCGGCTATTGACAATTGCGTGACACCCCCGCCGGCAACCGCTATCTTACGGTTGTATAATCGCAAATTACCCATTCCATCATGCGTTCTGACATCATCAAAAAAGGTTTTGAACGCGCGCCGCACCGTTCGCTGCTGCGCGCCACCGGCGTCATCGAGTCCGAGGAGGATTTTAACAAGCCGTTCATCGCCATCGCCAACAGCTACATTGATTGCATCCCCGGCCACGCGCACTTGAACGAAGTCGGCGCGCTGGTCAAGCGCATGGTGCGCGCGGCGGGCGGCGTGCCGTTCGTCTTCAACACCATTGGCGTGGACGACGGCATCGCGATGGGCCACAGCGGCATGTTGTATTCGCTGCCGTCGCGCGAGCTGATCGCCGACTGCGTGGAAACGGTCATCAACGCGCATTGCTTCGACGGCATGGTGTGCATTCCGAACTGCGACAAAATCGTGCCGGGCATGCTCATGGCCGCGATGCGCTGCAATATTCCCACGGTGTTCGTCAGCGGCGGGCCGATGGCGGCGGGCATTGCCGAACAGCAGGCCACGCACGACGATCTCGCGCAATATCTCCAGCCGGCGACGGGCAAATCGGATTTGATTTCCGTGTTCAAAGGCGTCGGCGAATTGCAGGCCGGCAAGATCACCGAGGCGCAGTTGACCAAGCTGGAACAAACCGCGTGCCCGACCTGCGGTTCGTGTTCGGGAATGTTCACGGCGAACTCGATGAATTGTTTGTGCGAAGCGCTCGGCATGGCGCTGCCCGGCAACGGCACGATTCTCGCCGTGTCGAAGGAGCGCGAGGCGCTTTACCAGCGCGCGGCGGAAGCCATCGTGGCGTTGGTGAAAAAAGATTTGAAGCCGCGCGACATCGCCACTCTGGAGGCGTTCGACAACGCCATCATGCTCGACGTTGCGATGGGCGGCTCGACGAACACGATTCTCCACACGCTCGCCATCGCGCGCGAGGCGGGAATTCCTTATGACATTGCGCGCATTGACGAAATTTCCCGGCGCATTCCGTGCGTTTGCAAGGTCTCGCCATCGTCGGATTATCATATTCAAGACGTGCAACGCGCCGGCGGCATCCACACGATTCTCGGCGAATTGAAACGGCAGGGCGTGCTGAACGTGAACACCAAAACCGTCACTGGCAAAACGCTGGGCGAAAATATTGACGAATGGGACATGCGCTCCGAAAAATGCTCGACGCTCGCCAAGACCGTGCGCGTCTCTGGTTCGTCCGCCATCGTGGTGGATCCGAACGACAAAATGGGCGTCGCGGGTCGCACGGCCAGCGGCAATCTCGCGCCGAAGCCGATGCTGTTTTATCCCGGCAATCCGCTGGCCATCGCGTTCTGGCGCGCCGCCGCCGCGTGGAATGCCGGCGATGTGGACGCCATCGTCGCGCTGCATGATGCGAAGGTGAAAGTGAAGATGCCGGACGGCAGCGAAGTGGCTGGCCATGATCAGTTGCGCGCCACCATTGAACAGCAGTTGCGCGACGCGAAAGGTCTGGTTCGCGCCGAACTGGGCGAGTTCCGCAAGCTGCCGGTGCTGCTGTTCTGGCAATACGGCAAAGGCGGCACCAAGTCGCCGTTCGCCATTGTCCGCACCAAGAAATTAAAAAAAGGTCTCATCGCCCGCGCCGAATTTATCAACGATGCGAAAGTGTTGTCGAAGGTGAAGCCCAGCGGCCTGATGCCTTACGATCCGGCGTTCCGTTTCGATGCGAACAACTGCATCCGCACGAAAGAAACCGCCTACACGCCCGATGGCGGACTGGCGATTCTTTACGGCCAGCTCGCGCCTGCCGGCAGCGTGGTCAAGACCGCCGGCATCAGCAAGGCGTTCAAGGAAAACTGCGGCCCCGGTTTTGTGTTTGAAGGCCCGTGTGTGATTTTTGAAAGTCAAGACGACGCTTGCGCCGGCATTCTCGCGGGCAAGGTGAAGGCGGGCGATGTTGTCATTATCCGCAACGAAGGACCGCGCGGCGGACCGGGAATGCAGGAGATGCTTTCGCCCACGAGCTATATTGTCGGCATGGGCCTCGGCGACAAAGTGGCGCTCGTCACCGACGGCCGTTTCAGCGGCGGCACGGCGGGCGCGTGCATCGGTCACGTTTCGCCGGAAGCGGCGGAAGGTGGCCCGATTGGCTTGCTCAAACAAGGCGATCGTTTGCGCATTGATTTTCCGAACCGCAAAATGGACATCCTGGTTTCGGAAACGGAATTGGACGAGCGGAAGAAAAATTTCGTGCCGGTCAAAATGCGGGCGGTCACCGGCTGGCTGGCGCGCTATCAAAAGCTCGTCACCAACGCGAGTCAGGGCGGCATTTTGAGCGTGTAGCTGGAACCTAATTTCGCAGGCAAACGCGCTAGGAATATTTCCAACGCATCAAGGTTTTACCACGGCCACGACCAGAGCGTCGGGCTTCAGGTATTTCTGCGCAGCGGATTTGATTTGCTCGAGCGTGACGGCTTCGTATTTCGCATCGTCTAAATCGGCGCGCTGCCAGCCGAGGCCGTAAAGTTCGTCAAGCGCACTCGCGGCGGCGAGATGTCCGAGGTCAGCGCGGGAGATTTTCTTCTGCCCGATGATTTTGGCTTTCGCACGTTTCAATTCCTCGGCGGTCAAACCTTCCGTGCGCAGTAACTCGGCTTCTTTCAGCAACTCAATTTCCACCTGCGCAGCCTTCGCCGGTTCCGTGCCGGTGTAAAATGCAAAGTAGCCCGGCACAAGCCCGGCGAAATTCTGCGCGCCAACATAGTAAGCTAGC
>Ga0316222_1005683_pt1 | contig 10534 bp, 8 predicted proteins | sample TBH18011metaG_FD_206008 | JGI IMG/M metagenome (GOLD analysis project Ga0316222, IMG submission 206008) | Freshwater microbial communities from Trout Bog Lake, Wisconsin, USA - TBH18011 | ecosystem: Environmental > Aquatic > Freshwater > Lake > Hypolimnion/Profundal zone | place: USA: Wisconsin... | reverse complement strand
ATCATAAACGTGGATCTCTTTTTTCACCACTTGTTTGCTGGCAATAACTTCGATGGTGTAATCACCGTTAGCCAATTGGTTAAGGACATAGCCTTTTTCCATTTTTTTGTAAGATGGCAGCGCGTCTTTGTAGATCACATTTTGATCCTGGTCGTAGATCATTACAATTGCTTTTTCAGCATTTGCGTTTTCCACTTTTACTTCGATGCCTTTATGTGATGGCAGAGACGAAAAAGTGATCTCAGCTTTTGATGGAGGAACTACAGAACCTTCAGCTTTTGCGGCAGTGGCTGCAAAAAGACCTGTGCTTACTAATAAGAATAATGCTGCTAATTTGATGGAAGTTTTCATGATTTTAATTTTTAATGTTTTATTTAATTATTGTTTCTTTTGTTTCAATGACCAAAGGAACAAAACTTAAAAACACTAAAAAAATCAAATAGACCAACTGCTTTTATCAATAGACCAATGGCGAATCACCATCGTCAAAACATCATAACACATTAATAATTAGTATTATACCATTTTTATCGACTAAAAACAAGGCTACATAGATTGAAACTTGCTGTTGGTCGGCTACCGGCTGTTTTTATGGATTTGGATGATAAAACTGAGAGGCGAAATTGGTACACCCAAAAGAAATTCGGATCAGGTACATATTAAACAAAAGCAAAACAATGGTGATGAACATCATGATGATTTATCAATCCCTTAACTTCAGCTTTACCTTGCAGCTGTAACTTTGCGGCGAGTAATTTTCAAAAGATCAGTTTAGTTTGTTAGGCCGGCTTGTGCGAAACAGGCCGGCTTTTTATTAACTATAGAAAGCTAAATTACTTTTTCTACAATCGTATAGTCAAAGCCATTTTTTGAAAACAATTCACCGGATTCTGAAAATCCGGCCTTCCGGTAAAACCCAATAGCTGTTACCCGTGCATTGCACCAGATCCTTGTGCCACCGTTTTCCTGAGCATAATCGGTAACATATTGTAATAGGCTGTTACCTATCCCCGTTTTTTGCAGCAATGGGTCGATAGCCAGCTTGCGAAACTGAAAATCCGTACCATTTTGAAACAGGGAAATAACGCCTGCAAGTTTAACATCCTTGAATATGCCGAAATGGGTGCCATAAGTATCCTCATCCATTTCCATTTCAAACAGTTTTTTGGAGGGATATAATACATCCCGGCGTAATCGCCAGGTTAGTTCGGGGGTAATTTGTTCTATTGAAAGCATTATTTTACGTAAAAGTTAAGGTGAAAGGTAAAAGGCTTTTTCTGCCTTTCACCTTTTACCCCCTTAAAGAGGGATATTCCCGTGCTTTTTCCTCGGGTTATTCACTACTTTATTTTCCAGCATCTTAAAGGCATGGATAAGTTTTAGCCTGGTTTCCGCAGGTTCAATTACTTCATCAATAAAACCCCGTTCAGCGGCCCTGTAGGGGTTGGCAAAAATATCAGAATACTTTAGCTCCATTTCCCTCCATTTGGCTTCTTTATCTTCGGCAGCATTGATCTCCCGTTTGAAAATAATTTCGGCTGCACCTTTTGCGCCCATTACAGCTATCTCTGCCGATGGCCAGGCATAGTTCATGTCAGCGCCAATGTGTTTGGAGTTCATTACATCGTAGGCGCCGCCATAAGCCTTACGCGTGATCACCGTGATACGCGGCACGGTAGCCTCGCAAAATGCATAAAGCAATTTGGCGCCATTGGTAATGATGGCATTCCATTCCTGGTCGGTACCCGGCAGAAAGCCCGGCACATCTTCAAATACCAGCAACGGGATATTAAAGCTATCGCAAAAGCGTACAAAACGTGCGCCCTTGGTGGATGAATTTATATCAAGTACACCAGCCAGAAAAGCCGGCTGATTGGCAATGATCCCAATACTGCGACCTGCCAGCCTGGCAAATCCTACAACAATATTTTCGGCAAAATCTTTATGTACCTCTAAAAATGATCCGGGATCTATCACATGATCAATTATCTCCCTGATATCGTAGGGCTGGTTGGCATTTTCCGGCATCAGGGTATCCAGCTCCGGCCTTAATTCATTTTTGGTTTCATAAGGCAAAGCCGGGGCTTTATCCTCACAATTCTGCGGCATGTAGCTTAATAGCTTTTTCACATTCTGTATGGCCTCGATCTCATTGGCACAGGCAAAATGAGTTACACCTGATTTAGTGGCATGCGTAGTCGCCCCGCCTAATTCTTCGGAAGTAACCACTTCGTGCGTAACGGTTTTCACCACATTAGGGCCGGTTACAAACATGTACGAAGTGTTTTCAACCATCAAAATAAAATCGGTAATGGCTGGTGAATACACAGCACCTCCAGCACATGGCCCCATAATGGCCGATATTTGCGGTACAACGCCGGATGCCATCGTATTGCGGTAAAATATATCGGCATAACCGCCTAAGGATACCACGCCTTCCTGGATCCGTGCACCGCCGGAGTCGTTTAAGCCAACTACCGGAGCGCCGTTTTTCATAGCCAGCTCCATTATTTTACAGATCTTCTCCGCATGTGTTTCCGATAATGATCCGCCAAAAACGGTAAAATCCTGGGAGAAAACATAAACCAGTCTGCCATTTACAGTACCATAACCGGTTATTACCCCATCGCCCGGATATTTTTCCTTTTCCATCCCAAAATCGGTTGAACGATGCGATACCAGCATCCCGATTTCCTGGAATGAGCCCTCATCCATCAAAAAATGAAGACGCTCTCGGGCTGTAAGTTTTCCTTTTTTATGCTGACTTTCAATCCGTGCCTTGCCACCGCCTAAATGGGCTTCTTCCCGCTTTTGTTTTAATGCCTTTAGTTTATTATCCACAATGATGGTTTATTAATGCAAGATGGTAAATTTAGGTGAAAGCTGAAAAGTTTTCTTTTCTGTGAATAGATTGGATTGAGTTGATTATGTGAGTAGTTAAAATTAGAAAATTTGTCGTTCTGCAGGTTTTGACTTCTAAAAGCACGATTCCGGCGAATAAAACGGGTAAGATTCTGTAAATTCGTTAATTTCACGACTTCAGATTCAGACATAGAAAGACATTGACAACTTACCATATCATAACCATACTTATACTTTTAACAGCGGTTTTTGCCTATGTAAACGACCGGTGGATAAAATGGCCACCCACTATCGGCGTTATGGTAATTGCGCTGATCTCCTCTATCCTGATCGCAATTTTAGGGCTTTTGGAACCGGGCCTCACCTCCGGGATTTTAGGAGTGATAGCCAATATTAATTTCGGGCAGGTGCTGATGAAGATCATGCTCGGCTTTTTGCTTTTTGCAGGCGCATTGCATATTGATGCTAACAGGCTCCGCAGGCAAAAATGGCCTGTTATAGTGCTGGCAACGGTGGGTACATTCATTTCAACCTTTGTGGTGAGTTTAATGGCTTTTTATCTGTTCCAGATTTTTAACCTTCAGATCCCTTATATCAGCTGCCTGCTATTTGGAGCCCTTATTTCTCCTACCGACCCTATTGCAGTAATGGGTATACTTAAGCAGGCGAATATTCCTAAAACTTTGGAATTAAAAATTGCCGGCGAATCGCTTTTTAATGATGGCGTGGGCGTCGTTATTTTTCTGACCATACTGGAAGTTGCGGTGAGCGGTACCGATAAATTTTCATATGGCAACACTTTTTTGCTTTTTGCGAAGGAAGCCGGAGGTGGCTTGCTGTTTGGCACGGCACTGGGTTACCTGGGTCATTTTGCTATCAGGTCGATTGATAATTACAGGGTAGAAGTCCTTATTACGCTTACCATGGTGATGTGCGGCTATACGCTGGCGGATTACCTGCATTTATCGGGCCCTCTGGCCATTATTATGGCCGGGATCATCTTTGGGACCAAAGCAAAGGAAGCAGGCTTGTCTGAAACATCAAGGGATTACCTGATAAAATTCTGGGACCTGATCGATGAAATATTTAACGCTGTTCTCTTCCTGCTGATCGGCCTCGAAATGCTGGTAATAAAAGTGAACCCTACCATAATGCTGGCTGGCCTGTTTATGATCGTTTTGGTTTTACTGGCACGTTATTTTTCCGTATCGGTGCCTGTCTTGTTTTTGCGATTATGGATAAAGTTTGAAAAAAATGCGGTTCTGATGTTAACCTGGGGAGGATTGCGTGGTGGCCTGTCTGTAGCCATGGCCTTATCCCTGCCAAAGGCAATGCACCGCGATGAATTTGTCTTGATCACCTATATCATAGTCGTATTCTCCATTATTGTACAGGGCTTAACTATCGGAAAGCTGGCGAGGAAGTCTCAAGCCTGAAGTCGAAAGTATGGAGTCTGAAGTCGCATGTCAGGAGTCAGATTATGTTAATTAGTGACCGAAAAGTAACCTTATCTTTCCGACTAATGCAACTAATCTCTAATCTCCAATCACTAATTTCTAATTACAATTTCGCCCGCGATGCTAAAACTACCACACTTGCGCCCATTACTGCTATAAACAGAAATGAAGCCCGCAAAGTGGCTAAACCGGCTATAAAACCTATCACCGGCGGACCAACAAGGAAGCCTACAAAACCAACTGTAGATACGGCTGCCAGCGCCACACCTGCCGACATGGTTTTTGATTTACCTGCCGCACTGTATACCATTGGCACTACCGATGATACCCCTACCCCAACCAGCAGGAATCCGGCAATAGCTGTATAAAAATAGGGGAACAGCACGGCGACAAGCAAACCGGCGGTAGTGAGTGCCCCGCTAACCTGCAGGGTACGTTTTAAACCAAAGCGATGCGCAAAAAAATCAGCTATAAAGCGACCGCTTGCCATGGTAAACATAAAGGCGGTAAAACCAACGCCCTGTAAAGCAATTGGTGCGGCAATTACTTTTTTAAAGTAAATAACGCTCCAGTCGAACATGGCGCCTTCGCAGATCATTGAACAGAATGCGATACTACCGAGTGTTAATAAAGGTATAACCAGCACGAGTTTTTCCCGGATAGATAATGTTGATGCAGGTGTATTTTTAGCGGTCAGATGATCATCATAAAGGTACCTTGAGGCGATGATAACCCCCACGAATACCAGGCAGAGTATAAAAACAAAGTGATGAAAAGGATCTATCCCCCTACCGATCATAAAAGTACCGATACCGGCACCGGTAAAGCCTGCGAGACTCCATAAACCATGGAAGGATGCCATTATCGGTTTGTCATGGAGTCCTTCGGCAGCAACAGCCTGTGTATTTACCGAAATATTTACGGAGTTGCCAGCGAAGCCGTAGCAAGCAAGACTGATCACCAATTGAAAAGTATTGTGCGCCAGGCCTAAGCATATCAGCGCGATGCAATAGGCCAAAATTGCAGCAAGCAATACCCTTTTGCTGCCAATTTTTGAGATTATCCAGCCCGAAAAAGGCAGAGATAGCATTAAACCAACCGGTAATGAAAATAATACCGCACCAAGCGCAGCATCCGAAAGCCCGAGGGTTTGCTGAACAGTTGCGATACGTGAAGCCCAACTGGCAAAGCATAACCCTGCCATAAAAAACAATGACCCTACCGCTATGCGAAGAGTGGTTTTATGGATAGTTATCGGGCGTATAGTTGTGTCCATTTATCTCTTTTTATCAACTTAGTGTATAAATAACACTAAGTTGATTTTACACAAATGTAAGTACTATTTTTTAATTTGAAAGTAAAAGGCTACGCTTATTTGGCGGTGCTCACTTTCTTCTGAATAAATCTTCAGCAATCCCCATCAGGCCCGCAGCTTTCGCCTTCGATAATTTCAAGCTGGGGTTTGGGATTTTCTTTTTGCCAATCTGTAAATGCTTTTTGCAAAGTTTGCTCAAATACAGGTACCGCCTGTGCACCTGATATAGCATATTTATTATTCAGTACAAAAAATGGCACACCCTGAATACCGAGCTGCTGAGCAACTGCAACATCAGCTCTTACTTCCTCTGCATAGGCATCGCCTTCGAGCATTTGTTTAAGCTCTTCTTTATCCAAACCTAAATCGCTACCAAAAGCAATCAGGGTATCTTTATCGTCGATGTTTTTACCATCGGTAAAGTAGGCTTTAAATAATTGTTCTTCGGCTTCAATGCCTAAACCGTGTTTTTTGGCGAGGTGGCTGTACCTATGTGCGTTAAAACTATTGGCAACAATTGCCTTATCAAAATTATAAGTTAAACCGGCTTCGGCAGCCATTTGGGTTACGTGGGCATTTAACTGCCGGGCATGGTCAATGGAAAAACCTTTAATGTCTGCCAGGTACTGATCGATATTTACCGATGGATCAGTTACCATATTCGGGTTTAGCTGGAAGCTTTTCCATTCAATCTCAATGTCTTCTTTATGTTCAAATTGCTGCAAAGCATTTTCAAACCTGCGTTTGCCGATATAACAAAAAGGGCACATCACATCCGACCATATTTCAACTTTCATTGTCATCTTTTTAATAAATGCAAAGTTAATTCACACGTTTAACATCAACGTAAGCACAAAGTAATAAAACAGAAAGAAGCTGTGAGTAATATTGTCCGTCCGATTTTAGGTGTGACAGTTTTGGACGAGGGGAACGCAAGATAAATACCGCCATGTCATTGCGAGGCACGAAGCAATCGCGAACTATACAAAGCGGCCATGCAGAGTTCGCGATTGCCACGCTTTGCTCGCAATGACATAGTTTTTTTGTTATTTCTCATTCGGAATTTTCGAATTTTAACGATCTCGATTTCAAACGGCTTCCAACAAAAAGAGCCTGCCGAAGCAAGCTCTTTTCAAATGCCATTAGTGGTGCATTCCTATTTAAAATCGTCCGCAGTAACGCCGGTGTTTAGTTTAATATCCGTTACATTCATAACAAAATTTTGTTCCTGACCGTTTGCGGATACGGTAACTGACTGTTTATAAGGGAACATCAGGTTACCCATTTTGCGGTAATCGCTCAGCTCAACACTTTGTGTTACATTGGCGTTATTTGCCACCGTGGTCGATTCAGTTTTAACAAGAAATTTGGTGTTTACATCGTAATATTCGCTGGTTAGCTTGCCTGTAGGGTCTGTAATATCTACCTGGTAGGCATCTGCGCCGTTTACTTTTTGGATGCCTTTTACAGCCAGTTTAAAGGCAGGGTTTGTTAAGTAATCAAGCTGCTGAGATAGCGAGGTAAACACCTTTTTCTGGGCTATTTCTTCAGCTGTCAGATCCTTTTTGTTGCCCATTTGCATCTGGTAGCCTTTTTCCCCGTCAAATGTCGATTTCATTACAACATTGCCACTCATCGAAATACTCATCAATTCTTTATTTGGAGCAAGCTTTTTCTGACTCACATTCAGGGTCATGCCCTGCATTGACATACTTGCGGTTACATCCACCGAAGTTACTTTATTAAGTTCAGCAGCACCGCCTGTAGCGTCTATAAAGGCCTTTATCACATCGCTCGCTTTAACATCAGGCATTTTACTGGCCTGCCCTTCAACTACAGGGTTGGCAAAAGCATCAAATAGCTTCACCGGGTAGCCGCTCTTTTTAAGCCCTTCGACTATCGCCGAAGCATTGCCAACTATCACCACGCGGGTATTATCGTAATTCATATACTTACGGGCTACGCGCAATATATCATCCGCAGTAACGGCATTTACTTTTTGCAGGTAGGTTTTATAAAAATCGGCAGGGAGTTTATTGATAAGGATATTGCTGGCAAAAGTGGCTGTACGGGCCGGATCTTCCAAACCCAAAGCAAAGGAACCATTGTACAGCGATTTGGCGTTAACCAATTCTTCGTCGGATACCTTATCGGTACGGATCTTATTTATCTGGTCTAAAAATTCAGCAACAGCACTATCGGTTTTAGCGGTACGTACCGCTGCCTGTGCCTCAAAAGTACTTTGAAACCTGCCCGAACCCAGGCTGGAATAAGCGCCGTAGGTAAAGGCATGCTTTTCGCGGAGATCCATAAATAAACGACTCTCGGCGCCACCGCCCAAAATGTAATTAGCCAGCAATACCGGGAAATAATCGGGGTTATTCTTTTTCAGGTCAACCAGGTTTACCACCTTTATTTCCGATTGCACCGCAGTTGGTACATCCACCACATCAACCTCTGTTTTCGCAGGGTTTTGTACTTCGGCAAGTTTAGGCAGCACCAGTTTCGCACCGCTCCAGGTACCGAATACCTGCGTAGCCAAAAGTTTGGCTGTGGCTGGCTTCATATCGCCAATAATGGTTAAATAAGCCCTCGATGGCGTAATGTATTTGTGATACGTAGTTTTGATATCCTTTAATGTAAGTGCCTGGATGCTCTCTTCCGTTTCAAATTCGCCGTTGGGATGGTTTTTTCCATAGGTAAGGGCATTGGTTACCCTTGCGGAGATTGCCTGTGCGCTTTTACTTTCAGATTTTAAGCTTGTGATAGCCTGCGTTTTCAGCTTATCAAATGATTCCTGCGTAAACGCTGGTTCTTTTAACCCAAGGCCCATCAGCTTAAATGCGCTTTTAAAATACCTGGTAAGGGCCGAAGCCTCGCCGCCTGATGAATTCAGGCTTACGGTTGCGCCTAATTTATCAACGGCTTCGTCAAAGGCTGCTTTGGGCATGGTTTTGGTACCTTCGTTAAGCATATTGCCCATCAGGCTTATTACGCCTGCCTTGCTGCCTTCGGTACGTGGTCCGGCATCAATAGAGAAGCTGGCCGAAACCTTTGGTAAACGATGGTCCTCAACCACCAGCAGCGTAATGCCATTTGGCAGCTTGTAAATCACCGGATCTTTTATGGTTAAAACCGGTGCCGGACCTGGCTTTGGTTGTTTGGAGCGGTCAATAGTATTTTGTGCATGAGCATATTGCATCAATAATGCTCCGGCAGCTATCATTATAAATTTCTTCATCTTTTTTTGTGCTAAGGGTTAATTATTGTGCTTTTGCTTTTGAGGGAAGGTAATATAATACGAGGCGCTGGCTGGTATTAAGGTATTTGCGCGCAGCATCCCGTATTTCTTCCCTCGTTATCGACCTGATCTCGGTAAGTTCCTCGTTCAATTCATTGGTGTTTTTATGAAAGAAAGTATAACCGTTTGCCAGGTTTTCGGCTATGCCTACCTGGCGGGTATTGGCGCTCACAAAATCATCTTCAAACTGGTTTTGTAATTTCTGATAATCTTCCGGGCTGATCAGATCCTTTTGCAGCTTTACAATTTCTTCGTCCATATCGCTTAACAAACCGGCAGGCGCAGCACCTCCGCTTGGCAGCGCACCAACAATATACATCCCGTAATCTTCGAGGGCATAATTGAAAGCAAAAACCTGCAGGGCATCCTTCTTCTCATCAACCATTTTTTTGTACATCCTTGAACTTGCCCCGCTTGAAAGAATGGTGGAGATCATTTCCATCACCTTCGAGTCGCGACTGTCTTTGCCGGGGATGCGGTATGATGCTAAAATAGCGGGGATCTGGATATTGGCATCGTAAGCCGTATCAATAATTTGTTTGCTGATGGGTGTTTCCTCAACCTTTTGGTAAGTTACCTCATTGCCGCGCGGGATGGGCCCGAAATAGGCATCGATCAGTTTTTTTGTTTTGGCAACATCAATATCACCGGCTATGGTTAACACCGCATTATTGGGTGCATAATAAAGTTTAAAAAACGATTTAAACTCATCCAGCTTTGCCGAATCGATGTCTTTCATGGCGCCAATTACGCCGTTATGGTAAGGGTGTTTGGTAAACATTGCCGCAGCTATATCATTGATCACGTTGCCATAAGGGCGGTTATCAAAGCTTAAACGCTTTTCCTCTTTTACCACTTCATCCTGCGTTTTTACGCCGACTTCGTTAATCACAGGGTGCATCATCCGTTCGCTTTCCAGCCAAAGACCCGTTTCAAGGTCGTTTGAGGGGAATACCTCGTAATAAAAAGTTCTGTCCTGCGTGGTGTTGGCATTGTTCTGACCGCCGTTTGCCGATACGATCTTCATAAACTGACCGCGTTTGATATTTTCGCTACCTTCGAAAAGCAGGTGCTCGAAAAAGTGGGCGAAGCCTGTGCGCCCGGGCGACTCGTTTTTGGAGCCTACATGGTACATCACCGTTACGGCTACAACCGGTGCATGATGATCATCGTGAAGAATAACGTGCAATCCGTTGGGAAGGTTGTATTCTGTAAATTCTACTTTTTGCGCCCTGGCATTTATCGCGAATAAGGTTAACGCGGATAGGGCGCATAAAACGTGCTTAGGTTTTTGCATATTAAATGTTGTTTGCGGCTAAATTATAAATTAGATTGGAAAGATGGAGGGTGCAAGTGTTATTTTATGTTAAGATTTTTTAAAGATATTTCTTGTTTAATAAAGAATTATCTGTACATTTGTAGTGAACATAAGCCTCCCGCTATTTTCTATCACAAAAAGTTTCCGTCCGTCTCATTTATCTACCGACGCCATGTGACGGACAGGACGGTTTAAAAAAACTCAACCTAACAAGGTTTTCTTATACCCTCGACAACACTTTAATGCATACTGCCACCCCTAATGAGCGTGAACGCGGCATT
>Ga0316222_1005679_pt1 | contig 10537 bp, 9 predicted proteins | sample TBH18011metaG_FD_206008 | JGI IMG/M metagenome (GOLD analysis project Ga0316222, IMG submission 206008) | Freshwater microbial communities from Trout Bog Lake, Wisconsin, USA - TBH18011 | ecosystem: Environmental > Aquatic > Freshwater > Lake > Hypolimnion/Profundal zone | place: USA: Wisconsin... | reverse complement strand
CTTCGCCCTCAACATCATGCGGGCCAATGGCACCGCCAACGTCAGCCGCGAACTCTACATCAACGCCTTAAACCCGCACCACGCCATGGCCTATCAGGTCAGCTGAGCAGAACTGAACAGCCCTGTTCAACCTGGCCTTTGCCATCGCTCGCTCGATCCCCGATGCCGAGGTCCATGCCCATCTCGGCGGCCAGAGGGGCGATGAGGTGGTTTTTCACGGCGCCGCGCTGGCCGCTGCCGATGCCGAATTGTTCTAGGGGGGGTATCCCATGATTACCGTCGATCTGAGTACGCGTGCCGCCCGGCCCGTCGATACCGAGATAAGCAAAGAGGAAATCTTCTTGCTTGGCGTTACCCTGGCCCGCGCCACTCCCCAGGTCTGCGTCCGCGTGGCGGTGGGACCAAAAGCGGGCGATCGCGCCATCCTTGATGGCCGCATGCTGGCTCAGGAGGGGATTGAGGTCTACTGAGTCTGGCGTAACACTGCGAACGGACTGTCTTCGTGCCCCACTTGCGGCCGGCGGGGGCGCCGCCGTGGCCGGCTGGCAGGATGAAAGCGATCCTCACGCAGCTCGAAGCCGAGCGCTGCCAGCAGCGCCGCCACCTCGTCTTTGGACGCCCCAATCAGCGACGGCAGGAGCGGGGACAGTGTGAAGCCACCCTCCCCGGCTTCTCGCGCTAAATGGCGGATTTCTGCGGAAAATCGCTCTAAAATATCGACCCGCAGCGCCCAATTTCCCACCACCCGATAGCCCACCGCTTGGTAGAAATCCGCCGACAAGGTGGCGGCGATAGCGGTGCGAGCGCCCGGCGGCTCGGCCGGCGGCCGGTTGTGATGGATGCTCCACAACAACGCTCGCAGTTTTTGTGCGGCCGGTTTGAGCAGGGCGGGGAGGTATACGCTCTCGACTCCGAAACGAATCCCCAGCCGACCAAGCTCGCGACGCTCCTTGTCGTCGAGCGCCGTCACTTGGGCGGCGGCATTGGCGCGGGGCAGCGACCCCAGCGCCTCGCTCAATTGATGCACAAGGCCCCTGGCGGCGCCTTTGAAGGGAGCGCGGCGAGCGGCGATCAGCGGGGTCAGTCCGGCGGCGATTTCCCCCTCGGCCCATTCGGCCAGACGCTGGCGCAGACGGTCGCGTGAGGCCGGCTCGAGCAGGTCGCTGGGCAGAGGCTCCACCTTCGGTGTCAAGATCTCCGACCCCGCCGTCAGACGCGCCACCATGTCGCCGCGCCACAACAAATCGCCCTCAGCGGTCATGGCGAAGGCGGTGGGCGGGTCGGTCATGGCCTGGTCGATACGGCCGGCGATCTCGCCTTTCAAGGCGCGGCCAGCGGCGGCCAGAACCGCCTTGGCGGCGCTGCCACCCTCGGCGGCATCGGGTTCGAAACGAAATCCGGCCAAGCGTCCGACAGCGTGACCTTCGATCTTCACCTCGCCGGATTCGGCCACCCGGCCGACCAACGGATCGGATTCGCGCATGCGTCGTACCAGGGTCGCGGTGCGGCGATCGACGAAGCGCTGGGTCAATCGGTCGTGCAGGGCGTCGGACAGGCGGTCCTCAATGGCCCGGGTCAGCTCCTGCCAATGGGCGGGGTCCTCCACCCAATCGGCGCGGTGAGAGACATAGGTCCAGGTGCGGACGTTGGCGATGCGGGTGATGATGCTGTCGAGGTCGCCATCGACTCGGTCGAGACGATTGACGTGCCCGGCCAGCCAGTCCGTGGGCAGCTTCCCGACCGGCCCGGTCAGGTGACGGTAAATCTGGCCGAGCAGACGAGTATGGGATTCGGCCAGCACTTTGCGGAAATCGGGGACCTGGCAGACCTCCCACAGCAGCCGCACCCGCTCGGGGTGGCTGGCCGAGGCCAGGACGTCGTCCTCCTTGGCCAGAATGGCCAAAGCGAGATGGTCGTCCGCCTCGCGGGCGCGGGTCAGCCCGGCCAGATCAGGGGATCGTTCCAGGGCTGCCAGCAAGGCCGGAACCGAGGTGAAACGCAATTGGGCATTGCGCCACATCAGCGTCTTCAAGGGTGGGAAATTGTGGTTCTCCACCGCTTCCACGATCTCGGGCGGGATTGGCCCGCTGTCGCCGGTGGTGCCGAACGTGCCGTCGTTCATGTGTCGACCAGCGCGCCCGGCAATCTGCGCCACCTCCGTGGCAATCAGATCGGGCGGGGCTCGACCGTCGAATTTGCGCATGGATGCGAAAGCGACATGATCGACATCCATGTTGAGGCCCATGCCGATGGCGTCGGTGGCGACGATGTAATCGACCTCGCCGGCTTGGTAGAGCCCGATCTGGGCGTTGCGGGTGCGCGGACTCAAGGCCCCCAGCACCACCGCCGCGCCGCCTCTGCTCCGGCGAACGAATTCGGCCATGGCGTAGACTTCCGAGGCGGAAAAGGCCACCACCGCCGAGCGTGGCGGCAACCGGCCCAGCTTTTTGGGGCCGGAATAGACCAGTTGCGAGAAGCGCGGCCGGGTGACGAATTCGATCCCCGGTACCAATCGGCGGATCAGGGGGCGGATCGTTTCGGCGCCAAGGAACAACGTTTCCTCTTCGCCGCGGGCGTGGAGCAGGCGGTCGGTGAAGATGTGGCCGCGCTCGGGATCGGCGCAAAGCTGGATCTCGTCGATGGCCATGAAGGCGACGCGGCGATCCAGCGGCATGGATTCGGCGGTGCAGATGAAATAGCGAGGATAGGCGGGAAGAATCTTTTCCTCGCCGGTGATCAGCGCCACGCTGGCTGCGCCCTTGGCCTTGACCACCCGGTCATAATTCTCGCGCGCCAAAAGCCGCAACGGGAAGCCGATCATCCCCGAGGCATGGCCCAACATGCGTTCGAGCGCGAAATGAGTCTTGCCGGTATTGGTGGGGCCGAGAACCGCCAGTACGCGTCCCCGCCCCGCGCTTGGGGAGGTGATCGGACTCAGCCCTCTTCGCCGTTGGAGGCTTTGGCGGCGGTGACGATCAGATCGCCGAATTCACGCAGGAACACCGATCCCTTGACGGTGCGCTGGACCAGTACCGAGCGGCGGTCGGCATCGTCGATCTTGCGCTTGACCAGACCCAGCTCGGACAGACGGTCGAGAGCCCGGGTGATCGCCGGCTTGGAAATGTTCAGCGTCAGGGCCAAGCCACGCACGGTATGCGGCGGCGGCGTCAGGTAGACGGTCAGCACCAAGGCCATCTGACGCGCCGACAAATCGGGGCCGTCGCGCCGCACGCTCTCAACAATGGCCCCGCGCCACAGGTGAAGCGCCTGCACCGCCTTCAACTGGAGATCCATAGACCCTGTCCGTTCATTCCGCCGACGAAATCTTTTAGCCCACAAGGGCCGATGCGGCAATGGGTTAGGTGCATTTTTGCGCAAAGCGCGCGACGATCAGGCCATAGAGCGCCCGCAGGCCGATCGCCTCGCCGCCTTCGGGACGGCCCGGCCGGGCTGCCCCGTTCCAGGCCAGCACGTCGAGATGGGCCCAGGGGATTGAGGCAGGCACGAATTCCTGAAGAAACAAAGCGGCGGTGATGGCCCCGGCATGGGGCGAATCCGAGGCGTTGGTCAAATCGGCGATTTTGCTGTCGAGCATCCGGCGATAAGGCTTGTGCAGCGGCAGACGCCACAGGGGGTCGCGGGCCACCTCGCCGGCCGCCAACAGATCGGCAGCCAGAGCCTCGTCATTGGTGAACAGAGCCGGCAGGTCGGGACCGAGCGCGGTGCGAGCGGCGCCGGTCAGGGTGGCGACGTCGAGCAGCAAATCGGGGTGGTCGCTGGCCGCCTCCCACAGGCAATCGGCGAGAATTAGGCGTCCCTCGGCGTCGGTGTTGCCGATTTCGACGGTGAGTCCCTTCCGGGTCGCCAACACGTCGAGCGGCCGCATGGCGTCACCGGCCACCGCGTTCTCGACCGCCGGAATCAGCACTCTAAGGCGTACCGGGAGCGCCGAATCCATGATCATGGCGGCCAAACCCAGGACATGGGCGGCGCCGCCCATATCCTTCTTCATCAGCTTCATGTTGGACGACGGCTTGAGGTCAAGCCCGCCTGAATCGAAGCATACCCCCTTACCCACCAGGGTGAGCTTGGGTGCGGACGGATCGCCCCATGTCATGTCGATCAGCCGGGGCTGGCGGGCCGGCGCGGCGGCGCGGCCGACGGCATGAATGGTCGGGTAGTTTTCGGCCAGCAGCGCCTCGCCGACGATGACCCGTGTGGTGGCGCCGTATTGGGCGGCCAGCCGGTCGGCCGCGCCAGCCAACTCGGCCGGACCAAGATCGGCGGCGGGGGTATTGATCAGGTCGCGCACCAAGGCGGTGGCGGTGGCGACGCGCTCGACTTCGGCGCGGTCGGCGGACTCGGGCCACACCAGCCGGGGCCAGGTGCGGCCGTCTCCGCTTTTGTAGCGGCGGAAGGAATAGGTGGCCAATTGCCAGCCCAGCGCCGCCCAGAAGGCGGCCTTGGCGTCCAAGTGGCGGTAGAGACCCGGCGGCAGTTTGGCGGGCAGGGCGGCGAAGGACCAGGGATCGTCGTCGTCGCCCAGCCCAACCAGTACCCCCGCCAATTGCCCGTCCTCGCCCGGCATCGGGCAGATGGACCCGGATTCGGCGGTGAAATTGGCGGCCTTAACCCAGCCCCGGCGGCGTTCGGGCTGGCCATTCAGCCACTCGGACAAGCCGGACTTCTTCAACGGAATCAGCCCGATGGCCGCTTCATCTGTGGCAACGACGTATTCCAGCACCGCAACGCCTCCTTCGCATCAGCCGTTAAAGATGGCGAAAGATCGGGCCGCTGGAAAGAGGCATGGGCTTGCGGCGGGCCGATGGGATGGCCATCATGCCGAAAGTCTTCATCTTTCGAGGCCGAATGTCATGTCCGACGCCTTCACCCTGGTCATTGGTACCCGCCGCTTCTCGTCGTGGTCGCTTCGGCCCTATCTGGCCCTCAAGGCGGCCGGTGCCGCTTTCACCGAAGTGGAAATCGCCCTGCGCCAGGACGACACCAAGCAGCGCATTCTGGCGTGGTCGCCATCGGGCAAGGTGCCGCTGTTGGTGCATGGGGATGTCAAGGTGTGGGATTCGTTGGCGATTTGCGAATATCTCGCTGAATTGTTCCCTTCCGCAGGTCTGTGGCCGGTCGATCCGGTGGCGCGGGCGGTGGCGCGCTCGGTTTCCGCCGAGATGCATTCCGGCTTTCAGGCCATCCGCAATGCCTGCCCGATGGATCTGGTCGCACCGTCTCCGGTGGAGATTACGCCGGAGGTGGCCCAGGACGCCGTCCGCATCCGCGCCTTGTGGAATGATTGCCGCACCCGCTTCGGCGCGGGCGGCCCGTTCCTGTTCGGCCGCTTCTCGGTGGCGGATGCCATGTATGCCCCGGTGGTGACTCGCTTCACCAGCTATGGCTTGCCCCAGGACGAGGTGTCCCAGGCCTATTGCGATGCGGTGTGGGCGTTGCCGGCGATGAAGGAATGGGTCAAGGCCTGTCATCCCGACAGAGCGTAAGCGACGAGGGATATTTCACGCGAGAACGTCTAACGCTCGTGCGTGAAAGATCCCTCTCTGCGCTCGGGATGACAAAAAGCGAAAGCCTACAGCTCGCTTTCCCAGTTCGGCCCGTCCTCGTCGATCCACCAGCCATGGGGCGGCTTGGGGTAGCCGTTGCGGCGGGCCTCAATCGCTGCGACGCGGGGACGTTGCAGATCAAGGAGGGTGGCGGCGGCGTCGCGGACCTCGGCGATCGGCGATTGATCGAAGACGTCCTGGAGCAAGGCCAGGGTCTTGCCTTCGTGCCGGAGGGCCAGCTCGAAGACGTAATAGGGTGGCATCAGATAATGGACCGAATCCGGATCGGAGATTTCCGGATACATCTCACCCCAGCGGGGCAGCGGCCCCGGCGGAGTGGACGGTTGGGGGAGGCTGGCATGAAACAGCCATCCCCCTTCCGCAAGCTCTCGGAAACAATCCGCGCTGACCATGTTATTGGCCACCTCGAACGCTTCCGACAATTCCTCGTAACGCTCCGCCGCATCTTCTGCCTGCCGACGGACCAAAGCCATCAACAGGGCGGCGGAGGTTACAACCTCAACATCCAAGCTCACAGAGCGAACTCTTTGTCGAAATCGGCGATCGCGACATCGGGCAGGCTCTTGGGCTTGTAGGCTTGACGATCACCCTGGTACAGCACGCCCAGATTGTAGCCGTCATCCACCAGCAGGCGGCGAGCCGCCTCGGAAGCATCGCTGGTGGCCGGGGCCGGGTTCGGGCGCATGACGTTCTTCCACTCGCGCTGTTCGTCGCGATAGGTGACGCACGGGCTCATCACCGCCACGAACGAGAAGCCGGGGTGGCGAATCGCTTCGGCGATGATCGCGGCGGTGCCATTCGGATCGCCAGCGAAGCCGCGGGCGACGAAGTTGGCGCCGGCCGAAAGCGCAATGGCCAGCGGGTTGAACGGCGACAGGCCGGTGCCGCCGGGCGGAGCCATCGCCGAGGCGTCCCAATCGGACTCGGTGGTGGGGCTCGGCTGGCCCTTGGTCATGCCGTAAACCCGGTTGTCCATCATGACGTAGGTCATATCGACGTTGCGGCGGCAATTGTGCAGGAAGTGATTGCCACCAATCGACAGACCGTCACCGTCACCACCGGCCGCCAGGACGGTGAGGTCCGGACGGGCCAGCTTGAGACCGGCGGCGATGGCCAGGCCACGGCCATGGATGGAGTGGAAGCCGTAGCAATTGGTGTAGGCCGGGATGCGCGACGAGCAACCAATGCCCGACACGACCGCAGTCTGATGCGGCACCAGGTTAAGGTCGGCGAAGGCCTTGGTGATCGAGGACAGAACCGAGAAGTGGCCACAACCGGGACACCAGACGGGCTTGACATCGGACTTGTAGTCACGAGCGGTGTAAGTAACGGCGTTCATTGATCAAGCCCCCATCGCGAGAAGACGCTTGTGGATCGCACCGGGCCGAATCGGCAACGGACCGGCATGGTTGAGCTGTTCGACCTTGGACGGCAGGTCGTATTCGCCGCGCAGGTAGCGATAGAGTTGGCCCGAATGGTTCTGCTCGACGACCAGAACCTTCTCGACGCCCTTCAGGGCCGCGCCCATCTGCTTGGGCAGGGCTGGGGCCAACAGGCGCAGCGAGATCAGCTTGACGTCAACGCCATCGGCCTTGGCGCGTTCGACCGCCTCGCGGGCGGCGCCGGTGGCCGAGCCAGTGCAAAGGACGGCAACCTTGCCCTTGCCTTCGATGGTCGCCCAATGGTCGCCGTAATCGAAATTGGCCAGCTTGTCGGCGCGCTTGTTGAGCTGAGCCTGGTGGTCGGAATCCTGCGAGGACGGCAGGCCGCTGACCGCATGCTCAAGACCATCGGCGGTGTACTGGCAGCCGGGGGTGCCGGGCAGCGCCATCGGCGAGATGCCGTTGGCGGTCAGGGCGTAACGCTGGTAGGCGACACCCTCTGCCGGGGTTTCCGCGATCAGACGCTTGCCGACGAAGGCGATGTCGGCCGGGGCGTCGATCACCGTGCGCGAATGGCCGAGCGACTGCTCGGACAGCACGATGGCCGGGGCCTGGGTGGCTTCGGCCAGGTAGACCGCCCACTGGGCGGTGAACAGGCAGTCACCGATCGACTGGGACGACAGAACCAGGTGGGGAGCGTCGCCATGCATGCCGTAGAGGGCGATGTTGAGGTCGGACTGCTCGGACTTGGTGGGAATGCCGGTCGAGGGACCGCCACGCTGCACGTCGATCACCACCACCGGGGTTTCCGAGGTCAGGGCCAGACCGAAAGCTTCGGTCATCAGCGCCAAGCCGGGGCCGGAGGTCGAGGTGATCGAGGCCTTGCCGCCGTAGGAGGCGCCAATGCACATGTTGATCGAGGCGATTTCGTCCTCGGCCTGCACGAACACGCCGCCGACCTTGGGCAGCGCCTTGCTCAACCATTCCAGCACTTCGGTGGCCGGGGTGATCGGATAGGCGGCGCAGAAGCGGACGCCAGCGCGCAGAGCGCCGAGCGCGGTGGCTTCGTTGCCAACCAGATCCCACTTGGTGGTGCCGGTGGAGGGCGTGCCCAGCTTCTTGGAGCCGGTGATCGCCTTGGCCGCCTCGGCGCCAACCTTGACCGCAGCCACCGAAGCCTCGTAGGCGTCGGCGCGCTTCTTCTTCAGGGAGTTACCCAGCACTTCGGTCAGCGGACCGATCGGCAGGCCGATCAATTCGGCCGCAGCGCCCAAGAGCACCATGTTGGGGCGACCGCCCTCAACCTGCTTGCTCAGTTCCTTCATCGGCAATTCGACGATGCGGGCACCCGACTTGGAGATCGCTTCGGGGACTTCGCCCGAAGCCGGGTCGGTGATGATGATGCTCTTCGGCGTCAGCGGCAATTCGGCGGCGAAACGCTGCACGTTGCCCCAGTCGATGGCCAGCAGGAGGTCGAAGCTATCGTCAACCGAGGTGACCGGCGTGGTCGACAGGCGCACCATCGCCGCGGCTTCACCGCCACGAATCTGCGGACCCATCGAACGATTGAAAAGGGCGTAGAAGCCCGTCTTGGCCACAGCATCCATCAGCATGTTGGCTGCGGTCATCACGCCGGAGCCACCGCTGCCGCAAAGCGCGATGGACACCGATCCAGGTACTCCGGAACTGCTCATGTCTGCGTTACCCCATAACGGCCGGCGCTCAGGCCTGGCCTTGTGTCTCGTGTCAGTGCGCGACCGCCGCGCGGCCCACCCGGTCGGATGGGTCCGGCCGGGCGCGCCATATTACCCATGAGGGCACTCAGATGCGAGCGTGAATTGCGCTTTTTTGAAAAAAATGGGTAGCTACCCGACGGGGCGGGCCTTCCCTGGTGATTCCTGTTGTCAACGGCACCCGAATCGGTATAGGCGGATGCCTTATAAATGCCGGGGCAGGCGGTCCCGGTGCTCGGATGAGAGGGAACAAGTCAATGTCGCTCAAGATTAACGACGATTGCACCAGCTGCGATGCTTGCGTTTCGGTTTGCCCCAATGAGGCGATCACCGCTGGCGACGTTATCTATGTGATCGATCCGGCCAAGTGCACCGAGTGCGTGGGTCAGCACGACGTGCCCCAGTGCCAGACCGTTTGCCCCGCCGACGCCATCGTCGCGGGCTGATTGGTGTGAAATGAGACGCGCCGTTCCGCCCGTCGGAACGGCGCGTTTTTCATTTCGGCCACCCCAACCGTTCGGGTGGGGTGAGTAAAATGAGTGGCCTACCCGTCCGCGTCGTCCTCCCCTGGGATTCGGGAGAAAACTCGAAATGAGGCATGGGATGTACCAGATTGTCCGGCATCAAGCCTTCTCCGACACCACCTTCCTCTGGGAGATTCTCGCCCCCGATGTGGCGATGGCGGCGGAACCCGGACATTTCGTCATGCTGCGCCTTTACGAAGGTGGCGAGCGCATTCCGCTGACCGTCGCCGATTTCGACCGCGCCAAGGGCACCGTGACCATCGTCATCCAGGCGCTGGGCAAGACCACCCGCGAAATGCGCGACGATTATGAGGAAGGCGATTCCTTCCTCGATTTTGTCGGCCCGCTTGGTCTGCCCCAGCATGTCGATAAGGTCGGCCATGTGGTGTTTGTCGGCGGCGGCCTCGGCGTCGCGCCGATCTATCCGCAGTTGCGCGCTTTCAAGGAAGCCGGCAATCGGGTCACCGCGATCATGGGCTTCCGCAATAAGGACCTGGTGTTCTGGGAAGACAAGTTCGCGCCTTATTCCGACACTCTGATCATCTGCACCGATGACGGCAGCTACGGCAAGCCGGGCTTCGTCACCGCCGCCCTTAGGGAGGTGCTGGAGACCGACAAGCCTAATCTGGTGGTGGCGATCGGTCCGCTGCCGATGATGAACGCTTGCGTCGAGACCACCCGGCCGTTCGGCACCAAGACCATGGTGTCCCTGAACACCATCATGGTCGATGGCACCGGCATGTGCGGCTCGTGCCGCGTGACGGTCGGCAACGAGGACGGGCATCAGGTCGATTTCAAGGAATTGATGCTGCGCCAGAAGCGCTTCAAGGGCCAGGAGGACCAGGCCAGCGCCGACCACGAGCACGTCTGCAACCTCGACAAGCTGCTCTTTGTCGAGGGCAAACGCACTTACAAGAAGCTGTCGGCGCTGGAACCCCATCAGGTCCACATGCCCGAGCGCGATGCCCACGAACGGGCGCGCAATTTCCTTGAGGTCAACCTGGGCTATGGGATTGAGGACGCGCTGCGCGAGGCCGAGCGGTGCATCCAATGCCACAAGCCGACCTGCATCGCCGGCTGCCCGGTGTCGATCGACATCCCCCGCTTCATTCGCCATCTGCTGGTGCGTGATCTGGAGGGTGCGCTGGCGGCCATCAACGAATCCTCCATCTTCCCCTCGATCTGCGGCCGGGTCTGCCCGCAGGAGACCCAGTGCGAGGCGCAATGCGTCATCGCCAAGAACAAGAAGCTGGAATCTGTGGCGATCGGCCGGCTGGAACGCTTTGTCGGCGATTTCGCCCGGCCGCCCA
>Ga0316222_1005676_pt1 | contig 10541 bp, 8 predicted proteins | sample TBH18011metaG_FD_206008 | JGI IMG/M metagenome (GOLD analysis project Ga0316222, IMG submission 206008) | Freshwater microbial communities from Trout Bog Lake, Wisconsin, USA - TBH18011 | ecosystem: Environmental > Aquatic > Freshwater > Lake > Hypolimnion/Profundal zone | place: USA: Wisconsin... | reverse complement strand
CATTGCTGCTGAAGGCCCCGGCTATTTAGCCGAGTTCCTTGACGAGCACACGATACCTTGGCAACTGATTTGTATTGATTCCGGAGACCCGGTACCGGATGATCCAAGTCCATTTTCCGGCTTGGTATATATGGGCGGGCCGATGAGCGTGAACGATAACCTGCCTTGGATCTCTCCTGTACTGGCATTAATACGCAAAGCTGCGGAACTTGATATTCCCTTACTGGGCCATTGTCTCGGCGGGCAACTTATCTCCAAAGCTTTGGGCGGAGTGGTAAGTCGAAATCAGGTGAAAGAAATCGGCTGGAATCAATGTACGGTATCGGATACTGACACAGCGCGCTTTTGGTTTGGCAACACCCAATCTTTCGATGCTTTTCATTGGCACGGTGAAACTTTCAGCCTGCCGCAAGGGGCAATCCATCTGCTATCAAGCGGCCACTGTGCCAATCAAGCCTATGCGCTAGGCAAACACCTTGCCCTGCAATGTCACGTGGAAATGACCAGGCAGATGATCATCGATTGGTGTGTAGTCGGCGCAAATGAAATCGATGCCAGCGCCAATAGTCCTGCTGTTCAATCAGCTTTCACCATGCAATCTCAAATGGCGGATAAACTGCCGTTTCTGCAAAACATTGCAAGGCAACTCTACCTGCGCTGGATTGATGGACTGGTAGCAGCCTAATACAATGCGCCCCTGAAACTACAAAACTCTATGACCGGGTGACTGCAAATCAAGAGCCGTAAACTTAGCACCAGCATCAAATTCTAGAGACATTGCATTTTAAGTGATCTATACCTTATAAATCGAGACCAAGTTTCTTAGCTTCGCGGCAAGATCATTTAATTCTGAAGCGGTTAAATTATTTTTTGATGCCGCTGCATTATTGCTTTCAGTCATCTGAGCGATTTGTTCAATATTGACTGCAACCTGCCGAATGGCTTCATCCTGTTCTGCCAAAGCGTCGGATATACTTTGAACATCATTAGCAACTTCTTGCTCTTCTTCATCCATGGTGTGAAGTGCATTAGACGAATTATTTACAAGCTCCAGACTTTCCGCAGCATGAATATTTGCTTGTTGCATTGAGGTGACGGTACCACCGATCTCGTCTTGAATTGATTTTATCAATGCGGCTATCTCCCCTGTAGAAGAGCCAGTTCGATCCGCCAATTTTCTTACTTCATCTGCGACAACTGCAAATCCGCGCCCTTGCTCTCCCGCCCGTGCGGCTTCAATGGCAGCATTCAAAGCCAGAAGGTTCGTCTGCTCAGCGATATCTTTGATGACTTGTACAATACTCCCGATTTTCTTGGAGTTCACGTCCAAACGAAGAACACTGTCCCCTGATTGCCTGATTAATTGTGCGACATCGTTCATCTTGTCTACCGTATTTTTCATCACTTCACCAGCGTGCTTGCTGTCATTCCTCGCATTGACAACCAATTTGGCTGCTGCCTGAGCATTGTTGGCGGTCTCGCTTATACTGACTGAAGATTGTTCCACTGCCGCTGCAACAGATTCAGCCGCTATAGATTGGACTGTTGAGTTTTCCTTGACGTCATTGCTCGAGAGTGCCAGCGAGTGTGCTGCTGACGTAATGAGATCGCTTGATTTCTTTGTTTCGTTGATCACATTGCGAAACTTATTAATCAGTAGATTGATTGCCTGCCCGGTACGCACAACCTCTGTGGCACCCTGTTCAGGCACCTTGCCTGTAAAGTCATTTCCGTTTATCGCATTTTCTGTGGCTCTGACCATCCAGTTCAGCGGTACGCTGATGCTTCTCGCTACCCATAGTGAAACTGATACCGTCAGTATCAATGCCAGCCCCCCCAATATCAGAACATAAATTAACTCAGTTCGGCTTGCCGAAAGCTGGGAACTCGCTGTAGCGTCAATCCTTCCTGCAATCATGTTTTCTGTATCATGAAACCCTTCAATTTTGACAGAGATGGTCTTGAACCAATCAGCAGGATCCACTCCAAACCCACCTTCAGCGGGTTGATTGTTCAAAATGTCACGGTATCGATTAACCTCCTTCGCGGCGGTTCCATTTATTACGGCTTCCAAAGAAGCTTTTTCTTCAACGCCAGCGATACTTCTAAAATCATTGAGATACGCATCTTGTTGATTTTGCCGTGCCAGAATCGCCCGGTACTGGACAGGTTCAACATTATTAGCAGCAAATATTGCAGTCACGAGGGCGCGCTCCTGGCCTGCATTTTCCTTCGCTCTGACAAAGCTCAGGTACGCTATCAATTTTTGCGAGATTTTAGCATCCCGGTTGAATTCAACACTTACACTCATGGCTCCAATTAATTTTGAGATTGTGCCGGAGTAGTAAGCGACTTCCTCTGGTACTGTCAAAGAAAAGTCAGTTGCCTTTTGTCTAACATTGGCTATTTCACTCAATTGGTTTTGAGACTCAGACAGTGACTTGGCCAGATTAGGCATCTCCTTATAATCGATTTTGCCCATCTCTTGCTTAAGCTCAGTCAGGCGCTCATCAGTTTTACTACGCATTCCTGGCAAAGCATCAGAAAACTTTTGTCCCTTGGATTGTAAAAAACCTGCTGTAGCTCCCCGCTCAATCTGTAGTGTATGAATGAGATTACCTGAACTTACTGCAAGATCCATCAGTTGTTTTGTTTGGGCACTATTTAGGTACGTGGAGTAACCCCGATATATCAACATCCCAGACATTGCTGTAAGGGCTATAAGTGGAACAGCTACAAGCAATACGAGCCTTTGGATGATGGAAGTCTGATGCATTTTTACCTCCCTGATTGCTTGAACTTAATTAGTTTATTTGACCTCAACAATATGAAATTTCTTATTGAGTAGTTGAGCCTTCACAGATCATCATTACTAAGCTGCTGAAAATCGAAAGAAGTGGGCTTCATCCGGGCTTGCCAAGGCAATTCAAATTTTACATATATTATGCATACATCTTATCGGCGTTAAAAGAATTATCTTTAAAATTATTGGCGAGATCTTCAACCTGTCGATCCCTGTGGAAAATGCACGTCGCAGATCCTGAAGCACATCATTGGTGGGTGTTGATATATCATCAGGTGATTGACTAATCTATATTTGAGTGAAGCCGATCAATGGATACATCGCTTATTGTGATCTTAGCATTGGGTGCATTTGGAGCTGGCTTGATTGATGCCGTTGTTGGAGGGGGTGGACTGATTCAAATACCGGTGTTGTTTTCCGTATTGCCAAATGAACTTCCTGCAACACTATTCGGCACTAACAAATTTGCCGCAATCTTTGGAACAGTCTTTGCCGCACGGAACTACGCCCGTCGAATTAAGATGCCATGGCGAACAACCCTTCCGGCTGCCTTATCAGCATTCACCTTCTCTTATTTTGGTGCAATGGCGGTATCCTGGTTACCGCGCGAATTTCTTCGCCCAGTAATATTCGTCTTGCTTGTTGGTGCAGCTGTATACACCTATGTGCGGAAAGATTTCGGAAGCCTTCACCGGCCTTTGCATGCAGGTCACCAAGAATTGGTTTACGCTCTGATGCTAGGAGGTGCGATTGGATTTTACGATGGATTTTTCGGGCCTGGTACAGGGAGTTTCCTGGTGTTCCTGTTCATTCGATTCTTTGGATTCGATTTCTTGCATGCGTCGGCCGCTTCTAAAGTCGTTAATGTCGCTACAAACTTGGCTGCACTCATTTTTTTTGTTCCAAACGGCTTTTTGTTGCCCGAAATCGCAATTTCAATGGCTGTCTGCAATGTTCTCGGTTCACTAGTCGGAACTCATCTTGCGTTCAGCCAAGGGAACGAATTTGTCCGCAAGCTATTCATCTCTGTTGTTAGTGCGCTCATTCTTAAGTTTGCCTATGACACATTCATGCGATAGCTATTGGTAATTTATCCAAATTGCTGAGCAGCGATGGTGTTTATAAGAGAGTAACCGGTCATGACTGCCTCAATTTGGTACTATATTTTGTCGATGTGTATTCTATCCTAGCCCCTGGCTTAATAATTTCCTTATAGATAGCGCATATTCGATGGACACAACAACCACAAATGCACCGATTAACTCTTTCATTTAGCAATCTGCAATCCAATCAGGCAAGCAGTTTTCATTTTGATACTGGCGATTTAAACTGATTTGATTCTTGCGTCACTTGCCTCAGGTATTCGACAAAGGTTTTGGCGATCATGGATAACTGTTTTCCTGCTGGATAGACGAAATACCACTGACGCCTGATCGGAAACCCCTGCACATCGAGCACAACGAATTTTTTGGATGGTACATCCAGTTCAAAAGTGTGCTGCGACAACACCGATATCCCCAGACCGCCGATCACAGACTGTTTGATAGCTTCGTTGCTGCCCAACTCCATACGCATATTAGGCTTCAACCCGAGCTCGCCAAACAGCCGCTCGGTCGCTATGCGCGTCCCCGACCCCTGCTCGCGCAGCAAAAAAGGTTCTCTGGATAGCAGCTCCAGCGGGATTTTCTTTTTCTTGGCAAGCGCATGATTGGCAGGTGCGATCACCACAAGCGTGTTCTCCAGAAAAGCTTCAGCCACGACATCAATATTATCTGGTGGCTGTCCCATGATGTAGAGGTCATCCAGGTTGTTGGCCATCCGTTCTAATACTCGTTCGCGGTTAGAAACTTTGAGTGATACATCCACCCCTGGATATTGCTGGCAAAACGTACCCAACAAGCGTGGTGCAAAATATTTGGCGGTGGTCACGACAGTGAGCCTGAGACTACCTTTCTTGAGTCCTTTCATGTCTGCTGCCACCATCTCGAAATTGGACAAAATCTCGGAAATTCCCCGGCAGGTTTTATGCAGTTCATGTCCGATGTCGGTGAGATAAATTTTTTTACCCACCTGCTCAAACAGCGGCATCCCGACCGTGTCGGATAATTTCTTAATTTGCATGGACACTGTAGGTTGGGTCAGGTACAGCTCTTCAGCCGCACGCGTAAAGCTTCCAAGTCGGGCAATGGCTTCGAACAATTCAAGCTGACGAAAAGTGCTTCGACGCATAGCATGGCTCCAGTTTATGCATAGACTTTAATCTATCATAAATATAGAAACTATTGACTGTTATTTATGATTAATTTTCTGCATGATGTTCACAACGCGCTGAAATGTATACCTGTCAGAACATTCGAACCGTACAGATCATGAATATCAGGCAGGCCCAGCGCGGGGATTAATACATGGAGACAATTATGAAAATTGAGACTTTCAAAGAAGGACAAGAGCGTTACAAATCTGGCGTTATTCCATATAAGAAAATGGGCTATTGGGAGCCGGATTACAAACCCAAGGATACTGATGTGATCGCGTTATTCCGCATCACTGCCCAACCCGGGGTCGATCCGGAAGAGGCTGCGGCTGCCGTGGCAGGAGAGTCGTCTACTGCAACCTGGACCGTAGTATGGACCGACCGCCTGACTGCCTGTGAACTCTATCGTGCAAAGGCATACAAATGCGAGCTGGTACCCAATACCGGAGATGGCACCAAGACCGACGCCCAGTATTTTGCCTATATTGCCTATGATCTGGACCTGTTCGAACCGGGTTCCATTGCCAACCTTACCGCATCCATCATCGGCAACGTATTTGGTTTCAAGGCAGTAAAAGCTTTGCGACTGGAAGATATGCGCATTCCGGTCGCTTATCTAAAGACTTTTCAGGGGCCGGCCACCGGCATTGTGGTTGAGCGTGAGCGTCTGGATAAATTCGGCCGTCCTTTACTGGGGGCTACAACTAAACCCAAACTTGGCTTATCCGGTCGCAACTATGGGCGCGTGGTATACGAAGGACTCAAGGGCGGACTGGACTTCATGAAAGACGATGAGAACATAAATTCACAGCCGTTCATGCACTGGCGCGACCGCTACCTGTATTGCATGGATGCGGTAAACAAAGCATCTGCCGCAACAGGAGAAGTAAAAGGACACTACCTGAATGTCACCGCTGGCACGATGGAAGAGATGTATGAGCGGGCCGAGTTCGCCAAGTCGCTGGGTTCGATCATCGTCATGATTGATCTGGTGATCGGGTATACCGCGATACAGTCTATGGCAAAGTGGGCGCGCAAGAACGACATGATCCTGCACCTCCACCGCGCCGGCAACTCCACCTATTCGCGCCAGAAGAATCACGGCATGAATTTCCGCGTGATCTGCAAATGGATGCGTATGGCGGGCGTGGATCATATCCATGCAGGGACGGTAGTGGGTAAACTTGAGGGCGACCCGCTGATGATCAAAGGTTTCTACGACACTCTACGCGATAGACACACGCCGCAGAGCCTTGAGAACGGCCTGTTCTTCGAACAAGACTGGGCATCGCTGAATAGAGTCATGCCAGTGGCATCGGGTGGTATCCATGCCGGCCAGATGCACCAGTTGCTGCACTACCTCGGGGAAGACGTGGTTCTACAATTCGGCGGCGGCACCATCGGCCACCCGATGGGTATCCAGGCCGGTGCTACTGCCAACCGTGTCGCACTGGAAGCCATGATTATGGCGCGCAATGAGGGTCGAGATTATCTAAGGGAGGGACCGCAGATTCTTGAGGCAGCCGCCAAGTGGTGCACGCCACTCAAAGCCGCTCTGGATACGTGGAAGGACGTTAGCTTTAACTACGAATCTACCGACACTGCCGACTTTGTGCCCACTGCCACTGTTAGTGTTTAATTGTTAGATAAAGGAGAAAAATCATGATGTCCAATACTGGTAATCGCATCACTCAGGGGCAATTTTCATTCTTACCTGACCTGACAGACCAGCAAATCTCGACGCAGATCAAATATGCGCTCAAGAATGGTTGGGCGGTAAGCATCGAATACACCGATGATCCGCATCCGCGCAACACCTATTGGGAAATGTATGGCTTGCCCATGTTCGATCTGAAAGATCCTGCCGGAATCATGATGGAGATAGAAGACTGCCGCCAAACCTATCCCCAGCATTACATCCGCGTTATGACCTTCAACTCAAATCGCGGAGTGGAAAGTCCGACCATGTCTTTTATCGTGAATCGACCGGAGAAGGAGCCCGGATTTGGCCTGATACGGCAGGAGATGGAAGGACGCAGCATGCGCTATACCATCCATTCCTATGCTGCCGACAAACCGGAGGGGGAGCGGTATTAACGCAAGCGTGCAATCTTTATGGCGGGGCGTTCCGTGGCCCGCCATTTTTAAATCTGGATGATGGAGTTGATTATGAGTGCAATTAATCGAATCAATGAATTACTGCCGGAGGGTAGTCCGGTCGATATAGATGCAGAATTGAAGGACTCGAATGTGCAGGAAGTGCTGGACAAGCTTGATCGCGAGCTGATCGGCCTCAAGCCTGTCAAGACGCGCATCAGTGAAATCGCGGCATTGTTGCTGGTCGATCGCCTGCGCAAAAAATTCGCCCTGACTTCGGAGACTCCGACCATGCACATGAATTTCACCGGCAATCCAGGAACGGGAAAGACCACCGTCGCTTCACGCATGGCTGAAATATTGCATCGTTTGGGTTATGTACGCGAAGGTCACTTGGTTTCCGTCACCCGTGATGACCTGGTGGGCCAATACATCGGCCACACGGCTCCCAAGACCCGTGAAATCATCAAGAAAGCTATGGGTGGCGTGCTGTTCATCGATGAGGCTTACTACCTTTACAAGCCTGAGAACGAACGCGACTACGGCGCCGAATCAATCGAAATATTGCTTCAGGTCATGGAAAACAACCGCGACGATCTGGTGGTAATACTGGCCGGATACAAGGACCGCATGAACAATTTTTTTAACAGCAATCCCGGCATGCGCTCGCGTATCGCTCATCATGTGGACTTCCCCGACTATAGCTCAGGTGAATTACTTGCTATCGCCAAATTGATGCTGGCACAGCAGAATTATCGCTTCAGCACGGAAGGTGAGCAAGCCTTTACAGAATACATCCCTCTACGCATGAAACTGGCTCATTTCGCCAATGCCCGCTCGATCCGCAATGCACTGGATCGTTCGCGTCTACGGCAGGCCAATCGCTTGTTCGCCAATCGGGGCAGGCAACTGACACGGTCTGATCTCATCACGATAGAGGCTGAAGACATCCTGTCAAGCCGGGTGTTCGGCGAGACAGAAAACAAATAGGTGCGGGGCGAATCAGTCCAATCTGCCCGAATGATATTTACAGGCCGTATAAAAACCTATCACAACTGGCAAAAGTTGGCACGATTCGGTACATGAAATTACCTATCAGCGTGCCTTAAACCCGCCCTTTAAGTTCCGAACTGTAACTTGCAGGTCATGACATAGCCGAACTTTGCGGATAGCTGCTTCCAGTGTTGAAATTTTAATTTATCAGATACCTCCCCTTGCTATAGGAAGTACTGTTTTTTCTTTTTGGCCCTTCCCTGTGTGTCATGGAGTAAAATTGTAAGCACTTTTTAGCCTATGAGCCGCAGAATAGCAGGTAAAGATGAAAGTATAAAACGGGTATCAATTACATTTTGATTATAATATTACCATATATTACAGTAGGTTATATATAATATGCTGCTAATGATCGACAACTACGACTCGTTCACCTACAACCTCGTGCAATATTTTGCCGAGTTGGGTACAGACGTGGTCGTACATCGCAATGACGAAATCACCTTGGCGCAAATTGAGGAAATGCAACCTCAGCATCTTGTGATTTCACCCGGGCCATGCACCCCCAATGAAGCAGGAATTTCTGTTGAGACGATCAAACAATTTTCCGGACGCATCCCCATTCTTGGCGTGTGCCTCGGTCATCAGAGCATAGGCCAGGCTTTTGGAGGAAATATCATTCACGCAAAACAATTAATGCACGGAAAAACCTCGGCGATCCACCACACCAACTCCAGCGTATTTCGTGGCTTGCCCAACCCATTCACCGCCACGCGCTACCATTCTCTTGTCATCGAAAGAGATTCACTTCCGGATTGTCTCGAAATCACGGCATGGACGGATGACGGCGAGATTATGGGGGTACGCCACAAAACACTGGCAGTTGAAGGCGTGCAGTTTCACCCCGAATCTATCCTCACCGAGCACGGGCATGACATGCTGAAGAATTTCCTAGACGGACACAGTGCAGGAAAAATACAGCCATGATTACTCCGCAACAGGCGTTGGTACGACTGATCGAGCAACGGGAAATATTTTACGATGAAATGTTGTCGCTGATGCGGCAGATCATGAGTGGCGAGGTTTCTGCGGTACAAATCGCAGCCATTCTGGTGGGGTTGCGCGTAAAGAAGGAAACCATAGGTGAGATTTCTGCAGCTGCTTTTGTGATGCGCGAATTTGCAACCAAAGTCCCCGTAACGCAACACGACCATCTGGTCGATACTTGTGGAACCGGTGGTGATGCCGCCCATACCTTCAACGTCTCGACAGCCAGCGCACTGGTCGCAGCGGCAGCGGGTGCCCGTGTGGCAAAACATGGCGGACGTTCGGTCTCTTCCACCTGCGGCTCTGCGGATGTGCTGGAAGCGATGGGAGTCAATCTCAATCTAACTCCGGATCAGGTCGGAAAAAGTATCGATCAGATCGGCATTGGTTTCATGTTTGCCCCCAACTTTCACGGTGCAATGAAATATGCCGCCCCCGTTCGACGCGAGTTGGGGGTGCGCACTTTGTTCAATGTGCTCGGGCCGTTAACCAATCCTGCCGGCGCAGACAATCAGGTGATGGGCGTATTTCATCCCGATCTGGTTGGAATCCAAGCTCGTGTATTGCAACGGCTCGGCAGTCGCCACGTGCTGGTAGTACATGGTTCGGATGGGCTGGATGAAATAACCATCAGCGGTTCTTCTTACATCGCCGAGCTGAAGAATGGCGAAGTAAACGAAAATATTATTACACCCGAGGAGTTTGGCTTGCAGAATGCGTCACTGGATGAGATTCGCGTCGACACGGTAGCCAGTGCAAAATCCATGTTGCTAGGCGTACTCGATAATCAGCCTGGTGCAGCTCGTGATATTGTACTGCTTAATGCCGGAGCGGCGATTTATGTATCCGGATTAACCTCGTCTCTTGCCGATGGAGTGAGGAATGCCAAGCAAGTCCTTGCCGATGGCAAAGCAAAAAACAAATTGGCGCAGTTAATTGAATTTAGTAACGCTGATTGAAAAATCAACACCGAGATCCATGCCCCACGTTGTTATGAGTGTTTTTATCTCCCAATAATGCGTTAAAATTGCGACTTTCGCTTACGCATTGGGCATGACATGACGTTCAACATCACCATCAAACAGAATAATCAGAGCTTTTCAGCCGAATCCGGCGAAACCATACTTGATGCTGGACTCAAACATGGCCACGTTCTGCCTTACGGCTGTCGTAACGGGGTTTGCGGCGTATGCAAAGGTAAAGTTCTGGAAGGTTCTGTTGACCATGGAAGCTATCAGAGTCACGCATTGAGCGAGGCTGATATAAGCGACGGACTGGCACTCTTCTGCTGTGCCAAGCCCACGTCGAATTTGATAATCGATGCACATGAAGTAAGCGCCACACGCG
>Ga0316222_1005670_pt1 | contig 10549 bp, 9 predicted proteins | sample TBH18011metaG_FD_206008 | JGI IMG/M metagenome (GOLD analysis project Ga0316222, IMG submission 206008) | Freshwater microbial communities from Trout Bog Lake, Wisconsin, USA - TBH18011 | ecosystem: Environmental > Aquatic > Freshwater > Lake > Hypolimnion/Profundal zone | place: USA: Wisconsin... | reverse complement strand
GCCAGGGTGTTCACCTCGATGCCCAGGGCCTGTTCCAGCCTCCGCTTGCTTTCGACCAGCTCGCGTTCCCGGGCCGCCGGCGCCAGCTGCGTGAGGAACGGGTGATCCAGGCTGTGGGAGCCGATGCCGTGGCCGGCCGCGACGAGTTCCCGGCACTGAGCCCAGGACAGGAACGACCGGCCCGCGCCGATGACGCCGGTGACGAGGTAGAAGGTCGCGTGGAAGCCGTAGCGCTCCAGGATCGGCGCCGCGACCGTGTACTGGCAGGCCCAGCCGTCATCGAAGGTGATGGCCACCGGCCGTTCCGGCAGCATCCCGCGGCCCTCCGCGGCCGCGACCAGCGCGTCGACGCTGACCGATGCATAGCCCGCGTCCCGGAGCAGGCGCATCTGGGCCTCGAAGGCCTCGGCCGTGACGCTGGTGGCGACGTCGAGCGGGGAGACCAGGTGGTAGAGGAGGATCGGCACGTGGCGGGCGCGGAGCCGGTCGTCGTCCGGCGCCGCCAGAGCGTCCGGCCGGCACGGCGGCGCCGGGGCGGGTGGGGCAAGGGCGGGATCCGGAGGGGCCTTGGCGAAAAAGATGACCGAGGTCAGCAGCAGGGGGATGGCCACGTGGATCAGGGTTTTGAGGAAGTTCAGGCGGTGCTTGGGCATGCTTGGCCGGGAAGGGGGCGCAGACGGCTCACTTCGGGGCCATTGCAGGGCCAACAAAATAAATTAATTATTTTTTAATGCAAGGGAATTAGAACGGGGTCGCCGCGGAGGTGTCCCGGGCGAAGGTGTCGAAGTCAGGGCCAGGGCGCCCATGCTGCTGGCCGTCCGGGTGCCGCGTACCCGTTGGCGGGATCGGATCCCCAAGACACACGCGAAAGGCCCCGGACCTTTCCCTGTTTTCCGGTCCTGAGGTCCGATGCCCGTGAAGGCCCCAGGCCCGCGCCACCCGCTACCGCATGGCCTCCATCGGACTCAACCGCATCGCCCTGAACGCCGGGTACAGCCCGAACACCAGCGCCAGCGCCAGCGCCACCCCCCACGCGACCACCAGTCCGAAGGGGTTCACCACCAATCCGAACGGGAAGTTGCTCGACAGCGCCTGGCACAGCACAGCCCCCGCCACGGTCCCCGCCAGCGCGCCCAGGGCCGCCAGCACCGCGGCCTCCAGCAGGAACTGCACGAAGATCTCCTGGTCCGAGGCCCCCAGGGCCTTGCGCAGGCCGATCTCGTAGCGGCGGTCGGAGAAGGAGATCAGCATCACCGAGAGCACGCCCACGCCGCCCACCAGGAGGACGGTGCCGGCCAGGCTGAACAGCACGACCTTCCACCCGTGCATCTGCGCCAGGAAGTTCTGGTAGCTGCGCGCGGCCTCGCCGTCCAGGTCCTTGACCTCGACGTCCTCGATGCCGTGGTGGGCCTGCCTGGCGCGCGCCAGCATCAGGGCCGAGACCTCCTTGAGGTCCCGGGTGGCGTTGAGCTTGACGGTGACCGAGGCCAGCTGGTGGGTGGGCTCCAGGCGGTCCATGTAGGCCTCCAGGGGCACCAGGATGCCGTTGGCGTCCAGGTAGCTGTCCTCGTTGAAGACCATGAGCGGCGCGAGCACGCCCACCACCCGGAACGGCATGCCGTTGACCACGATCTCGCGGCCCACGGGGTCGGCGCCGCCCAGGAACTTGGAGGCCAGCGTCGCCCCCAGCACGGCCACGGTGCTGCGGTGCTTCTGGTCGTCCTCGGTCAAACCGCGGCCGGAGCCGATCTTGCGGTTCATGATGGGGATGTACTCGGGCACGTTGCCCGAGACGAACACCCGCTCGGTGCCCCCCGCGACCCGCACGCTGAGCTGCTTCGAGGCCCGGGGCAGGAAGGCCATGATCTTGTCGCTGGGGAGGGTGAGGCGGCCGAGATCCTCCATGCGCAGGCCCGGGCTCATGGCGTAGCGCTTCTGCTCCTCGGGGGTCTGGGGGGGCCTGGGCTGCACCATCAGGGTGCCGTCCCAGCTCATGCCGGCGAAGCCCGTCCCGATCTTGTCCATGATCCCGCCCAGGAGCGAGGTCATCACCACCAGGGCGAACACGCCGAGCATGAGCAGGGTGAGGGTGAGCAGGGAGCGCAGCTTGTGGGCCCACAGCTCGACCAGGCCGCTGACGACCACCTCTCCGGCCAGGGCGGCCTGGTGACCCAGGCGCATGGGTTTCAGCGCGCGCTCACTCATACCGGAGGGCCTCCATGGGCGAGAGCCGGCTGGCCTTCCAGGCGGGATACAGGGCGAAGGCGAAGCCGAACACGCCCGCCAGGAGGAAGGCCCAGACGAAGCTGAGCGCCTGCATGTGCAGCGGCACGCCCAGGCTGGCGGTGATGACCCACGAGAACACGACGCCCGCGGCCAGGCCCAGGGCGGCGCCCAGCACGGTCAGGAGCAGGGCCTCGGTCATGAACCCCAGGAAGACCTCCCGCCCCGAGGCGCCGATGGCCATCTTCACGCCCACCTCCCGCACCCGCTCCTTGAGGGAGGCCATCTGGATGTTCACGTTCACGATCCCTCCGCCCAGCAGGGCGAGGACGCCCGACAGCAGGAAGATGAGGTCGTACACCCTGCCCTGGCTTTCCCGCTTCTTGAAGCGCGTGGCCACGTCGTCCAGGCGGAAGTCGGTCTGGAGGCGGTGGTTGGCGCGGAGCAGGGTGGTCAGCTCCCGGCTGAAGGCCTGGAGTCCGCCCATCTGCGGCACCCGGAAGGTGACCCGGTCCATGCGCAGGTAGGGATCGCCCTGGAGCCGCCTCTGGACGAAGGCGGCGGGCAGGGCGATGATCCTGTTCCGCCAGGCGAAGATGTTGCCCTGGCCCTCCCGGAACCGGAACACCCGCTCCTGGAAGGTGCCCACCACGGTCACGGGGATGCCCCCGACGGTCACCACGCGCCCTTCGGGCTGGCCCGCCGGGAAGAAGGTGTTCGACGCCTCCTCGCCGAGGAGGGCCACGGGGCTGCCCGACTGCAGGTCGGTGGCGCTGAACCCGCGGCCGGTGACCACGGCGTAGCCCTCCATGGGGATGAAGTCCGCCCCGATCCCCGTGACCTGCCGGTCCTGGTCGGCGAAGGGGGACCTGACCCGGGCCCGGGCGAAGCGGCGCACGCTGACGCCGGCCACGGCCCCGGGATCCAGGTCCTGGCCGCTGGCGGCGTCGGCCCCGCGCAGGCCCAGGTTGGCGGTCGCCATGGCCGTGGCCTGGCCGTCCTTCACGACGGCGTCGGGGTTCACGTTCAGCTTGTCCAGGCCGCCCAGCTTCACGTAGAGCTGGTCGGACTGGCGGCGCATGCTGTCGGAGATGGAGAAGCCCCCCAGCACCGAGGCCACGCCCAGGATCACCCCCAGGCCCTGGAGGACGGCCCGGCCGAGGTTCTCCCGGATCTCCGCCCAGGCCTCCCGCAGGCGTTCCTGGAAGGCTCCGGAGGTCATGGGCGCACGCCGTCGAGGTGCTCGTGGGCGATGAGGCCGTCGCGCAGTTCCACCTGGCGCCGGGCCAGGGCGGCGATGCCCAGGTCGTGGGTGACCAGGATGACGGTGTTGCCCTGGGCGTTCAGCTCCTGGAAGAGGGCGAGGATCTCGGCGCCGGTGTGGGAATCCAGCGCGCCGGTGGGCTCGTCGGCGAGCAGGATGGCCGGGCGGTTGGCCAGGGACCGGGCGATGGAGACGCGCTGCTTCTGGCCCCCGGACAGCTCACCCGGGAGCTTGAGGGCCTTCTCCGCCAGCCCGACCTTCTCCAGCAGCTCCAGGGCCCGCTGCCGGCGCTCCTTCCGGGGCACCCCGGCGTAGAGCATGGGCAGTTCGACGTTGCGGACCACCGAGGCCTTGGGCAGCAGGTTGTACGCCTGGAAGACGAAGCCGATCTTCGTGTTGCGGATGCGGGCCAGGTCGGCTCCGGACAGGCCCTCCACGGGCTCGCCGTCCAGCTCGTAGACGCCCTGGGAGGGCCGGTCCAGGCAGCCCAGGATGGCCATGAGGGTGGACTTGCCCGAGCCGCTGGGGCCGATGAGCGCGATGAACTCGCCGCGGTCCACCTGGAGGTCGATGCCGCGCAGGGCGTGGACGGCGGTGCCGTTGGCGCCGAAGACCTTCGTGATCGCCCGGGTCTGGATGACATGGCTCACGGACGCTCCCGGATCAGAAATTGTCATCGTCTTTTTCGACTTTCTTGCGGGTGGGGTCTTCGAGGCTCACCTGGTCGTCCCTGCCCAGTCCCGCGAGGATCTCCACCCGCTCCAGCGTCGCGATCCCGGCCTGCACGGGCACCACCTCGAAGTAGTCCTTCCAGTGGTCCGAGAGCCACACGAACTTGGACCTGCCCGACAGGCCCTCCCTGGCCGCCGCCAGCGCCTTGGGGGCGAGGTCCTTCTTCAGCCGGTAGACCACGGCCGCGCCCTCCCGGTGCTGCAGGGCCTCCAGGGGCACGCTGACGACCTTGTCCCGGCGGTCGCCGAGGATCTCCACATTGGCGCTCATGCCCGTGCGGTAGCAGTCGGAGAGCTCGTCCAGGGCCACCTCCACCTTGAACACCTTGATCTTCTCCACGAGGTCGGCGGCCGGGGCCACGAACCGCACGCGTCCCGTGAAGGTCCGCTGGGGGAAGGCGTCCAGGGTGATGCGCACGACCTGGCCGACCTTCACCTTGGCGATGTCCACCTCGTTGAGGTTCACCCGGATGATCAGGGACTTCAGGTCGGCCACGGTGTAGATCATGGTGCCGGCGTTGAAGCTGCTCACGCCGGACGTGATGGTGTCGCCCAGCTCCACGCCCTTCTTGATGACCACGCCGTCCATGGGCGCCGTCACCCGGGCCAGCTGGGTGGAGGCGTTGCCGCTGATGGGGATGCCCCGGTCCTCCACGATCTGGTAGCGGGTCTGGGCGGCCTTGAGCGTCTCCTGGGCCAGGTCGCGGGTGACCTTGGAGCCGCGGTAGGCCTGCTCGGACACCAGCCCCTTGTCGAACAGGGCCGCCTGCTGGGCGAAATCCTTGTCGGCGTTGAGGAAGGCCACCCTGGACTGGCTGACGCTGCCCTGGACGTCCGAGAGGGTCTGGGCGTTCATCACGTCCGGCTCCACTTCGGCGAGCACCTGGCCGCTCCGGACCTCGGCGCCCTCGCGGACCTTGATGGAGACGATGCGGCCCGACACGGTGGCCTTGACCTCCACCTTGGTGTAGGGATCCACCACCCCCACTTCGCGCACGCTCACCTGGAGATCCTCGGTCTGGACCTTGCCCAGGCGGAAGGGGGGCTCCTGGGCGCCCTTGTCCTTGCCGTGCCCCTTGGCCCCGATCAGCAGGCCGCCTGCCAGCACCGCCCCCGCCACACCCAGCACCCACCAACGCTTCTTCATGGTCCATCCCAAAGGTTACGAACTGCTCTACGGAGCAATGATCGCTTCGTTTAGGCAGGCGTGGCGGGGCGATCGGCGGTCAGTGGCCGGGGGTCGGCGAGTGGCCCGCCCGCACCGGGGAATGGCCGTCCGGAACCCTGGCGAGGCAGAGCGTGAACCAGTTCCGCGGATCACGCCATTGCCGGCGGAGTTCCCAGCCGGCGGACCGGAGCAGGCCCTCGATGTGCGCGGGGCGAAATTTGTAGCTGTTCTCCGTGTGCACCCGCTCGCCGGACCGGAAGCCGACCTCGAGGCCCAGGGCGGCCAGGGTGACCCGCTGGTCCGCCAAGCTTTCCAGGTGCATCTCGATGCGGTGCTGCCGGGGGTTCCAGAGGGCGCGGTGGCGGAAGCCCGCCAGGTCGAAGTCGGCCCCGGCCTCCCGGTTCAGGCGCGCCAGCAGGTTCAGGTTGAACCGGGCGGTGACCCCGGCCCGGTCGTCGTAGGCGGGCAGGAGGACCCCGGGGTCCTTGGCCAGATCCAGGCCCAGGAGCAGGTTGTCCCCCGGGGCCAGGTATCGGCGGATCCGGGTGAGGAGCGCCCGGGCCGCGGGGAGATGGAAGTTGCCCAGGCTCGAGCCCAGGAACAGCACGAGGCGGGGCGCCGGATGGGCCTCGAGCCGCGGCAGCGCCGCCTCGTAGGAACCGGCCAGGGGCGTCACCGGCAGGCCCGGGAAGGCCTCGGCGAGCTCCGCCTGGGACCGGACGAGGGCGGACTGGGAGACGTCGACGGGCACGTAGCGGAAAGGGCGGTCCCCCTTCAGGAGCTCGGCCAGGAGGATCCGGGTCTTCGTGGCCGAACCCGAGCCCAGCTCCACCAGCGCCCCCAGCGGGCCGGCCGCGGCCAGGATCTCGCCCGCGTGGTCGGCCAGCAGGGCCCGCTCCGTCCGGGTCGGATAGTACTCGGGCAGTTCGGTGATGCGCTCGAACAGCTCGGACCCGGCCGCGTCATAGAAGAGCCAGGGGGGGAGCCACTTGGCCCTCGCCAGCAGGCCCTGCCGCACCGCGGCCGCCAGGGCCGGATCCGGGCTCATGGCCGCCCGTCCTTCGCCAGCCGGAGGCCGGCCAGCTGCCAGCGGGACTGGGGCGGGAAGAAGTTCCGGTAGGTGGCCCGCACATGGCCCGGGGGCGTGAAGGCCGAGCCACCCCGGAGCACCATCTGGTTCACCATGAACTTGCCGTTGTATTCCCCCACCGCGCCCTCGGGGGGCCGGAAGCCCGGGTAGGGGGCGTAGGGGCTGGCCGTCCACTGCCAGACGGGGCCGTAGAGCTCCCGCAGGCCTCCCGCCGAGGGGGCCCGGGCGGCGAACTCCCACTCGCCTTCCGTGGGCAGTCGGGCCCCCGACCAGGCCGCGAAGGCGGCGGCCTCGTAGAAGCTCACGTGGCCCAGGGGCGCCTCGGGATCGAGGGGCGCCATGCCGCCCAGGGTGAAGACCCGCCAGTCCGCGCCGGCCCGCTCCCAGTAGAGGGGCGCCTCCCAGCCGCCCTGCCGCGCCCAGGCCCAGCCTTCCGCATGCCACCACCGCGGCTCGCGGTAGCCTCCGGCCCGGATGAAGGCCTGGAACTCGCCGTTGGTCACGCAGCGGTCCGCGAGGTGGAAGGGGGCCAGCCAGACCTGGTGGGCGGGGCCCTCGTGATCGAAGGCGAAGCCCGGGCCCTCATGCCCCTGGCGGGCCAGGCCCCCGTCGAAGCGCAGCCAGGCCAGGGGCGCCGCGGCCGGGGCCGGCGCCGGGACCCGAGGCAGGTAGGCCGGCCGCATGGGGTTGAGGTGGAGGAGGTGCTTGAGGTCGGTGAGGAGCAGTTCCTGGTGCTGCTGCTCGTGCTGGAGGCCCAGGGCCGCCAGGTCCCCGGGCAGATCCTCCCAGGCCTCGGCCATGGCTTCCTCCACCGCCTGGCGGTAGGCCAGGACCTCGGGCAGGGTCGGCCGGGAGATCAGGCCCCGCTGGGCCCGGTCGACCCGGGGCCCCAGCCCCTCGTAGTAGGAATTGAATAAATAATTAAATTCTTCGCGGTGGGGAGGCCTCCCGGCCGGGCCCAGCAGGAAGGCCTCGAAGAACCACGTCGTATGGGCCAGATGCCACTTGGCCGGGCTGGCGTCGGGCATGCTCTGCCCCATGGCATCATCGGCGGACAGGGGCTCTGCCAGGCGCAAGGTCTGGCGCCGCACGTCGAGAAAGTCGCGAAGCGGTGGACGCATGGGTCCAAGCTAGGCCGAACTTCCCCGGGCGGCAAGCGATAAAAAATTTATGCAGTTTGAGTGTTGGCGTTGGGCTATTTCGCGGTGAGGCGGAGGGTCTCCCGGGCGATCATCAGCTCCTCGTTCGTGGGGATGACCGCCACCTTGACCGTGGAGTCCGGGGTGGAGATGATCCGGTCCTCCTTGCTGCGCTGGCTGTTGAGTTCCTCGTCGAGCTTCACGCCCAGGAAGGTCAGGCGCTTGCACACCCAGGACCGCACCGTGGAGGAGTTCTCGCCGATGCCGGCGGTGAAGGTGATGGCGTCCACGCCGTTCATGGCGGCCGCGTAGCCGCCGATGTGCTTGAGCACGCCGTAGCAGAGCACCTCGAAGGCCAGGTGGGCCTGCTTGTTCTTGCCCATGGCCTCTTCGATCTCGCGCAGGTCCGAACCCACGCCCGAGATGCCCAGGAGGCCGGACTTCTTGTTGAGCAGGTTGGAGAGGCCCTTGGCGTCCAGGCCCTCCTGCTCCATGACCGTGGTCAGCACGCCGGCGTCCACGTTGCCGCAGCGGGTGCCCATGATCACGCCTTCCACGGGCGTCATGCCCATGGAGGTGTCCTTGCTCCGGCCGTGCTTGACGGCGGTGATGCTGCTGCCGTTGCCCAGGTGGCAGGTGATGATCTTGAGGGCCTCGATGTGCTGGCCCAGGAGCAGGGCGGTGCGGTCGGCGACGTAGCGGTGGCTGGTGCCGTGGAAGCCGTAGCGGCGCAGGCCCAGCTTCTGGGTCAGCTCGTGGGGCAGGCCGTAGGTGTAGGCGTAGTCGGGCATGCTGTGGTGGAAGGCCGTGTCGAACACCGCCACCTGGGGCACGCCGGGGAAGAGCTCCTGGGCGGTGCGGATGCCGGAGGCGCAGGCGGGGTTGTGCAGCGGGGCGTAGAAGACCAGCTCCTCGATCTCGGCCAGGACGGCCGGGGTGATCTTCTCGGGCTCGCCGAAGTTGGGTCCGCCATGGACCACCCGGTGGCCCACGGCCTGGACCTGGCGCTCGCCGGTGAGCACGGTCTTCGTGAGCTGGTCCATGATGGTCGCCAGCGCCTTCTTATGGCCGTTCATGTCCAGCTCGAGACGGCCCTTCACCCCCTGGATCGTCCAGCGGATGAACCCTTCCGACATGCCGATGCGCTCGGCGATGCCGTCGGCGAGGGTCTCCTCCGTGGCCATGTCGAGGAGATTGAACTTGAGCGAGGACGAACCGGCGTTGAGGACCAGGATCAGCATCGAAGACTCCTTAAAAGATATCGAAGAGTCCTGATCCTAACATCTCATCAGCCGATGGGGACGTCCTTAATCGCTCGTCCGCGGACGTGGCACGCGGGCGGCCAGGGCCCCGTCCGCCAGGGTGAAGGTGATGTCCAGGGCCCGGGCGAGTTCGGCGGCCCAGCGGGAGGCGATGTCCTTCGGCCGGTCGTCAGGGATGGGCAACAGGTTCTCCGGGATGGCGTTGACGCCGTCCCAGCGCACGGTCCAGGCCGCTTCCCGGGCCTCGAAACGGATGGACAGGCGGCCCGTGCGCACATAGGGCAGCACCTGACGGGTCGCCGCCCGCACGAAGCTCCTCAACGCGGGGCCCGGCCACTGGTCCGTTCCGGGCTCGCCCTCGGGGGTCAGCTCGAAGGTGGTGCGGAAGATCACCGCCAGGGGCTGGAGTTCCTCCCGGAGGTGGGCGCGCCAGGTGTCCCCGGGCTCCAGTCCGGTTGCGGGGCACTGCCCCATGGCCAGGAAGCGCGTGCGTTCCAGGGTGGCGAGCCCCTCGTCGAGTACCGCCTCCAGCCGGTCCCGGTCGCGGGTGCCCATGGGCTCGTCCGCCGAGCCGAGGTCGAGGATGCCCCGGATGCCGGCCAGGACGTTGGCCAGGTCATGCAAGGCGGAGCGGATCAGGAATTCGGCGGGCTTGTCCATCCTGGGGTCCAACTTTCTGGCGGAGCGCCTTTACAGGGGGCTGAGTTCAGTCAATCCTATCTGGGAGGTAGGGTGGCGATGCTGGGAGATACGAAGAAACTGGGAGAAATGCTGGTAGCCTCGCGCCTTATTACTCCTGGCCAGCTGCAGGAGGCGCTGCGCCACCAGCGTATCACTGGTGGCCGGATGGGCAGCAATCTGGTGGCCATGGGTTTCATCAGCGAGGAGCTGCTGATGGATTTCCTCGCCCAGCAGACCGGGGTGCCCCGGATGGACGTGAAGTACCTGAACATTCCCCACGCCCTCCTGGAGCGGATTCCGAGGCGCCTGGCCGAACAGCTCGTCATCCTGCCCGTGGCCTTCAAGGAGCCCAAGTCCCTGGTCCTGGCCATGGCCGATCCCTCGGACCTGAATGCCGTGGACAGCGCGAGGTTCGCCTCCGGCATGACCATCGAGCCCGTGGTGGCCTCCCACTCCGCCCTGAAGCAGGCCATCGCCGACCACTACCACCGCCTCGAGACCGCGACCCTCCAGGTGCCCGTGGCCGACGACGGCTCCGGCCCCAGCATCCAGATCCAGGACCTTTCGGCCACGCCCTACCAGCCGCTCCCCGCGGGCGACCGCGGCGCCCATCCCGCCCATCCCTCCCATGCCCCCCATGCGGGCAACGGCACGGGCCAGCATGCCAAGGACCCCTTCTTCAGCGCCCCGCGCACGCCCCTGTCGGCGGAGCCCCCGCCCAACCCCTTCAACCTGTTCGCCGAGCCCCCCCGTCCCGTGCCGCCCCCGGTCCGGCCCCCGCCGCCCCGGACCCCGGAGTCCCAGATCATCCACGCCCGGTCCGCGGTGGGCGAGTCCATCCAGCCCCTGGACGACTACGGCACCCGCGCCCTCGTCCTGGGCCTCATCAAGATCCTCCAGCGCCGCGGCATCCTGGCCGAGGGCGAACTCCAGCGCCTGCTGGCGAACATGGTCGAAGCGAAGGAGCTTGATCCTCGTATCTAGCCCGAGT
>Ga0316222_1005668_pt1 | contig 10552 bp, 7 predicted proteins | sample TBH18011metaG_FD_206008 | JGI IMG/M metagenome (GOLD analysis project Ga0316222, IMG submission 206008) | Freshwater microbial communities from Trout Bog Lake, Wisconsin, USA - TBH18011 | ecosystem: Environmental > Aquatic > Freshwater > Lake > Hypolimnion/Profundal zone | place: USA: Wisconsin... | reverse complement strand
CCGGACGTGGCCAACCTGCCGGTGACTCCCGATCTGGCGCTGATCTGCTCGCCGGCCGAGACGGTGGCCGACGAGGTTCTGGCGCTGGGGGCCAAAGGGACACGGGCCGCCTGCGTGATGACCCCGGCGCTGCAATTCGTCACTCTGCCCGACGGCCGCACCGCCTTCGACGCCTTGAAAGACGCCGCCAAGAGCACCGGCATGCGGATCCTGGGTCCCAACAGCACCGGCATCCTGGTTCCCGGCATCGGGCTGAACGCCTCCTACGCGCCGCAGCACGCTTTGCCCGGCAAGATCGCCTTCGTCGCCCAATCGGGGGCGCTGTGCACCGCCGTACTCGATTGGGCCACCAGCAAGGGCATCGGCTTTTCGCACTTCATCCACACCGGCGACGGTGCCGATGTCGGCTTTAGCGACATTCTCGACTATTTGGGCAGCGACCCATCGACCCGGGCCATCCTGCTCTACATGGAAACCATCGACGCCAAGCGCGGCTTCATGTCGGCCGCCCGCGCCGCCGCTCGCAACAAGCCGGTGGTGGTGATCAAGTCTGGCCGCTCGGCCGAGGGCGCCCGCGCGGTAGCCGCCCACACCACCGCGATGACCGGCTCCGACGCGGTGTTCGATGCCGCCATCCGCCGCACCGGCATGCTGCGAGTCAAGGATATCGACGAGATTTTCGGCGCGGTCGAGACCCTGGCCCGAGCCCGCCCGATGAAGGGTAGCCGCTTGGCCATCGTCACCAATGGCGGCGGCATCGGCATCATCGCCGCCGACGATTTGGGTGATGGCGGCGGCCAATTGACCGAGCTGCCCGACGATGTGATGGCCAAGCTGGACGCCATTCTGCCACCGACGTGGTCGCGCAACAATCCGGTCGATATCGGCGGCTATGCCGATGGCGCCCGCTACGTCAAGGCGTTGTCGATCCTGCTCGACTGCAAGCTGGTCGATGCGGTGCTGGTGATGTACGCCCCCACCGCCATCTCCGACCCGACCGAGATCGCCGAAGCGGTGATCAAGATTTTCCGCGAACGCCCGCGCGCCAACATCATGACCTGCTGGGTCGGCGGGGCCAAGGTGGCCCAGGCCCGGAAGATGTTCGCCGAAGCCGCAGTTCCCAGCTTCGAGACGCCGCGCGCTGCCATCGAGGGCTATCTGCATTTGCTGGAATACCGCCGCAACCAGGAAATGCTGATGGAAGTGCCGGAATCGGCGCCGGTGGACTTCGTCCCCGACACCCGCTTCGCCCGCCAGGTGATCAAGGATGCGCTCGCCAAGAACGAGACCTGGCTGAACGAGTGCGAGACCAAGTCGGTATTGCAGGCCTATGGCATCCCCATCGTCGAGACCTTGATGGCCGCCACCCCGGCGGAAGCCGCCCGCTTGGCCGGCGAGCTGAAATGCCCGGTGGCGCTGAAAATCGTTTCTCCGGCGGTGATCCATAAGTCCGATGTCGGCGGCGTGGTCCTCAACCTGCACGGCCCATTCGAAGTGGAGCGGGCGGCGGTGGCGATGCTGGAGCGCGTACTGACCGCCTTCCCCGACGCCCGCATCGATGGCTTCACCGTCCAGCGCATGGCCATGCGACTGCCCGGCACCTTGGAGCTGATCGCCGGAGTCACCACCGACCCGATATTCGGGCCGGCGATCATGTTCGGCAAGGGTGGCCTGGCCGCCGAGGTTATCGGCGACCGCGCCGTGGCGCTGCCGCCCCTCAACATGCGCCTGGCCGCCGATCTGGTTGATCGCACCCGGGTGTCGCGCCTGTTGCGCGGCTATCGCGGCCGCTCGCCCGCCAATATCGAGGCGATCCACCTGACCCTGATCCAGATTTCCCAGATGGTGATTGATCTGCCCGAACTGGTGGAGCTGGATATCAATCCTCTCTTGGCCGATTCCAAGGGGGTGGTGGCGCTTGATGCCCGCATCAAGCTGGGCGTGCCACCGCCCCGCGGCCAGCGCATGGCGATTCGCCCCTATCCGGGCGAATTGGAGGAATGGTTCACCATGAAGACCGACGGGCGCAAGGTGCTGCTGCGCCCGATCCGCCCCGAGGATGAGCCGAACCACCACATCTTCGTGTCCAAGCTGACCCCGGAAGATATCCGCTTCCGCTTCTTTGGCCTGGTCCACGAACTGCCCCACACCGAGATGGCTCGGCTGGTCCAGATTGATTACGACCGTGAAATGGCCTTCATCGCCGAGGCCTATCCGGAGGATGGCAGCCGTGAGACCATCGGCGTGGTCCGCACCGTCACCGATCCCGACAACGACAAGACCGAATTCGCCATCGTGGTGCGCTCTGACCTCAAGGGCTGCGGGCTGGCCAAGCGGCTGATGGTCAAGATGATCGAGTATTGCCGCAGCCGCGGCACCCGCGCCATGGTCGGCCAGGTACTGAAAGACAACACCCGCATGCTGCAATTCTGCGAACATCTGGGCTTCATCCCGGCCCGGACCATCGATAACGACATCCTTGAAATGGAGTTCGATCTGCAAGAGCCGGAGGCGATCAAGCCGCTATAGTTCTTTTCCCATTCCCGCCTTCGCGCCAGGGGATGGACACATCTCGTTGCCTTGAGTCGAACCTTGGGTCGGGTCAGCAACGCGATGTCGGCGACCGGTTGGCCGCTGGGCGAGTTCGGCGGCGGAAACGGAGGGGGGGTGGCTGCCCCCACTATCGTCTCGGCGCGCACAGCTTAAAGTCCAGCGTGACCTCATCCTGCAACACCTTCGCCTGGCGGGTGAAGCTGGCCCAGCCCTTGGCTTTGTTGGCGTCGAGCAGCTTCTTGACATCCTCGCAAAAGGGCTGATTGATCTGGTAATGGCGCAGCGAGCTGACCAGGCGGCCATCATAGAAATCAGCCGCCTGCTTCCAGTCGTCGCCGTACTGCCGCTGAATCCATTTATTATGGGCGTCGGTCTGCTTCTTCAGGCGATCACCCGCGCTCTGATTGAAGTCGCGCCATAATTGCGCGCTACCGGGCACCATGGCATCGCACAGCGTCGAGGTCTCGCGCAGGAAGATTCCATGACGCACCGCCTGCTCGGTGGTCACTTCGGCGGGCTTGAGGCAATGGGGCGGGTCGGCGGCAAAGGCCGGCACCGCCATCAGACAGCCGAATAAGGCGACCCGGATCCTCACCTGTTGACGTCCACCACCACCCGCCCCCGCACTTCGCCCTTGAGGATGCTGGCGCCCAATTGAGGCAGATCGGACAGGCGCGCCTCGGTGGTAATGGAATCGAGCAGGGCGGCCGGCATTCCAGCGACCAGGCGCGACCATGCCTCCACCCGGAGCGGAATCGGGCATTGCGCCGAATCGATACCCTGAAGGCCGATCCCGCGCAGCAGGAAGGGGAGGACAGTGGTGTGCAATTCGACCCCGCCAGCATTGCCACACGACGCCACCGCGCCGTGCAATTTCAGCGAGGCCAACACGCTGGCCAAGGTGGTGCCGCCGACGCTATCGATACAACCGGCCCAGCGCTCGGCCAAGAGCGGCTTGGCCGGTGCCGCCGCCAACTCGGCACGATCGACAATGGAGGACGCCCCCAATCCCTTAAGGTAATCATGTTGCGCCGCCCGCCCGGTTGCGGCGGCCACCGCGAAGCCGAGCCGGGACAGCAGCACAATGGCAACGCTGCCCAAGCCACCGGCGGCGCCAGTGACCAGCACTTCGCCGGATTCCGGAGTGAGACCGTGCTTTTCCAGCGCCAGCAACGCTAATTGGGCGGTCAAGCCGGCAGTCCCCAGCGCCATGGCCCGCTTGGTGGTCAGCCCGTCCGGCAGTTTCACCAGCCATTCGCCTTTGACCCGTGCCTTCTGGGCATAACCGCCCCAATGGACCTCGCCCACCCGCCAGCCGGTCAGGATGACCTTGTCGCCCACCGCCCAGGCCGGATTGTCCGACGCCTCGACAGTGCCGGCGAAATCGATGCCGGGAACATGGGGGTATTGCCGCACCAGCCGCCCCAGGCCATTCAGCACCATCCCGTCTTTGTAATTCAGGGTCGAATACTCGACAGCCACGGTGACGTCGCCGGCCGGCAGATCGGACAAAGGCAAGCGGCGGATAGAAGACGAGACCTTGCCGGCGGTTTCGTCGAGAACAAGCGCGGAAAATTCGCCCATGACACACCTCTCAGAGCCTGAAAATGGATCTCGCGACCACGCGCCCAACCGTCACCCCCGCGAAGGCGGGGGTCCATGTTGGGGGATGCACCGCGTTTAATCTAGCAAACATGGTGTTGGCCCACCCATGGATACCCGCCTTCGCGCTTGGGGATGCACACATCTTTACGCCCTATTACTTTCCATCGTCATGGCCGGACTTGTTGATACACAACAATAAAATGTGTGAATCGCCTAGCGCCTTCGCGGGTATGAAGGCTAGTTTGTGGGCGGGCGCAACGATGCATTTTCAGCCTCTCAGCCGTCGAAGGTCTCGACTCTAGCAGAATGACCGCCGATGGCGACAGCCCCAGCTTCATTTCGCTAGACACATACTATCGTCGTATGTTAGATGATTAAGGTATCGGTGGGGTGCGATCCAACGCCCCCACCTCAGGCCTCCCCGGCCCCCCCGGGACGGCTTGGCGCTGGCGGTTCCGACGTCCCCCCCACTCCCGTTGTCGGAACCGCCGCTGCCGCCCGCTTCTCAGCGTTCCATCACGTCGGCCAGCCCATTCAGCGCCGCCGCCACGGATCGGTGGTCCTTAGTATTGACGAGGACCTCCAGCACCAAGGCCGTCTCGTCCCCAATCAGATCCAGCGCGACCAGGCCAGCGGCGAACCCGCGCTCGCTGAGTGCCTGGTCGGTAGCCCGTATTTCACGCCGGCGACCAAGGGCGTATTGCTCGTCCACATACTCGCGCAACACCTCGTCGCCGGGTCGCTTTCGGTGAATCTCGAAAGCCAGGGCGCGCAGCAGGCCCGCCTTGGCGGAGCCATCGAGTTCGTTGTTGCGGGCCATAACCAAACTCCTGCGCCGAAATCCGGCGCCCTGTATCCAATGAAAAAGGCCCGCACCTTGGGGTGCGGGCCTTCAACACAACGCCTTTCAGCGTCAGGCCTTCAACGCAGCCAGCACTTCGTCCAGCATCTTCTTGGCGTCGCCGAACAGCATGCGGTTGTTTTCCTTGTAGAACAGCGGATTGTCGACGCCGGCATACCCCGACGCCATCGACCGCTTCATCACGATCGAGGTCTTGCTCTTCCACACTTCGAGCACCGGCATGCCGGCGATCGGGCTGTTGGGATCGTCCTGAGCCGCCGGATTGACGATGTCATTGGCGCCGATCACCATCGACACGTCGGTGGTCGGGAAATCGTCGTTGAGCTCGTCCATCTCCATGACGATGTCATAGGGAACCTTGGCCTCGGCCAACAGCACGTTCATATGCCCAGGCATACGACCGGCCACCGGATGGATGCCGAAGCGGACATTGACGCCCTTTTCACGCAGCAGCTTGGTGATCTCGTAGACCGTGTGCTGGGCCTGAGCCACCGCCATGCCGTAACCCGGCACGATGATGACGTTCTTGGCTTCGCGCAGCAGCTCGGCGGTTTCCAGCGAGCTGATCGGGGTGGCTTCACCGACCGGCTGACCGTCGGTGGGAGCCGCCACGGTGCCGCCGCCGGTGCCGAAGCCGCCGGCGATGACACTCACGAAGTGACGGTTCATCGCCTTGCACATGATGTACGACAGGATGGCGCCGCTGGAGCCCACCAGGGCGCCGACGACGATCAACAGGTCGTTGGACAGCATGAAGCCGGTCGCCGCCGCCGCCCAGCCGGAATAGCTGTTCAGCATCGAGACCACCACCGGCATATCGGCACCGCCGATGGCCATCACCATGTGGACGCCGAAAGCCAGCGCGATCAGGGTCATGACGATCAACGGGAAGGCGCCGGCCGACGCGGTTTCGGCCGACATGAAGTCACCGCCCAGCCAGATCACGATCAAAAGACCGGTCAGGTTGATCCAATGGCGGGCCGGCAACAGCAGCGGCTTGCCGCCGATCTTGCCCGACAGCTTGCCGAAGGCGATGAGCGAGCCCGAGAAGGTCACGGCGCCGATCAGGATGCCGATGTAAATCTCGAGTTCGTGGATCGACTTCTCGGACCCTTCCAGGACGATCGAGGTGTCAATGTAATTGGCGAAGCCGACCAAGCAGGCGGCCAAGCCGACCAGGGAGTGCATCAGAGCCACCAATTCGGGCATCTGAGTCATCTGGACCTTCTTGGCGGCGTACAGACCGATGCTGCCGCCGACCACCATGGCCATGATGATCCAGGGAATGCCGGCCGCGGTGACCCGCGGCCCGAAGATGGTGGCCAGCACGGCAATGGTCATGCCGATGATGCCGAACATGTTGCCCCGGCGGGAGGATTCCGGATTAGACAGGCCCCCCAGGCTGAGGATGAACAGAATGGTGGCACCGATGTAGGATACCGTAGCGAGACTTGCGGACATGGTGCCTCCTTACTTACGGAACATCGCCAGCATGCGACGGGTGACGGCGAAGCCACCGAACATGTTGATGGCGGTGAGGATAATGCCGAATACGGCCAGGAAGCCGATCCAGGTGTTCGGCCGGATGACGTCGCCCCCCAGCGGAGGAGCAATCTGCACCAAAGCGCCGATGGCGATGATCGAGGAGATCGCGTTGGTGACGCTCATCAGCGGGGTGTGCAGGGCCGGAGTAACGTTCCACACCACCATGTAGCCGACGAAGCAGGCCAACACGAACACGGTGAAGTGATTGAGGAACGCCGTCGGGGCGAAGGCACCGACGAACCAGAAGGCCAGGGCGCCAACCGCGAAAACAATGGCCAGGCTCTTGGCCGGCATCGGTTCGCCAGGGCCATGACCATGGCCGCTCTTCTTGGCGGGAGCCGCAGCGGCCGCCGGCTTGGGCGGCGGGGGAGCGGGCAGCTTGAGAGCCGGCGGCGGCCAAGTGACCTCGCCGTCCTTGATGACGGTCAGGCCACGGATAGCGTCGTCTTCCATGTTGACGTTGATGACGCCGTCCTTGGTCTTGCACAGCTCTTCGGTCAGACGCAGCAGGTTGGTGCCATACAGCGTCGAAGACTGCTTGGCCAGCCGCGACGGGAAGTCGGTGTAGCCGACGATGGTGACACCGTGCTTGACCACCACCTTGTTCGGCTCGGTCAATTCGCAGTTGCCGCCCTGCTCGGCCGCAAGGTCAATAATGACGCTGCCCGGCTTCATGGACTGAACCATGTCGGCGGTGATCAGCAGCGGCGCCGGCTTGCCGGGGATCAGGGCGGTGGTGATGATGATATCCACCTCCGCAGCCTGCTTGGCATACATCGCGCGCTGGGCGGCCTGGAAGCCCTCGCTCATGACCTTGGCGTAACCGCCACCGCCCGAGCCCTCTTCCTCGTAATCGACCTTGACGAATTCGGCGCCCATGGACTTGACCTGATCGCCCACTTCCGGGCGGGTGTCATTGGCGCGGACGATGGCGCCCAGGCTGACAGCGGTACCGATCGCGGCCAGACCGGCCACGCCGGCGCCAGCGATGAACACCTTGGCCGGCGGGATCTTGCCCGCGGCAGTGATCTGGCCGTTGAAGAAGCGGCCGAACTGATTGGCAGCCTCGACCACGGCGCGATAGCCGGTAACGCCGGCCATCGAGGTCAGCGCGTCCATCTTCTGGGCGCGGGACAACAGGCGCGGCAGCGAATCGATAGCCAGCACGGTCACCTTGCGGGCGGCCAGAGCCTGCATCAGATCAGGGTTCTGGGCGGGCCAGATGAAGCTGATTAGGGTGGTGCCTTCCTTGATCAGGGCGACCTCATCAAGGGTGGGCGCGCGGACCTTGAAGACGATGTCCGAGGTGTTCCACAACTCGGCGGCGCTGGCGGCGATCTTGGCGCCCGCGGCCACGTAGGACTCGTCGGTGAAGTTGGCCAGCTCGCCGGCCCCAGTCTCGACGTTGACCCCGAAGCCCAGTTTCACCAGCTTCTCGACGACGTCGGGTACCGTCGCCACTCGCTTCTCGTTCGCGTAAATTTCCTTCGGGATACCTATGGTCGAAGACATGGCTTCTCCTCAAGTTTCGTGGCGTTGCATTCCGACCGAATGGTCGCGCCGACGCGGCCATGCCCGTCGCAGCTCGGAGCTGACGTGGTCAGACCGCAATTTATGAGCAGCGAAATGCGCTAAAGCCCCCCAGTGGCGACGCACCCCACCATCGCCCGCGAAATCAACACTATTTGGCCGATCAATGCAATGTTGTTGTCGAAAAATCGGCGGATTCCCGCCGCGAAATCCGGGGCTGTCTTGAGGGAGAGGAAATCCGCCGAAGGGTTGGCGGCCGGATCAGCGCCAGACGCCGCCGGTCACCGATGGCGCGGATCGCTGCTGGTCCGCCCACGGCATCATGCGGTCGAATGTGGAGCCTTGGCGATCCTGGTCGGAACGCCCACTAAAGCCGAAGCTGAAACCCGAACCGGAACTGGTCGAACCGCTGCTGAAGCGGCTGATTTTCCCGCTTTCGTCAACCTTCTTTTGCAGCGCCTCGTCGGGGTCGGTCAGCAGCGCGGCTCCGCCGGAACCGCCTTCGGCCGGTTGCAGCGTCAGGGCGTGGGCGCCACCGGCCGTGACGGCCAAGAGCAGGGCGGCGAGCAGGATGGTGACTTTCATCGCGGACCTCGCAGGAACGGTGGCCGAAGTCTAGCATAGGCCCAAGCGGATAGGCTACAGCGCAAAAGACGGTAATCCAGTAAGATCTTGGAAATATGGCGAAAACGCCATAATCACCTGTGAGAATGGAGATGACAGCGGCGGCCGAATCGCTTATGAAACCTACAGGCTCCGAAGCGAAAGATTTGTCGTGTCGCCCCATCTCAAATTCGGCCTGACAGCCGCCATTCTCGCCACCCTGGCCGCTTGCGCTCCCGATTACTCGCCGAATACCTATAACGGTAGCGCGGTACAGCAGGCCAACAAGGTCGAATCGGCCGTGGTGGTTGGCTTCCGCGAAGTCCAGATCAGCGCCAACGGTACTGTCGGCGCGGTCACCGGCGGCGCCGCTGGAGGCATTCTCGGCTCGCAGATGGGCAATACGCCGTTGCAATCGGCGCTGGGCGGCATCACCGGCACCGCTGTCGGCGCCCTGGTCGGCTCCACCATCGAACACGCCACCGGCGACACCACCGGCTGGGAGTACATCGTCCGCAAGCACAATGGCGACCTACTGTCGGTGACCCAGCGTGAAAAGAATCCGCTGCCCCTGGGTCAGAAGGTGCTGGTCATCACCGGCGCCCAAGCCCGCATCATCCCAGATTACTCGGTGCCCCCCGCCGAACCGGCCAAGGAAGAACCGCCCAAGGCACCGCCCGCCGTCGTCGAAAAGCCCGCTCCGGTCCAGCCGATCGTGGTGGTGCTTCCGGCGCCTTTGGCCGCGTCCACGCCAGCCGCAGCAGCAGCGCAAATGCTGCCCGCTCTTTCCGGACTCTTGCCGCCCGGAACCGCCCCGATCACCCTCGTCGCCCCGGCCCCGGCAGCCGCTATTGTTCCTGCTGAACCGGCACCGGCCCCCGTCCCTGCCGAGCCGGCACCCGCGATGGTTCCCGCCGAACCTGCTCCCCCGCCCGTTGCCGCGCCGGCCGAGCCGCCCGCGCCCCCCCCCGTCGTTGCGGCCCCCGAGCCGGTCCCGCCCCCATCCGGCGACAACCCGCCCGAGCCGAAGGCGCCCGCCCCATAACCGGGAGCATCCAATGTTTCGCCTTGCCGATGCCGATATTGATCGCCTGCTGGGCGAAGACCTCCCCTATTTCGACCTGACCACCCATGCCCTGGCCATCGGCAGCCAACCGGGGCGCATGGTTTTCCGAGCCGGCGCGACCATGGTGGCCTGCGCCACCGAGGAGGCCGCGCGCCTGCTGCGCCACGTCGGCGCCGAGGTCGAACTGGCGGCAGCGAGCGGCACCCACCTGCAAGCCGGCGCTTTGCTGCTGACCGCCAGCGGGCCGGCTAGCGCCCTGTTGGCCGGCTGGAAGGTGTCGCAGACCTTGGTGGAATACGCTTCGGGCATCGCCAGTCGCACCCGCCAGATCGTCGATGCCGCCCAAGCCGTCAATCCGGCGGTGGCGATTGCCTGCACCCGCAAGAATTTCCCCGGCACCAAAGCGGTATCGGTCAAAGCCATCCTGGCCGGAGGCGCCACCCCCCACCGCCTTGGCCTGTCGGAAACCGTGCTGGTGTTCCCCGAGCATCGCGGCTTTCTTGGCAGTGCTCCTTTGGGCGAAACCTTGGCCGCGCTCAAGCGCGCCTGCCCCGAGAAGAAGATCGTCATCGAAGTGACCAGCCAGGCCGAAGCCGAAGAGGCGGCGGCGGCTGGAGCCGATGTACTGCAATTGGAGAAATTCGCGCCGTCGGCGGTGGCCCAAGTGGTCAAAGCCCTGGGCGGACGGGTCCTGGTAGCGGCGGCCGGTGGCATCAACGCCGCCAACGCCGCCGATTACGCCGCCAGCGGCGCGGCCATCCTGGTCACCTCGGCGCCCTACCAGGCCC
>Ga0316222_1005666_pt1 | contig 10553 bp, 11 predicted proteins | sample TBH18011metaG_FD_206008 | JGI IMG/M metagenome (GOLD analysis project Ga0316222, IMG submission 206008) | Freshwater microbial communities from Trout Bog Lake, Wisconsin, USA - TBH18011 | ecosystem: Environmental > Aquatic > Freshwater > Lake > Hypolimnion/Profundal zone | place: USA: Wisconsin... | reverse complement strand
CACATCGGATGATGGCGGCCATCACCAGGGTAAGGGGGGTCAAAATTCGACGCCGATCGCCCCGGTTAGGGGGTCAAATTTGCACGCCGGTTAACAGTCGGTCGATGCCGCGCCCCTGCCAATCGGGATCGACGCAAAGCTCCGCCAGCCATGTCGTCGTCAGAGTGTCGCTAAATGCTTGTGCCATCCCGATCGCCGTGTTCCCGCAAAAGGCGAACACGCCGACCGTCCCGGGAGCGAGCAATTTCGCGACATCGTCGCCTCCCGCGTGGCCCGGCAATGCAAAGCCCGCCGCGAGATAATGGGCCTTTAGCCCGGATGGATCGACGCGCTCGCAGTTCCAGGCCAATCGGATGTTCGCCTTTTCCATGAAACCCTCCCTGCCTTAAGAAGAAATATCGCAAGTTCCTGTTGCGCGACATTTGCCGTCGCGGGGGCCATTGCTGTAGCGATCGAACATTCCCTGAAGTTGCTGGGAATTGACCCCATCGCCCTGCGGATTGGTGTCCGCCAGTTGCGTCGATCGCCAGACCGTCGGGTCGTGGCCGTCCTTCAGCCCGAAATCGCTTTCACCGACGCGATCGTTGTCGACGACGCCGATCGAGGTACCCTTACCAGTAGCGATGGCCAATTGTTGGCCGCCGCCATGGTACGAATCAAGCGGGATCGGCTTGGGCATCGCCAAGACGTCACCAGCCTGGACCGAGTCGTCGTTGACCGGCTGCCAACCTGGAATGGACGAAGTGGGCTTCGCCCAATCGGTTGCGCTGGGGCGGTCGGGGACATTGCCCCCGAAGCCTAATCCGGCATTGTCGAGGGTTTCAGCAACGAAGTGATTGTCTTTCGGTACGCCCGAAGGGGCGTTGTTGCAGCATCCGTACGTTTTGTAATCAAGGCTGCCGATTTGATTGCGGGCGGCGCCGGCGATGTCGTCGCCGGTGACGGAAGCAGCCGTATCACCCGTATCGTCAATGGACATGGGTAGCTCCCTGGGTTGATGCGAATGCCGCATAGTTACGAAATTGCGGTGGGAGCGCAAGCGGAAAGGTGCGTTATCGCCCATCTATGTCGTAACTTTTTTCATTGAATTGCTGAATGCGCATTTCCGGTGCGGCCGTCGGTCTTGGCCGCAGCCGCGATCAAGGTCCTGGTGAAGGATGGGGATCTGCCCAGGCTCAGCATCCCTTTCGGCGCACTGCCGCCTGCACTGCGCCAGCTATGACGCCTACGAGGCCCACCCACCGGTTGGCCCTGGCTGCGTTTGCCGGGATTCGACTGACTCGCGACATCGCGACGCGCGAATGGCGCCTCGGCCGAACCGGAGGGATAAAATGCCTGACAGAGACAAACGGGAAATCCAACGCCGACAGCGGCTGAGTGGGGCGGTCTCTGGTCCGGTCGAGTGGCCGCACTGCCCGGAAGACTGCCCTCTTCGAGGTCGTTATCCCAAAAGATAACGACCTCGAAGAGTAAATGGTGCGGACGGCGGGACTCGAACCCGCACTCTCGAAAGAAACGGATTTTAAGTCCGCTGCGTCTACCGATTTCGCCACGTCCGCGCCGTGAGGGCGGCACTATACCCTACCCTGGCGGCACGCGAAATTCGCATGTGTGGCCCCTGGCGGTGGCGCGGCCACGAGGGTGGCGGGGGTGTATAATAGCCGCTTGATCATTAAGGATAGGAGGGCGCCATGACGAAGGCGATCGATTGCCTTTATCGTCTGGCCGCGAAGAGCGTGGAAGACGAAACCCGGGCGCAGGACGAGATGAAGGCGCCGCGGCTGCGTGAGGCAGAGGCGAATGTGCGCGCCGACATGGATGCCTGGGTGCGCGACTGCGTCGCCGCCATCGCCCACACTCTCAGCGGCCATGGCGGCGGCGTTTCGCCGTAGCGGCGGCTATTTCTTGCCGCGCGCCGCCTTCACTCCGGCTTCCAGCGCGTCGCAGACGGTGCGCAGAACCTTGACCCGGGCATAACTCTTGTTGTTGGCCTCGACCAGCGTCCAGGGCGCCAGGCGGGTCGAGGTGCGTTCGACCATGTCGTTGATGGCCGCCTCGTAGGCCGGCCATCTGTCGCGGTTACGCCAATCCTCGTCGGTCAGCTTCCACTTCTTGTAGTCGATGGTCTCGCGCAACTTGAAGCGGGCCAGCTGTTCCTCGGGGGTGATGTGCAGCCAGAATTTGGCCAGCACGATGCCGTGCTCGGCCAGTTGCTCTTCGAAGTCGTTGATCTCGGCATAGGCGCGCCGCCAGGCCTCTTCGCTGCAGAAGCCCTCGACCCGCTCGACCAGGACGCGGCCGTACCACGAGCGGTCGAACACGGTGACGCGGCCAGCGCGGGACAGGTGGCGCCAGAACCGCCACAGGTAATGCTGGGCGCGCTCCTCCTCGGTGGGGGCGGCGATCGGGATGACCTGGACGTCGCGGGCGTTCAGGGCGGCGGTCATACGCCGCACCGTGCCCCCCTTGCCGGCGGCGTCCCAGCCTTCGAACACCAGCACGGTGGAGACGCCCTTGTCCTTGGCCTTGCGGTGCAGGTTGGCCAGGCGGCCGCGCTGCTCCTGCAGCTCGCGGTTATATTCGTCGCCCTCGACGGTCAGCGTCATGTCGAGCGAGGACAGGATCGACGGCTGGCTTTCCAGCGCCGCCACCGAAACCTTGGCCTTGGCCGGCTTTTTCTTGATCTCGCTGGCCACTTGGCGGGCGACCTCGCGCGCCTCGATGTGGCGGCCGATGGCGTCGCGGATCGAGTTCAGCACCACCGCCGAGCGATAGCGGGTGTCCTGGCCCTCGACCACGGTCCAGGGGGCGTGGCCCTTGCTGGTGTGCATCACCAGCCGCTCGGCGGCGGCGGCGAATTTGTCGTACATCTTCCAGTGGGTCCAGTCGGACTCGGTGACCTGCCAGGCGGTCAGTGGGTCCTTGGCCAGCTTTTCCAGCCGCTTCTTCTGGGCCTTTTGCGACAGGTGCATCCAGAACTTGAGAATCAGCGCGCCTTCGTCGGCCAGGGTCTGCTCGAAGTTGACGATGCGCTCCAGCCGTTCGTCCTGCTCGGCGACCGAGATGGTGCCAAAGGCGCGGTCGACCAGCGGGCCGTGGTACCACGACGACAGGAACAGGCCGATCTTGCCCTTGGGCGGCAGGTCGCGCCAATACCGCCAGTACAGCGGTCGCTCGCCCTCCTCGTCGGACGGAGTGCCGTAGGCCCGGGTGACCAGCCAGCGCGGGTCCATCCACTCGGCCAGCAGGTTGGCGGTTTCGTTCTTGCCGGCGCCGTCGACGCCGGCGAAAACGATGATCACCGGGAAATCGGCGCTCCGCAGCTTGAATTGCAGTTCAAGCAGATCGTTGCGCAGCTGCGGCGCCAAGGCGTCGAAGTCCTCACGCGAAAGCTTTCGGCCCAATTCCGCCGCTTCGAACATGGCATCCTCCCCACTAACCCGGAGTTGAGGCTAGGACGATCGGGCGATGTGGGCAAGGGGCGTGTTCAATCCGCCTGCGGGCTGGTCAAACGGCGAAGCGTCGGGTAAATCTCGGCTCGCAACAGCAGCCAACAACAGCAGCCAACAACAGCGGATGGTGCCATCCATGCCTACCTTCGACATCGTTTCCAAGCTCGACATGGCCGAGGTCGACAACGCCCTGGCCGGAGTGACCCGCGAAATCAGTCAGCGCTTCGATTTCAAGGGCGCCAAGTGCTCGGTCGAGCGCAAGGAGGAGGCCATCACCGTGCTGGCCGACGACGAGCCCAAGCTGCGCCAGATGCAGGAACTGCTGCGCATCCACTTCACCCGCCGCAACGTCGACCCCAAGGCGCTGGAATTCGGCACCGAGGAAAAGGCGGCGGGCGACACCAGGCGCCAGGTGGTGACGCTGAAGCAGGGCATCGCCAAGGAATTGGCCAAGACCCTGGTGCGCGAGATCAAGGACAGCAAGATCAAGGTCCAGGCAGCCATTCAGGGCGACGAGCTGCGCATCACCGGCAAGAAGCGCGACGAGCTGCAGGAGGTCATCGCCTTCGTCAAGAAGCTCGATTCCGATCGGCCGCTGCAATACGTAAACTTTCGGGACTGACTTCCGGCCACCTTGATGGCCGCCGCCGCCGCCACATCTCCTCGCCAGTCCCCCGACCTGCGAGGTTGACATGCGCCGCACCGTTCTCGCCGCCGCCCTGCTGCTCGCCCTGCCGGCCGTGGCCGGGGCCGAGGAATTGCGCGTCTGCCCCAGTTGCCGGATCAGGACCCTGAGCGAGGCTTTGGGCCAGGCCGCCGCGGGCGACGTCGTCGTGCTGGCGTCCGGCCGCTACGTCGAGGCCGGGGTGATCCGCGCCGACCGGGTGACGCTGAAGGCCGAGCCGGGGGCGCGGCTCGACGGCATCGCGGCCGAGGGCAAGGCCGCCCTGGTGGTCAAGGGCAACGACACCGTGATCGAGGGTCTGGAATGCTCGAACATCCGGGTGCCCGACCGCAACGGCGCCTGCGTCCGGCTGGAGGGGCGCAATCTGACGCTCCGCAACGTCCATTTCCATGACAGCGAGGAGGGCGTGCTGGCCGCCAACGGGACCGGCACCATCCTGATCGAAGGCAGCCGCCTGGAACGCCTGGGCGCCGCCGGCCGCGCCCACGCCCTGTACATCAACCACATCGACAGCCTGGTGATCCGCCGTAGCGTCATCCTGTCCAGCGCCGACGAAGGCCACGAGATCAAAAGCCGGGCGGCCCAGACGGTGATCGAGGATTGCGTCGTCGCCTCGCTCGACGGCCACGACAGCCGGCTGCTCGACGTCCCCAACGGCGGCGAGGTGGTGATTCGCGGCAGCGTGCTGGAAAAGGGCGCCGCCAGCAGCAATCCCCAGCTGATCGGCTTCGGCCTGGAGGGGATCGACTACCCTCGCAACAGCCTGCGGCTGGACGGCAACACCTTCATCATCGACCGGGCGCAAGGCCGCCTGATCGGCGGTGACATCGCCGCCGAGCTGAGCGGCAACGTGGTGGTGGGCGGCGACCGGATCGATACCGCCGCCTGGTATCCCAACCGCAAGGCGGCCGGAATGGCGGCCTATCCGCTGCTGCCGCCGTTGCCCCAGGTGGTGCGGGATTAGTGCGTGGTCCTCCAGACCACGCTTAGCCGCCATTGCGGCGACGGCCAAGCATGCGGAGCATGCGCCCGGCGAGGGGCCTAATTAATCACTTCGGCCACGGCGAGCGACCATCGAGCAAGGCCAGGATGACACCGATGGCGGTGGCTTGCCAGGCGGCGGTACGGTCGGCGGCGGGCAGGTTGGGGTAGGTGGCGTCGACCATCGCATCGATCTCGGTGCAGATGCGCAAGCCCATTGCCGCCAATTCGAGACGCTGCTCGCCTTCGCTGCATGGGGGAAACTCCAAAATGTCTGCCGTCATCCGTCGCCGCCCCATCTTCCGTCCCGCCAAGGACACGTGGCAGCCAGTGTGGGCGAAGCGAATGCGGCCAAACATCCCCAAACGGGGACTGTTCCGGGTTTCTCCTATTGCGGCGGGTTGGCCTTGAGGAACTGGCGGAGTTCCTTTTCCTGTTCCTCCCACTCCGCTTCTTCCTTGCGCTCGCGCTTGGCGATTTCCGGATTGTCGCGCGCCTGGCGGAGGTAGCGGATCAGATAGGGCATATAGCCTTCGCGCTCGGCCTCGTTGCGGCCGATGTTGCGCGAGAAGCTTTCGAGGAATTCGACCGAGACGCGTGGGAAGACGCGGTGGCAGGTCAGCACCAGGAAATCGCCCCATTTCTCGGGGAAGTTGGTGAAGGCGTTGAGCAGGCCGTCACGGAGCGCGCCATCGCGGGCCTTCTGCTGGAACACCCGCGGGTCCTTTTCCTGCTCATAGAGGTCATGGCAGGTCTGCCAAGCGCTGGTCAGCCGTTCCCACCAATCGGTCGCTGGGTCGAGCAGCGACTTGAACACCTCGATCTCGCGGTTGGCCACCCGCGGCAGGTCGTAGGCATCGGGGGTGGATGGGGCCAGCAAATCGCGCAGCTGCTTGGTGATCTCCTTGACCTGCAGCACGCGGACGCCGTCGTCCTTGCGCACCTCGACCAGCTTCAATTCGTCCCAGGCATGCGTCCAGGTTTCGACGATGTTGTCCTTGAGCTGGGGCGAGACATGTTCCCAGAAGGTGTCCGAATCGGCCGCCGCCCAATCAAAGTTGGTCGCCAGCAGCCGCACCTGGCGGCTTTCGTTCAGGGCCGGCACGATGAACTTGGCCACCGCCTGGTGGAACTTCGCGCCGAATTCGGCCGACGCCAGGAAGATCGGCGGCAGCTCGCGCACGATGTTCGGATTGTGGCGGCGGAAGAACACCAGCACACGGTCGACCCGCTGGTTGATGGCGGCGGCGCAGAGGTCGACGAATGACTTGAATTCGCCGGTCGGCGGTGGTGGCTCGGGGGCGACGTACTCGATTCGCTTCAGCAGATGCGCCAAGTGCGGCGGCACCATGTATTCGACGTCGCGGTTCTTGTCGACCCGCTTTGGCGGCGCGTTGACCGCGTCCAGCCCAGTCCCGGCGTCGTCCCGCTGGATCATGATGCGGGCGTAGGGCTTGAGCTTCATGTCTTCTTTGAAGATGTGATTGATCAGCCAGTCGTTGAGCAGCCGAGGCACCGCCGCCGCCAGGCGGGTCCGTTCCTCGGGGGATTCCGAGGCCAGGTAGCGCTCGCGCAGCATCGCCGCCTTCTGCGCCATCGCCTCGTGCGCCTTCTTGTGTTCGGCGTAGAAGGGGAAGTTGACCGCTTGAAGAACAGCTTCCTCGCGGCGGAAATGGTAATCGACGTAAGCGACCAATTCCTGCAGCACGACGCGCAATATGTTGTGGTCGGCCTGGGCTGCCGCCTTTTCCGCGTGGTTGAACAAAGCAATGAGCTTTTTATGGTCGGCATCCAGTTCCGGAACGCCGATGGACATGGCATCACGCCAGAATATGGTCACGCCCCATCCCTCCTCGCAGCATGCCGCCCCGGCATTTCGTTTCGCTGCACCACCATGATTACAATTGTTCATTCGCTTGGGCGTTGTCCAGTGCGATGGCGCCCGCCACATCATAGGAGCGCGATTTTGATTGGGCCTTCCGCCGAAACGGGTTGTCTTTCTGAGGCCGGACCGGGATGATGCGCGTCGGACGTGGGGTAACGCACGAATTGCGAGGGCGTAATATGTCGATCCGTGTGGTCAAGTGGTCCGATGAGATGAGCGTCGGTGTCCGCGCCTTCGATCGGGATCACCGTGGCTTGGTCGAGCTGCTCAATGAGATCGCCTACGCCATCGACGCCGAGGCCAGTCCGGCCGCCGTCGCCGAATTAATCACCCGCCTGGCCGACGAGACCACCGCCCACTTCGCCCGCGAAGAGGGCTTCCTGCGCGGCACCGGCTTTCCCGGCCTCGACCGCCACGCCGCCGAGCATCGCCGCCTACTGGGAGAGATCCGCGCCACCGCCACCCAGGTGGCGGCGGGCGACGTCGCCGAGGACGAGGAGCTGCATCGCTTCCTGCATAATTGGCTGATCGACCACGTGGTCGCCTTCGACAAGGAGTACGTGCCGTGGGCGAGAAAGACTCCGTGACTTCCGATCGCGAACGCTACCTCGCCTTCGCCTTCGCCTGGGCCGACCTGATCCTCGAGGTCGAGGCCGGGCTCATCGTCTTCGCCGCCGGCGCCGCCGAGCCGCTGCTGGGAATTCCCGCCGCCGCCCTGGTCGGCCAGCCGATCGACTCGGTGGCCGCCCCGGCCGACCGGGTGCTGCTGCGCGAGGTTTGCACCCTGACCGAACGCCACGGCCGCATGGCCGAGACGGTGGTGCGGCTGGCCGGGCCGGGGGGCATGCGGCCCCGGGTGTCGCTGGCCGGCCACAGCCTGGGCGGTGGTCAGCATCTGTTCCTGGCCTTCCGCACCCAGTTGCGCGGCGCCGGCGCCTACGACCAGCCGCTGGCGCGCGATCCCGCCACCGGCCTCTATTCGTCCGAAGATTTCCACGCCCTGGCCGCCTCGCGGTTGAAGGCTGCGGGAGCCGGCGGCCCGCCGGCCGATCTGACCTTGGTGTCGATCGACGGCCTCGACGAAGCCTGCAAGACGATGAAGGACGACGACCGCGAGGCCCTGATGGCGGCGGTCGGCACCTTGATCCGGGCCAGTTCGCTCGACGGCGACAGCGCCGCCTTGGTCGATGACGGCAAGTTCGGCCTGATCTCCAGCGGCGAGGGCGCCTCCGGTTTGGAGAAGGAGGTCGCCGATCTGGTCGCCGCGGTGGCGCCCGAATCGGCGGTCGAGGTGTCGATGGCCAGCATCAAGGTCGGCGATGCCTCGACGATCAGCGAAGAGGACTTGGCCAAGGGCCTGCTCTACACCCTGCAAAAGTTCCAGGCGGTGGAAAGCGCGGTCAGCCTGCAGACTCTGGCGTCGAAGATGAATTCGCTGGTCGACGACACCTGCGGCAAGATCGCCAGCTTCAAGAACATCGTGGTCCACCAGTTGTTCGACGTGGCGCTGCAGCCGGTGATCTCGCTGAAGACCGGCGAGATCCACCACTTCGAGGCGCTGTGCCGCTTCCAGGGGGCGGGAGTCGACGCCTCGCCCTACAAGGTGATCAACTTCGCCGAGGAGACCGGCCAGATCCACCAATTCGACCTGTCGATGGCGGTCAAGGTGGTGCGCTGGATGGAAAACTTCCCGCGCAACAACGACATGTACCGGGTCGCCGTCAACGTGTCGGGCTATTCGATCTTCCAGCAATCCTACCTTGATGGCCTGTTCAAGCTGCTGGCGCACAATCCCTGGACGGCGGGACGGCTAATGTTCGAGGTCACCGAATCGGCGCGCATGGCCGACCTCGACCAAGCCAATTCGTTCATCCAGCGGCTGCGCTCGGGCGGTTACGAGGTCTGCCTCGATGATTTTGGTGCCGGCGCCGCCAGCTTCCAATATCTGTCGACGTTGGACGTCGACGTGGTCAAGCTTGACGGCAGCGCGGTCAAGAATGCCGAGCGTAGCGCCAAGGGCCGCGCCTTCCTGACCGCCCTGACCGAGCTGTGCCGCCGCCTCTCGGTGGATACCGTGGCCGAAATGGTCGACAGCCCGGCCACCCTCAACTTCGTCCGCGATTGCGGCTGCGATTTCGTCCAGGGCTGGCTGTTCGGCAAGCCCTCGACCAACGTCAAGGACTTCCTGCCCTACAAGAACAACGATCTCCTGGTCCGCCGGAAATAAGGCGAGGCGGGATCACACCAAATAGGTGGTGGAGATCGTCTTGGCCGCTTCGTGCAGGTCCATCAACGTGGTGATGGTGGCCTTGGTCGGACTGTTTTTGACCGCCCGGCAGCGTTCGAGGAAGGTCTCGAGCGGATCGATCTTGGTCTTGCCCCTCAGGCGCTCGATCAGTTCCGCGCTGAATTCCTCCAGGCGATACATGCGAGAGACCAGGTCGTCGGGCATCGCGCCGTCGCGCGCGATGGCGCAGACGTTGCGCAATTCCCATTCGGTGGCCTTGGCCAGGCTGACCACCCGGGCACGGCCGACCACCGCCTGGGCGCTGGTCAGCTGCATGGCGTAGCGCTCGTCGGGGACGCCGGCCGAGCGCGATAGGTAGGGGTTGGGCACGTTCATCACCGCGGCGGAATTGGTGCCCTGGCGCTGGTTCTTGCGCCGGTCGGGGCCGATATAGTCGTGGGTGACGACGAAGGGCTTGCGCCGCTCATGGACGTTGGCCATGCGCTGCATCAGCTGGTCGGGCGAAAACGGCACGAGCAGGATGTCGTCGGCGCCGCTGTTGACGGCCAGCTTGATGTGCGGCTCGTCGGCCCGGGTCACCACCAGCAGCACGACCAGGAAGGGGTCCTTGTGCATTTTCCCGCGCCTCGCCTCGCGGACCAGATAGGTGGTGTCGTTGCTGTCCATTTCGCTGTTGAGCACGAGCAGGTCGTAGGTTTCGCGTTCCAGGTGTGAGTGGACATCGACGAAAAGCGAGCAATCGACGACTTCGCGCAGGCCCAGGCTGAACAGGGCGTGACGAATCCCTTTACGCAGGATCGGGCTCTGTTCGCCAATCAGCGCCCGCACCTTGGAAAAATCATACTTGGCCATCCGACCCCGACCCCGCACTTGACCATGTCCGGCCGCGACCGTCCTTCGGTCCGGTCACGCCTGCCGTCCTCTGCCCGATCATCGGTGATGTCAAGCGGCGAGGCAGCCCCAATATAGGGACTGTGACGGATTTGTCGCGGAGGAACCTCGGCTACGGCAGCTTGACCGGCACCGGCGAGGCACGCCAGATGTCGCGGCAATATTCGGTGATGGTGCGGTCCGACGAGAATTTGCTCATGCGGGCGGCGTTGAGAATCGACATCCGCGTCCACAGGGCGGGATTGCGGAAGGCCTCGCTGACCCGATCCTGGCACTCGACATAGGAGGCAAAGTCGGCCAGCAATAGGTAGGTGTCCTGGTTCAGCAGATGGTCGACCAGCGGCCGGAACAGCTCGCGGTCGCCGCGGGCGAACAGGCCGCTGGAGATCAGGTCGATGGCGTCCTTGAGCT
>Ga0316222_1005665_pt1 | contig 10554 bp, 10 predicted proteins | sample TBH18011metaG_FD_206008 | JGI IMG/M metagenome (GOLD analysis project Ga0316222, IMG submission 206008) | Freshwater microbial communities from Trout Bog Lake, Wisconsin, USA - TBH18011 | ecosystem: Environmental > Aquatic > Freshwater > Lake > Hypolimnion/Profundal zone | place: USA: Wisconsin... | reverse complement strand
AAGGTTTCGAACCAGCGGCGGCCGAGTTCCTCCACCGCCGGGGCCGAGCGCAGCAGCATCCGCGAGGTGGTCGGCGGCAGGAACAGCGCGGTGGTCTGGGCCACCGGGGTGAACAGGTTGTCGCGCAGCAGGCGGTTGAGCTGCGAGGGCGTGTAGGGGCGGCCATTGCCGAACGGGGTGCGCTCCATCCGGGCCCAAATGCCGCGCCGGTTGGGCGCCACCACGATCATCCGGCCGCCATCGGCCAGCACCCGCCAGATTTCGCGCATCATCGCCCGCACCTGTTCGGTCGCCTCCAAGGCGTGGACCAGGATGACGCGGTCGATCGAGCGGTCGGGCAGCGGCAATTCGGTCTCGTCGGCCAGGGCGGTTAGGCAGGGCCCCTCCTGCGGCCACGGCAGCACCCCCTGGCTGGCCGGCATCATCGCCAGCACCCGCTCGGCCTCGCCGATCAGGGGGCGTAGATAGGGGGTGGCGAAACCCAGTCCCATCACCCGTTGGCCGCTGACATCGGGCCATAACAGGCGCAATTGGCGGCGGATCATCCGCCGCGCCATCTGTCCCAGACTGGTGTCGTAGAAATCGCGAAGATCGACGACGTCGGTCCACATCGCGGGGTAGGAAATCGCCATGTCTACCGCTCGCATTCCGGTTCCGCCCGTTTCACCTCCATCAATGGGGTGCGAAAGCGCGGCGGGCAAGCGGAATTCGTTCAGCGCTCGGCCTCCAGCGTGGCCGGCAGGGTGAACAGAAAGGTCGAACCGGTTCCAGGCTCGGATTCCACCCAGATCTTGCCCCCGAGCCGCGAGACGATGGCGCGGCATTGCGCCAGCCCGATACCGGTTCCGCCGGGATATTTGCCTGGTTCCAGGCGCTGGAAGATGACGAAGACCTTGTCGAAGTATTCCGGGTCGATGCCGATGCCATTATCGCCGACCGCGAAGCGCCACATGTGGTCACCCTCGGGCCAGGCGCTAATCACGACGTCCGGGGCGCGGTCGGGATGGCGGTAGCGGAGTGCATTCTGGATCAGGTTCTGAAACAGGCTGACCAGTTGCGTGGCGTCGCAAAAGACCTGGGGCAGTGGGGTCGCCACGGTCAAGCGCGCCCCGGACTCGTCGATGGTGCCGGCCAATTGGGCGATGGCGGCGTCAAGGGCGTCTTTGGCCGGGATGGCCTTCCGTGGCCGGTCGAGACTGGCGATGCGGGCGTAATCGAGCAGGTCGCTGATCAGCATCGACATCCGCTTGGCGCCGTCGACGATGTAGTCGATGAATTCGTCGGCGTCGCCATCCAGCTTTCCGTGATAACGCCGCGCCAGCAACTGCGTGTAGCTGGTGATACTGCGCAACGGCGTCTGCAGATCGTGGGAGGCGACATAGGCGAATTGTTCAAGGTCGGCGTTGGAGCGGGCCAGGTCGGCGGTTTTCCGCTCCAGCGCCCGCCAGGCGCGCACCGTGGTCAGTCCGGCCAGCACCGTCGCCAGGGTGAAGACCGCGGCCAGCGTTACCAGTTTGGCCACGTCGCGCCACCAAGCGCCAAGGGTGTCCTCGGTCGCCAAGCCGACCAGGGTGATCAGCGGGTAGTCGCCGACGGCCCGATAGGAAAAGGTGCGTTGTACGTCGTCGGCGCCGGCCTGGGCGGCATAGGTGCCCTCGCGCGGATTGGCGGTGATGGTCGCCCGAAAGGTGTCGGACACTTTGGTTTGGCCGACGAAGCCCGCCGCCGGGAAGCGGGCGAGCAGATCGAAGTCGCGGCTGGCATCGCCGCGCATCACCACGACGCCATGAGGCCCGACCTCCAGGTCGGCGAACTTGCGCACGAACCAGTCGATGGCCACCGAGGCGAAGACCACGCCGGCGAAGCCGCCGCCGGGCCGTTCGATCCGGCGGGCGAACACCAGGACCATTTTGCCGCTGACCCGTCCGACCGCCGGCCGCGAGATGGCCAGGCCGAGCCGGGCATTGTCGCGTAGGGCAAGGAAGTAGTCGCGGTCCGCGTCGCTGACCCCGCCGGGACGTGGCCGGCCGGCGACATGTGCCAGGGTGCCGGCGTCGTCGAGCACGCCGAGCACGTCGACCATCGGCAAGCGGAGGTGAAGGCGGGCGAGGACGTCGTCCAGTCCGGCCTCTTCGGCGGGACCGAGCCGGCGGCGGCGGGCCGCCTCGTCAGCCGCCGTGCCGAGGCCAAGGTCGATGCGGTCGATCTCGCCGGCGATGGTCTGCGCCACCAACCGGTTGGTGTTGCGCGAGATGATCGCCGCCTGTTCGCCGTATTGCCGGTAGCTGGCTTGCAGCGAAAGTCCGACCAGTACCGCGACCATCAGATTGGCCAAAGTCACCAAGGCGCCGACCCGCAGGCCTGGGTGTCGCACCAAGTCCTTCATCCCAGGCCCAAATCTTCCAGCAGACTCCGTCCCGCCTCGCCGCCGTCGCCCTCTAGCCGTTCGCCCACCACCCGGGCCAGGGCGGCGACGTGGGCACCGATGGCGGCGACGGCATCCGGGGCCTGTTCGATCAGACGGCACAGTGCCTGGGCAATGCGGGTTACCAGGGGATAGCCGAAGGTGGTGCCTTGCCCCTTCATGTTATGGGCAATGGCGAACAGGTCCGCCATGGCATCGGGACTGGACGCGTCATCGAGGCGGGCGAAGCATGCGGTCAACGCCCTGATGTCGGCATCGGCCCAGGTCAGATAGGCGGCGCCTAGGCGCGCCACCGCCGCCTCGGCGCTGGCCAGGGCGGCGGGGTCGAGAGCGGGGAGGTCGTCGATTGCCATCGCCGCTCTATTCGGCGGCTGCCGCCGTCTCGGCCTCGGCCTCGACGCGGCGGCGCCATTCGGCGACGAGGCCACCGGCGCGGTCGATCAGGTCAATGGCCGAAATCGGCTTGGCGATGATTTCGTCGGCCAGCCAGGCCCGCTCCAGCACCGCGTTGTGGGGCGGCCCGACCATGGCCAGCACGGGGGTGCGGGAATCGACCAGCTCGCCGCGACGGATGCGGTGGACGAACAGGGTGACGGCGGTGGGGTCGCCGGTCCAATCCACCACCACCAGATCGGGGGGCGCTTCCAGCATCCGGACGGCGGCGATTTCGGGGGTGCGCGCCTCGACGATCTCGACCGGGCCGAGCGCGCCGAGCAGGGTGGCGATCAAACGCCGGATATGCGCATTGGCGTCAACCACCACGATGCGCAGAATACCGCTGTCCGTGTGCCCAACTCCGCGCATGCCGCCCAGTCTATCTGCCGGATTTCCTAGATCAGGTGGATACCTTACCTAATTTCGCCGAAGCGCACAATGTGCCATAGCGCGTATGGGTATTCATCCGGATGCCTAATGCGCAAGAATGGGACGCGGCGGTGCCCCCGCGCCAAGGCGGGCTTGTCGATTGCGGCGGTTGCGGCCAAACTCTCCCCGCTATGGGCTTTAGGATCGGGAGAAGATGCGTCGTTTCGCCGCCACCGTACTGTTTGCCGTTCTGTCGTTTGCCGCGACGGCGGAAGGAGCGGCCGAGCCGCATCCGCAACAGGCCATCGCCATGCACGGCGAGGCCAAGTATCCGCCCGGATTCGACCATTTCGACTACGTCGATCCGGCGGCGCCCAAGGGCGGCGAATTGCGGCTGGCGACGGTGGCCAACACCTTCGACAACCTCAATCCCTTCATCATCAAGGGGGTGGCGGCGAGCGGCGCCGCCATGCCGTTCGAAACCTTGATGGTTCATTCCGCCGACGAGGCCTTCAGCGCCTACGGCCTGATCGCCGAGACGCTGGAAGTGCCGGCCGACCGCTCCTGGGTGATCTTCTCCCTGCGCCCCCAGGCGCGCTGGCATGACGGCCAGCCGATCACCGCCGACGACGTGCTGTTCTCCTTCGACCTGCTTCGCAGCAAAGGCCATCCACAATACCGCTTTTACTACCAGGCGGTGGCCAAGGTGGAGAAGCTGGGCGAGCGCCGGGTCAAATTCAGCTTCAAACCCGGCGATAATCGCGAAATGCCGCTGATCATGGGCGAGATGCCGGTGCTGCCGCGCCATTACTGGCAGGGCCGCGACTTCGAGAAGACCACGCTGGAGCGGCCGCTGGGCTCGGGTCCCTATCGCGTCGCCGCCCTCGAGCCGGGCCGCTTCATCGTCTACGAGCGGGTCAAGGATTACTGGGGCGCCAATCTGGCCGTGCGCAAGGGCCAGAACAACTTCGACACCGTGCGCTACGACTATTACCGCGATTCGACGGTGGCGCTCGAGGCGTTCAAGGCCGGTGAATACGACCTTCGGATCGAGAACGAAGCCAAGAAATGGGCCACCGGCTATGAGGATTGGTCGGCCCTGGCCAGCGGAAGCGGGCGCAAGGTGTCCTTTCCCAACAGTCGCCCCACCGGCATGCAGGGCTTCGCCTACAACATCCGCCGGCCGTTGTTTCAGGACCCACGGGTGCGCCAGGCGCTGGCCTACGCCTTTGATTTCGAGTGGACCAACAAGAACCTGTTCTACGGCCAGTACGAACGCACCGAGAGCTATTATTCCAATTCCGAGCTGGCCTCCACCGGGCTGCCGTCGCCGGCCGAGCTGGCGCTGCTGGCGCCGCTGAAAGGCCAGCTGCCGCCCGAGGTCTTCACCAGCGAATACCGCGCCCCCGCCACCGACGGCAGCGGCAACGTGCGGCCCAACCTACGCCTGGCGATGACGCTGCTGGAGCAGGCCGGCTGGAAGGTGGTGGACGGCAAGCTGACCAAGGACGGCCAGCCCTTCCAGTTTGAGATCCTGCTGGAAAATCCGGTGTGGGAACGCATCAGCCTGCCCTTCGCCAGCAACCTGGCCCGGCTTGGCATCGACGCCAGCGTCCGCACCGTCGACACCGCCCAGTTCAAGAACCGCACCGACCACTATGACTTCGACATGATCGTCAACGTCTGGGGCGAATCGCTGTCGCCCGGCAACGAGCAACGCGGCTTCTGGACCAGCGAGGCGGCCGACGAGGTCGGCGGCGACAATTTCGTCGGCATCAAGAACCCGGCGGTCGACACCCTGGTCGCCCAGCTGATCGCGGCACCCGACCGCGAGGCGCTGGTGGCGCGCACCCGGGCGCTCGACCGGGTGCTGCTGTGGAACCATTACGTCATCCCCCACTGGCATTTGGGCGTCGACCGCGTCGCCTATTGGGACAAGTTCGGCATGCCCAAGGTGATCCCGGCCCAGGGCGTCGAGCCCTTCGCCTGGTGGTTCGACCCGGCCAAGGCCAAGGGCCTGCGGGCGGGAGGAAAATAGCCCCATGCTGGCCTACATCGCCCGTCGCCTGGCGCTGATCCCGCTGACCCTGTTCGGCATCATGGTGATCAATTTCGCCGTGGTGCAGCTGGCCCCCGGCGGGCCGGTCGAGCTGATGATCTCGCGCATCAAGGGCACCTCGGTCGAGGCTACCGCCCGCATTTCCGGCGGCGGCGGTGAAACGGCGGCGCCGGCGCGGCCGGCCGGCCAGCAGCCGGGCAATTCCAACTCCGCCTATCGCGGCGCCCAGGGGTTGGATCCCGTCTTCATCAAGGAAATCGAAAAGCAATTCGGCTTCGACAAGCCGCCGGGCGAGCGCTTCGTCGCCATGATGGGCAATTACCTGCGCTTCGATTTCGGCAAAAGTTTTTACCGCGACGTTTCGGTGGTCCAGTTGATCCTGGAAAAGATGCCGGTGTCGATCTCGCTCGGCCTGTGGAGCACCCTGGTGATCTACCTGGTGTCGGTGCCATTGGGCATCGCCAAGGCCACCCGCGACGGCTCCCGCTTCGACATCGCCACCTCGTGGGCGGTGATCATCGGCTACGCGGTGCCCGGCTTCCTGTTCGCCATCATGCTGATCGTGGTGTTCGCCGGCGGCCGCTACCTGGCCTGGTTCCCCTTGCGCGGCCTGACTTCGCCCGATTGGGCGAATATGGCTTGGCCGGCGCGGATCGCCGATTATTTCTGGCATCTGGCGCTGCCGGTCACCGCCCTGGTGATCGCCGGCTTCGCCGGGCTGACCATGTTGACCAAGAACTGCTTCCTCGAAGAAATTGGTAAACAATACGTCGTCACCGCCCGCGCCAAGGGCCTGACCGAGAACCAGGTGCTCTACGGCCACGTCTTTCGGAATGCCATGCTGCTGGTGGTGGCCGGCTTTCCGGCGGCGCTGGTCGGCATCCTGTTCACCGGGGCGCTGTTGATCGAGATCATCTTCTCGCTCGACGGCATCGGCCTGCTCGGCTACGAGGCGGTGGTCAACCGCGACTATCCGGTGATGTTCGGTACGCTCTACATGTTCAGCCTGCTGGGGTTGGTGCTCAATTTGCTCAGCGACCTGACCTACCACTTCGTCGATCCCCGCATCGACTTCGCCAAGCGGGAGGTGTGACGGTGACGCCGCTTACTCGCCGCCGCCTGCAGGCGTTTCGCGCCAACCGCCGTGGCTTCTGGTCGCTGTGGCTGTTCCTGGCCGTGTTCCTGATCACCCTGTTCGCCGAACTGATCGCCAACGACCGGCCGGTCGTCGTCGTCTATGATGGGCAGTGGTGTTTCCCGGTGGTCAAGGACTACACCGAGACCACCTTCGGCGGAGATTTCCTGACCTTCGCCGATTACAAGGATCCATTGATCTCCGCCAATATCGCCAGCCACGGCTGGGCGCTGTGGCCGCCGATCCCGTTCGATTACCGCACCATCAGTTTCGACCGCTCGCGCCCCCACCCGGCGCCGCCGTCTGCCGTCGACTGGCTGGGCACCGACGATCTCGGCCGCGACGTGGTGGCGCGGCTGATCTACGGGCTCAGGCTGTCGATCCTGTTCGGGCTGGCGCTGACCGTGGTCTCCAGCATCATCGGCGTCGCCGCCGGGGCGGTGCAGGGCTATTTCGGCGGCCGCGTCGATTTGGTCGGCCAGCGTTTCCTCGAAGTCTGGGGCGGGCTGCCGCAATTGCTGATCCTGATCATCGTCGCCTCGGTCATCGCGCCCGGCTTCTGGACTCTGCTCGGGGTGCTGACCCTGTTCTCCTGGACCAACCTGGTCAGCGTGGTGCGCGCCGAGTTCCTGCGCGCGCGCAACTTCGACTATGTCCGCGCCGCCAAGGCGCTGGGCATGGGCGACGGACGGGTGATGGTCCGCCACGTGCTGCCCAACGCCATGGTCGCCACCCTGACCTTCCTGCCCTTTACCCTGTCGTCGTCGATCGTGGCGCTGACCGCGCTCGACTTCCTCGGCCTCGGCCTGCCGGCCGGGTCGGCTTCGCTCGGCGACCTGCTGCGCCAAGGCAAGGAGAACCTGCAGGCGCCCTGGCTGGGGCTGACCGGCTTCGTCGTGCTGGCGGTGCTGCTGTCGCTGCTGGTGTTCGTCGGCGAGGCGGTGCGCGATGCTTTTGACCCCAGGAAAACCATCCCATGAGCCTGCTCAACGTCACCAATCTGGCCGTTTCCTTCGGCCGTGGCGCCAATGAGGTGCGGGCCGTCAAGGGCATCTCGTTCGCCCTCGACAAGGGCGAAACCCTGGCTTTGGTCGGCGAATCCGGCTCGGGCAAGTCGGTGACGGCGCTATCGGTGCTGCAATTGCTCGCCTATCCCCGCGCCTGGCACCCCACCGGCAGCATCACCCTCAATGGCCAGGAACTGGTCGGGGCGCCGGAGCGGACGCTGCGGTCGGTGCGCGGCGACCGCATCGCCATGGTGTTCCAGGAACCGATGACCTCGCTCAACCCGCTGCATGCGGTCGAGCGCCAGGTCGGCGAGGTGCTGGAGATCCACAAGGGTCTGCGCGGCGCGGCGCTGCGGGCGCGGGTGCTGGAATTGCTCGCCCTGGTCGGCATCCCCCAGGCCGAAAAGCGGCTCGGCGCCCTGCCGCACGAATTGTCGGGTGGCCAACGCCAGCGGGTAATGATCGCCATGGCGCTGGCCAACGAACCCGACATCCTGATCGCCGACGAGCCGACCACCGCGCTGGACGTCACCATCCAGGCCCAGATCCTGAAATTGCTCAAGGATTTGCAGGCGCGCCTCGGCATGGCGCTGTTGTTCATCACCCACGACCTCGGCATCGTCCGCAAGGTGGCGGACCGCGTCGCGGTGATGAGCCAGGGCGAGATCGTCGAGGCCGGCCCGGTGGCCCAGGTGTTCGACCACCCCCAGCATCCCTACACCATCCGCCTGCTGGAAGCCGAGCCCAAGGGCAAGCCGGTCCGCCCCGACGGCGAGGCGGCGGCGGTGGTGATGGAGGCGAAGGACCTCAAGGTGTGGTTCCCGATCAAGTCAGGCCTGTTTGGCCGTGCCACCAGCCACATCAAGGCGGTGGACGGCATCTCACTGGCGGTGCGGGCGGGGCGGACCGTGGGCGTGGTGGGCGAATCCGGCTCGGGCAAGACCACGCTCGGGCTGGCGCTGCTGCGCTTGCTGGGCTCCGAAGGCGCCATCGTCTTCCAGGGCATCGACATCCAGGCGATGAGCGCCGCCACGCTCCGCCCCCGCCGCCGCGAAATGCAGATGGTGTTCCAGGACCCTTACGGCTCGCTCAGCCCGCGGCTGTCGGTCGGCCAGATCGTCGGCGAGGGCCTCGAAGTCCACCATATCGGCGCCGATGCCGAAGAGCGCCGCGCCCTGATCGCCCAAGCCCTGGTCGAGGTCGGCCTCGACCCCGACACCCAGGACCGCTATCCCCACGAATTCTCCGGCGGCCAACGCCAGCGCATCGCCATCGCCCGCGCCCTGGTGCTGAAGCCGCGCTTCATCGTGCTGGATGAACCGACCAGCGCCCTCGACGTCTCGGTCCAGGCCCAGATCGTCGATTTGCTGCGCGACATCCAGACCCGCCACGGCATCGCCTATCTGTTCATCAGCCACGATTTGCGGGTGGTCAAGGCCCTGGCCGACGAGGTGGTGGTAATGAAGGATGGCAAGGTGGTCGAAGCCGGCCCGGCCGAATCGTTGTTCGCCGCACCCCAGGACCCCTATACCAGGGCGCTGCTGGCGGCGGCGTTCAATCTGGAAGCGGTGGCGGGGGCGGTCAGGGAGTAGGGGGGCAATGAAATGACCTTGGACATCACTCCATTGCGGAATGCAATCGACCGCCTGCGGCAGGGCTTGGACCGCTATCATCTGGACATCACCGACACCCAAATCCGCGACGGCCTGGTCCAGCGCTTCGAGTTCACTTACGAACTCTCGCACAAAATGCTCAAACGATTCCTGGTGGCAACCTCGCCCAGCCCCACCGAGTTCGACGAAATGAGCTTCGCCGACCTGATCCGCAGCGGCAACGAGCGGGGCCTGTTGTTGGGAAATTGGCCGGCTTGGAAGACCTATCGGGAGATGCGCTCGAAGACCAGCCACGCCTACGACGAGGATGTCGCCCTTGAGGTGGTCAAGGGCATCGATGGCTTTCTCACGGAAGCGGAGTATTTGCTGGCCCGGCTGACGGAACGGCTGGGATGAGTGAAATCCATATCAGCCCCTCTGACCTTCAGATTGTCCGAGAAATTCTGAAGCGGCACGTCCCCGATCGCGAGGTCTGGGCGTTCGGCTCCCGAGTGACCAGCAAGGCCAAGCCGTATTCCGACCTTGATCTGGCGGTGATGGGGGAATCCCCCTTAGGCCTGTCCGTCAGTGCCGCGCTGTCGGAGGATTTCTCCGAGTCCGATTTGCCATTCAAGGTCGATGTGGTGGATTGGGCCACCGCCAGTCCAGCCTTCCGGGAAATCATCAAGGCCAATAGGGCCGCCGTGTTGGCGCCCTAAATCGCCGCCGCCAAATACCCCCGCCGCACCGCCTCTTCCACCAACTCCCGCGTATAGGCGCCCAGCGCCGGCGCCCCTCGGTCGATGCGCTCGACCAGGCGAAAGACCTTGTCGGCGCTGACGCCGTGCTGGCGCCAGGTGCCGCCCTGGGTGGCGAAGTTGTTGAGGATCGGTTGCATGCGGTCCAGCGCGTCGGCGAAGATCGCCTCAGCCGTCGCCTTGGCTTCGAATTCCTCCCACAGGGTGCGGAACTCCCCGCGCTGATCCGCCGGCAGCAGGCCGAACAGGCGGTCGGCGGCGGCGCGTTCGCGCGCCTCTTTGTCCAGCGCCCCGACCTCGTCGTGGATGAAGGTGTCGCCGGCGTCGATCTCGACCACGTCGTGGAGCAGCAGCATGGCGGTGACGCGGCCGATATCGGTGCCGGGGGGGGCGTATTCAGCCAGCACATGGGCCATGGTGGCGATGTGCCAGGAATGCTCGCCGTCGGTTTCCTGGCGGGAGCCGTCGGTGAGCAGGGTCTGGCGCACCACCGCCTTCAGCTTGTCGAGTTCCAGCACGAAGGCGATTTGGCGGGGGAGGCGGTCATTGGTCATGCCGCGATCATAGCAGGGATTGAACCCCAGGGCGATTCGGTGTAGAGGAGCGGGCTTCGGCGCGACACCCCTGGAGGTCGCGCCTTTCTGCGTATTGCATGGAGACAGAAATGAGCGACATTACCGCCATCGCCGCGGAGCTGCGCGAACGGGCCGGAAAGGGGGCCGCCCGTGAGACTCGCCGCGCGGGCAAGGTACCTGGTGTCATCTATGGCGCCAA
>Ga0316222_1005660_pt1 | contig 10564 bp, 4 predicted proteins | sample TBH18011metaG_FD_206008 | JGI IMG/M metagenome (GOLD analysis project Ga0316222, IMG submission 206008) | Freshwater microbial communities from Trout Bog Lake, Wisconsin, USA - TBH18011 | ecosystem: Environmental > Aquatic > Freshwater > Lake > Hypolimnion/Profundal zone | place: USA: Wisconsin... | reverse complement strand
CGAATTATCGAACGGGCCGACCACCAGCCAGTTGGTCAAGGCCGCCACGCTGGCATCCACGTTCTCAACCCCGCGCAGGCCGATTTGGGGATGTGCGGTCTGGCCGGTCAGCACCGCGCCTTTCAGGCTGGGGGGTTGCAAATAAAAGCGCCATTCCTCGCCGCGCGTTTCCGATTTGATCAGCAAGGTATTCGGCCCTTGGCACAGATTCAACTCACATTCGTTGGACATGTCCAGGCTGCGCTCATTCATCACCAGCTTGATTTTACGATCGCCCTTCTGTTCATAGACTGGCTGGCCGTTGAGCCAGATTTTGCAGCCGTCGTTGTGTTCGACTTGCACGGTTATTTTTGCGTCGCACGGCGCGATCAACTGGGTCAGCGCATAGGCCACCGCCGGGCGGCCCAAGCCGAAGGTGCGGCCAAAATCCACAAATTGCATCCCGCCGATTGTCTCGTTGGAAAAAGAATGATTCACGGGCGCGATTTCCAACCGGTATTGGAACGCCGTATCGCGAATCAGTTTGTCGCCAATAAGTTGGACCGTGGACAGGGGATTTTGCATAAAATTTGGCGCCGGGCATTATTCCACCGGCTCGCCGGGCACGGGCGGCGGCTGCAATCGCGCGGTGGTGGCGCGGGCGGGAATGGAATTGCGATGACGGGTTAAATAGAGCGCCACCGCCATGCCACTCAGTGCCATCCCGGCGACCAGCAATGCGCCGTGCAGCCCCAGCATAGCCCGGCCGTCCGCATCCGGCTTGGTGAGAAAAAAGAGCAGCACGCCGGTGACCATCACACAGGAGGCGATCACCCGATCGGTGATGCCGCGTTCCTTGAAGATGAACCAGCCGAGCGCCACGGCGAGAATCATGCCGGAGCGTTTAATGCTGATGACCAGCGCGGCGACGGTAAACTGCATCGCCATCAATTGCAGCACCAGAATGACCGCCTCCAGCACCCCTGCCAGCACGAGCCAGAGCGGCACCGTCCGCAACACAGTGATCCAATTGAAACTCATGGGCACCCGCCACCACTGCAGGTTCCGTGCCCGCACCGATTTCCAATCACCCAAACGGACGATGGTGAGACCCACAAAGAACAGGGCGAGCATGACGCACTTGCCAATCGCGAGCGTCAGGGAACGGGAAACCCGCATGTCGAACGGCACAGAAGCGCCGCCTGCCGTCACGAACCACTTGTCGAGGATGTTCGTGATGGTCAGCAGAAAGGCGACGGTCAGCATATACCGGCTGCCGCGTTCCCGGAAGATCGCGCGAACCGGTTCGAGCGGACCCCGCGCGAACAACTGCCGGTTGACCACCAAGGAACCCAGCACCACCAGCAGCACGCCCAGCACCATGCCCTGCGAAATGCGTTCGTGGAGCAACAGGCTCCCGGCCGGGAGCAGGAACAGAGGGGTGAACGCCATGAAGGGCACGCAATACGAAATTGGCGAAACCTGGAGCGCACGCAAGTTCAGCAGGATGGCTGTGCCCTCCAGCAGAGAACTGAACGCTAGATAGATGAGCAGTGAAGGCAGCGGCGCCAAGCCCAGAGTTTTCCCGATGTCGGGCAGTTCGGGCGGAATGCCTCGCCAGACCAGCAGCACCCCAATGGCCAGGGCGTAGGCCACAAAGGCAATGGCCTTGCACCAGAAGCTCACCAGTCCGGCATCAAACTGCCGGTCGAGCACCTTCTTGCGCGCCACGTCGTTGAACACGTTAACGACGGACATCACACTCGATAAAAAAAGTCCCAACATAGGGTTTTGTCTTTACTTTCGGTGCTGTTGGTTCATTAAACTTAGGTCTTGGCTGGCGCAATTATTTCAAGGGCGAAAGCCAAACACGGCGCAATTCCAATGGCCGCAGATCGTCCATTTCCGATTTCAGCACGAGGGCATTGACCCCAGCCGCCAGCCGGATGATCCCTAAATCAATCGTGGCGAAACTCCCCAAGCCCCTGCCCCAGGCTTGCACTGCCGTCGTCATACTCCGCCCGAAAGGGCCCGAGGCGGAAACGGTGAGCCGGTTGTAAGCATCTGGAGACACCTCGGCGGTGATCGTCCACAACTGCTCCGCTGGGGTGGTGAAGGAGTATTGCGCCGTCCAATGCGAGCGCGCATTCAGCACGGCCATTTCACCCGTTCCGGTGATCGTCGGCTTATCCTCGCCCTCGCCGGACAACCCGGCGTCGGCGGCGGTCAGAAGAATCCGACCATCGGCCCCCACGGTGGTAATGGTCGCGCGGGTCGTGACTGGCCCCTGAAATTCCAAAGCCGCCACGGCAATCGGCGTGTCTGTGGGCCGGGCTGGAAGATGCACCATCAACCCGGCTGGCGAGTCGGTGACGATGATGCGCGTTGCGTCCGCCAGCATCCGGCCGGACAGCGACTGATCATGCAACCCCGGCAGCACGATGGTTCCGTTGGCAGGCCAGTTCCAAACATGCAAATAAAGTGTGCTGCCGCCATCCGCATGGTGCTTTTGGGTGGTGCGCCCCCAGGCCAGGCGGCACGTTAACGGCCCAGCCTGCGTATCGTAAATCGCCTCGCCATTGGTTTTCAACCAGACACCGAGGGCTTGCAAGCGTTCGACACTGGCCGTGGGTATTTCACCAAGGGCAGTGGGTCCGACGTTGAGCAGGAAATTACCCTCTTTGCTGGCGATGTCACTGAGTTTACGGATGAGGTCGTCCGCGCTTTTCCAATTTTGATCATTTTTCTTGAAACCCCAAGTGTCGTTCATGGTCATGCAGGTTTCCCAGTCCTTGCCGGGATAACCATTTGGCGGAATGAATTGTTCCGGCGTTTCGGTGTCGCCCAGCATCGTCCCGCCAGTCGGGTCGGCGGTGAGCAGTCGGTTATTAAAAATCAGGCCGGGCTGCATGACATGCAGCGGCAGAAACTTCTCCGCCCGATCCATCGTCATGTGGCGCGGCGTGTCGTACCACAGCACGGCCACCGGCCCGTAATGACTCAACAACTCCTTCACTTGCGGCACTGCCACGGTTTCGAGGTATTGGTCGTAATCGCCGGCCTGGCTGGAATCCCAAAAATTCCCGGCGCCGCCGCGATGATGCCAGTCCTGTGATTGGGAGTAATAGAAGCCCAGCTTGAGGCCCTGCCGTACACAGGCAGCGGCGAGTTCCTTTAGTGGATCACGCTTGAACGGCGTGGCGGCAACGATGTTGTAAGTACTGGCCGCGCTGTTAAACATGGCAAAGCCGTCATGGTGCTTGGCGGTGATGACGAGGTATTTCATGCCGGCTTCCTTGGCCACTTGGACCCACGTTTCGGCATCAAACTTGACCGGGTTGAACCGCTTCGTCAGGGCGGCGTAATCCGCCACCGGAATCCGCGCCTCGTTCATGATCCATTCGCCGTTGCCCGGCAACGGCCGGCCCTGCCATTCGCCCGCCGGAATGGAATAAAGTCCCCAATGAATAAACATCCCCAAGCGCGCTTCGCGCCACCAAGCCATGCGCGCATTGCGCTGCGCCAGGCTTTCCATTGGCGGGGCGGCGGCGGACGCGCTGATCGCAGAATGATTTGAGCTTTGTGCCGCCACCGCCAAGCCAGGACCGGAAAAAATCAGCAGGCCCGCGAGCAGGTTCCAAGCTGGAGAAATCAGGATGAGTTTCACTTGGTCACGGATAATACAAGGGTGGCACGTCCGCAGGTTTGACATAAGGTGGCAGCCAGAAGGCAGTCTGGCGTTTGAAGCGAAGATCCTCAGTTGGATTCCAGTTGCGCCAACTGGTTGGATCGGTGTTCACCGGCAGGCTCTTTTCACCTTCCCCATTCCCGTTTACCGCGGCCACCGCATATTCATAGACGGTAAAATTAGTCGTATCGCCAAGCAGATTGTTGGCCAGACCGGGCTCGGTGAACGCCGGAATGACCTTTACGCCGGCATCTCGATACGCATTCCGAAGTCCGCGAAAAATCTCCTGAAACAACCCTTCGCCTTTGACTCGACGATAAAGCCGGTATTCAGTCACGCCCAGCACTTCGCCCCAGGTCGCTTGCACCTCTTGTCGGCCGACTTCCAGTTTCAATCCGTCTGGTGGCAAGGGTGGTTGGTCCGTGACATAAACCGGGTATTCATCCGCCGGCTGGCTTTCGCGGCTGGCGTTCAACGCGACGGCGCGGACATGAATCTTGGTGCCATTCGCCAAGCCAGCCAAGTCATATTCATCGCCGGCTGTCTCCCCAACGCGCTGCCAGGAAGCACCGTCGTCCCGGCTCAATTCCAGCCGGTATTTTTCCGCACCGGGCACCGTGGTGAAAAAGACCTTCGCGCCGCCGCGGTGGTTTTCCGTGCGCACCATCACTGGCGGCATCGGTTCGGGCAGGCCGCTGGTATATTCCCAACGATGCTGGCCGCCTGGCAAATGGTAGGCGCCAGCGACGGTGGCCGTGACCAGCGCGCCATCCACATAGAACTTGCCGGTTCCCGGAGCTTTCAAGGTCAGCGTGCCGCCATTCCGGCCAAAGCAAGTGCCGTTCAACTCGGTGGGCTGGGCATAGGCGACACTCACTCCGAATTCCGGGTCATCCACCGATAGACTGACCTCCCGGTAGCCGATTTCTTGGCCGTGGAAAAGCGCCAGTTCGGTCTGGTGATTCTTGCGGTTGCGAATCACCCCAGCGGTGCCGTTAAAGGACATTCCCCCGTCGTTCCACGCGATTTCATGGCTGTCTTGAAAAACCAAATCCTCGCTCGTGGGGGTCTGGACGCGGCTGTAAGGCGGCGGCGGTTCGCCGCGCGCCCGTTTTGGCGGCATGACTTTTACGCCGGCGAGATGTGTCACCAACATCATCCGGTCGCCGCCACCTTTCCAGGCATCGAACAGCACGCCTCTTTGTTGGTCGCGAGCGCGGCTGGAGGTGTCCAGGATATTCTCAGAACCGCCCTTGAGGGGATAAATGAAGGGCAGTTCGTCATGCACACCGGCTGAGTTCCAGGCAAACCGGGTGCCACAGGGTTCGAGAATGGCATCGTAGGTGACGATATATTCGGTGCCGACCAGCATGACGCTTCGATTCTGGTATTCGGGCCAGGCATAAGCCCCGGCGCCGGTCTGCGGAACCAACTCGGCGAATTGCGCGACCTTCAAATTGTAAAAAGGCCGCGTCAGCTCGCTCATGCCGATGCATTGGTAGTGGTAATCTTTATAGACGCCGGTGTTGCAAGAATAAAGCGCGTCGTCGCCGTGACGGTCGCCGGTGTCCTCAAACCCGTGGCCGCTGAAGCTCTTGCCTTGGGCGTAGTAATAAATATCGCCGCTACCGTTTTGATTGGCATAGCCCCAGCGATAGTTCGGACCTTTGTCCACCTGCTGGAGATAAACCGCCACTTCCTCCGGGGTGTCCACGCCGGCGCGCAGCACCACGCCATAGCCGGTGTATTTGGCGCTGGCCAGATGCGGGTTCGTGCCGGGATTGATTTTCCCGGAAACCTGCTCCCCCGCACGCTCCTCAAATCCCTGCCCCGCGCTGGGCGCCGCGCCCCACATCAAATGCTCGGCGGTGAGCGGACGGTAGCGCTGCAATTGTTCGCCAAACGCATACATCGAACCGGGGATGGCGCGTTTGCCGGAGTGCGCGCCCTGCGGCGGATGGATGCGGCGGAAGCCGTTCGCCCATGTCAGCGGCAAATCGTCGGACCAGTGCGCGCGGGTGGCGTCGAGCATCTGCGGCGCGGTCAGGATGCCGGCCAGATAATCGCCCATGTCCGCCAGTTGCGGGGTGGCCCAAACATTCTTGCCGCCAGCCATCTGGTTCAACCGGTCCGCCGTCACCGCCGGTCCGAGAAACGCCCAGTTGTAAGTCGCGATGCTTTCCGTCCAGCGACCGGCGCGGGCTTCCCAGGCCGGCACGGCGGGACGAACATAAAAATCGCCGGATAACGCCACGAATTTTTCATACTGGTCGCGCCACTCGTTCGCCATCGGATGTTCGGGAAACAAAAAAGCGGCGGCCGCGATTGGAAACTTCAAGTCCGCCATAAAGTTCGGATGACCGCCCAGCATCGTCTTCATCGGCGCGAATTCCTCTTCCGCCGAAACATAGGCGGCCAGGAGCAAAACCGCCGTGGCCTGCGAGCGTTGCGCCGGCGACATCGCCTCGCGGAAACGCAGAAAATCCGGCACCACCCAGTAGCCCATGTCGCGCAGGGCGACCGGATGAAACATGCCTTTCGACACAAACAAGGCGGCGCAATCAGGCAACGCCTTAAAATAGTTCGCGAGGCTTTTCTGGCGGCCCGCGGGCAGCGCGTTCGTCGGTGCCCGCAGCGCGACCTCGGGATATTCCAGCACCCAGTCCTTCAGGCGGTCGAGACTGATGTCGGCGTACTTGATGCGCAGCGTTTCGGGCAACTCCTGTCCTTGTTTGGCGGCGTTCACGTCATCTTCCCAGCTTGCGCCGGGCGTCTGATCGGCGGGCGGCGCGGAGACGATTTTCCCGCGATGCAGATAAGCGCTCAGCCCGGTGGCCCGCGTGCCGGTGACGAGCGGCCATTTCCAGAACAGCGTGCCGTGGGTAAACCGATATTTCACTTTGAGCGTATCGGCGGAAGTCCAGATGGCGTATTCGTGATCCTGCCAGCGCCCGGCGTCGGTGACGAAGAGACCAAGCGCATCGCCGGAATTTTCGTCCCAGAATGACGCGGACTGGTTGCCGCCCCAGCCATTGGGATAGTACGTCGTGAGGCTCGGCAGCATTTCCGCCGCCGGGTCTTCCATGCGGGTCGGCCCGGTAAAAGCCGGATCTTCGCCGCGGAAACCCTGCGCCATCGGCTCGTCAATTTTCCGCATGCCTCCGAATGGACTGCCAACCGTCATGCGGTGCGTCGGATGAAAATCCGTCCATGCGCTCTCGAAATAAATCCCGTCAGCTTTCGACAACCCGCTCATTTCCTCATCGAAACCGACGTAGTCGTAATCCGCCATGGCCTTTACCTGGGCGGTGTAAATGCCCCCGCCGGCAAATTGATATGTGATACGCGCCGAAATAAACAGCGCACCGGACTCAACCAACTCCGTCGAAAGTGAAATCACCGCGCGCTGGGAACTCACCATTCGCGAATCTCCCACCCAGCCTTGGCCGCGGTCCAGCGCCAGAATCGGACCGGGAATTTTCCCCCCCGGCACCAACGGCCGCGAAGCGGGCAGCCGCACCTTCAATTTTCCGGCGTCCAAAATAATGCTGTCCCCCTCCCTGATCGCCTTCACTGTCCCGGCAAAGTTCGCCGGTTTGCCCAGGCTCAACTCAAACCGCCGCTCACCGCCGGTCGGCAAGTCCGCGAAAACATTCACGACGGCAAAACGCAAAGTGCCGTCGGCATTGGTGCGGACGGCAGAGAGTTGGAACGGAACTTCGCGACCGGCGATCTCATCGCGCAACCGCAATCCATCGGCGCGGATGTTGGCGGCGGAAAAATCCACATGGTAACCCAGCAGCGTGCGCGGCCAGGCAAACGCGGGCAGTTTCAATTTGTCCTCCAACTTGAATTCCAGTTTGCCATCAGCCGGAAACTCGTGCAGAAATGGATTGGCCTGCGCGCCGGTGACAACGGCGAACAGCGCGGCCAGGACAGAAAGAAAAGTCTTCATTTCTTTTCTTCCGCCAAACCAGTGCGTACCCATTGGGTGAAATCGTAAACCACCTTCGCCCCGCCGGCTTGCACGACCAGCCGCCCGCCGCCCGGGTCCTGGTGCATCCAGGGATCATCCAGTACCGGCCAATGCGCGTAATCCACCGGCACACCATCCAGCTTGTCCGCGCCATCAAAGACGCACTCCAGCGTGTGGCCCGCGCGATCGGTATAGCGGCCCACCGGTTTTTCGGCGGACTGGAATTCAATTCTCGATTTTGCCAGCAGCCGGTCGCGAAATGCGGCGAGTTGTTCCGCCGGCGTCCCGCCGGGAAATTCCGACGGCAGTGCTGTCTCCATGGCAAGCGCGGTCTTGGTTTTCAGAACGCGAAATTCGGAATCGCCCGCGTGCGGCGCGCTCGCCGGATGGCGGATGCCGGACTGGGGATTCCAGTCAAACGCGTCCGCCGAAGTCACGGCGACCAGCACGCTGCCGTAATGCAGGAAGATGCGATTGGACGCGGTGAGCGACGCGCGGCAGCCGCCGGGCACGTAGCCGAGCACGTAAGGATTGAGAAAATCCGCCGGGATGTTGAAGACAAACAGCAGGGCGTCGCGGTTTTGCAGCTCCTGTTCATAACTGGTGACGCCGTGCGTGTGCAGGCTGGAAGTTCTTTCGCCATCCGCGGAGGGGTTCGTAATCCAGAGATGACAGCCCTTGTCGGCATCGGGTTCCTCCCACATCACACCGCACGGATAACTTTGGCCCTGAAATCCCTGGCTGGCGGCTTTCGGCGAACGGCTGAACAGCACATAGTTCTGGTTCACGAAATGATACAGTGCCCAGCGGTCCATCAAGGAACGATGGATATACGCCGCGGAGCGATCCGTGCCGATGGGCTGCGCAAACTCCGGCAGGCGAAATTTGGCCGTCGCTGTGCGCAAAGCCCACTGATCGGGCAACTCGTCCGGCGCCACGCCGCCGAAATACGACCACAGCAGAACCGCGATGCCCCAGGGCCGTTGCGTTTCCACATCCGGATAGGAACGCGGCGCGAACGTGGCCAACAGACCGCGCAAGTAGGCCGGCGCGAGCTGCAGGATGGCGGTCTCGTAGGCCAGCGCGGCGCGCTGCCGCAACTCCGGGTCGCGGGTACACTCGGCGATGCTCAGCAGCGGCAAAATATTTTCCGCGCCGTACGGGCGCGAGGCGTATTCGCCGGGGCCGCTCTTGACGGTGTCCTCAATGTTGGAGCGGGCGTATTTCTCGCCGGTCGGATCGGCTTTCGTGAAATACGCGCCGTCATCTTCCTTGCCTTGGAAAAACGGGTCGGGATGAAACGCATCGGCGCCCCAAATCTGCGTGGCGAGATAACGACCCACCGCCGCCATGATCTTGTGATTGCTCGTGGTCAGCCGCTTGTAAAAAACCGCGCCGGTATAAAGCTGGCGATAACGCTGCTTGGTGGCGTCGTCGAGCAATGGCTCGTAGCGGATATAACAGTCCAGCCCGGGCCAGGCGGTGAAGCCGCTGTTGCCCCCATGAATCCAGCGGTTTTCCTTGTTGCCGGGGACCAGTTGATCGAGCCCGCGATTCACCAGCCGGCGGCCTTCCGCAATTTTGCCCAGCTCGAACAGCGCCTCCGCGCGCCAAAAGGCCGAGTGTGCCGACGGCTTGGCCGCGTGCTCCTGATAATCCACCCACACCGCGTCCAGAAACATCTGCCGGCGCTGGTCGAAGGTCTCCGCCGACACCACCAATTGGGTCAGTGCCAGACAGAGCAGGAGGCTGGGCAACATTATGATTCGCATGCGTTGCCCAATAATGCCAGTTTTGCGTCCCGTGTGAATAGCATTTCCGCCTCAATCCTATGCATTTTGCAACCCCAAAATCATCATCTGTATTCCGTCCCGCAGCAGCGAGCCACGGGTCTGGCACACGCAGGGATCGGGCAAGTCGCTGACGATGAGCGTGGCCACGTCGCCGGCCCGCATTCGTTCAACGGCGGAGCGCGTTCCGCAGCATGTTCCCAATATACGTTGCCTTGTCCTCGTCTTGAAACAGGACATGGCGGGCTTCAAAGTCAGCTTTGGACATGCGCTGGCCGGTACCGGGCGTCAGCCAGTGTTCCACTTGCTGGAAGCGCGTGTTGGCGATGATGAACGAATTCAAGATGACGTTCGGGTCAGCGAGGCGTTGCTCCAGCGTTTTGATGGTCTGGGAAAAGGAAATTTTAGGATCGTCCGCGCCGTCCAGGTTGCGGATGCCTTTCGGGTCCACGAACGAAACGTATTGCTTGCCGCCGATGAGCAACCAGAGGATGAAGTCGGGATAAAAATTTCCCGCCTCAAAGAAACCGATGCCCCGGCCCCGGCTGAGGTTCCTCAACAGGTACAATTCTTTGCCCTCAAAAAAGCCGTGTTCCTGCTCGTAAAAGTTTTTCAGGTCGGTGACGAAATCGCGCTCGCCCTCGTTCAATGCTACCGGGCGGACATCCACCAGAGTGCTATTGAGGTAAATCAACGGCTGGTAAAGGTGCTGGCCGAAACAGATTGACCGGAAATTGGCCCACTCGATTGGCTTCAACAGCTTGTTGGCGACGGCTTCCTTGACCTCATTCAGCTTCGCGATGATTTCCTTGGCCGACTGGTCAATCAGAAATCGGTATTCGGGGACAAAATTCTCGTCGGTTTCATCAAGAATTTCATATTGCAGTTTCGGCGCTTCCCAAGCGGCTTTTTTGGTTTTGAAAAAAACGTCGCAGTATTTTTTCAAGAGCGACACGGCGATTTCCTGCCAGCGGAACACCCGGTCAAACCGGCCGATTTCCAATTCCTGCGGCGGGATATAGAGCACGTACCAGCCCGGGTCCTCCAGCAGGGCGCGGCAGGCCCCCGGTGACAGGTTCAAATTGAACCAAGCCCGGTCGTTTTTGAATTCCTGCAACTGGCGTTCAATTT
>Ga0316222_1005659_pt1 | contig 10564 bp, 5 predicted proteins | sample TBH18011metaG_FD_206008 | JGI IMG/M metagenome (GOLD analysis project Ga0316222, IMG submission 206008) | Freshwater microbial communities from Trout Bog Lake, Wisconsin, USA - TBH18011 | ecosystem: Environmental > Aquatic > Freshwater > Lake > Hypolimnion/Profundal zone | place: USA: Wisconsin... | reverse complement strand
GTTCGGAAAACGTCCGCCGCCCGGTTTGTCCGCCCACGCCCATTCACCCTCGGAAAAATACAGCGCGAGTTTGATGCCGTATTTGTCGCACGATTTTTTCAACTCGGCGAGCACGTCGCGACCGAGCGGCGCTTTGGTCACTTTGCGGTCGGTGGTCTGCGTGTCCCACAGACAAAAACCGTCGTGGTGCTTCGTGAGAAAAAGGATGTAGCCCATGCCGGCGTCCTTCGCCGCCTTCGCCCACTGATCGGTGTCACAATCCTTGGCGGCAAACAAATCAAGGTTCGTCACGCCTCGCGTCCATTCTTTGCCAGAGAACGTGCTAAACGACCAGCAGACAAACATACCCCAGTGCAGATTCTGCAACTGCTGCACCCGCGTTTCGCTGACCGCTGGCTGATTCGTCTGATTGGTTTGCGAGGATTTAGGCGCGGACAGACCACTCTCCGCAGCGAGGACACTTGTCGCGAGAAATACCAACGCCGTGAAAAAAAATAGATGCTTCATTATTCTGAAAGTTCAATTTCCGAAATGGTCGGGCCGTCGGTGGCGTCAAGAATGTTCAGGCGGAATTCTCTGGCGGTCACCGGCGCGAATTTCTTCTGGAACTTGGCGCTGATTTTGGTGCCGCTGAAAATCGTCTTCCAATCGCCGCCGGCGCGGTATTGAAACTCAAATTTCGTGATGCGGTCGGCATAGCTCGCTTCTTGTTGGATGCGGACGCTTTGAATCGTCGTGGCCCTGTCCAAATCGGCGGCGATCCAGCACTGCTTCGTGCTGCTGTCCGTTGCCCAGCGCGTTTGCGGGTCGTTGTCGAACGCTTTTTGCGCTCCGTATTCTTCATTTTGGCCTTGAAACACATTGGACGCGGTGGCTTTGATTTCGGAGGCAGACGTCAACACCGGAATTTCCATCGCCGGACGATCCACTTCAATTTTTACAATCGTGTCCATTGGTTCTAGCGCGGACGACGGAATGGTGATGGAAAGTTTTCCGTCATTCTGACTAAAGTCCACTTTGCCGCCGTTAAGCAGAGCGGCGGATTTGATATTCGCCGGCAATGCGGGAAGTTCCACACGACCGTTCTCAGATTTCATGACGTGCAGATAAATCGTGTTGTCCTTGCGCGTGCTGGCGATGGACTTGGTCGGTTTCCACGGACCGCCGCGCGTGCCGTAAATGGCCTCGCCGTTTTTTGCGAGCCAGTCGCCAACTTCTTTCAGCAAGTTCGCCTGCGCCGGATCAATCACGCCGTCGGGACGAGGACCGACATTCAGCAAAATGTTGCCGTCGCCGCCCGCGCCCAAGATGATCATTTCTAGGCACGCGGACACCGGCTTGACACCGTCGTTCGCGCCGCCCCAAGCCCAGGCGTTGTGTTTGGAAACGGTCATGCAAGATTCCCACGGACGATCCAGTTGGAACTTGCCGATCTTTTGTTCCGGCGTATCGTAGTCGCCACCGTCGCCGGTGCGGTTGTTGATCAGAATGTTGGGCTGAAGCTGGCGAACGAGTTTGATGGTTTCCGCGCCGCGCTTGCCATACATGGCCGAAACATCATTCCAAATCGTAATCAGCGGGCCGTAGTTGGTGATGAGTTCGGAAATCTGGCCTTGCAAATATTTTTCGTAGGCATCCAAATCGGATTTCTCGCGCTTCACTTTGCCGGCGGGACTGGTCACCGGCCAATCTTGGTCATACCAGTCGGTCACGGAATAATACGCGCCGAATTCAATGCCCTGTTTCTTGCACGCGGCGGCGAGTTCCTTCACCACGTCGCGATGAAACGGCGTGTGCATGATGTTGTAATCCGTCAGCTTCGTGTCCCACAAACAAAAGCCGTCGTGATGCTTCGTCGTCAGCACGATATATTTCATGCCGGCGGCCTTGGCGATGCTCACCCATTCGTCGGCATTGAAATTTGTCGGATTGAATTGCTTGTAAAGATTGTCATAAACCTCAATCGGCGTCTGGCTGCCGCGCGACCAGCCGATTTCGTGGCCGGTCAGACTCACCGGCCCCCAGTGAATGAACATCCCGAACCGCAGCGAACGCCATTGATCCACGGCGGCAGGATCGGCGGCGGGCCAGAGGTGGGCCGGCGCATTGGTTTCCGCCGCGTATGATTTTACACAAGTCAGGGCGAGCGTCAGCAGGGCGCAGCCTTTCAAAAGACAGGATTTCATACCGGAAGTTTGCCAGAACCGCCGCAACTCTGGCTTGCATTTTTCTCCGGCGCATAATATTGAACATCCATGCCCGCCAAGCCCCGTTACTGTAGCCAGCGCACCCGTTACGAAATCGACCGTTGCGAGCCGCAGAGCCGCGCCATCCAGACGGGCAAGATTGATTTTCACGCGCTGACCAATGGCCACTATCCCGGCACGTTGCTGCCACCAAAAGTCCTGCCCCGTTTGAGTAGCCTGGGGTTCTGGAACGCCGGCCGGGCGCAGGATTGGGGCCTGGACGCGCATCGCAACGAAGGCGTGGAAATCATGTTCCTCGAAACCGGGGCGATGGATTTTGCCGTGGACCAGAAAAATTTCAAACTCCGTGCCGGCCATTTCACCATCACGCGCCCGTGGCAATTGCACAAACTGGGCGCGCCCAACATCGGGCCGGGCCGGCTGCACTGGCTGATTCTGGATGTCGCCGTGCGGCGCCCGCACCAAAACTGGCGCTGGCCCAAATGGGTGGTGCTCACGCCGGACGACCTGGCCGAACTGACGCGGAAATTGCGCCGCAACGAACACCCGGTCTGGCGCGCCACGCCCGCCATTGCGCAGTCGTTCCGCGAACTGGCGCGCGGGGTCGTGGACTGGGGCCGGCCCCATTCCGAATCGCGGCTGGCGACAAACCTCAACCAGTTGCTGATCGGCATTCTTGACGCGCTCGGCGCGCAGCAAGCGCATGAGGACAAGCAACTCACCTCGCACCTGCGAACCGTGGAGATATTTTTGCGCGACCTGGAAACCGGCCGCAGTCATCCCGGCGAGCCGTGGACGCTGAATAAAATGTCCGCCCACTGCGGCATGGGCGTGACGGCATTCTCAAAATACTGCCGTGAACTCGTCAACGCCAGCCCAATGGAATACTTGAACCAATGCCGCCTGGACCAGGCCGCCGGCGCACTGCGCCGCAACCCGCAGCGCGCCGTCACCGAAATTGCCTTTCAATTCGGCTTCAATTCGAGCCAGTATTTTGCCACCGCCTTCCGCAAGCGGCACCGGCTGGCACCCACTGAATTCCAAAAACAATCGCGCCAATACAACCCAGTCAAATCCTCCGATAACGGTTGATGGCCGCTCCCAAGCCGGGTTTGTGGTCAAAGCCCACGTCCAAATAAATTGTCGCACAAACCGGATGGGCTTTTGCCAGCACCTGCCATTCTTGCCACAACTGGTCATAGCGAACGATGGCGGCGCGGATTTTCTCCCGGTCGTAATGACCCGTTTTATCGCCCAACTTACCCGCAAATAAAATCGTCCACGCCTGCTGGATGATTTCATACTTGATGCGTCCATAAGCGGCGGAAACCTCGACAAATTCTTGGGTGTTCGTGTCGGCGAAATGAATCTCCTGCGCCAACTTGTCAATGCGCTTCCACATCGCCACCGATTCCGCTTTTTCGGCCAGCGCCTTTTCCACCAGCCCTTGCTTGATAAAATCCGACAAATCCGGCTCGTCGAAGAAATGATCCCGCGCCCACCATTCATTGATTTTCGCGCCCAGGGTGGTGAGCTGCCCGCGCAACACCGCTTTCTCCGAAAGCAGGTTCAGCTCGCGGAATTTTTTCACGTCGGCATCCGACAGCTTTAATTTTTCCCGCGCGTATTCGTTGAAAATATCTGCTTCGCTACGGGCCGGATTCTCGGCGAACTTGGCGATGACATAGGCGTTCAACGCGCACCAAAGCTCGCTCTTGATGTATGGCCCTTCCCAGCCGCCGCCGCGCGACCACGTCCACACGCCCGCGCACAAGTTATTCGTAATGACATCACGCAAACCCTGCGGCTGGCCGGGCTTCATCAGCCACGCATATTCCTCCCAGCCGTTGATGACGCCGTCGCCGATGTAATACGGATGCGCGCCCTTGCCGTAGGCTTCGCGCTGGCATTGCACCTCGATGATCTGCCGGTGCTTGCCAATCATCAACGTGGGGTTGAAAACCGTGAGCTGATGAAAATCGCCTTGCTGGTGTTTGACGGAGAAAATCAAATTCGTGTGCGGCGCAATGGCGTCAGTAACTTTGAGATAATATCTGGGGCTCTCGTGAAAATTCTGCGGTCCGAAACTCCATGTCCGATAGATTACGATTTTGTTCAACTTCACACAAACCTCGTCGCGGAAAATCTTCAGCAGTTCAATGTGGCTTTGCTCGCCGTGCAAGATTGCCGAACCACCCTGCCGTTTTTTATCGGAAAAATTTCCGCTCGCGGCGTGATAGGGAAAATCCTGCAAATAAACCTCGCCGGTGCGAACCACGATCCCGTCCAGTTCCGGCACACGCTCAAACGTCTCGCGCAGCAGTTCGCAGAAAATCTCTTTGGTCTTTGGCCGCTCAATATCAATGCCTCCTCGTTTGTCGCAAATCTCGTCTTTGAATCTTGCGATCAGTTTTTTCGGCAGCAGAATCATGTCCGTGCCGGCGAAACATTTCAGCCCGGCAGCGTGCGCCGCTTGCACCCGCCGCCGCAATTCATCGGCGTGCTGCAACGCCCAATTCCGATCCACACAGCCTTCCGGCAGCAATCCCGGCGCAAGTTTGTCAAACGTCTGGAGGCCGCCAATCGAGCCGATGACCTGGCCGTTGTAACCCCAACTCGCCAAAAACTGCGGATTTACAAACTCCGACGCCGGATAGTCTTCGCCGGGATTGTGATGCGTCATGTCCAGCAGAAATTCCGGCGCGGCCATGAGGTTCAGCGAAAGACCCGCCAAGAAAACCAACACCGGCAGCGTCAGGCGACGACGCCCAACGCTGCCGGTGAATTTAATTTTTCCCATTGGTGCCAAGTTTATTTCGCCGGCTGGAGTGTCAGCGAACGCAGATTCATCGGCTGCCAGCCTTCGGCGACAGGTTTCACCGTAAGCGTGACGCTGCCGACGGCGAGTTCCAGCGTGCCGTTGAGATTGGAGCGCTTGAACCTCGTAAAGTCCTTGGTGGCGGGCGACGCGCCGGAGAGTTTTTGTTCGCCAACCAAAATTTCAAATTTGCCCGAAGCTTCCGCCGCGATTTCGGCGCTCACCTTGAACTTGCCAGGACGGTCAATCTTGAATGTCCAGTTCGCGGTATCTTCGGGATTTGTCCAAAAACCGATGTTGTCTTTGCCGCCGCCGGATTCGTATTGCAGTCCGCCGTGCAGCTCCGCCTCGCTCGCCATCAACCGCACTGCGCCGTCGGATTCCTGACAGATCGGCGTGGTCACCACTTCGGGAGCGCCTTTAATTTTCAGGATCACGGTGGTGGAAATTTCGTCCGGAGCCGTTGGTGGAACGGAAATGGTCAGGCCATTGGCATCGCTGCTGGTCGCCAGATTTTTGCGGATACCATACCAGTTCTTTTCCATCAGGCTGGCCTTCACCACCTCATTTTTCAAACCGGGCACGATCAGCTTGCCGTCCGCCGGCCAGTTGAAGACGTGCAGATAAAGCGTGGTTTCGTCGCCGTTCACTTTCTTGGTGCAGCGGCCCCACGGCAGCCGCTTGAACGGACTGGCCGTCGTGCCGTAAATTGCGTCGCTGTTCACCTTCATCCACGCGCCGACGGCTTTGAGCCGCTCGATGCTTGGAGCCGGAATTTCGCCCAGCGAATTCGGCCCGACGTTCAGCAGATAATTTCCGCCCTTGCTCGCGATGTCCACGAGGTTGCGCAAAATAGTTTCCGTGGATTTCCAGTTATTATCGTAGCTCTTGAAACCCCAAGTGTCATTCATCGTCATGCAGGTTTCCCAATCGCGACCGGGAAAGCCTGTGGCGGGAACATATTGCTCCGGCGTCTCGGTGTCGCCCTTGTAACCGCCGCCGAGCCGGTTGTTGTGGATGATACCAGGCTTGAGCTTGAGCACTTCAATCAACTTGTCCGCGCGCTCCTTGTTCATGTCGCAGGACGTGTCCCACCAAAGCACACAGGGAAATTCGCCGTAGTTGGAGAGCAGTTCTTTCATCTGCGGCACGGCCACCTTGTCAATGTATTCGTCCATGTTCTGCTTCTGCGCCGGATCCCAGACGCCGGCACATTCAGAACCGCCGTTGTTCCAATCCTGCGCCTGCGAATAATAAAAACCGAGTTTCATGCCGTATTTGCGGCACGCGGCGGCGAGCGGTTTCAACACATCTTTGCCGTAAGGCGTCGCCTGCACGATGTTCCACGGACTCGCCTTCGTCTCGAAGTTCGCGAAGCCGTCGTGATGTTTGGCGGTGATAACCATGTATTTCATTCCTGCTTCCTTCGCGAGTTTGACCCACGCATCCGGATCGTAATTCGTCGGATTGTATTCCTTGGCGAATTTCTGGTATTCCGCCATCGGAATTTTTCCGTTGCACATGATCCACTCGCCAATACCTTTGACCTGCTTGCCGTCATAAGTTCCCGCCGGCACTGAATAAACGCCCCAATGGATGAACATCCCGAACCGCGCCGCGCGAAACCACTCCATGCGCGCATCGCGTTGCGCGGTGGTTTCGTTGGCGTAAGGATCGGGCGAGTCCGCCGCGAAAGTTGCCGTTTGGATCACGCTGGCGAAAAGAACTCCCAGCCACAAGTTTTTGATGTTCGTGTTCAGTTTCATGCAAATAAAAATGATTAGTAAAAATTATTTCGCGTTGGCGGCTGCTTCAGACGGCGCGGCTAGGCAAAAAGTGTTAAAAGATTTTGGCGGCAGCTTCGCCGACAGATTTCGCGCACCGATTTTGGCGCTGACGGTTTGCGTAAAATTTTGGGTGTTAGCCAAGACGATCACCACCTTGGCATCGGGTGTGAGGAATGCCAGCGCATTGTCAAAATTGCCCGCACTTTCCAATTTCATCGAACCTTGTGGAATGAAGTGGCTGAAGTGTTGGAACAAATAAAATTCCGGCGTGTAGGTCACATTGCCGCTGGCTTGGTTGACCGTGACCAGCGCATTTTGTTTCCAACCCCACGCGCTACGTCCAGAATCATCAAGCACCATGTTCCAATACGTGTAAAGATTCACGCCATGATTGAAGTAATGTTTCATCAGGCTGAACGTGTATTCCGCTGCCTTCCAGTCACACGAACCGTCGCCGCACTCGGATTCGGTCTGCACTTTTTTCAGCTTCGGATAATGCTCGTTAATTTCGGCAATGGCATTTTTCCCCGCCCACTGCATACCCACGGCGGAAATGTATTTCGCCGCGCATTTGTCGGACAGCGAAGTGTCGAACGCGGAAAACTGGTTATTGTTGAACGTGCCAAGCCAGATTTGCGCGTCCAGCTTCTCGCGCTGAAAAGTCGGCCCGACATATTGGCCGATGAAATCGCGCAACTCCACCGGCGACCAGACACAGCTCGGAAACACCTGCGATACGAACGGCTCGTTCTGCACCGCTACCGCAAACACATTCACGCCCTCGGCACGATAGGCCTGCACATATTTCGCCAGATAATTCGCGTGCGCCGTGAGATGCTTCTCGTCCTGAATCAGCCGATTCGTGCCGTTGCAATTGTAAGTTTGATTCACCTTCAACCACACGGGCGGACTCCACGGCGAACCCCAGATTTTCAATGCCGGCTGAAACTTCATCGCCGCCTTGAGGTAGGGCAGCAGGATCGTGCGGTCGCGCTTCAGATTAAAATGCTTCAACTCAAAATCGCCGGGCGTGTCGTCGAGCGAATACCAGTTCGTCGCGTAATCGCTCGCGCCAATCGGCATCCGGCAAATGGTGAAATTCAGTCCCCTGCCCGGCTCGAAAAGATTTCGCAACACCTCCTCGCGTGCTTCCGGCAAAGCCGATTGCAGCGCCACCCAGCCGAGTTCGTTGAAACAGCCGCCCCAGCCGTCAATCGTCTGTTCAGGTTTGTCCAGCCGCACTTCCAAGTCATACGGCGCGTCGTCGCGGTTCGTCGCGAGTGAAATGCTTTTCTGTGACACCCATGGCGCATCCGCCGTGCTGGAAACCCACTCCGCCGTTTGCGCGAAGCAACTGGCGGCGAAAGCGATGCCGCCGAATATACTGGTGAAAACTTTCATTGCTTCTCCATCGTATTGATTGACCACGAGACCTTGCCGGCGAGCAGATCGCGGTCGAGCTGCCAGCCTGCGACGGATTTCGTCAAAGAAATTGGATGCAATTGATTCTCTCCCGGCAGACAGATTTGGCCGATAGCCTTGGTTGAATCTTTGGCGAAGACTGCGAGTTCCAATTTGCTCCAGTCCATCTGCGCGGTGGATTGCGCGAGCGCGATGCGCGGCAGCACCGTGCCGTCGCGCACTAAAATTATTTCGGGGATGTTGCCGGCCTCGATTTTTTGCCAGCCGGCGGAATACTTCTTGCCGGTCTGATAATCAATCCACGTTCCCGGCGGCAGATAAACATTCCGGCCCGTCGCGCCTTCATGCAACAGCGGCGCGACCAAAATGCCCGACCCGTAGAGATATTCATCGTCCACCAGCCACGAGCCGGGATCTTCGGGAAACTCGATGAACAAGGCGCGCAGCATCGGCAGGCCGCGTTCGGAACTGTCCTTGGCCTGCGCATAAACGTAAGGCATCAACCGATACTTGAGTTCGACGATGCTGCGGAATTTGTCCATCGTCGCCGCGTCGTAAGTCCACGGCTCTTTTGGCTTCTGGCCGTGGCAACGGCTGTGCGAGGTCATCATGCCAAACGCCAGCCAGCGCAGATACAAATCCGGCGTTTCCTTGCCGACGAAGCCACCGACATCGTGGCTCCAAAAAGTGAAACCGCTCAAGCCGAGCGACAGTCCGCCGCGCAATTCTGCCGCCATGCCGCCGTCCGTGCTTTCGGCGTCGCCGCCCCAGTGCAACGGATACCGCTGGCTGCCCGCCCAAGTCGAGCGTGCCCAGATGATGCTGTCGCCGGTGGTCTGCTTCGTGATGTCGGAAACGGTTTTGTTGTAGCGGAGCGGATAATAATTGTGCTCGTAAAAACCGGTGCGACCCGAAGCGTAAATTCCATTCAGCGGCGCAGCTTCGCCGAAATCCACCTTGATCACGCTGACGCCGAGCTTGAGTAGGCTCGCGATTTTATCCTGATACCAGCTCACGGTGTTCGGATTGGAAAAATCCAGCACGGCGTCCTCTTCGGGAATGTTTCCGTTCGCATCGTGAACCGCCAAACCTTTTTCAATGATTTCAGGAAATAATTTGTTCTTCGGCACAAAATATGGCAGTTGCCACAGGCAGACGCGGTAGCCGTCGTTCTTCAAATCGGCAATCATCTTCACCGGATCGGCGAAGCGATTGGTGGAAAACTGGTAGTCGCAGCGCCAGTCGGTCTCGAACCAGCCGGTGTCGAGGTGCAGCACGTCGCAGGGAATTTTGTTCTCGCGGAGCTTCGCGGAGATGTCGCGCACCTGCTTTTCGTTGTCGTAGGTGCAGCGGCTCATCCACAGGCCGAACGACCACAGCGGCGGCAGCGGCGGCCGGCCGGTGAGCGCGGTGTATTCACCGAGAATTTCCTTGGGCGAACCGAGAAACACAAACAGGTCGAGCTCATCATCGCCGATGAGCAACGAATTCAGGCCGGCGAAGGAATTGCCGAAGTCACAGGTGATCGGCGTGGTCGTGTGCATGAACATCCCATAGCCCTCGCTGCTCATGAAAAACGGAACCGGTTTATACAATTTCTGGTTCTGGATACCGTTGGCGTCCGTCGTCCACAGCACGACTTTCTGGCCGCGCTTGTCCAGGCCGGTGAAGGATTCGCCACAACCAAAAATCTTTTCGCCCGGCGACAATGTGAACACCGCCGCCATGCTCCGCGAATAATCCGCCGACCGACGCACGAACGAAAACGGCAGGCGCGGCGTGAAGCTGCCGTCGTCGCCGTCGTGATAACTGCGCGTCAGCAGCTTGTCGCTCGCGTCGCGGAATTCGATGTGCCACGGCTTTTCGGTAATCGTCACCGAGCCGAAGGCGCTGGTGTAGCGGTGACCGCCGGAAATCTTTTCATATTTCCACGAACTATCATGCGGCACCGGCTCGGCCAGCATGAGCGAATCAAACTTCTTAAATTGCGGTCCGCTTGCCATCCGGATGCGCACCGTGCGCGGCGAGACAAATTCGAGGGAAAACGGCAACTCGGGATTCGCCGCGTATTCACGGCCCGGAAATTCGTTGCCGGTCACCGGCTTCAGCACCGCCAGCGTGTTGTCAAATGCCTGCGCCGTGGCCCAGGCATTGCGCTGGTATTGCACCGTGCCGCTCGCGGTCGCCGGATCAAACTCGCCGAGCTTGTCTGCCGTGAAAATCGTGTTGGCAAAGTTGTGAAAGTCGCCGCTCACGTCCACCGGCGCATTCAACAAATACGGAGATGATGCACTGACCGCAAAAGTCACGGCCAGCACGAAGGAAAGACT
>Ga0316222_1005657_pt1 | contig 10568 bp, 8 predicted proteins | sample TBH18011metaG_FD_206008 | JGI IMG/M metagenome (GOLD analysis project Ga0316222, IMG submission 206008) | Freshwater microbial communities from Trout Bog Lake, Wisconsin, USA - TBH18011 | ecosystem: Environmental > Aquatic > Freshwater > Lake > Hypolimnion/Profundal zone | place: USA: Wisconsin... | reverse complement strand
TTGACGCCAGACGTAGCCAGGCGCACTGCCAAAGCGGTAGAGGACTACCCGCACTCCAAGACGCTGACGCGACTGCCGAGCCCCTCCCGACTTTTCGCGCTTTGCCATCGTCTAGCGATCCGAACTGATCACTGTTACAGCCTACTAGGGCAACGCCCTAACGTTTGTACACATTTCCGCACGCGCCTGAGACGTGGATTCGGGAGGGGAGCGCCGGCATCCTGCCGGTGCGCACAGTCGGCAACCGAGACCCTTACCACTCCACGTGCTATGACCAGCGACCAAGAGTTCGCGGAGGCGGGGCGCCTCGGCCTGATGTGCCCCCATGCTCTTCCCGGAAGTCGTCGGCAAGATGCCGCCGACTGCGGGCAGGATGCCCGCGCTCCCCTTCGCGTTCCGCGCACCCTCCAAAAATGTGTACAAACGTCAGGGCGTTGCCCCAGGCTCCCATGGGGCTGGGCCGTTGGCCCGGAAATACGCCAAGCGATGCCAGGTTCTTGCCCAACAATCAACGCCGCGCTTTGGCGGTCCGCAAGTTTCAGGATGACAGCGCTCGGAGCGCCGTCATTGCTCATTCATCCGGTTGGCAAACTTGCGTTCGTCATTGCCCTGCTGCTCACCCTTGCCGCGGCATGCCCGGCCCAAAGCCTCGACGGTCCGGTTCGCATCGCTCGGACCGCTCCGACCGCTTCCTCTCTGCATCTTCAGCAAAGCGACGCCACCGATGCCGATGCCGCCGCCACGGTTGCGGTCTATAACGACAACGACCCCGGCTCCCAACAGTTGGCCCGGAAGTACGCGGCGCTGCGCAACCTTCCTTCCGAAAACATCGTCTGCGTTTCATGCACCACGGGGGAAACGATCTCACGGGAAGACTACGACAAGACCATCGCTGAACCGTTGCGGAAGTCCTTCATCAAGAACGGTTGGTGGCGAATGACCGTGGGACGCGATGGCGTTCGCGTGACCGCCAGCAAGATCCGTTTTGTGGCGCTGATCCGCGGAATCCCTCTCAAGATCGCCCCGACGGCAGCATATCCCGGAGACAAGTTCGATACGGTCCAACCGGCTGCCGTCGCTTCCCACAACGAGGCGGCGGTCGATTCCGAACTGGCTCTCCTCGGGACGTTCACCCGGCAAATCTCCGGGGTTCTGCCAAACCCGTATTATCGCAGCTTTGCGCCGATCGCCGACCTTCCGATGCCGGAACTCCTGTTGGTTTGCCGGCTCGACGCGGCCTACCCGCGAACCGTAATCGCCATGATGGAAGACTCCGTTCGGGTCGAGAAAACGGGCCTTTGGGGGTTTGCCTATGTGGACGCGCGCGGCATCAAGGAGGGCGGTTTCCTGCAAGGGGATCAATGGCTTCGGCGCGCCCGTGCCGATGCCATCAAGCATGGAATCCCTTGCATCTTCGACGATCAACCCGCGCTCTTTCCCGAGCATTATCCGATGCGGAATGCAGCCCTTTATTTCGGGTGGTATTCCGAGCAGGTCGAAGGCGTCTTCAAGAACGAGAAGCTTCGGTTTGTCCCCGGCGCCGTGGCTGTCCATATCCACTCCTTCAGCGCGGATTCGATGCGTCTTCCGTTGCGCAACTGGTGCGCGCCGCTGCTGGAACGCGGCGCGGCGGCGACCATCGGCAACGTGTACGAACCGTATCTTACCTGCACCGCCAACCTGGACATCTTCGAAGAACGCCTCCGTAGCGGCCTGACCTTCGCCGAGGCCGCGTACGCCTCAACCCAGTTTCTCTCCTGGATGACCACTTTCATCGGCGATCCGCTCTACCGCCCGTTCAAGGTTCAACAGGACGTTACAGCCGATCCGCCGGGCGGACCGGCGGCGGAGTGGGCGGCTTACCGCGAGGGCGTGGGAATCTGGAACATTAATCGAGCCAAGGGCGAGGCGGCGCTGAAAGCGAAGGCGACGGCGATGCGAAGCGGTATAATCATGGAAGGCCTCGGCTGTTTGCAGGAATGGGCGGGGGACCCTGAATCCGCCATTCGTTCGTGGGCACAGGGCAGCCAGTATTTCGAAAACGAGGAGGATCAGGTGCGTTGCGTTCTGCATGCTGTGGAGACCCGCCGGACCGCCGGGGATATCGCGAGGGCGCTGGGGCTTGCCCGTCAGCAAATTCGCGCCCATCCTGGAGCCGACGCGACCAACGTGTTGCGGATGATTGAGACGCAACTGACTGCGCCCCCAATTTCAGGCGGCTCTGCGACCGCTGCAAAACACCCGTGAAACTCGCCGTCACCTATCGCGAATGGCGGGATGACGGGCGGGTTTGCGAGAGCGCTCCCGCACCGGTGGGTCGCCCGGTGCCGGAGATCGAGTTGCAGGCGCGATGGTTTTCCGAGGAATTCGGGCGAGAGTTTACCACTGCCGCCGGCGAACCGGTTTGCATTATCAGCTTCGGGGTATGGAACCGGGACGCGGGTTGCAACTTCAGCGGGGCGCTGGTCTCGATCGGCGGCAATCGCCCGGTGCAAGGCGGCATTGAAGTCACCACGAATGCCGCCGATTGGAAGCAGCGCGCTACCGATCCCGATTACAACGACACCATTTTGCACTGTTGCGCTGCCGGAAAAGGCGATGCGTCCTTGCGGGCAATGACCGCTTCGGGGCGGGAAGTGGCGCGGATCGTTCTGGACGCAAGCCGGTTCGAGTTTCCCCAGTCCGATGCCGGCGGCGAACCGGCGCCCGACTGCGGCGCGCCGCTTGCCGCGGTGCCCCGGCAGACCGTCACAGCGTTGCTGGAGGCCGCGGCGCAATTCCGGCTTTGCCGAAAGGCAGCCCGGTTGAGGCGGCAGGCCGATCCCGAGGAGGGGCTCTATCAGGCTCTCGCCGAAACGCTCGGTTATCGACATAACAAGCTGCCCTTCACAATCCTCGCTCAACGCTTTCCCCTCTCTCTGATCCGTTCGGAAGGTGCAATTCCTCCCGAAGCACTGCTTTTCGGAGGCGCCGGCTTCCTCAACGCAACCGACCTCGCGCCCATGGCGGGCGATACCCGCGGCTACCTGCGCGATCTCTGGGCCGACTGGTGGCCGCGCCGGTCGCAATGGGAACGCCTGGCGCTGCCGCCCAAACTCTGGACCTCCAGCGGCGTCCGTCCCGTCAACCACCCTCAACGCCGTCTCGCCGCCCTGGCCGCCATCGTTCGCAACTGGCCGGTTATCCGCACCCTTGCCCGCAATTGCGAGGTCACGGCCATTCGCGGCTTTTTCAGCCTGCTCACCCACGAATACTGGGATTTTCACTACACCCTGACATCCCCGCGCGCGGCTGCCGGGATGGCATTGGTGGGCGAAACGCGCGTCACGGACATGCTCGCCAATGTCTTTTTTCCTGCGGCAATCGACAGCGCCCCGCATTTCTGGCAGGCCTACAAGGAACTGGCGGCGCCGGATTCCAATCGGCGCGTTGACGAAGCAGCCCGGCGCCTTTTTGGGACCGAGCTCCCGCTTCGCAAATTGCTCAAACAAGCCGTCTATCAGCAAGGGTTGCTTCAGCTTTGGGAAGACCACTGCGCCTCATGCACGAACTGCCGCGACTGCCCGCTGAGCAAAAAGCTTGAGCACTCCGTGTGAAGTTTTTTTGCCAATACTCTTGAATCCCATACGGTATTCGTCTAATATCGCGTGAGAAAATTATGAAGACCAAATCCTTCGCCCTTGTTTTCAGCGCGTGCCTCCTTGGCGCAACGTTGCTTCCGGCTTTTGCCGGAGGCGGATCGGATGACAACCGGGAAGTGGTTCGGGAGCATCGGGAGCATCGGGAGGGCGGTTCTCGCGATTATCGCGGCGACGATCGGTTCCAGGCCGAGTCGTATCGGCGAGGCGGCTATTACTATTACAGCTATCGCCCGCGGTGGAATTTTGGATTCGGGGTTTGGCCTTGGTGGGGACCGCGTTATTACGTTCGCTACTACGACAGGATTCCCGGCGAAGTCGTCCACGAGCACCCTGTCTATTGGGAACGCCCGGTTTCTGTGGGCATCAGCCTGGAGTTGGATGTTCAAAAGGTGCTGGCCCGCAAGGGATTTTACCACGGTCCGCTCGATGGCAATGCGGGCCCTGTCACGCGGGCGTCGATCCGCGCTTACCAGAAGCGCCACGGCCTGGATCAAACCGGCGAGATCGACCCGCCCTTGATGCGGTCGATGAACCTTCTGTGACGTACTGGGCGAGGCACCCGCGCTCCCCGGAGTCCCAGTCCGAGCGGTGATCATGATCGCGGACCCCGCCCCCGATCTTTTCGACACCATCCTCGCGTCGGTATCGCGTTCCTTCTATCTCACGTTGCGGGCGCTTCCGGCGGCGTTGCGGCGTCCGGTTGGTTTGGCGTATCTGCTGGCGAGAACCAGCGATACCATCGCCGACAGCGCTTCCGCAACCGGGGCTGAACGCCTCGCGGCGTTGCGTCAGTTCGGACAGGCGCTTCATGGCCTCGCGCCCGTTCCCGATTTTTCGCCCTTGCTCGGGGGGATCGCCGATCCGGCCGAGCGCCGGTTGCTCGCCCAGGCGCAAGCTCTGGTCGAGACGCTGCGCCAAACAGAACCGGCGGACCACGAAGAAATTCTCCGGGTGCTCGACGAGATCCTTCGGGGCCAGGCTCTGGACATCGAACGCTTTCCCTTTGAACCCGCCGGCCAGGTCCGCTGCCTCGCAAATGCGGACGAACTGGACGCCTACACGTATAGCGTGGCCGGTTGTGTGGGCGAGTTTTGGACGCGCATTTGCGCCCGCCATCTGCGGAACTATTCGCGCGGGGAGTTGGAGGAAACGATCCAACTCGGGATCGCTTTCGGGAAGGGGTTGCAATTGGTGAATATCCTGCGCGACATGCCCGCCGACCTTGCCAGCGGACGCTGCTATTTGCCAGCCGACGAGTTGCAACAGGCCCCTGGGGCAAGCGGCGCCGACCCGGCGCTCCTGCTCAGAGAGCGCCCGGAGCTTGTCCGCCCTGTGGTGAATCGGTGGCTGGTTCGCGCGCACGCCCACCTCGACGGGGGATTCCGCTACATCGAATCCATTCGCCCGTGGCGGGTGCGTTTCGCGTGTTTTCTCCCGTGGGCGATCGGGGTAAAGACCCTGGCGCTGCTGGAACGCACGCCTCCGCTGGAGACTGTCGCGCGGGTCAAAGTCTCCAGAAGCGAAGTTCGCCGCCTTTTGTTGTGGGGGGGGCTGGTCGCTGCGAGCAATCGGGTTTTGCGGAGGTTCAAGCCGGAAAGCCGAGGTTGACGCCGATGCCCTCAAAGGTGACACATGCGTCTCGCCCAAGCGAGATGCTCGACAACACCATGCGATCCAACGTGCCTGAAGCCAACGACGCGACCATTGTCAGGTCCCCTGGCGATCTTCCCGGTTCGGCCCTGTTCTGGACGTTTCTGGTCGCGCTGGCGGCTGTTGCGCTCTATCTGCCGGCCATCGGGTTCGACCTTGTTTACGACTCGAATTCGCAGATCCTCATCGACGATTTCATCCACCTGCCGCGCCACTTCCTGGACGTGCTGACCTTGCGCGTGATGGGCATGGACGTGCTCGATTTCAATCGCCCGGTAAACCTCTTCACCCTGCTGGTGGATTCGCTCTTGTGGGGAAAAATCCCGGCCGGCTACCATTTCACCAGCCTTCTCCTGCATGGGGCGACCGCCGCCCTGCTGTTTCGCTGGTTGCTGGGATTGGTCGGAAAAATCTGGCCGGCTCTGCTCGCGGCGCTGCTTTTTGCCGTGCATCCGCTGCATTGCGAGACGGTGGTGGAAGTGGGGTACCGGGAGGACTTGCTGGCGACGCTCTTCCTGCTGGCGGGACTGCTCTGCGCGATGAATTTTCGCCCGGGCCTGCCCAAGCTGCGTGAAAAGGTGTGGCTGCCGGCCCTGGGGACAGTCGCGTGCCTGGCGCTGTCCGTGGCTTCGAAAGAGACCGGAGTCGCCGGCCCGGCGGCGCTGGGGGTATACTGGCTGTTGTTTCGACGAAACGATAAGTGGCGCCTATGGCTGGCGCTCATCGTGGCAACGGCGGTCGTCGCCACCGCGTTCATGACGGTGCGCTTCGCCCTGGAACCGAAGAACTCGATCATATTTGACACGGAACCCTCCCGGTTGGCGCCGACCTGGGGCGCGTTGATTGCCATTCAATGCCGCATTTTCGCCGCCGAATTCCTGCGAATTGCATGGCCGGCGGATCTCTGCGCCGACTACAACGGCTACTCGATTCGCACGATTTTGTTGCTCGATGCCGCCATTGCGTTGACGCTGATCGTCGCGGGCCAGGCTTTCCTATGTGTCTTTGGAAAGCAAAACCGCCTTTTCATTCTGGCGACGGCGGTTTTCTGGTTTTCCCTGGCCCCGGTTTCCAATGTCATCCCGATTTTTCGCCCGATGGCCGACCGGTTCTTGTACATGCCGCTGGTGGGCGTTGCCTTGATGCTGGCCGCGGCGGTGGCGACGTTGTGGGAGAAAACAGACAGTCTTGCAGAATGGCCTGAAGTCGGGGACCGGTGCAGCACCGGAGGCGTTCGGTATGCCGACAACTCAGGGCCAACGGCCCGGTCACAAGGCGCTCTCCCCAAATTGCAGGCAGCGCTCGGATTGGAGACTCCGGGGAGCGCACGCGTCTCGCGTGCTGGCGTCGGCGTCCCGCCGACGCGAACTTCTGGCCTTGAACCGACTGAGGGTCTGCAAACTGCTGGGGTGAAGGCGGCATCGACGCGCGAAGTTCGTCGAGGCGGGACGCCTGTATCACAGCACGCCGCTCTGAATTTGTTGCGTTCCGCCGCCATCGCACTCGCTCTTGCCGCCATCGCGACGCTCTCCTGGCGGACCTGGAACGAAGAGCGGAATTGGCGGGACGATCTCAGCCTCTGGACGGTTACCGCCGCTCGAAATCCCTGGTCGTTCAACGGCTGGATTGGCGCCGGCTACGCCTGGCTGGATCGGAACGAACCGATGAAGGCAATCGACGCCTTCAACCATGCGTCCGTCCTGGCCCATGGCAACCGCGCCGAACCGTGGGCGGGCATGGCCCTGGGGGCCGCGGCGTTGCACCGTAGGCCGGAAGCCACCCAGTGCCTGACGCGCGCCGTGGCGGTCGACCGGCGCTACGCAAAGCCAGATTCCCTGCTTCAGGCCTTGATTCTTGAGCCGGCACGAGTACAGCGTTTGAAGGCGATTGCGACGTGGGCGGCAAATACCGCCAATCCGCACTGAACGCTTTTTGCCATTCCCAACGCCCGTCTTTTCTGTTCTAAAGGTCTCATGTTCGGTTTTTTCACTCCACGCCACGTCAAGGACGGGCACGAATTGCTCAAGGGCATCAAGAGGTTGCTGGCTTACCAGCGGGACCTGCTGCGTCCCGAGGACGTCAGCGCTGTCGAAGGCGGGATCGGGAGACTGACCGACGCCGTTCACAGCAAGAGCCGCGAGCAGATCGATGCCGTCACCAGGGAAATCGAAGAAATCGTGACCCGTATTTTTCCGGCGCAAACCAACCAGGCAATCCGGGAGAACTGCGAAGTCTTTCTGGTGGCGATCGTGATCGCCATCGGCGTGCGGACGTTTTTTCTCCAGCCGTTTACGATCCCGACCGGTTCCATGCAACCGACCTTGAACGGGATTCTCGCCCATGTCACCGACAAGCCCGCTCCCAATATCCTGATCCGCACCCTTCACATGGCCCTGTTCGGACGCAGCTACGTCGATATTGTCTCCAAGGAGGAAGACACCATCGTCAGCGTCCGCGAACGCCCATGGCTGCGCTTCTTCACCGTCACCGACGTCGATTGCGTGCATCAGCATTTCACGGCGTTTTCGCCCGCGGACAAAATGCACATGGATTTCCGGGTGTTCCCGGGGCGTGCGATCGGCAAGGACGAGGTGGTGGCGCGCGGATACGTGGACACGGGCGACCACATTTTTGTCGATAAAGCGAGTTACAATTTCCGGATGCCCCGGCACGCCGACGTGTTTGTCTTCAGCACAGCGCACATCCTCACGCAGGACAAACAGATGAATCCCGACGCGCCGTCGCAATTCTACATTAAACGGCTGGGCGGCCAGCCAAACGACGTCCTGCGGATCGACCCGCCCAACCTTGAGATCAACGGGCAGCGCGCGAAGGGGTTTGCCTTCGAGCGGGTCATGGCGGCAAAAGACGGTTACCACGGGTATTCCAACGCGCCGCGAATGGGGCCGCCCTTCCAGTTTCTCGGCAGTCCGGAGGCTTCGTTTCACGTGCCCGAGCACGATTATTTCGCCCTGGGAGACAACTCCCTTAACAGCTCCGACAGCCGGGCGTGGGGCGTCGTTCCCGAGGAAAACATCGTGGGACGCGGCTGTTTCGTCTACTGGCCATTCACTTCACACTGGGGGTTTGTCAAATGAGCGAGTTATTTCCAATGAGCAGCGAACTGATCGATCTTGCGCACCGGCTGGGGAATCACCCTGCGCGGCTGGCGATCTGGAACGAAGGATCGGTCGCGGCGCGCGTGCCCGGCGGCAAGTTTGTTGTCAGCGCCGCCTGCGCCAATCTTGGACGCCTGGATGCGCGAGGGTTGGTGGAACTCGACCTTCCCAAGGTCCAGGCGTTCATCGGTCAGGATGAGGTGAGCAGCGAGGACTTCGCCGAGACTCTGCTGGACACCGACAGCCCGCCCGTCACCGCCGACGTGTTCACCTTCGCCGACTTGTTTGCCTTCGAATCCATCAGCTTCGCCGCGCATACGCAGCCGATCGCCGTGAACCAGATCCTCTGCTCGCCGCGCGCCCGGCAATTTGCCGACCGGCGCAACCTGCCGCATGAAATCCTCGCCTGCGGCCAGGCGAGCGTTCTGGTACCGTTCAGTCCGCCCGGGCTGCTGCTTGCCAAGGAGATCAAGCGTAAGATCGCCCTCTGGCGGGATCGCTTCAAGATCGTTCCAAGGCTGATCCTCATCCAGAATCACGGGATGATCACCCTGGGCGAATCGGTGGAGGAGGTGCTCACGCTGACGGAGATGACCGTCAAGTTCGCCGAAATCTTTCTCGGCGCCGCGATGATGGGTGGCCCGGAATTCATGAAGCCCAACCACGTCGCGCAGATCGAGACGACCCGGTTGGTGTAGCGGCCTGGTTGCATGTCCTCCCTGATAACCCGCTGTCGCATGGTCGGGAAGGCGGCCTGGCTGTTGGCCACGCTGCTGCTTATCGTGCTCGATTTTTTCTTTCTGGTGTGGCTGTGGGGGCGCGGTCGTTCCATCGTGGTGCGCGCGCACTGGATGCAACGGCAGGCCCGCCGGCTCCTGAACGCCCTGGCCATCACGCCGACCTACCACGGAAGCCCGCCGGCCGATGGTGTAATCGCATGCAACCACCTGAGCTACACGGATATCCTCGTGCTCGGCGCCCGGCATCCGTTGGTTTTCATCTCCAAGGCGGACGTTTCCGGCTGGCCGGTCTTTGGAGCGCTGGCGCGTTATGCCGGTACGCTGTTCCTGCGGCGCGAACTGCGCTCGGACGTGGTGCGCATCGGCGCGGAGATGCCGCGGGTGGTTGAGGCCGGCATCATCCTGGCGTTTTTTCCTGAAGGGACCTCGACCGGCGGCGATCGCGTTCTGCCCTTTTACCGATCGCTCTTTGCGCCGATTGTCGAGAATGGCTGGAAGGTCACGCCGGCGTTCCTCCGCTACGAACTCCCCGCCGGAGACGGAGAGGTTGCCGAAGACGTGGCTTACTGGCGGGATATGGTGTTCGGTCCGCACCTGCTGAAACTCCTGGGCAAACGGCGCATCTCCGCGGTGGTCGCCTACGGATCCCCAACCGCGGCGGGCACGGATCGAAAGGCGCTCGCAAGCATCGTGCGCGAAGAGGTTTGCAGGCTGGGCGGAATCCCAGTTGAGGACTCCGTCGCGAAGCCGGTTGGAGCGACGTAGGGCCCGTCACAAAAGAAGTGTTACAAGATGGCGCAGGAGTTTTTGGCGATGCCAAGGCGCGAGGCAGGAGCATATCCGCTGCGATCTGTGACTGACGAGCAACGCCGACAGCGCCGACAAGAAACAGGCTCAGACCTCCTGACCTCTTCTGGAAAGAATGGCCGAATTGAAGAATGAAAATGAGCCCAACGCCGGCGCAGTCCGAAATGGATGACCCCAAAACGGCAGAGGAGGCTCGTGGACTGCGGTGAAGTGCCCTTTCCATTAACCACAAAACCGAAACCGAGCACGGAAACCGGAGCGGCCCATATTATTTTGTCATCCTGAGCTTGCGAAGGATCTCACGGCAGGCCAGCCGGCGTTATGTCACTATTCACCGTTCTCGAAGCTGACAGCGCCGCCCGATGAGCCGTCCGTCCCGAGTACGTGCCGACTGAAACGAACGTCGCGATCGCCTCGTGAGATCCTTCGCAGGCTCAGGATGACAACGTTCGGGGCTCCGTTCTCACTCCTGCGCCCGATTTGCAAACTTGTGAGTAATGGAAAGGAATCTCCACCGCTTTCGAAGCGATTGGTCTCAGGAATTACCCAAAGCGTTTCCTGCGCCCCATCGGCTCGTCGCTGTGGAGGCAAACAGGCCTCGCCGCAGTCCT
>Ga0316222_1005656_pt1 | contig 10570 bp, 9 predicted proteins | sample TBH18011metaG_FD_206008 | JGI IMG/M metagenome (GOLD analysis project Ga0316222, IMG submission 206008) | Freshwater microbial communities from Trout Bog Lake, Wisconsin, USA - TBH18011 | ecosystem: Environmental > Aquatic > Freshwater > Lake > Hypolimnion/Profundal zone | place: USA: Wisconsin... | reverse complement strand
AGCGTGGTGGTCTCGGCAATAAGCCCGACGCTGGCCGCGGCCTCGTGCCAGTCGGACAACGAGCTCCCGGTCGTGGTGGTGGAAAAATGCGGGTAGAGCGGCAGCAGCAGAATCTGGTCCGGCTGATACTGTTTCACCTCCGCCGCGGTCTGGCGCGCGAAAGGGTGCCAGTAGCGCATGGCGACGAAGCAGCGCGCGTCCTCGGCGCCGTATTCTTCCTGCAGCGAGGCGGCCTGCTGGCGGGTCAATTCCAGCAACGGGGAGCGCCCGCCGAGGATGGCGTAATTCTCGGTGGCCGGTTTCACCCGGCGGCCGGCGATGTAGCGAGCCAGGAACGGGCGGACGAAGAACGGCACGCGCAGGATGGCGGGATCGCGGAACAGGTTGAGCAGGAAGGGTCGGATCGCTTCCGGCGCGTCCGGACCGCCAAGGTTGAACAGGACGATGGCGAGCCGGCGGGGATGTGGCTCAACCATGCCGTACAGCATCCACCAGCTCCGCCACGTGGTCGGGCGGGGTTTGCGGAATGATGCCGTGGCCGAGGTTGAACACGTGCGGCCGATGGCGCAGGGAGTTGGCGAGGGTGATCGCCGCCTCCTGCATTGGCGCGCCGCCCTGCACCAGCAGCAGCGGATCGAGATTGCCTTGCGTCGCAATCTGGGCCGGCAGGGTTGGCGTGACCACCAGCGGATCGATCGAGGTATCAAGCCCGACCGCGTCCACCCCGGTTTCCCGTGCATATTCGGCCAGCATGGTGCCGGCCAGGCGGGGGAAGCCGACCAGGCGCAGGCCCGGGCGGCGGGCACGCAGCGCGTCCACGATGCGTTTCGTGGGCGCGATCACCCAGCGGCGGAACTGCTCAGGCGGCAACACCCCGGCCCAGCTGTCGAACAACATCAGCACATCGGCGCCGGCCCCGGCCTGGGCGTCGAGATAGATGATGGTGGCGTCCACCAGCCGGTCGATCAGGGCGGCGAAGAAATCCGGGCGGCCATGGGCCATCAGCCTGGTGGCGGCGAATTCGCGCGAACCGCCGCCCTCGACCATGTAGCAGGCCACCGTGAACACACTGCCGGCAAAGCCGATCAGTGCCTTGTCCGCGGCAAGGGCGGCACGCACCAGGCGCACGGTTTGCAGGATCGGCTCGATCGCCTCGGGCAGCCGCGCCAGATCAAGGGCGTTGAGCTGCGCCTCCGTGGTGAGTTTCGGCAGAATCGGCCCCTCGCCCTCGGCAAAGCGCAGACCGTGGCCGAGCGCCCAGGGCAGGATCAGGATGTCGCTGAACAGGATCGCGGCATCCAGGTCGAAGCGGCGCACTGGCTGCAACGTGACCTCGGCGGCCAGCGGCGAGTTCACGCACAGGCTGATGAAGTCGCCGGCCTCGGCCCGCAGCGCGCGGTATTCCGGCAGATAGCGGCCAGCTTGGCGCATGAGCCAGATCGGCGGCGGCCAGACCGGTTCGCCGGAAAGGACACGCAACAGCTTCGGTGTGGTTGCCAGGGACATGGTGGGTTGGGTCATCACCGCCTTCCTGTAGAGCGGTTTTGCCAACCGCGAAACCGGGCTGTTCGAAACCCCTCGGCTTTCCCAAATGACCTGCCCTCTAAAATCATAAAAGAATCTTTAAGCTTTTTGGGGGGTCAGATGGGGCTGTGGATAAGGGGGTACCCGGCAATTGGCGTTTCATGCCGGATTTCTCCACAGCAGTATCGCCGGACAAGCGTTTGATTCCATAGCGCGGATTCAGATTCACCCGGAAGTTGGGCAAACGGGACAAGCGGTTCATCCCGGTACATGGCAAACGACCTGGTTATGCCCGCAATTCGCCGGCTGGCATCGGCTATGGCCTGACTTGGCCACTTATCCCCGCTATCCTCGTACCCATGGACGAGCGAAACATGAACCTGCATCTGGTTTCCGATGCGACGGGGGAAACCCTGAACGCCATTTCCCGCGCGACCGTGGCGCAGTTCGAGCATGTGCGGATTGTCTATCATCGGTGGAGCCTGATCCGGACGCGGTTCCAGCTGCATCGGGTGCTGGAGGGGATCGAGGCCGAGCCGGGCCCGGTGCTGTCCACGCTGGTCGATCGGGCCCTGCGCAATGATCTGGAGACCACCTGCGATCGGCTCGGGGTGAAGGTGGTCAATGTGCTCGATCCGGTGCTCAGCATGCTGCAGGAGCAGATCGGCGAGCAGATGTCGGCCCGGCCCGGCAAGCAGTATGTGCTGGATGCCGATTATTTCCGCCGCATCGATGCCATTCATTATGTGCTGGCACATGACGACGGCCAGGCCCAGGCGGGCATGGCCGAGGCCGATGTGGTGCTGGTGGGCGTCTCGCGCAGTTCGAAAACGCCGACCTCGTTCTACCTCGCCAATCGCGGCGTGAAGGCGGCAAACATTCCGCTGGTGCCGAGCCTGGCGATCCCTGACGCGCTGGAAAACCCGAAATGTCCGGTGATCGGGCTGACGCTCGATGCGCCGGCACTGATTGAAATCCGCCGTCATCGGCTGCGGTTGATCGGCACCGGGGTTGGGGCGGCCGTGAATCGCGAAAATGACTATGTGGATATGGAAGCGGTGAAGGAAGAACTGCTCTGGGCGCGCCGGCTGTGCACCAGCCGGGGCTGGCCGGTGGTGGATGTGACCCGCCGCTCGATCGAGGAAACCGCCGCGACCGTGCTGCAATTGATGGATGCCTGGCACGAAAAACGCCGTCGGGGTCCTGCCGCATGAGCCTGCAGGCGGCGACGCCGGAGCTGGTTCTGGCCAGCGGCTCAGCCACGCGCCGCGCAATGCTCGAAGCGGCCGGGTTGCGCTTTCGCGTGCGGCCGGTGGCGGTGGACGAAGCGGCGCTGCGCGAGGCGGCGCGGGCCGATGGCGCCGGCGCGGATGAGGCGGCCCTGTTGCTGGCCAATGCCAAGGCGGCGCGGGTGCGCGACCCCGACGCGCTGGTGATCGGTGCCGACCAGATCTTGGTATGCGAAGGCGACTGGCTGGAAAAACCGGCCGACATGGCGGCGGCCCGCGCGCAGCTTTTGCATCTGCGTGGCCGGGCGCATGAGCTGGTGACCGCGGTTGCGTGTTACCGCCAGCGCGAACTGGCTTGGGACCATGTCGATATCGCGCGGCTGGTGATGCGCGATTTCAGCGAGGCGTTCCTCGATGACTATTTGGCGCTGGAAGGCGAGGCGATCCTGGGCAGCGTGGGTGCCTATCGGCTGGAAGGCCTGGGCATCCATCTGTTCGATCGGGTCGAGGGGGCACACGGGACCATTCTCGGCCTGCCGATGACGCCGCTGCTTGGATACCTGCGCCAGCATGGGGTGCTGTTGACCTGATGGCGCGCGGCTTGGCGAGGGGTGTGGACCACACCAACAAGTCTTGAAAATAACCTGGCGCCCGTCGATAGATGGGGGATTGATTTTGAGGAGGGAGGCCGCGCATGGCGGTGAACAAGGTGTACCCGGATGCGGACGCAGCGCTCTCAGGCCTGCTGTTCGATGGCATGACGATCATGTCGGGCGGGTTCGGATTGTGTGGCATCCCCATGGTGCTGATTGATGCAATCAAGCGGTCGGGCGTGAAGGACCTCACGATCATTTCCAACAATGCCGGCATCGATGATGTTGGATTGGGCGTGCTGCTGCAGACGCGGCAGGTGCGCAAGATGATCAGCTCCTACGTGGGCGAGAATGCCACCTTCGCCAAGCAGTTCCTGGCCGGCGAGCTGGAGATCGAGTTCAACCCACAGGGCACGCTGGCCGAGCGCATTCGCGCCGGTGGCGCTGGCATCCCGGCCTTTTTCACCCGCACCGGCTACGGCACGATCATCGCCGAGGGCAAGGAGACGCGGGAATTCGACGGGCATAACTACGTGATGGAACGTGGCCTGGTCGCTGATCTGGCCATCGTGAATGCCTGGAAGGGCGATAACGAGGGCAATCTGGTCTATCGGATGACGGCGCGAAATTTCAATCCGATGATGGCGACGGCGGCGAAAGTCACGGTGGCGCAGATCGAGCAGCTGGTTGATCCAGGTGAGCTTGATCCCGACCATATCATCACGCCGGGCATTTTCGTGCAGCGCATGATCGAACTGCCGAACATGACCAAGCATATCGAGCAGCGCACGGTGCGTCCGCGCGCCGCGGCGCAGTCGTAAGCGGAGGGAGGCACACCATGGCCTGGACACGCGACCAGATGGCGGCGCGCGCCGCGCAGGAATTGCATGACGGCTTCTATGTGAACCTCGGCATCGGCATTCCGACGCTGGTGGCCAATCATGTGCCGCCCGGCATGCAGATCGTGTTGCACAGCGAGAACGGCATGCTCGGCATGGGCCCGTTCCCGTTCGAGGGTGAGGAAGACCCGGATCTGATCAATGCCGGCAAGCAGACCGTGACCATTCTGCCCACCACGAGCTTCTTCGACAGCGCCGCCAGCTTCGCGATGGTGCGCGGTGGGCATATCAACCTGTCGATCCTGGGCGCGCTGCAGGTCGCCGAGAATGGCGATCTGGCGAACTGGATGATCCCTGGCAAGATGGTCAAGGGGATGGGTGGAGCGATGGATCTCGTGGCTGGCGTGCCGCGTGTGGTGGTGTTGATGGAACACACCGCCAAGGGGGCGCCGAAAATCCTCAAGCAGTGCAACCTGCCGCTGACCGGCTCACGCGTGGTCGATTTGATCATCACCGAGCTGGGCGTGCTCGAAGTGCGGCGCACCGGCACGCCCCAGCTGACCTTGGTCGACATGGCCCCTGGCGTGACGGTGGAGGAAATCCGCTCCAAGACCGAGGCACCCTTGGTGATCCACCAGGACCTTCATCTGCGCGGCGCAGCCTGAAGGATGCAGGTCTGGGAGCGCGGCTCCCAGCGGGTGCTGGGCAGCGCCCAGCGCTTTATTCCAGGGGGCTGGTTGCACGCGCCCCCTGCGCTGCCGATGTTCCGGAATGGACCCCAGATGCAGGGTCCATTCCGGGAGTCGGCATTGATGACACTGAAAAATCTGGGCTTCGTCCTCGCTGATCATGAGCATGCCAGGCTTGTGCGGCCGGCGGCCAACCATGCGTTGCACACACAATGGCGGCTTGATTCCGCCAAGGCGCACCAGGCTTCGCATGATCTCGGCACGGACAGGCCAGGACGCTTCGAGCCACGGACCGACCCGCACGAGCAGGAAGGGCGCAAATTCGCCCAGTTGGTGGCTGACGAACTCGCCACGCTTGATTGCGAGGAATTTGTGCTGGTGGCGCCGGCCGCGGCACTGGGCGAGATCGAGGCGGCGTTGCCGCTGGCGATGGCCAAACGCGTGATCGGGCGGCTGCAAAAGGACCTGCTCGGCGTGCCGGATGACGCTTTGCAGCCGCATCTGGCGCAATGGGTGGACGCGCCGAAACGCGGCCCGATGGACGGCGAATAGGCCACGGGGCTGCCCTGTTGTCTTGCTGATGCCATGGGGGCTTGATCCCCCCCATTCAGCGGGGTATATGCCGCCTCCCGTTCCGGGGAACCCAAATCGGAACGTCACGGCGGGGCCATAGCTCAGTTGGGAGAGCGCCTGAATGGCATTCAGGAGGTCGTCGGTTCGATCCCGATTGGCTCCACCATCCTCCCCCGGTTTTCCATCAAGGCGAATTGGTACCGGCGATGCTGGTCCGTCAGCATAGTCTGCCGGCCGCGATGTCGGTTTTTCCGTGACCAGAACACAACCAATGCCAGTCACGAGATCGAAGCATGACGCTGCTCGGTTCCTGCGTGGCGTGGCGCTGGAACGCCAGGGGGAATTGCGCGCGGCGCTGGGCGAGTTCGTTGCCGTGCTACGGCAAAATCCGGCGGATCTGGAAGCGGCGCGGCATGCTTCGGCCATTCTGCTGAGCTTCGGAGATCGTGACGAGGCGGCGCGCTGCCTGTTTCGCGCGGCGCAGGCCGAAAATGCCGATCCGGTGGAAGCCGCCTTGTGTCGCGCCCGGGGCTTTGGCCTGATCGAACGCCCGGCGGCGGCGGCGCGGGCGGCCCGCGAGGTTCTGGCGCTGGCACCGGGTCATGCCGAGGCCTGGCGGCTGCTCGGCACGGCGCTGGCAGTGGGCGGTGCGCGGGAAGCGGCGCGCCTGGCGTGGCAGCGGGCCGTTTTGCTCGATCCCGACGATGCGCGTGCGATGCTCGATCTGGTGTGCGCCGGGCGGATCACGGACGCGGATCGGACGCTGGTGGAAACGCTGGCGGCGCGGCTGGGAAGTGCGGCGATTTCGCCGCGCCAGCGCATGACATTGGGTTTTGCGCTGGGCAAGGCGCTCGACGATTTGGATGATCCGGAAGCGGCAATCGCGGCCTTCGATGCGGCCAATGAAATTCGCGCGCAACTGATGCCGTTTGATGCCAGGGCCTTTGCCGCCGATGTGCGACGCATCATCCATGGCTTTTCGGGCCGCCTGGCGGCGCCAGGCGGTGGGCGGGCGGTGTTCATCCTCGGCATGCCGCGTTCGGGCACCACGCTGGTCGAACAGATCGTTTCCTCGCATCCGCGTGTCGCGGCGGGTGGAGAGATGGCGTTCTGGGGCAAAGCAGGTACGCGCTGGGCTGCCGGCGAGGTGCCTGACCTGGCGGAGTTGCGCCGGGCCAATGAAGCCGCCCTGGCGCAGGTGAGCGCGGATGCGGCGCGGGTGACGGACAAGAACCCGTTCAATTTCGCCTGGATTGGCCTGATCTGCCGGGCGCTGCCCGATGCCACCATCATCCATTGCCGGCGCGATGCGCGCGACATCGGCCTGTCGGCGTACATGACGCTGTTCAGCAGTGGCAATGGCTGGGCGGCGCGGCGCGAGGATCTGCTGGCGATGATCACGGGCTATCGGCGCCTGATGGCGCATTGGCGGTCGCTGCTGCCAGCCGGGCAGATGCTGGAAATTGATTATGAAACACTGGTTGTCGAGCCTGAAGCGACGGCGCGGCGCATGATTGCGCATTGCGGGCTGGATTGGGACCCGGCCTGCCTGGCGCCGGAACTCAACCGGCGGCCGGTGCACACCGCCAGCATGCACCAGGCGCGCGAGCCCGTGCATGCGGGTTCGGTGGGCAAATGGCGCCGCTATGCGCCGTGGCTTGGCGCGCTGGCTGCGGCGGAGCCGAAATAATACCTATAAGGTATTGATACCAAACGAGAAAGTGTCGTGCCTTCGCGCAACAGTGTGTCGCGACAAGCATAACCGTACCGCTACCTCCACGTTGATGTGCAGGGTCCGACAGAACGGTCCGCACCAACGGGAGACGCACATGACAACCAGGCTCTGGAACAACGGCACCCAAGGTGCGCTGGTCGGCCCGGCCAACTGGACACCTGCCGGCCCGATCACGTCGAGTGATCTGCTGGTGATGCAGAATGGCGAAGGGCCGCAAGCCAGCGTCGCCAACGTGTCCGGGCACCAGGCCGCGGGCGACACGGTGTATATGGCGGGAAATGACCCGGTGGGCGGTTCCACCTGGCAGCCCATCCTGGTGGTGTCGGACGGGGCGGACATCAATGTGGTGGTGACCGACAACGCCGATGGTATCGACCTGACCGATATCGGCCACCCGCCCATCACGCATCCCGGCCTGGCGCCTGCTTTCGGCACGGTGGACGTGATCGGGCGGGACCATGTGAATGTCGATGTGGTCGGCGAGCCCGACGTGTTCAGCGCCACGGGCACGGTGAACCTCGCCGCCGGCGCGCGTATGACCGGCGGCATCGCGGCATCGAACAACGGCGTGATCACGGTGAATGGCGGGCATGACGCGAAGTTCGACAACCAGGCCAGTTCGCTTGGCGAGAACGGGGTCGCCACGATCAATGCCGATGTGGTGGGATGCGGCACATTCGCAATGACCGCGCTGTCTTTGCTGTCCCTGGACGGCGCGGTGTCACGCGGCCAGACCATCGACAATGATGGCGGGTCGCTGATCCTCGGCAAGCCGCAGGATTTTCATGGGCTGGTGAACTGGACGCTGGATGGGCTTGGCGGCGATTTCGTGCTGCTGTCCGGGCTGCATGCGCAGAGCTATTCGTACGCGTGTGACATGCTCTCGCTGTACAACAGCGCCGGCAAGGACGTGTTCAACCTGCGGCTGGACACCAGTGGCGGAAGCCTGCAGGCCGTGCAGACCTCTGGCGGCGTTGAACTGGCCTCCTCCGGTGTGAGCGTGCCGGGCACCGTGCTGCCCCTCCATCATATGGTCTGACCAGCGTTTGCTGACGCGATGGTTCGAGGTTGAAGGCGGCGTCGAACGATTGCGCGCTACAATTCCACCTGCCGGCCGATTTCAAGTCGAAGCGGTCGGGGCCGCGGAGCGCGTTGCGGAACAGGAAGCCGAAGACCAGCAATTGCCAGCCGGGCAGCATGGGATGGGTGGGGCTGCGCACCACCTCGTCATGGGCGGCGAAATACACGACGTCATGCAGATCGATGTCGCAGCCGCGGGCACTGGCGGCTTCCAGCGCAATGGCCAGGTTGGGCATCTCGACGAAGCCGAAGCGGACCGTCACATGCCAGAAATTCTCGCCCTCGCGCGCCACCTCGGCCCGGAGCCGCGGGGCCACGCGCGGCGTCGGTTCGAACACCACGGTCAGGCTCACCAGTTTTTCCTGCAACGCCCGGATCTGCGCGATGTGGCAGACCAGCAGGGGGGGAATGGTGTTGCCCGTGCGGCTGAGGAACACTGCGGTGCCGGGCACGCGCGCGATCCGGTCGCGCGCCAGGCGGGCGGTGAATTGCGCCGGCGTTTCTTCATCCACCGCCAGCCGCGCCCGGATTGCCGCCATGCCGCGGTGCCAGGTGAGCATGATGGCGAAGATCAGCGCGCCGATCAGCAGGGGCACCCAGCCGCCATCGCCGATCTTCAGCAGATTGGCGGCGAAGAAGATGAGATCGATGAACAGGAACACGGCGCTGGCAGCCAGGGCCGGCGCGCGCGACCAGCCCCAAACATCGCGCATGGCATTGTAGAGCAGCCCGGTGGTCAGCAGCATTGTGGTTGAAACCGCCGTGCCATAGGCGCCGGCCAGCCGGTCGGAGCTGCCGAAGGCGGCAGTGAGCAGCAGGGTTGCCAGCATCATCGCCCAGTTCACCACCGGCACGTAGATCTGGCCGTATTCGGCGTCCGAGGTCTGGCGGATGCGCAGGCCGGGAAACCAGCCAAGCTGGATCGCCTGGCGCGTGAGTGAGAAGGCGCCTGTGATGATCGACTGGCTGGCAATGATGGTGGCGAGTGTGGCCAGCACCACCAGCGGGATCACCGCCCAGCCAGGGGCCAAGCGAAAGAACGGGTTGCCGGTGAGGCCGGGATCGCTGATCAGCCGCGCGGTTTGCCCGGCATAGCTCAGCAACAGGGCGGGCAGGACGATGCCGTACCAGGATGTGCGGATCGGGTTGCGGCCGACATGGCCGATATCGGCATACAACGCCTCGCCCCCCGTGATGGCGAGGAACACGCCGCCGAGCACCACGAAACTGTGCCAGCGATGCAGCGCCAGGAAGCGGATCGCCTCGCGCGGGTCGATGGCCAGGATCACGCGCGGCTGGTGCAACACGCCGAGCAGGCCGAGTGCTGCGATGGTGACGAACCAGAGCAGCATGATCGGGCCGAATACCCGGCCAATGCGCGCGGTGCCGGCGCGCTGGGCGGCGAACAGCAGGAACAGCACGACCAGGGCGGCTGGCAGCACGTAGGGCTTGAACGTGGCGGTGGCGACGTTGATGCCCTCCAGCGCGCTCAGCACCGAAATCGCCGGCGTGATGATGCCATCGCCGTAGATCAGCGCGGCGCCGAACAACCCCATCGCGAGCAACACCGCGTGCCGGCCTTTCGCGCGGCTGGTGACCAGCGCCATCAGGGCAAGGATGCCGCCCTCGCCATGATTGTCGGCGCGCATCACGAACACGCAGTATTTGACCGAGACGGTGACGATCAGCGCCCACACCACGAGCGACAGCAGGCCGAGCGCGTCGGCCGCACTTGGGTGCCCGCCGGCTGCGGCGACGATGGTCTGGTAGGTGTAGAGCGGGCTGGTGCCGAGATCGCCGAACACGATGCCCAAGGCGGCCAGGGCAGCCGTGGCAGTGGTGGGGCGGCTGGCGGGATCGCTGATCTGGTCCACGCAGCCTTTACGCAAATGGCAGAGGCTTGGTTTGGATCAGGCGATCCTGGCGTGGTTGATGCGGAACACATTGCCCTCGGGGTCGGCCAGCACGCTTTGCCGCGCGTTGTAATAGGTGTCGTAGGGCGCCTTGATCAGCCGCGCCCCGGCTGCCACCGCGCGATCGGCGTAGTCCGCCACCGCGGTTTCCTGGTCCATCTCGATGGTGAAATAGCAGGCCACCGCCTGTTCGGCCTTGGGGTCGGTCGGCTCGCGGTCGGCCAGGTTCAGCAGCGCATAGGCGGCATGGGCGTGGAAGCCGAGCTTGGTGTTGCCGGCATCGAGCCCGACGAAGATCGGCGAGCGATCGGCGGCGATCTCCGGGAAGCCGAACACCGTGGTGTAGAACGCGGCCAGCGTCGTCGGATCGGGGGTGAACAGGCAGACATGGGAAA
>Ga0316222_1005646_pt1 | contig 10589 bp, 10 predicted proteins | sample TBH18011metaG_FD_206008 | JGI IMG/M metagenome (GOLD analysis project Ga0316222, IMG submission 206008) | Freshwater microbial communities from Trout Bog Lake, Wisconsin, USA - TBH18011 | ecosystem: Environmental > Aquatic > Freshwater > Lake > Hypolimnion/Profundal zone | place: USA: Wisconsin... | reverse complement strand
ACCAGCAGCCGGGACTTCCCCCGCTGCGCGGTCATGCTAAGCGTGCTTACTTCTTGCGGCTGGTGGTCTTGACAGCGTTCAGCGCCGTGTCGGTCACCGAAGCGGCTTGCTTTTCAACCAGGTCAACGGCCTTCTTTGCCGACGACTTGGCAGTTTCAACGGCGTTTTGACCAGCGGCCACTGCCGACTTGATCACAGCCACAACCGATTCGCTGCCAGCCGGTGCATTCTTAGCCAGGGTTTCCAGCGCGTCAGCAAAGTTCTTTTGGCCTTCGGCCAGCTTGGCTTCAGCAGACTTGCTGAACTCGGCACTGGCTTCGGTAGCGATGGCGTACACGGAACGACCGTAAGAGATCGACTTTTCAGCCAGCGGCTTCACCAGCGAAGCCTGGGCGGCCAGGGCGTCAGTGGGGCTCTTGGCGCTGAACACGGAGTACAGGTCACCGGTGGTGTCAAACAGGGCGGACTTGGTCACAGCCAGGTTCAGTTCAACCAGTTTTTCAAAACCGGCAAAAGCACTGGCAGCCAGGGCTTGTGCTTCAGCAACAGCGGTCTTGCTGGCGGCGGAGATTTGTTCAAGATTCAAGGTGGTCATAGGATGCTCCAGGTCAAAGTTAAGAAAAGATCTGAGCCACATACCCGTCCAACGGAATAATGTTGCAGCGCAGCATGGTTCTTATCTTAAAGCGATCTGGCGCACTTGCAAGCACCATATGCTGCAATGCAGCATATTAGAGGGCCACCCCTAGACATTGCCGCCACTGGAGTGAAACAACAGAAGGCGGCCGGACCATCAGAAAGTTTCCCACTCGTCGTCACCACCGGCCTTCGCGGCGGTCGGCAACGCAGCGGGGCGCGGCGCGGCAGCCGCTGGCTTAGGCGGTGCAGCCGCCTTGGTCACTGTAGCGGCCACGCTAATAGGACGCGCTTTGGGTGACTGCGTTGCAGCTTTGGCGACGGTTGGACCACCGCGCCGCTCCACTGCCACGGGCTTGCTGGCCGTGGCGCGCACATTGGCACGACTCAGCGATGGCTGCAATGCATCTGCGCCCGACAACTTGAATGCAGCGACAATTTGCACCAACTCGCCAGCCTGCTGATTCAGGCTGGATGCGGCGGCCGCCATTTGCTCCACCAGCGCCGCGTTCTGCTGCGTCACCTGGTCCATCTGCGTTACCGCATCGCCCACTTGCTGCACACCCAGCGCTTGTTCGCCGCTGGCAGCACTGATTTCACCCATGATGTCGGTCACGCGGCGAATGCTGCTCACCACTTCGGCCATCGTCACACCGGCCCGGTCGACCAGGGCCGTACCCTGCTCGACACGCTCCACACTGGCGTTGATCAGGCTCTTGATTTCCCGGGCGGCCTCCGCACTGCGTCCGGCCAGACTGCGCACTTCGGATGCCACCACTGCAAAGCCACGGCCCTGTTCGCCGGCACGCGCCGCTTCCACCGCAGCATTCAAAGCCAAAATGTTGGTCTGGAACGCAATGCCATCAATCACGCTGATGATGTCCGCAATACGGCGCGATGATTCGTTAATGCCCTGCATGGTCTGCACCACCTGGGTCACGACCTCGCCACCTTGCACTGCCACCGTACTGGCACTGGTTGCCAGTTGATTGGCCAAACGCGCACTCTCGGCGTTCTGCTTCACGGTCGCGCTGAGCTGTTCCATGGATGCCGCTGTTTGCTCCAGCGCACTGGCCTGGTTTTCGGTGCGCGCCGACAGATCATGGTTGCCCGCAGCTATTTCGGAACTGGCGCTGGAAACGCCCTCGGCCCCGCGCCGAACACTGGTCACCACCCGCACCAGACTGTCCTGCATGGCGCGCATGGACAGCAGCAGCACCGAGATTTCATCCTTGCCGTCGCTCTGAATAGACAGGCTGAGGTCACCGCTGGCGATGGCCTCGGAAGTACGCACGGCTTGTGCCAGCGAGCGTGTAATGCCGCGAACCAGCGACACACCCAGCAACACCATAAATACCAGCCCCACCACGATGCAGCCCATAGCCAGCGCCCGCAGGGACTGATAGCGCGCCACTGATGCGTCATATTCCTGCCGCGCCTGATCGATCTGCAGCTTGATCATGGCTTCAATACCGTCGTCAAACTTGGCATAGAGCGGACGGATTTTGTCGATAATGATTTTCTTGGCGCCCTCGATATCGTTGGCCCGTAATGCGGCCACTGCGGGCAACAGACCTTCCTGAACGAAAGTATTGCGATCCTGCGCCAGCACCTTCACCGCCTCCATCTCCGTTGGAGACAGGTCCGTGGTCATCAGCGCATCCCAGAGCTTGTTGGCGCGCACATGATTGGAGTCCACTTCGGCTGTAAATTTGGCGATGTTGTCGGCATCTGGAAACGCCACACCGTTAGCAACCGCCAACCGGCTGCGCAGATTGATGGAATTGATTTCCTCCACCTCACCCAAGGCCACGGTGTGGTGCGCATAGACGATCCTGATCGCTTCGTTCGCCTTGCTGATTCCCATCAAACCAATCACACCAACGCCCACCAGAAGCACTGCTAGCGCAGCTAGCAAAACCGATAAACGCGTGGCAATCTTGAAATTATTCAGCATATGTTCCTCTTCATGACCTGCACTTCTTGACCTGCAAACCTTGTTTCAATCTAACGCAACAGAATACAACACAAATCATGTTCCAACGGCCCCTACGCCCCTGCGTATACCCTGCACACATGCATCACGGGATATTTGCACGCAATTGCCTTTTGACTATCCGTTGCTTTATAGCGTAGTTTTGCAGGCACGCATACACAAATCGGATACGAGTCTGGCGGAATTGAACCGCAGTGCGCGCAGCCAAAGTTGGCGCAACCGGCCCGCCGTGAACTGCCAAGTGTTTCCACGGAGACAAAACGAGATCGTTCTTTGGCCAGCGCTGCGGCACAGTTGGCAGCGTAAGGCGCGCGCAACACGGCGTGCTGACCGGGAGGATCAAACCATGAACGAGTCCCCTAACAACCTGCGTTTGCAGGCGCTGGCCCAACAGTCGGCCGGTAGTCTGGAGCATCTGCGCGATGCCCTTCAGGATCTGTCCTTGTCGCTTAAGGACAGTCAGCTTGCGTTGAATCCGGAAGCGGCGCGCGCCACGCAAGAGCTGACCGACAATCTCTTGCGTGCCTGCGCCCGACCGGCGCTTCCACCCACTTCGCCGCCGCCTTCGTTGCCGCCTTCGTTGCCGCCGTAATCCGCGTCGGCCATCGACCAGCCACGCGCGCAAAAGCGTGGGCGGCGTTACGCGTTAGTAGTGCGTGCGGTTTCTATCGCGCACGTGGGCCAGGAAGGACTGAATCGCCTGGCGCACGTCGCCGTTGTCCAGTGCCTCGATCTGTGAGCCATTCACGCGCACGTAGTTGCCACTGGGCGCAATAGCCAGCAAACCAAACTCGTAACTCATGCGCACAATGCCGATGACCTTGAACTCCTTCGGTGCAGCAACAAATGCCCGAACTGCATTGGCACCGAGAATAACGTTCAACGGTGTTCGATTCACTTTCATAGTTTGCCCTCGCCACGGCTTATGCCACTCGTGAACTGGCAACTGAACCTGCGTCAAGTCGCCCTGAATAGCAAGACTAGGTCAGCAGCGTGCGCAATGCACCAACTATTGTCTAGACTCGTACACAAGGCAGTCCGCATTTATTTGCATCGGTGCACCGCGCGGGTGGCTCCACCGGGACGCATCAGTGTGCGTGGTGCTGTTCCTGGGTGGAATACGTCTGCCGCAGGCCGTGGACCCATTCCTCAGCGCTCGGAAGCTCAACGCCCTCAGGCGCTCGCACGTACTCGGTCAGGCGCTCTACGTCGGCCAGAACGGCCTGCATGATCTGCGACACCCGGTCCTGGAACTGCATGGCAATGAGCAGTTTTTCTACTTCGCCGCGCACTGTCAGGCCATGCACACGCATCGAATCAGCGGAATCGCCAAGTTTGCGCACATGCTGTAAAACGTGGTCAACCAGATTGCTGGACCATTCGATCACTTGCTTGTCGTGCTCATTGGCCGCCTCGACGGACTTGGACGTGGTGTCCATGATGGCGCTGATTTGCTCAACCCGCAGTGCCATTTGCTTGCCCATGTCCGATGAACGCTGTGACAGCTTGCGCACTTCCGAGGCGACAATGGCAAACCCGCGTCCCGAAGGACCGGCCCGGGCCGCTTCAATGGCTGCGTTGATCGCCAACAGGTTGGTTTGCCAGGCGATGCTGGTCACTTCGCCGGCCATGCCACGCAAGGCGTCGGTCTCACTGGCAAGGCGACGAATGTTGCCCACCATCGTGTCCTTGCCATCAATCAGCTCCTTGAGCGAGGCTGCGACCGGCTGTAACTCGCGCTCACACAGCGCCAGCAACTCCGCTGTACTTTCCTGTGTCTGGTTTTGCCCGGATGCGGACACGATGCCGGCCATGTCGAACTGCTCCAGCACACCAGCGAAGCTCGTACTCATTTGCACCAGGGCAGCTTCTGTCTGTTGACGCACCGTTTCCATGTGGTGCGACCAAGCTGGCAACAGCGCATTCAGCAACGCTATCCACTGGCGCTCGTCTTCCTGCACGGTATGACCAGGCGCTCGTACCAGCGCGCCCGGCAACGCGGTTTGCACCGTGCCGAACGCAAGCACATACCCCAACACCAGCACCAACGGCAGCGTGACCCACAGCCACCAGGACTGTGCAAACCATACGGGAAGCCCCGCCAGTACAGCGCATAGCAGCGGAATCGACTTCCGCCAAACCGTGTTGCCAACCTGCATTCGTGCCCCTGTTGATATACCAATAGAGTGTGTCATCCATGCATGCAAACTGCACATCAGGGGCACATTTGCAGCCGCTGGCAAAACACATCCACAATTGATCAGGATATAGTTTACGCTAAGGAAATAGCGATCAGGCTATTCGACCTACGCTTGCTAGCGAATACGATCCATGGGTTGCGATGAACCAGACGCCAGCAAGGTCAGCATGCTGGGTGCGTGGCCTATGTCGCCCACTGTTGCCATGGCCGCTGGATTGTTAAAAAACACACACCGCTTGCCCGACCGTTGGCAGAACTCACGAATCTGTCTTACGGTGTTGCCATTGATATAGCCCGTCTGACAAATCACCAGATCGGCCACCGTCAGTCGGCTATCGAGGCTGACTTGGCAACATTCCGTCTGCGTCACGTGCGGTATGAACGCGCCCCCCAGTTGCTCTATCCACTGGCGGTAGTCTGCAATGTCGCCATGCCGGCCACCGACACACAACACCGTTTTCTTCTCCAGATGCAGGGCGGCGGTGTTCGAAGCAACCTGCGCCGACATCAGGGTGCGCAGCGCCTCAAACGCGTTCTTGGCGCAATGCAACTGCTGGCGCAGGCGGGCGTTGCTCTCTTCGACAGCGAGGTTGTGCTGCTTGAATTGCGCTATTTTTTTCTCTAGCGCGGCGCCCGAAACGTCCTTGCGCGCTGGTCGACCGGGCGCCGCCAAGTCCTCCGATAAAAAAGCAATGACGCTGTCTTTTTTTATGCATTCGGCGCGCGCTCTGATCAGTTCGGCCCTGAGTTTGTCGATCTGATGCGCAACACCGCCGCCGCAAACACACGATGGCGCGCGACAAACTGCACTTGCAATGGAGCCGCCTTTGCTATCTATTTCGTTCATTGAACTGCCGGGAATAAAAATAGAGACGCTTGCCAGGAATGCGTTAGCAGGTCAGTTGTAAAAGGGAATGCTGACAACAGCACCGTAGCGAACCGCAGTTAACGCAGCACTGAGGCCCGCCAAATGCCAGCGACAATTCTAGTAAGACGTGCTATTCCACATATAAATTAAGCCCGTCACGGACGGCTATCAGCGCCATGACTAGTGATAGCCAGCGACTATTCGACGACTATAGTCGACCGCATCCAGCACTGAATATTTTGCGTCCTGGTCTCCGGCGTCACCACAAATCGTGCGCTGAAACGTTCTCCCGGCACATCAGATCGGTACGGGAAACGTCGTGTGCGTGGTGCGTCGCCGATACCGGCGCGTGGGCCTCCAGCGCGCAGGCCAGACGCCCCACTTCGGCCAACGCCGCCTGTTCCACGCCACTCCAGATCCCGGCGAAACTCAGGCGCAAGCAATTCCGGTAGCGCTCACTGGCACAAAACAAGGGCCCCGGACCCACCGTAATACCCTGCGCACGGCAGCGTTCAAACAAGACCATGCTGTCGAATCCGTCGGGCAGTTCAACCCACAACGTGTATCCCGCCGGTGGGTCGGAAACGTGGGTTCCTTTGGGGAAACTGGCCAGAATAAGCCGCCGTGCGTGACCCAGGCGCTGCTGCATCAGTGCGCACAGTCGGCGCAAGTGCGCCTCATAACCGCCTTGCGTCAACAAATCGGCCAGGGCGTATTCCAGCACTGCATTGGTGGACGCGCCCTGCACCCGCTTGAGCGTGGCAACCGCCTTGCTCCAGCGCCCAGCGTCTACCCAACCCAGTCGGATGCCTGGCGCCACCGTTTTGGAAAACGAGCCGCAGGACATGACCCAGCCCTGCGTGTCATAGGCCTTGACTGCGCGCCGCCGCGCATCGCTCGCCAGCAAGTCGTTGAAAACAACATCTTCAATCAACGGCACTTGAAACTGCGCCACCAGACGCGCCAAAGCCCGCTTTTGTATCAAAGGCATCACCGAGCCGAGCGGATTGGACAAAGTGGGCACCAGCAGCACCGCACGGATGGGCTGGGTTTCAAGCGCCAGTTGCAGCGCGGGCAATGACACGCCGCTGCGCCCGTCTGTCGGCAAGGCCAGCACCTGCAGATTGAGGGCTTCGAGCAAATCCAGGAAGCCAAAAAAGGTGGGACTTTCCACGACCACCAGATCGCCCGGTCGCGTCACCGCCTGCAAACAGAGCGCCACTGCGTGAATGCATCCTGACGTAATCACAATGTCTTCGGCCTTGAGCGCACATCCCAGGTGCAGCGCGCGCAGGGCCACCGCGTTGCGCAAGACCATGGCTCCGGGGTCACTGGTGTATTGCGCCAGCGTTTTGCGCTGGAGTCGCACCGCGCGACTGAGCGCGGTGCGAATGCGGTCGGTATCAAAAATATCTTTGTCTTTGGGCGAATAGCCGGCAAAGCTGACCCGCTCAAGCGGCGCCGCTTCGGCAACGGCGGCGGCGGCCGTTCGCGGCACAGTTTGTCCGGCGGGTGCGCGCAATTTTTGCAACAGATCAGTCGCTTTGGCGCGCGCCGAAGCAGCCACAAAATAGCCGGATCGCGCGCGCGGCTGAACCAGTCCATGCTCTTCCAGATAGCGCAGGGCCTGAACCACCGTCGCTGCCGAAACGCCATTTTGGGCCGCAGAATCCCGCACCGACGGCAATCGCTGTGCGCCCTTCAATGCCCCGCTGGCGATCATTTGTGCGAGACGCAGGGCGATTTGCAAATACAGGTGACGTCCAATCATGCTTTGCATGCTAATGCACACGCACCGGTCCGGCGGTGTATTTCCAACCGGTTTTGCGGTACAGATTCCAGCCAAGGCGGGTAGTACAGATGCACCATTAAGGCCCCTTGCCACGGGTTGGTTGGCGCTATTGTGTGTCTGTGCGAAGGCGCTGAATCCGCGCACAGTGGGGCCATTCCACCGGGAGCTTCACCATGCCACAGACCATCACCCCGTTTCACCACGCATTCACATTGTTACCACTGCAGTCACGCCTGCTCGACGCGCGGCGCGGACTGCGTCTGGATGTCTTACAGGGCTGCCTGTGGCTGACCCGGCCAGGCCACGCTGACGACTATTTTGTAGTCGCTGGAACCGGCATGGAGCTGCACGAGCCACAGGTGCTGGTGCAATGTGAATGGTCGATACGCACGATCCGGCCAATCGCCGCCCAGTACCGTCTGGTGCCACTCGCAACGCGCTATTCCAGAGCCCTGGCGCGCTGAGCAAAACGGGATTTCCTGTCTACGGGCGTACAAATCAGCAACCCGACTATCAGGCAGGCCGAAACAATGGATTCATCAACGGCTGTCCAAGCCGTCCATCCATTCCAGGAGCACTGCCATGCGTACCATTTTCAGCAACCCCACCGACTGCCAAGCGGCACAGACTCCAGACACCTTTCACACAGATCAGCCGGGAGCGCAATCACTACAAGACATCTGGCACCGAGAACAAATGGTCCCTGGTGAGCCTGCAGCGCAGACCGAACGACACCTGCACGCCAAGGGCGCCGGTGCCTACGGCGCCTTCACGGTAACGCACGACATCACCCGCTTCACGTGCGCCAAACTGTTCTCGCGCATTGGCAAGAAAACGGATCTGTTTGCCCGCTTTAGCACGGTATGTGGAGCGCAGGACGTGACGGATGCGGATCGTGCTATTCGCGGTTTTGCCGTCAGGTTCTACACGGAAGATGGCAACTGGGACCTGGTCGGCAACAACACGCCGGTTTACTTTGTGCGTGATCCGGCGAACGTCGCGAGGCTGAACCAGGCGATGCCATCCGATCCGGGCACGGGCAGCAGCTGGGACTTGTGGACTACGTTGCCCGAGGCGTTGCACCAGCTCACGATGCTCATGTCCGACCGAGGCATTCCGGCAAGCTATCGGCACATGCACGGTTTCGCCAGCCATACGTTCAGCTTCATCAATGCCAACAACGAGCGCCATTGGGTCAAGTTCCATTTCAAAACCTGCCAGGGTATTCGGAACCTGAGTGACGCCCAGGCGCAGGTGGTTATCAGCAAAAATCGGGCGTCCCACCAGAAGGACCTGTTCGACGCCATTGAAGACGGCAAGTTCCCGAAGTGGACGCTGATGGTGCAGCTGATGCCGCAACGCGCGGTTGCCGGGTTGGCCTACAACCCGTTTGACCGGACCAAGGTGTGGCCGCACCAGGACTTCCCGCTGCTGCCGGTGGGGGTCATGGAACTCCATCGCAACCCGGCGGACTTTTTTGCCGAGGTGGAGCAGTCTGCCTTTAACCCGACACGCATTGTTCCCGGCATTGACTTCTCGCCGGACCCGATGCTGCAAGAGCGCCTGTCAACCTATCCGCAAGCGCAGCGCGACCGACTCGGTGACCCACCGGACCAACGCCCGTTGAATGCGGCACACGCCCCCTCGTCCGGCGCTGGCGAAGATGACTATTCCCAACCCGGCGCGCTGTTTCGCCGCATGACATCGACGCAGCAGCAAGTGCTCTATGAAAACACGGCGCGCGCGCTGGGCGATGCCCCGCGCGCGGTCCAATTGCGCCACATCGAACATTGCAAGGCTGCAGATCCAACCTATGGATCGGGTGTTGCGCAAGCCCTGAGCAAGATCGCACTCAGGCCAGCCGAACCACCAAGCGGACACGAATAAACACGCGTAGGCGCAACGAGCAGGGCCTGGGAGCACCCCACGCTCCCAGACAACCGGCAAGCCCCTGGCAACCATTCTCCGATAGAATCTTCAAATGCGAATGCGTATCAGTTTCGCATTGGTTGTGTATTGTGTGTTCGCTCCACACCGCCCTGTGCCCGACCGCCATACGCAATACCGCTCCAACAGGTTCCGCCATGCTCGCAACACTCATTATTGTTTTTAGAGAAGTCATTGAAGCCGGGCTGATCATCGGCATCGTCCTGTCCGCGACGCGGGGCGTCCCTGGCCGTGGGCGCTGGGTCAGTCTGGGTGTGACGGTCGGCATCTTTGGTGCCGGACTGGTCGCCCTATTTGCCGACTCCATCGCCAACATGGTGGACGGAGCGGGTCAGGAAATTTTCAACGCGTCCGTCATGGCGATTGCGGTGAGCATGCTGACTGCGCACAACGTCTGGATGGCACGTAGCGGACGCCGCGTGGGCAACGACATGCAGTCCCTGGGCATGGCCGTGGCCGACGGCCAGCGCTCGCTGATAGCGATGGCAGCCGTGGTGGGCGTTGCGGTGCTGCGTGAAGGGTCGGAAATTGTGCTGTTCCTCTACGGCATTGCGCTGACACAAAGCAACGAGGGTCTGCAGATGCTGATGGGCGGCGGCATGGGTGTCGTGCTGGGCGGTGTGGTCACCGCCGCCCTGTATTTCGGCTTGTTGCAAATACCGACCAGCCGCCTGTTTTCCGTCACCAGCTATATGCTGGCACTGGTGGCGGCCGGAATGGCAGCCCAGGCGGTGGCGTTTTTGCAGCAAGCGGGGCTGGTCAACGCATTCCCGTCGGTGCTCTGGGATAGCTCGGACTGGCTGTCACAAAGCAGCCTGGCGGGCCAGGCGCTGCATACGCTGATCGGCTACGCCGAACGCCCGACCGGCCTGCAACTGCTGGTCTACGGCGCCACGCTGGGGAGCATTTTTGCGCTGATGCGACTGGTCGGCCAAGCAGCCCCTACGCAGCAACGCACCCGATCGCACGCGGTGCAGCCCCCGTCGCGTTAACGACTGCGCGGTTTTTTCGCTCGGGTACTGGCTTTGAAGGAACGTTGCCGGCGAATCAGTAGGTGTTGCAGATCATCATTCAGCGTGGTGCTGAGCGTCAGCAACTCATGCATGCGCTGTGCAACCAGCGCCTGCTCGCCCCCGCCCTGGGACTTGAT
>Ga0316222_1005641_pt1 | contig 10599 bp, 5 predicted proteins | sample TBH18011metaG_FD_206008 | JGI IMG/M metagenome (GOLD analysis project Ga0316222, IMG submission 206008) | Freshwater microbial communities from Trout Bog Lake, Wisconsin, USA - TBH18011 | ecosystem: Environmental > Aquatic > Freshwater > Lake > Hypolimnion/Profundal zone | place: USA: Wisconsin... | reverse complement strand
CAGTTCGACCTGGTGATCGGCAATCCCCCGTTCTCCGATCGCGTGGTGCGGGCCGATCCTGTCACGCGGACCTTGGGGCTCCGGCTGCATGATTACTTCATCGCCCGCTCGATCGCGCGACTGCGGCCCGGCGGCCTCGCGCTGTTCGTCACCAGCACCGGCACCATGGACAAGAGCAGCACCACGGCGCGGGACCACATCGCCGGCATGGCCGATCTGGTCGGCGCGGTGCGTCTGCCCGAGGGCAGCATGCACGCGAGCGCCGGCACCGAGGTGGTGATCGACCTGCTGGTGTTCCAGCGCCGCGACACCGGGGCGGCGCCGGGTGGAGCGGCATGGATCGACCTCGCCCCGGTTCAGCCGGCATCAACGGATGAGGAGGACGACGAAGCCACCGACACTAAGAGTCCAGCCTCACCCACCATCCAGGTGAACCGCTACTTCGCCGAGCATCCGGAGATGGTGCTGGGCGATCATGCATTGCGGCACGGCATTTACGGCCCTGCCCTCGCCTACACCTGCCTGCCACGCCCAGGCTGTGCTTCGCTTGAGATCTTGCTGGCCACAGCACTTGACCGGTTGCCCCGCTCGATCTTCACCGCGTCGGCAGAGTCCCTCGATGAAGCCGACGATGAGACCGGACCGCCCCCAGGCACAGCGGCCGAGGGCGCCACCGTCAAGGAAGGCTCCTACCTGCCCGACCAAGCCGGTCGGCTGATGCAGATCGTGGACGGCGCCCCCTGCCCTACCCCGATCAAGCCAGGCAAGGCCGGCGACGGCATCTTCGCCAAGAATGCCAAGATCATCCTCGCTTTGCTGCCTATCCGTGACGCGGTGCGTGACGTGCTGCGTGCCCAGGCCGCCGATCAGCCGTGGATGCCAGCGCAAATCCGGCTGCGCATCGCCTATAGCGGCTTCGTCCGCAGCTTCGGGCCGATCAACCACACCGTCATTTCGACGACGACCGACCCCGACACCGGCGAGGAACGTGAGACCCATCGCCGCCCAAACCTCGCCCCGTTCGCCGATGATCCCGATTGCTGGCTGGTCGCCAGCATCGAGGATTACGACATCGAAAGCGGCCTCGCGCGCATGGGACCGATCTTCCGCGAGCGGGTGATCGCCCCGCCGTCTGCCCCGCTGATTGCCACCGCAACCGACGCCCTCGCCGTCACCCTCAACGAGACCGGGCACGTGGACGTCGACCACCTCGCCGAACTGCTGGACCGCGATCCCGAAACGGCTTTGGCCCAGCTCGGTGAAGCGGTGTTCCGCAATCCACACAGCCAGACCTGGGAGACCAACGACGCCTACCTCTCGGGTTCCGTCCGAGCTAAGCTGGCGATCGCCGAGGCGGCGGTCGAGCGCGACCCGCAGTATGCGCGCAACGTGGCGGCGCTGCGGCGGGTACAACCAGAAGACCTCCGCCCCTCGGACATCACCGCGCGGCTGGGCGCACCATGGATTTCCACCGCCGACATCGAGGCGTTCACCGCCGAAGTGATGGGCACCACCACACGTGTCCGCCACACCGTCGAAATCGCCGCGTGGTCCGTGGACAACACCCAATTCGCCACCACCGCCGCCGGCACCTCCGAATGGGGCACCGCGCGGCGCAACGCCGGCTGGCTGCTGCATGATGCATTGAACTCCGCCACCCCGCAGATTTTCGACACCGTCATGGAGGACGGGGTGGAGAAGCGCGTTCTCAACAGCGAGGCGACCGAGGCCGCCAAAGAGAAGCTGGCGCGGATCAAAGAGGCCTTCACCGGCTGGGTCTGGACCGACCCGGACCGCACCGACCGGCTGGCCCGCATCTACAACGACCGCTTCAACAACCTGGTGCCGCGCCGGTTCGACGGGCGGCACCTGACCCTGCCCGGCGCCAGCAACGTCATCGGCCTCTACGACCACCAGAAGCGGGTGATCTGGCGCATCGTCGCCTCCGGCTCGACCTACATCGCCCACGCGGTCGGCGCCGGGAAATCCTACGCCATCGCCGGGGCCATCATGGAGCAGAAGCGCCTTGGCCTGATCAGCAAGGCCATGCTGGTGGTGCCCGGCCACTGCCTTGCCCAGGTATCGCGCGAGTTCCTGCAACTCTACCCGACCGCCCGCATCCTGGTCGCCGACGAGACCAATTTCGTGAAGGACAAGCGCTCCCGCTTCCTCGCCCGCGCGGCGACGGCCAATTGGGACGCGGTGATCATCACCCACGCCGCCTTCCGCTGCATCCCCGTCCCCGCCGGGTTCGAGCGCCAAATGATCGAAGAGCAGATTGCTCTCTATGAAGCCGTTGCCCTGCGCAGTGACGATGACGACCGGATCACCCGCAAGCGGCTGGAAGCGATGAAGGAGAAGCTGGCCGAGAAGCTGGCGGCGCTGACCAGCAAGCACGACGACATGGTAACGCTGGAAGAGATCGGCATCGACCAGATCATCGTCGATGAGGCGCAACAATTTCGGAAATTGAGTTTCGCCACCAACCAGGTAAACCTGAAGGGCGTCGATCCGGACGGCTCGCAGCGGGCATGGGATTTGTTCGTCAAGGCGCGCTATCTCGACCGCAAGCGGGCGGGTCGCGCGCTGGTCCTGGCCTCGGGAACGCCGATCACCAACACCCTGGGCGAAATGTATACGCTGCTGCGGTTCCTGGCGCCGGAGGCGCTGCAAGAGCGGGACGTGCATGCGTTCGATGCCTGGGCGTCCGCCTTCGGCGACACCAGCACCGAACTGGAGTTGCAGCCGAGCGGCACCTACAAGCCGGTGACCCGCTTCGCCGCCTTCATCAACGTCGCCGACCTGATGATGATGTTCCGCTCGGTCGCGGACGTGGTGCAGAAGGCCGACCTGCGCAGCCAAATCACGCTGCCGCGCATCCGCGGCGGCGAGCGCCAGTTGGTCACGGCCGAGGCAAGCCCGGCCTTCAAGGACTATCAGCAGCACCTCGCGGGCCGGATCAAGGCGATCGAGGGCCGCACCGGCCGGGTGCAGAAGGGCGATGACATCCTGCTGGCCGTCATCACTGATGGGCGGCACGCCGCAATCGACATGCGGCTGGTCTGGCACGCGAGTGACGACGAACCCGCGAACAAGCTCAACAAACTGATCGACACCGTCCATCGCATCTGGAGCGAAACCGCGGCGGAGAGCTACCGCCGGCCCGACGGCACGCCGTATCCGATCCCTGGGGCCGGGCAGATGATCTTCTCCGACCTCGGCACGATCAATGTCGAGGCTACCCGTGGTTTCTCGGCCTATCGCTGGATCAAACAGCAGCTGATCGCCCACGGTGTTCCCGCCGGCCAGATCGCCTTCATGCAGGATTTTAAGCGCTCGGCGGACAAGCAGCGGCTGTTCGCCGAGTTCCGGGCCGGGCGCATCCGGGTGCTGATCGGCTCGTCGGACACGATGGGCACCGGCGTCAACGTGCAGCAGCGACTGAAGGCCCTGCACCATCTCGACGTGCCGTGGCTGCCCAGCCAGATCGAGCAGCGCGAGGGCCGCATCGAACGGCAGGGCAACCAGCACGACGAAATCGACATCTACGCCTATGCCACGCTCGGCTCGATGGACGCGACGATGTGGCAGAACAACGAGCGCAAGGCGCGGTTCATCGAAGCGGCGCTGTCCGGCGACCGCGCGATCCGCCGATTGGAGGATGTGGGCAGCCAGGCCAACCAGTTCGCCATGGCCAAGGCCATCGCGTCCGGTGACAGCCGGCTGATGCAGAAGGCCGGGCTGGAGAGCGAGATCGCCCGGCTGCAACGCCAACGCGCCGCCCATGTGGACGATCAGCACGCCGTCCGGCGGCAAATCCGCGATGCGCGGCACGACCAAGCGCATGCCGAGGGGCGGATCGGGGCGATCACGACCGACCTGACCCGGCGGCAACCGACCCGTGGCGAGAAGTTCACCATCGACATTGAGGGAAGGACGATCACGCAGCGCAAGACCGCCGGTGCCGCGCTTTTGACGAAAATCCGGCTCGCCGCGCGGCAACGCACCGAACGCCGATGGACGGTCGGCCATATCGGCGGCTTCGACCTGACCTGCGACATCCGCTCCGGCCGGCATGATGCGCGGCTAGAGCCGGAGCTCGCGCTGGAACGGACGGATTTTTTCCACTCGATCGGCATCGACGCTGAGACGACACCGGTCGGACTGATTGCCCGGCTGGAGCACACCCTCGACCGGATGGAGACGGAACTGGAAGAGCATCGCCGCCGCGTCACCGACGCCAAAGCCCGGCTGGCCGGCTACGAGCCGCGCCTGGGCGAGGCGTTTCCCTTGCAGGGCGAGCTGGACGGCAAGCTTTTCCAACTTGCCGACATCGAGGCGGACCTGGCCGCTACCGAGGACGTGGTTTTCGAAATCCATCCGGCACAGCCCAGGACGGCGGCAGCCTGAACGGCCGCAGCCTCCAGGGGGCGGGGTGCAGAATAGGCACCTGTCACCGAGACCGTAACCCCCCGCACCACGATGGCTCGCCCGCTCTGGCGTAGGATGCAGTCCATGTAATGGACGTCGTCGTAGGCCGACCTCTCCGTTGCCGAGAGACCCGTGTCTCCGCCACGTGGCCAAGATCGTCCCTGTCTTCAGCCTCGGCTCCCTCGTTCCTGACCAAACCTGCATTATCGGTGCTGCATCCATCCGGTACGACCCGCCGCTGATCTCTGGCTGCGCGCTCGTCTGCGAGAGTGCGCATGACCCACAAGCCCGCCATTTCCGCCGATCATAGCGCACTCCCCGAGCTCGCCGCCCAAGGGCCGAGCCCAGCCGTTGGGTCACATGGACTACTTTGACATATTTTATTGGCAATTAGTCCACCACATGCTACCAATACGGCGATGGCGTTTGTGGAGTTTATCGCGGCTATGGCGGATAACGGTATCGATGAGAGTGAACTAGTCCAGTTCGCGCGCCTTGCGTTGGCGGGCCGGCGGCAGGATGTTCAGACCTACATCCGGCGATTGGCTCGGCGGTACAAGGGTAAGCTGCCCGCTGTTGCGGCCCAATTGACGGAGTTGCTGCAAGAGGCGCCCACGCGTCAGTCGCCCCTGCGTCGGGAAGCCACCGCGCCGGTGCCCGTTGATCTCGAGTCGCGCCTTCAGCTTCTGCGGATCGAAGATACACCGGCCCTCGATGTTGAGCCAATCTGGCAGGCAAACGTCAAACGCGCCCTCGACCAGATTCTCTCCGAACGGCGGCGTGATGACGCACTTTTCAAGCAGGGCTTGTCGCCGACCCGTTCGATTATCTTCACGGGGCCGCCGGGCGTCGGGAAGACGCTTGCCGCGCGCTGGATCGCGCGCGAGCTGAATCGCCCACTCCTGACCCTCGATCTTTCCGCTGTCATGAGCAGCTTTCTAGGTCGCACCGGCGCTAACGTCCGCCACGTTCTCGACTACGCCAAGAGCGTCAACGGGGTGCTGCTGCTCGATGAACTCGATTCCATCGCCAAGCGGCGGGACGACAGTACGGATGTCGGTGAACTCAAACGTCTGGTCACCGTACTTCTTCAGGAAATCGATGATTGGCCCGCGACAGGCCTGCTGATCGCCGCCACCAATCACCCGGATCTTCTCGATCCGGCGGTATGGCGGCGCTTCGAAATGCGGATCGAATTCCCGATGCCCACGGACGCGGCCGTGCGTCAGGCCATCGAAACATTCATGGGCTCACGCAAAGCGTCCGGTGTGTGGAACGACGTGCTGGCGGTCACGCTTCGCGGGTTGTCGTTCAGCGACATCGAGCGCGAAGTGATGTTGGCCCGCCGCGCCGCTGTCACGCGCGACATCCCACTCGAAGACGCGCTCGGTCAGGTCGTCCAGAACCGCGTCGAGCCGTTGCCGCGCCGCGAGCGCGGCCAACTCGCCCTATGGCTGACCGAGGCGGGCGTATCGCAGCGCCAAGTCCACGAATTGACCGGCGTTAGCCGCGACACCATCCGCAAAAAGACGAAACCGGGTAACGCCAGTGTCCAGCAACAAGAGGAGTAATCCCATGCCAGAACGGAGCAATTTTCTGATCGGTTATGGGGAAAGACTCGCCTCAGATATGGCAGCGCCCGTAGCGGGCGCTCCCAAGAAGCACCCGTACACGTTTGCGGAAGCTCGCCTGTATCTAGCGCCTAAGGTGAAGGACACGGCAAAGGCACTGGACGCGTTGCCCAATGACATTTGCCCGAGGGATCAGGGTGTCGTGCTGGTGACTCTGCACCCGACTTATCTCGCTAAATCCTACTATCCAGCGGAGCTGCTCAAGACCTACGGACTGGAGACAATCGGCAGCCGCGCGCGTGAAGTGTCGCCGCGGAAGTGGACGAAGAAACAGCCTCCGGAATCGGCGGTGACCTCAGAGCTGTTCGTTGCTGGCACGCGTCGTCACTTTCGTGACCTCGCCGCCGGAATCGATCGCCTGAACGAGGGAGCCTCCGGCGCCGACGATCTGATCAAAATCGAGGACTTCCGCATCCAGCCCGCGGACGAGAAGCTGAAGCCGCTCCGCTCCAAGGAAGACGAGCCGCTGCTGGAGGTTGTTCTTCACGCGCAGCCGGTCAGAGAGGATGCGTTCATTCTGGAGGGTTTTGATGCCTATCTCGACACGTTCGGCATCAAATTGAATCTCGACAAGCGAAGGTTCTTCGCAGGGGGGCTCTGTTTCATGCCGTTGCGCGTCCCGCGCGACATCGTCGCCGACGTGGTGAAGTATTCGTTCCTGCGCCTTGCGCGCGAAATGCCGCGCCTTCGCCAGTTTCGCCCTGTTGCGCGCGCAACGCCCGGCTTTGCGCCCTTTGTCTGCCGCCTCCCACAAGAAGGACCGATCGATCGCGACCTGCGCGTTGCGGTGTTCGACGGCGGCGTCCGGGCGGACGCCAAGCTCGACCCGTGGGTGAGCCGGAAAAAGACCAAGAATATCGGCGCTGCCGTGCCGAAGTTTCAAAATCACGGGACGGCCGTAACCTCCGCACTGCTCTTCGGCCCGCTGCAGGATGGCGTCACGCCCGAGCGTCCCTACGCCAGCGTCGATCACTACCGCGTCCTCGACGCGCAAACGATGCAGGACGACCAGCAGGAGCTATACAGCGTCCTTGAGCGCATTCAGGACGTGCTGGAATCGCGGCCAAAATACGACTTTATCAATCTCAGCCTCGGCCCCGACCTACCAATCGAGGACAACGACGTTCATGCATGGACGGCCGTTCTCGACCAACTCTTCTCCGACGGCCGGACGCTGACGGCCATCGCCGTCGGCAACAGCGGCGAACTGGACTGGTCCTCGGGCAACGCCCGCATCCAGACGCCCGCCGACTGCGTCAACGCCCTCTCCGTTGGAGGCTGCGACCGGGTGGGCGCGGGCTGGAAGCGAGCTCCCTACAGTTCGATCGGCCCCGGCCGCAGCCCCGGCATCATGAAACCCGATGGCATCGCCTTTGGCGGCTCGAGCCGCGAACCCTACTGGGTCCTGAATGCCGAAAATCCTGGGGCGGCGATGCCGATCACTGGGACCAGTTTTGCAGCACCGACGGCCCTGCGCACCGCCATCGGGCTGAAAGCGCATTTCGGCAAACTTCTCACGCCGCTCGCCGTCAAGGGACTGCTCCTTCATCGCGCCGATGACGGCGGCTACGACAAGGCCGAAGTGGGTTGGGGCCGTATTCCCGGGGACGTAAATGAAATCGTTCTGACCGATCAGCACGCCGCGCACATCGTCTACCAGGGCGAGCTTCGCCCCGCGAGTTGGGTGCGAATGCAGATTCCCATTCCCACCGACCCAATGACCGGCATGGTCGATATCACGGCGACCTTTTGTTTCGCGACGCCAACCGATCCGCAAGACCCTCTGAACTACACGCGCAGCGGCCTTGAGGTGCGGTTCCGCCCCCACGACCGCAAGCGGAAGGACCCCAGCCAGCTTCACCCCGACTCAAGCTTCTTCTTCCAAGCCAAGGACGTGTCCGTTGAAGAGGCCGAGTTGCGCGCCGACGCCCATAAATGGGAAACTACCCTGCACAAGAGCCGCTCTATGCGGGCCGCCGGTCTGCGTAACCCGGTATTCGATGTGCATTACAACGCTCGGATCGGCGGTCGGAACGCCATTAGCGCCGACAAAATTCCGTATTCGCTCGTCATCACGATCGAGGCGAAGAAGACGCGCGATCTCTACAACAAGATTCTACAGCGTTACCCGACGATTTTGGAGCCGCTGCGGCCGGTCGTCGAAATCCCGATCCGCACGTCGTGACACCGCGGACCATCCCCCCTCACTGGCAGGAGAACGACATGACCGAACACGACAAGCCTGACGGCGACGAAAAGGCAATTGTTATAGAACTCAAGGAAGATGTTGCGATTCTCGAAGAAGAGGTCAAAATCCTCGAAGAGATCATCGACCTTGAAGAGTGGGCCAAGGCCGATAGGAAGCCACTGCGGGCGAAAGGTTACCGCATCCGGATCGACAAGCAGTACGAGGTCGTTCACGTCCACTCCATGACCGGACGCCAGATTCTGGCCCTCGTCGGGAAGACACCCGAGACCTACTTGCTGTCGCAGAAACTCCGGGGCGGCCGGGTCGAACCCATCAAGGCCGACGAAGTCATCGAGTTCTATCACCACCAGATCGAGCGATTCCAGACCCTCGCGCTCGACCCGACGGAAGGCTGAGGCACAGGATGCGCCGGCAGTTTCAACTCAGTGAGGAAGACGAAGACAGCTTGATCGCATGCAGCCGACCGTGGGAGGCGGTCGTCGAAAACAATACCAAATGGCTGATCTTCCCGAACTACCCAATCCCCGACGGCTATAACTACCGCACTGCGACGGCGGCGATCCGAATCCCGCCGTCCTATCCCGACGACCAGATCGACATGGTTTACTTCTGCCCGGCACTGGCGCTGACCAGCGGCAAAGGCATCGCCCAGCTGACGCCGCTCGTGTTTGACGGAAAACAATATCAGCAGTGGTCGCGTCACCGCACGCCGCAGAATCCATGGCGACCTGGCCTCGATAGTGTCTGTACCCACCTGCTCCAGGTGGGTAGCTGGTTGGAACGAGAACTGGGAAAATGAGCGTGCGATGCGGATTAAACTGAGGCTGACGCAAACCGACCATCGGACGCTGATGGCGCATCTACTGCCGGGCGACGGCATGGAAGCCGTGGCGGTGGCGCTATGCGGGCGACGGCGCAGCGAGACGCATCATTGCCTGACTGTGCGGCGGGTCGTCCCCATCCCCTATGACGAATGCAAGGTCCGCGCGCCGGACCGGGTGACATGGTCTACACAGCGTTTGGTCCCGTTGCTCGAAGAAGCCGCCAAACGCGACCTTGGGATATTGAAGATCCACAGCCATCCCGGCGGCTTCGCCAATTTCTCATCGATTGATGATGCGTCCGACAAGGACCTGTTCAACTCCGTTTTCGGATGGACGGACAGCGCGTTCCCGCATGCGAGCGCCGTCATGCTGCCGCAGGGGCGCATGTTCGGTCGCGCCATCTTGCCCGACGGCGTGTTCCAGCCGCTCGACTCTATCCTGGTGCCGGGTGACGATTTGAATTTCTGGGTTCCCGAAGGCGGCGGCAGGCTGCCCTCGTTCGCTCAGCGCCATACCCAATTGTTCGGCGCCGGGACGATCCACCGGCTGCGCGAGATGTCCATCGCCGTGATCGGCTGTTCGGGCACTGGCAGCCCCGTCATCGAGCAACTGGCCCGCCTCGGCGTCGGCCGGCTGGTGATCGTTGATCCGGACCGAGTCGAGGAGAAGAACCTCAACCGCATTCTCAATGCCACGCGCGAAGACGCCTACCTCAAGCGTCTCAAGGTCGAGGTGATGGCGCGCGCCATCGCGGTGATGGGGTTCGGCACGGAGCTTGATATCATCGCCGAAGATTTGGCGACGCCTCGCGCTATCAGGGCGGTGGCGGAATGCGACGTAGTTTTCGGCTGCATGGATGGTGTCGAGGGACGCCATCTGCTTAACCGGCTCGCCGCCTTTTATGTGCTGCCGTATTTCGACCTGGGGGTCAAACTTGAGGCCGACGGACAGGGTGGCGTCAAGGAAGCATGCGGCGCTGTGCATTATATCCGTCCCGATGGCGCGACCCTCCAGGACCGGAAAGTCTACAACGCTGACCAGCTTAAAGCCGCCGGACTGCGGCGCACCGATCCTAAGGCTTACCGGGAGCATGTGAAGGCGGGATACATTCGGGGCATCGCCGAAGACCGGCCGGCCGTCATCAGCATCAACATGCAGATGGCGAGCACCGCGATAAACGAGTTCCTGGCGCGGCTCCATCCGTACCGCTACGACGACAATGCGGACTCGGCGATCGTGAGGACAAGCTTCATTCAGGGCATTCAGTACCGGGAGGCGGAGGAGACACCGTCGGGCAGCTTTTTCTCCCATATCGGCAAGGGCGATGTCCGGCCGCTGCTTTCGATGCCTGATCTTAGCGAGCCGGAGGACCCCGCGTGAACCGGATTGTTGCCTTCTTTCTCTGGCTGCGGGCTGTCCTCACCTACGTTCCGCGGCGGCTCATTGCGCTTTGGCCTTCGCGCAAACCCAGGCTCTTTCGCGGCATCAGGGTGGAGGATGTCCC
>Ga0316222_1005636_pt1 | contig 10603 bp, 11 predicted proteins | sample TBH18011metaG_FD_206008 | JGI IMG/M metagenome (GOLD analysis project Ga0316222, IMG submission 206008) | Freshwater microbial communities from Trout Bog Lake, Wisconsin, USA - TBH18011 | ecosystem: Environmental > Aquatic > Freshwater > Lake > Hypolimnion/Profundal zone | place: USA: Wisconsin... | reverse complement strand
GCCGGTGCGTCTGGAGTTGCCCATGGACGGCGCGCCCGAGGGCTCACACACGATTCACTTCCACGTTGAAGCGCCCGATCTGCACGACGCGGTGTCAGAGAAGGCCATTTTTATCGTGCCGCACTAGGCTGGGTTATGCCCTGTGGGGCACTGGACGGCGCTGCCGGTTGCCTGGCTTTATCCGACAGGGTGACCCTGCGACACGCTGATTTTGAAGGTGCCAACCAGTCTGGTTAAGCGGGTTGCCTGTTCATTCAGACTCTGGGCGGCGGCCGCAGATTGTTCTACCAGTGCAGCATTTTGCTGGGTGGTTTGTTCCAGTTGTCCGATGGATCCGTTGATCTGCGTGATTCCTCGGGACTGTTCGGCAGCGGCATGACTGACTTCGGCAATCGTTGCCGTCACTTGCTGGACTGCGGCGACTATTTCTTCCATGGTGCTGGCGGCCTGGGTGACTTGCATGGAGCCGGAATGCACACTGCTAACACTGGTGCCAATCAGTGATTTGATTTCCTTGGCGGCATCGGCAGACCGTGTCGCCAGTGTTCGCACTTCAGCCGCCACCACGGCAAATCCTCTGCCATGGTCGCCCGCCCGCGCTGCCTCGACGGCTGCATTCAGTGCCAGGATGTTGGTTTGAAACGCGATGCCATCGATGACCCCGATGATGTCCGCGATTTTTTGGGAGGACGAAGTGATGCTGGACATGGCGTTCATCACTTCGGACACTGCCAGGCCTCCGCGCTGTGCCACTTCCACGGCGCGTGCCGCCAGCATCTCTGCCTTGTGCGCGGAATCGGCAGACGAGCCAATGGTGGTGGCAATTGCATTGGTGCTGGAGGCGGTGGACTCCAGGTTGGCAGCGGCCTGTTCGGTGCGGTTGCTGAGATCTGCATTACCCATCGCTACTTCGGTACTGGCCAGTTCAATGTTGTGCGCTGCGTCGCGCACCTGCGACACCAGATCGGACAAGGAATCCCGCATGCGGTGCAGTGTCTGAACCATGGTGCCGAGTTCCCCTCCGGCGATGAAAGGCAGTTCGGACGACAGGTTTCGCTCGGCGATTTCCTGCAATGAGCACTGGACGCGGTAAATCGGACCAACGATGGCGCGGATGGTGAGGGTTATGCTGATTGCCAGCAGCATCAGGCATACCAGCGCGCCCGACATGCCACCGAGCAACCGGTCATTGGATGTCTTTACCGCGGATTCGTAGGTTCCCTTGAAATGGCGCAATGCCACAGGTATGAGTTCCTGCAACGGTTTGACAAAGGACTTGACGAGTAGCGGCCAGTCGTCGTCCAGTACGGCCCCAATGGCCTTCTGGTCTTTGCTGGTGTAGGCCTGATCCAGGGTGTCGAGCGTTGTTCCAAGCATTTTCCAGCCGTCGTTCATGTGTTTGAACCGGGCCAGCGAATCGGCGTCTTCAAAGACGCCGTCGGATGAACTTTGTATTGCGCTGTAGAGCGTGGTGAGCTCCTGGCGGCTTTCGTGCAGGTGGTTTTGGGATCCGGGGATCGGCAGTTCATCCAGTAATACAGCGGCGGCCCGGAAGCGTATTTCGAGCAACAGGTTTTCCATGCGCTGCATCTGCACAATGGTCTGGCCGTCCTTCTCGAATACATTGGACAGCGCCAGTTGATTGAGTCGGTTCGAAGAAAAGAACAGATAGAAAATGGTGACAACCGCCAGCACTGCCAACAGTGCTAGCAATTGCAGACGTTTTTTTATCGTTAGCATGCGGGGCCCGGCAGTGGTTAACAAATGCGCGTTACGTGGGAGTCACTCCGTTGGAAGTCCCTTGCTGGACCATTCCGGGAAGCCACCGCGCATTAAATACACTTTGGAATAGCCGGCATTCTTGGCCGTGGTGGCTGCCTTGTAGCTCTTCCAGCACTCGGGTCCGTTGCAAAAGAAGACGATGGGCTTGGCTTTGTCAGCGGGAAGTTTTGAGAGATCAAAGCTGTCTTTGCTGGCGTCGTAGTCGACGGCTTTCTCGCTTTTTTCCTTGTAGGGAACATTCTTGGCGCCCTTGATGGTTTTCTCCGCAAATTCAGCCGGGACGCGGGCATCGATCATGGGCACACCCGAGTCCTGCATCTTTTTTGCGACCTCTGCCGTGATGATGGTGACGCCGGGAATGGAGGTTGGTGTTTCTGCCGCAAAAGACGGGGTCGATGCCAGGACGGACCACAAAAGGCCTACGGCCAGCAAAGTACGTCGCGCCAGAGAAGGGTGAATTAGCACAGATTTCTCCAAAGAGGTTGGGGTGAATGGATACGGGGCCGAACGGGCACGCCAGGTTGGTTGGCGGTATGGGATGTTAGCAATGGGGCGGGGGGTATTCGGTCGAACGGTGAAAAAATAACGCGCGCCTGCCTGTGTCTCCGACGTTTTTATATTGGTGGGCAATGTATGTGAATCCGATTGAATAGGCAAGTGCTGTTCGAGCGCTATTAGAGTGCTATCTGGCTACTTACGAAGCGCGGTTACCAAACATTAATGAGTAGTAGGTTTGACCGGCTATTCAACCACCTTCATCAGTCATTGGGTTGAAGTGGCCAGTATCGCAATTTGAACGCCGCCGGGGATCGGCTAGTTTGGCCCTTGAGCATTTTTTGTGTCGCCGAATTGTTGGCCGAAGAGATGCGACGGGCAGCTACGCCATGGCTGCATTTGCTTCAAAGTAGCGGTTTCGAAGCGACGCGGCGACACGCCCTCTGCATCGGCCGTGATACGCCAGACCGAAAGGTGCGCGAATGCGCCTTTGGGGAATCGTCTCAACTGGCTCAGAACAGCCTGTAGCTCGAGACTACGGTGCATCCGCCCAATCACAACCCATAGTCAGCTTTGCGAAAGCGGTCGTTCGATACCCTCACACGAACACGCATCTTGCAAAAGATACGTAAGTTGCGTACACTCAAGAGATGCAAGCAACCTTTATTGAGCTGCCTCCGTTCGAGCGAGTGCGCAAAGACTACTTGGACGATGAAGCTTACAGGTCGCTGCAACTGGAGTTGATGAGTAACCCGACTACAGGTGCTGTGATCGAAGGCACGGGTGGTTTACGCAAATTGCGCCAAGCGGATCCACGTCGCGGTAAAGGAAAGCGCGGCGGCCTAAGGGTTATTTATTACTGGTGGTTAGGTGGTGATCAGTTTTGGCTTTTTACCGTCTATGACAAAGACCAAGCAGATGATCTGACTCCGGCACAGCGCAAAGTACTTCAACAATTGTTGAAAACCGAATTGGAAAGCCGCCAGCCCATAGAAGGAGACCATGATGAGCATTAAACGCGACATTTTTTCCGAACTGACAGAAGGGCTCCACGCCTTGAAATCAGAACGCGAAGGTAAGCTCACCCTGCGTACCTTCAAGGTTGAAAGCAAACCATTGCCGGAGTTGTCGCCGCAAGAGGTACTTCAGGTGCGCGAACGATTGCATTTGTCCCGCCCGGTATTTGCGAGCTACCTGCGCACCAACCCGCGAACGCTTGAGAATTGGGAGCAGGGCCGGGCAAAGCCTAATGCACAAGCTTCGTTACTAATTCGAATGGTGGCGCAGTTTCCTGATATGGTGCAGCGTCTCGCAGCGATCTAGTGCAGTTCGGCCATCTCACTAGCGGTCATCGACCGTGATTCGGCATCGCGCCTCGGATGTCGGCTATCAGGTGTCGATTTAGACGGGCGCTACGTCAGGTACCCGCCTGTTGGTCATAGGATGTTGTGATCGACCGTTCTGGCATCGTGGCCGGTCATTCTGGTCAGAAGCCCAAATCGAACAGCGCCAACTCCCGCGTGCGGTGCTCCAGTGGAAGCCACACCCGGATGGCCCACACTTCCTTCAGCTTGAAAGTGAAGGGACTGCCACTATCCTCTCTCGTCACCAGTGCCAGTTCCAAGCGCGGTTACGACGCCTACGTGCTGGCCAAAATGAGTCGTCTGCAGGGAGCCTCCGGCATTCATGTGGGCACCATGGGCTATGGAAAGATGGAGGGCAGCCAGGACGACCGGGCCATTGCCTACATTGCTGAACGCGACAGCTATACCGGACCGGTTTACCACCAGGAGTGGTACGGCATGAAGCCGACCACGCCGATTGTTTCCGGTGGCATGAACGCATTGCGGTTGCCAGGCTTCTTCGAAAACCTCGGACACGGGAATGTGATCAATACCGCCGGTGGCGGTGCCTATGGCCACATTGACAGTCCCGCCGCCGGTGCCATTTCGTTGCGCCAGGCGTATGAATGCTGGAAAGCCAAAGCCGATCCAATTGCATGGGCCCAGGATCACCATGAATTCGCGCGCGCGTTTGTGTCCTTTCCGAATGACGCGGATGCCCTATTCCCGGGTTGGCGCGATCGCATTCGGACGCTGAACTAGAGCAGTCCGGCGCAGGCTGCAGCATGACTGTGCGGGAAGCGTAGGCCGGCACGCTTCCTGCGATAAGCCTGGGGTGGCACGGGTTTTGATGACCTGCATCAATACCCTGTATGGTATGTGCCCCAGACTGAATTTCCTATTCAATGGAGTTAACTATGAAAATTTTGCACGACCTATTCACCACCGACTATGGAATTATGAGCATCAGCGGGATTGTGTTCATGCTTGGTATGGGGGTGTTTTTTGTTCGCTTCTTCAAGCGGAAGATGAACGAATCCGCAAGTCAGTAACACGGCATTGCATGTGCGTGCGCCAACGCAAATTTCCGCCTGGCGTGCGTTTGATGGTGTGTATTTTGTGGACTTGCGCATGCCGGCGCATTCCGGAACATGCGCGGCGCCGTTGTCTTTTGAATAGCCGTGGGGGTATGCTATAAATGGCGGTCATAGGTGGCAGCAACTGCCATTTATGGCATGCATTGCGCGCAACCACCAGGGAGATTTTGTGAAGCCACAAGCGGAGTTGACATCCTTCCTTGAGGGGCTTGGCGAGCCCCACATTCTGTTCGATGCCCACTATCAGATTGTTGCCGCCAATGCCGCATACCGGCAACAATTCAGTCCCGGTCAGAGTGTGGTGGGGCGCACCTGCTATGCGGTGTCGCACCACTTCAGCGTGCCCTGTGACGAGGCGGGCGAGTCATGCCCGCTGGTGCGGGCGCGTGAGACCGGGCAGCGTGCGCGTGTCATGCATTTGCACCATACGCCCAAGGGCGAGGAATACGTCAATATCGAGCTGGTGCCTATATTTGATGGCACGGGCGAACAAGCCTATTACGTTGAAAAAATGGAGCCGCTGTTTGCGGCAAACGAACAGACCGTGGCACGGGGATTGATTGGGCGGTCGCCCGCGTTCCAGGACATGCTGGCACTGGTGTCGCGCGTGGCGCCGTCGATGGCGACGGTGCTGCTGCTGGGTGAATCAGGTACCGGCAAAGAGCTGGTGGCGCAGGCGATTCATCAGGCCAGCACGCGTGCACACCGCCCGCTGGTGGTGGTGGATTGCGCCAGCATGCCGGAGAACCTGTTTGAGTCGGAATTGTTTGGCCATGAACGCGGCGCGTTCACGGGCGCCATCAGCGCGCGCGCCGGCCTGGTGGAAGCGGCCAGCGGTGGCACGCTGTTTCTGGATGAAGTGGGCGATATACCGCTGGCGATTCAGGTGAAGTTGCTGCGCTTGCTGGAGACCGGCACCTACCGCCGGGTCGGCAGCACCGAGCTGCGCCATGCCGACTTGCGCGTGGTGTCGGCCACCCACCGTGACCTGATCCACATGGTGTCGCAAGGCACGTTCCGGGAGGACTTGTACTATCGCCTGAGCACGTTTCCGATTGATCTGCCGGCTTTGCGCGAACGCAGGGAGGACATTGCGCTGCTGGCCACCGCACTGTTGGAGCGCCTGCGCCCCAAACGCACGCTTGCGGTGAACAGCGCTGCGCAGCAGCTGCTGCGGGACCAGCATTTCCCGGGCAATGTGCGGGAGTTGCGCAACCTGCTGGAGCGCGCGGCGCTGCTCTGCGATGGCGACACGCTGGAAGCGGTTCATGTGGAACGCGCGCTGCGGTCCAGTGTGCGGTCGAGTGCGGCTATGCCGCTCAGCTGCGCGGTGTCGCATCCGGCGTCGAGCGCCGTCGGTGGCGACCTCCATCCGCCCGCAACCTGGAAGCAGGCGGAGCGCGCGGCGTTTAAACAGCTGCTGGAAAGTCATGCGGGAAGTCGCGGGGAGCTGGCGCAGAAGCTGGGGATCAGCCAGCGCTCGCTGTACCGCAAAATCAAGGCGTTGCAAACGCAATGAGCCTGCTTGGCACGACCGCACGACCGCACGACCGACAACGAACCTTCTTTTCATAATTTCACTACTGAAAGCGCGCAATGAACTACTCCGGATTTCTCCAATCGTACTGGCCCATTCTGGCTTTCGCGCTGTGGTTTCTGTATAAAAAATGGACCGCCAGAAACGTGCGCGCCATGCTGCCCGCGTTAAAGCGCAACGGCGCTATGCTGGTGGACGTGCGGTCGCCCGCTGAGTTTGTACGCGGCAATGCGCCGGGAACGATCAATATTCCGTTGCCGGAACTGGCCAGTCGGCTCAGTGAAATACCCAAGTCAGCGCCGGTGGTGCTGTGCTGCGCCAGCGGAACACGCAGCGGCATGGCCCGGATGGTGTTGAAAAAGCACGGCTATCCACAGGTCTACAACGCGGGTACCTGGAGCACGCTGCTGGACTGAGTGTGCCGGTCCGGGTGGCATGGATGGTCAAAAAATAGCAGAAAGCGTGCAAATTCGCCATTGCTTTTCATACCCCTGGTGGTATAAATGCAACTGACGAATAATTTCCGGACGGCTCCTCGCGCGCGCTCGTATCGATGCGCGGACAGGGGGTATGCGCACCGGGTTATTGCCGCGTATTTGCAACCCAGGATTGAAAGCCATGAGTACCTTTGACCACGCCCATTTGATGCAGGATATCAACGCCAATCTGGGCCCGTTTCGCAAGGCGCAGTCGGAAGCGATGCTGGGTTTTGGTCAACTGGCGCGCGCCGCCATGGCGGAAGGTGCTATCAGTGCCAAGCACAAGGAGCTGGTGGCGTTGGCCATCGGTATCACGCAACATTGTTCGGGCTGCATTGGGTTTCATGTGAAGGCGTTGGTGAGACTGCACTGCACGCGCCAGGAACTCGAAGAGATGCTGACGATCTGCGTTTACATGGGCGGTGGCCCGGCGCTGATGTATACGGCCGAGGCGCTTTCGGCGTTCGACACCATGTCAGCGGAATTGGCGCCCGCCGCGTAACGCTGTAAGCGTGCGCCGTTATCAACCTATGACGAGAACGGACCTCTATGAAAACGCCCCAGGAACTGGTCGCCAGCGCCAAATCCAAAATACGTGAAGTGAGCCTGGCTGAGGCCGATCAGGCCATTGCCGCTTCGGACATTCTCATCGATGTGCGCGAAGCGCAGGAATTCGCCGCCGGGCATCTGCCGGGCGCGGTTCATCTGTCGCGCGGCATGCTGGAGTTCAAATTGGCCAGCATGCCGGGTCTGCAGGCCAGTGACACAAAAATAGTGCTGTACTGCAAATCCAGCGGCCGGGCGGCGTTGGCGGCAGTGGCATTGCAGGACATGGGCTATACCTGCGTGCAGTCGATTGCGGGAGGCTATGACGCCTGGGTTGCCGCGGGTCGCTTGGTGATTTAGGTGACGGACCGCGCCGCGCGGTCCATACCTGCGACTGATCTCGGCAAAACGGGTGCTAACCCCTAGTAGGTTGCACCTTGTTTGCATACCCATACCGGTATATGATACGTGCCGCCATGGGTATCAATGCAATGACTACTTCGTTCAAACAAATGCAGACATCAACTTCTATTTCGCGCTCGGCGCCGCTGTGCCTACTGGCGTGCGCACTGTCATTGGCAGGCGCCAGCCTGTGGGCCCAGACGGTGGTGGTGCCCAGCGTCGCGGTGCTCAGGGCGGATCGCGCGGAAAGCTATACGCTGGATGCCGTGGTGCAAGCTGTCAGGCAAAGTACGCTGGCAGCGCAGACCAGCGGGCGGGTGACCGCATTGTTGGTGCAGGCGGGTGACAAGGTGCGGGCTGGCCAGGTGCTGGCCACGATCGATGCCAGCGAAGCGCAGTTGGGTGTGCAGCGTGCCCAGGCACAAATGGACCAGGCATCGGCCGGGTTGCAAAACGCCAAGGCGCAGGTGGCTCGCGCCCGCGCGCTGCAACAGCAGGGCTATATCAGCCAGGCGGCATTGGATACGGCGGAGTTGCAGTACCAGTCAGCAGTGGCGGTGCAGGCGCAGGCTGCGGCAGGCAGCAAACTGGCGGGGGTATCGGCAAACTACACCAAAGTGACGGCGCCGTTTGATGGCTGGGTGCTGCAGACGTTTGTGCAGACGGGCGATCTGGCTGCACCGGGCGTGCCGGTGCTGGTGGTGTATGCGCCGCAAAATCTGCGCGCCACGGTGCTGGTTCCGGCCTCGCGCAACGGTTTTGTGCGGGACGCCCGCCAGACCACCATGGCGGTGGACGACGCAGCGGGTGTGACGCTGGTGCCGGTGCGGCGTCAGGAAATTCCAGCGGCCGATCCGGTGTCGCAAACCACGGAGTGGCGTCTGGACATTGCGCCCAGGGATGGTGCCCACCTCAAGCCAGGACAGCAAATGCGCGTCACCTTTACGGGGGGCGGTGCTGGCGCGTCGGGTGCGGTGGCGGCTGTGCTGTCGGTGCCGCTGTCGGCGGTGGTGAAGCGCGGCGAGTTGAGCGCCGTGTATGTGCGCACGGACAAGGGCTTTGCGCTGCGCGCGGTGCGTCTGGGCAATGTTGTCGGGAGTGGCGTCGGCGGTGCAGTGGGTTCAGACCGGGTGGAGGTAATTGCCGGACTCTCCGCCGATGCCGTGGTGGCCCTCGACCCGAGCCTGGCCGTGCAAGCCGGCGCTACGGCGCAGTTGGTGAAGTGAGGCGCCTGTGAGCAATCAAAAACGTTCGCTGGGTGTGTCGGGGCGCATTGCTGCGGCCTTTCAGGACAATGCCTTGACGCCCTTGCTGGCCCTGGTGGCGCTGTTGCTCGGATTGTTTGCGGTGTTGGTGACGCCGCGCGAGGAAGAGCCGCAGATCAACGTCACCATGGCCAACGTCATGATTCCGTTCCCCGGCGCCAGCAGTGCGGATGTGCAAAACATGGTGGCGGTGCCGGCAGAGCAGGTGCTCGGGCAGGTGTCGGGCGTGGACCACACGTTCTCGGTGTCGCAGCCCGGCGTCGCCATTTTGACGGTGCAGTTCAAAGTGGGCGTGCCGCACACGGAAGCGCTGGTGCGCTTGTTTGATGTGCTCAACGCACACCAGGACTGGCTGCCACGCGACCTCGGAACCTTGACGCCGATCGTCAAGTCCAAGGGCATTGACGACGTGCCGGTGACCGCCATCACACTGTGGAGCAAAGACGCGCAGTCGGCGATGGATCTGGAATTGGTGGCGCATTCACTGGAGACGGAAATCAAGGCCGTGGCCGGTGTGCGCGAAGTGCAGTCGATCGGTGGGCCGGGACGCTCGGTGCAGATTGCGGTGGACCCCGAGCGCCTGCGTGCGCGCAACATCGACGTGTTGACCCTGCAAAAAACCATCGCTGCGGCCAACTACGGCATGCCCGCGGGCAGCGTATTGCAGTCGGCAGCGCGCCTGAAAGATGCAACACCGCAAATGCTTACCGTCGAAGCGGGCGAGTTTTTGCGCAATGCGCAGGATGTGGCGGACATCGTGGTGGGCGTGAATGCCGGGAGGCCGGTGTATTTGCGTGACGTTGCCAACGTGACAGCGGGTGCGCAACAGCCGCAGCACTATGTAACGTATATGCCCGGCAGCGCAGCGGCAGTTCCCGCTGCGCCAGCCTCCGAAGGGTCCGCGCCGGGCGGCGTGGGGCAGAGCTACCCGGCCGTCACCATCCAGGTCACCAAGAAGCCTGGTGAGAATGCGGTGGACGTGTCTACCGCCGTGCGTGAGCGGGTGAATGCGCTGCGCAACACCCTCATTCCACAGGGCGTGGAAGTGTCGGTCAGCCGTGACTATGGCGCGACCGCCGCAGAGAAAGCCAACAAGCTGATCCAGAAACTGGCATTTGCCACCGGCTCCGTGATTTTGCTGGTGGGACTGGCGCTGGGTCGCCGGGAAGCCGTGATTGTGGGCGCGGCGGTGATTCTCACCCTGACCGCCACCCTGTTTGCGTCGTGGGCGTGGGGCTTCACGCTCAACCGCGTCTCGCTGTTCGCCCTGATTTTTTCGATCGGCATTCTGGTGGACGACGCCATTGTGGTGGTGGAAAACATCCACCGCCATCAGCAGCTCCACCCTGGGGCCACGTTGCGTGACATTATTCCGGGTGCGGTCGATGAAGTGGGCGGCCCCACCATTCTGGCCACGCTGACCGTGATTGCGGCGTTGTTGCCAATGGCGTTTGTGTCGGGCCTGATGGGGCCCTACATGAGCCCGATCCCGATCAATTCGAGTCTGGGCATGGCCATTTCGCTGGCCATTGCGTTTACCGTGACGCCGTGGCTGGCCCTGAAGTTCATGCGCAGCCACCACGCGCATGGTGCGCACGGCGCGGCAGGTCAGCCCAGCGCCACCTCCAGCGCCACCTCCAGCGCCACCCAGATCCGT
>Ga0316222_1005632_pt1 | contig 10607 bp, 8 predicted proteins | sample TBH18011metaG_FD_206008 | JGI IMG/M metagenome (GOLD analysis project Ga0316222, IMG submission 206008) | Freshwater microbial communities from Trout Bog Lake, Wisconsin, USA - TBH18011 | ecosystem: Environmental > Aquatic > Freshwater > Lake > Hypolimnion/Profundal zone | place: USA: Wisconsin... | reverse complement strand
CATATACTTCTCATCGACCACCACGGATATTTTAATTTCCGACGTGGCAATCATACGGATGTTAATCCCTTCAGATGCCAAGGTCTTGAACATGGTGCTGGCAATACCGGCATGGGAACGCATACCCACACCGACAATAGACACCTTGACTATGCTCTCATCACCGGTGACTTTTCTGGCTTCCAGCTCGCTGCAAGTCTGCTCCAGAATGGCTTTTGCGCGTTGGTAGTCATTACGGTGCACAGTAAAAGTAAAATCAGTGGTGGCATCATCGGCAATATTTTGCACAATCATATCCACCTCAATATTGGCATCGGCAATCGGCCCTAAAATTTTAAACGCCACGCCCGGCAAATCGGGCACACCGGTGATAGTCAACTTTGCTTCGTCACGGTTAAAAGCAATGCCGGAAATTAAAGCACTTTCCATTGGGGATCCCTCGTAAGTAATGAGCGTGCCATTACCTTCAGTAAATGATGATAAAACGCGCAAAGCAACATTATATTTGCCCGCAAATTCGACAGAACGGATTTGTAACACCTTAGAGCCTAAGCTGGCCATTTCCAACATCTCTTCAAAGGTGATGCGGTCAAGGCGGCGGGCTTTGGGCTCAACCCGCGGGTCAGTGGTATAAACACCATCCACATCGGTAAAAATCAGGCACTCATCAGCCTTCAATGCTGCTGCCAAGGCCACTGCGGTGGTATCCGAACCGCCGCGCCCCAACGTGGTGATGTTATCGTTGTCGTCCACCCCCTGAAAACCCGCCACCACCACCACTTTGCCTTGGTTAAGGTCAGCATGGATGCGGCTATCGTCTATCTTACGGATACGCGCCTTGGTGTGGCTGCTGTCGGTCAAAATTTTCACCTGCCCGCCAGTATAAGAACAAGCCGCGCAACCCAATTCATGCAAGGCCATAGACAATAGCGCCACCGTCACTTGTTCGCCGGTGGACACCAACACATCCAACTCCCGCTCGCTGGGCTGTGCCTGCATTTCTTTTGCCAAGCCTATCAGCCGGTTAGTTTCGCCGCTCATAGCCGACACCACCACCACAATCTGATTGCCCAATGCCTGGGCTGTTTTTACTTTTTCAGCGACCGCCTTGATACGCTCTACCGTACCAACCGACGTGCCACCAAATTTATAGACATAAAGTGCCATTCTTAAACCTGTGTTTATAATGCTTGCCAAGAAACCGAAGTAAAGCTCCGGACTTACTATGGTAAAGGTTTTTGCTGATTTATTAAACGCCGATTACCGCTGTAAGGGAAAAAAACAGCGGGGTGGTGGACACGGGGTATTCTATCGGGCGGACACAATTGCCGACCAATACCACCAAGGCGTTTATAATCTTAATATGCGAGGCAGGCATGTGCATTTGCAGCGGGGTGCGGGGTATCCACAAGTCACAATACACTATGCGCCATGCCGCCATTCGCACTGCAACCCATATAAATAAATCCACTTTGGAACGACCACTATGAAACCTACACTGGAAATCTTTTCACAAGGTGAAGAAATTGTCTGCGGACAGATTGCCGACACCAATGCCGCTTGGTTGTCACAACAAGCGGTGCAGCTGGGTTTTTTGGTGACACGCCACACCGCTGTAGGCGATAAGCTGGATGATTTGGTCGGGCTGCTGAAAGAAATTGCCGAGCGGGCTGATTGTTGCTTGTGTACGGGCGGTTTGGGGCCAACCACAGATGACTTGACTGCACAAGCGGTGGCGGAGGCTTTTGGCTTGCCGCTGGTGTTTGATACCGTGGCTTTTGCCCAAATACAAGACTTTTTCACCCGCCGCCAGCGGGTGATGCCAGACTCCAACCGCAAGCAGGCGCTGTTGCCGAAAGGGTCACAGCGCTTGGATAACGCCTTAGGCACTGCACCGGGGTTTAGTGTACAAGCAGGGCGGTGCTGGTTTGCATTTATGCCCGGTGTGCCATCGGAAATGCGCCATTTGTTTGCGGAACGTATATTGCCGACCTTAAGCACGCGCTTCGCTCTGACACCTGACCGGCTAATCACGCTTAAATCCATCGGTATTGGTGAATCAGCCATTCAAGAATTGCTTAGACCGATCACCTTACCGGAAGATGTGGCTATAGGCTACCGCGCCAGTGTCGGTGAGGTGCAAATTAAGCTGCTGTTTCCACACAATTACCCCGAAGATTTACTGGGCCAGTTTACCGATGCGATTGCCGCACCACTGGGTGACAAGGTGTTTGCAGTGGACGACAGCAACACCGGCCATTGCAGTGATCTGGTCGGTGTAATAGATGCATTAATGGGGCAGCGCCAGTTGCGCTTGGCAGTGTTGGAAACCGTAAGCCGTGGTTGCTTGGGCAGTTTATGCCCAACAGCGGATTGGTTGTTGAGCAGTGCTTATTATCAAGGCGTGGCTTCGGGAGATACCGTATGCGACGGAAACGAGACTGTGCAAAGTTTAGCGGCAGATTTGATTGCCAGTGGGGCTGATTGTGCGTTGGTGCAAGCGTTCACGGACAATAAGGAAAATTTTGCTGTCAGAGGGCAATCAACGGGCATCAACATTTATTTATTAACCCCCGATGCCAGCCATTTGGCACAATACCGCTTATCGGGGCCATCGGGCCATAAGCAACAGCAAGCGGCATTGTTGTCCTTGGATGTGTTACGGCGCTATCTGCAAGGCTGTTTGGCTTGACACTGAACAACCAAGGCTTACGCCCCTGCCACCAACACCCTGGTTTTTAAAATTATTAGCTCATAACAGGTTGAACAGACCGCCTAAAAATACCATGAAAAACTTGCCCACCTTACTGCTGGCTTTGCTGGCAAGCGTCCCTTGCTATGCCGATGGCTGGCATTATCAGCAACTAAGCGACCCGTTGACCAACCAAAGCTATAGCTTGGCACAATCACCACGGCCTGACCGCAACCTTTACGATAACATCAAGCTGCAAATTGTCTGCAAACAACAGCAGTTGCAAGCGGTGGTTGAGGCTGAAAGCCTGATTGAGTCGCAAAACAGCCCGTTTGTGCTGGATTATCAGATTGACCAGAGTGATCCGGTAAAATTGACCTTCAGCACTTTTGCCGATTCTAAGCGTAGAGGCTACACTAATGAAAATGCCAAACGCATCGCCGATGATCTATTGGCGGGCAAAAAAGTGTTTGTCCGCATTTATACGCTGATAAAAAAGGTGTTGTCCGCTGAAATGCTGCTGGATGACGCGCAGCCCGCTATCGATAAGGTGTTTGCCGATTGTGGTATGGTAGGCAATCCCAATGGTGCGGGAGCGAACGCTTATAGCTTAGGGCAATTTGAACAAGATTTTGCCAAACTGAACCCGCAACAGCAACAACAAGTGCTGGCTAAAATTAAAAAAATGATGACGGAACTACCTTAATGCTAAGATTATTTGCCATTGAAGAAGGCAAACTGAAAGAACTGGCCAGTTCGGAACATTCGTTTAATGGCGATATGTCGGCAGCGTGGATAGACGCGCACGACCCCAGCGAGGAGGAACGCAACCAACTCCAGACTTTTTTGCGCATGGAGTTGCCGGAGTCTGAAGAGGTTGAGGAAATTGAGTCTTCCGCCCGTTATTTTAGTGACTCGGTCGGTGTCCATGTACGTTCGTTATTTTTGGCGCAACACGAAAGCCGCCATCAAACGGCAACAGTGGCGTTTATCTTGCAGAACGAGCGGCTGATTACCTTACGCGAAGGGGCATTGGCGGATTTTAGACTGCTACGGATGCGGGCCCGTAGGGGGCAAATTGAGGCTTATACCCCGCAAGAACTGTTGGTGGTGATTTTTGAACAAAAAGTGGAAAATCTGGCCGACAATTTGGAAGATATTCACCGCAAACTGGAGGATGTCAGTTATTTGGTGCTGGAGGAAATCGGTTCAGATTTGGAACAAGCTATTGATCAACTGGCACAATTGGAAGACAGCAACGGAAAAATACGGCTGTGCCTGATGGACACGCAGCGTTCCATCGCCTTTTTGCAACGCCATTTGCGCAATTTCCCCGAGCTGCAAGAAAACGCGCGGGAAATTGCCCGGGACGTTGATACGCTAATGGCGCACACCACTTTTTTGTTTGATAAAATCAACTTTTTGATGGACTCGACGCAAGGTTTCATCAATATCGCGCAAAACAAAATCATCAAAATTTTTTCCATTGCCGCCGTGGTGTTTTTGCCGCCCACGCTGGTCGCCAGCATTTATGGCATGAACTTCCAAAACATGCCGGAACTGAATATGCCTTTTGGTTATCCGGGGGCATTGTTTTTGATGTTATTGGCGGGCATTGCGCCCTATTGGATATTTAAGCGTAAGGGTTGGCTGTAGCCCTTCGGCTTCGCTCAGGGAATGGTGTGACTTCAATCAGGCTATGGCTTTCGGTATCGCCGCCCCAAGACTGAGACAAACCAAAGCACATTGACTGAACGTAGCCACATTGGCTGAGCGTGGTCGAAGCCAGTATGTACCGTACCGCCTTATTCACCCGCCAACGACATCCGTTCCAGCAATAACGAACCGGTACGGATATTACCGCGATAATCGACGTCATTGCCGACGGCAAGCAGTTGTTTGAACATGTCCTTTAAATTACCGGCAATGGTGATTTCTTCCACATGGTATAAGATAACACCATTTTCCACCCAGAAACCCGCCGCACCACGCGAATAATCGCCCGTCACGTTATTGACCCCCTGCCCCATCAGTTCTGTGACCAACAAGCCGGTGTGCAAACTATTCAGCATCCCGTTAAAATCCAACTCGCCGGGGGTGATGGTCAGGTTACGCACGCCACCGGCATTGCCAGTGGTTTGCAAGCCCAGTTTACGGGCGGAGTAACTGCTTAGCACATAACTGCGTAGCACACCGTCTTCAACCAATACGCGGTCTTGGGTAGCCACGCCCTCACTATCATAGTTGGCACTGCCTAATGCGCACGGCAGGTGCGGTTGTTCGGTTATCTGGACAAATCCCGGAAAAATTGGCGTGTCAAGGGCATCCAGCAAAAAGGACGATTTACGGTATAACGCGCCACCGCTAATAGCACCAATAAACGAACCCAACAAGCTGGAGGCAACTTCTGCGGCGAACAATACCGCACATTGCTGCGTCGGCAATCGCCTTGCCGCCAAACGGCGCAAAGTGCGTTCGGCAGCTTTTATGCCGACCGCTTGGGGCAATTCCAAATCCACCGGATTCCGGGCAACGCTAAACCAATAATCGCGCTGCATACTATCGCCACGTTGTGCCAACACCGAACAGCTTAACGAATGGCGGGTGGACGGATAGCCTTGCAAAAAGCCCAAACTGTTGCCCAACACACGGATGCCTTGGTGGGTATTGACAGTGGCGCCTTCCGAATTGGTGATCTCGGGATGGTAGTTGCGGGCGGCATTTTCACAGTCAATGGCAAGGCTAATGGCAGCATCAGCATGGATGTGCCAAGGGTGGTTCAAATCCAAATCAGGGAATTCGGTCGCCAACAAGGCCGGATCAGGCAATCCGGAGAAACTATCCTCGCTGGTGTAGCGGGCTATGCTGCAAGCGGCATTGACAGTTTCTTTAATGGACTCAAGCGACAAATCTGTGGTGCTGGCGGAGCCTTTGCGTTGGCCAAAATAGACGGTGACCCCCAAGCCTTGGTCACAATGGTGCTCAATGGTTTCCACTTCGCCCAAGCGTGCCGTGACGGACAAGCCGTTTTCTTGGCTTAGACCCGCTTCGGCGGCGGTCGCGCCTTGTTTTTTGGCTTCGTCCAACAAGCGTTGGACTATGTCTTTGAGCGGATTAATCTGTTGTTGGATATGTTCTGGGTTTTGCACTGGATTGCCTGTTGTTTTGTAGGGCTTAAACACCCGTTCCACCGACGGTTATCTGGTCAATTTTCAAGCTGGGCTGACCGACACCCACCGGCACGCTTTGCCCGTCTTTGCCGCAGGTGCCAACACCCGAATCCAATTGCAGGTCGTTGCCGACCATTGACACCTTGGTCAATACATCCGGGCCGTTGCCGATCAAGGTGGCACCCTTGACGGGGCGGGTGATTTTTCCGTCCTCAATCAAGTAGGCTTCGTTAGCCGAAAAGACAAATTTTCCAGAAGTGATGTCCACTTGCCCACCAGCGAAATTTTTGGCGTATAAGCCATTTTTGACTGATTTTATTATTTCTTCGGGGTCATGCTGGCCCGGCAGCATGTAAGTGTTGGTCATGCGTGGCATGGGTAGGCAAGCATAAGATTCGCGCCGGCCATTGCCGGTGGGCTTGACCCCCATCAAGCGGGCATTCAGTTTGTCTTGCATGTAACCTTTTAAAATGCCGTTTTCTATCAACACGGTATTTTCAGTGGCGGTGCCTTCGTCATCAATGCTCAGCGAGCCACGGCAACCCGCCAAAGTGCCGTCGTCGACCACGGTGCATAAATTTGAGGCAACCCGTTCGCCCACCCGACCACTGAAAGCGGACGTGCCTTTGCGGTTAAAATCGCCTTCCAAACCATGCCCTATCGCTTCATGCAACAAGATACCGGGCCATCCCGGCCCCAGCACCACGGTCATGTTACCTGCCGGTGCTTCGCTGGCTTCCAGATTGACCAGGGCTTGGCGCACCGCTTCTTTGGCATAGCCCAAAGCGCGGTCTTGCTCGAAAAAGTAGCTGTAATCTGTCCTGCCCCCACCCCCCATGCTGCCTTGCTCACGCCGACCTTTGTCCACCACGATAACACTGACGTTCATCCGCACCAATGGCCTAATATCAGCTGCCAACATGCCCGCGTGGTCAGCCACTAATATCTGCTCGTAAACGCCAGACAGACTGACAATCACCTCTTCGATACGGCTATCCAATTTACGGGTTTCGGTATCGACATAATTCAGCAAATCGACTTTTTGCTGGTCAGCCAAAGATTGTAGCGGGTTAAGCGGTGCATAATAGCGTTGGTTATTGCTGTTCTGGCGCAAGTTAACGGCGGTGTTTTGCCCTTGCCGGACGATGGCCCGCACATTGTCGGCAGCAGCCAACAACACCGGCAATTCAATACGGTCACTGTAAGCAAATCCGGTTTTGTCACCCGCCACCGCACGGACACCTACGCCTTGTTCTATGCTGTGGCTACCATCTTTAATGATGCCACCCTCCAACAGCCATGATTCAGAATGGCTGGATTGGAAATAAATGTCTGCCACATCCACCGCTGAACAAATAAGCCGGGCCATAATTTGTTCTATATGGTGATCGTGCAAGTTGGCGGGGGTTAAGATAGCTTGTTTGGCTAGTGTCAATAATTCCATTGGCAATTTGGCGGTGGCGCTAAAAAAGGCAGTTCGGCTAAACGGCTAGGCTTAGCCACTGGGCGGTCATTCTTCTTTCAGGTGATCATGTAAGGCTTCGTACAAATCCAGCAACAAAGCATCCTGATCGCTGGTGGCATTTTTATCATTGTCACTGTCATCACTGGGGTTAACAGAAATGGCGGTGATTTTCACCCAGTCACCATCAGGCTGCACAGCAACCATAAAATTGGCTTCATGCTGTTCATCTTTGTTACGGCTAAACAAGCCAAAAATACTCTTGGCGGTATAGTACACATAATACAAGCCACGTTTCTGGTTATGGTCGGTGATTTTTATTTCGCTTTGTTCCAACCCCAAACCTACATCACGCCAAGCCTTGTCTATGGGCAGGTCAAGCTTGATGTGCATGGGCTTGGCTTCCACCAAAACCACGGCATCACCTAAGCCAGTTTTGCCCCTGCCTTTCTTTTTATGCGACTTTTTGTGCTCTTGGCTAACTTCCGGTTCAACTACTGTTTCATCCACGACACTTTTCTCAACCGCCAGAATGGGCGGGCGTTCCAATAATTCGGTGTCACGGTAGCGGGTATCCTTGCCGCCACAGGCCACTAACAGCCCCCCTATCAACAGCGCTTTTACTATCACATGCATAATTATTCACAAAATAGTCGGCGATGATCCAATACCGGAAAATGCGCCCTCACTTTCGCCACGCGCTCCCTGTCCAAGTCCGCGCACACAAATCCGCTGCCTGTCTTGTAACAGTCCAGCACGCTGCCCCAAGGATCAACTATCATGCTGTGACCAAAGGTTTTACGGCCATTTTTGTGGAATCCCCCCTGATTGGGGGCCACCACATAACATAAATTTTCCACTGCCCGCGCACGCAACAGCAATTCCCAATGGGCAGCACCTGTTTCGGCAGTGAAAGCAGAAGGCACCACCAATATCTCCACCCCTTGTTTGACCATGGTGCGAAAAAACTCCGGGAAACGCAGATCGTAACAAACGGCAATGCCCATTTTGCCAAATGGGGTGTCCAGCACCAACGGTTGCTCCCCAGCGGCAATGGAATCGGATTCGCGGTAAACTTCTTGCGTACCGGGCACACTGACATCAAACAAGTGCATCTTGTCGTAACGGGCAACCCGTTCACCTTGGTCATTATAAATCAGGCAAGCGGCCCGGACTTTGTTGGGCTGGTCACAGGCCATTGGCATAGTGCCGCCAATTACCCAAACATGGTATTTTTTGGCGGTTATGGCCAAAAAATGCTGGATAGGGCCAGAACCGTCGGTTTCTTTGGCTTTAATTTTGTCTTGTTCGTGATCGCCCATCAAGGCAAAATTTTCCGGTAACGCCACCCATTGCGCCCCCGCTTTTGCCGCTTCGGCAATCAGCCGGTCGGCCAGCAACAAGTTTGAGCTGATATTGGGGCTGGATGCCATTTGTATCGCTGCACATTTACTCATCGTACTTACCTATTTTTGTATATTGTTATTTTTATAGGAATTACCTAACCAAGGAAAGGTGGTGATACCCGACCAAGTTTTTTGGAACAAACCATCGTTTTCATGATGGGGCACGATGACCAGATTGCTCCATTTGCCCTTGACTTGATAGTGCGACCCAAAAAACAAACCATCCTGCTGTCTGCCACTGAGTCCTTGGGCGACCAACGAGCTGACATTGCCGACGATTGTACCAGCTATGGGTACAGCATCGGCACTTTTTGGCACAACCGAAACATCGTAATCCATAACCCGATTGACAAAATCCAAGTCGCCGTTCAGCTTGATGATTGCCGGCACGGCATCCACTTGCAAATTTTGGGTATGTGCCTTACCTTTATTGACGGTAAAATGTCCATCGATCCTATCAAAAGTCAAGCCTTGCTTATAAACATCGCTAAAATCAAGCTGCAACCGCTTGACCCACTGTTCTAAAGCCAATATGCCAAGAATGCGGCCAAAGCCAGGCTCGACGCTCAAAATACGCCCGTTTTGGCAATGCATATCCAATGTGCCGCGTAGATCCTTGTAGGAAAAATCGTAAAGGGGGGCGGGCCATTGTAAGGAAAAATCAACATTGCCCACTGTTTCCGCCAAATCTTTGCTGATATTGAGATCGGACAACAACTGACCGGTATTTGGGGTACGCAAATGGCCTTGCAATTGGGTGTGTGACTGCCCTTTGCTGGTTGTCCATGCGCCAGTAAGGGACAATTGCAGCTTAATGCCCATCAAGTCGATTTTTTTGAACGCCAAGCCATTGTCCAAATGCTCTGTTTCAACGGATAAACTGCCTATATCAATGCCTTGCCAAAGCGTTTTGGCACTACGCACGCTGATCAATGGCAAATGATCTGGCTGCTTGACAGAGCTTGCCGCATCAGCCAATCCCGTCGGGCCAGTGTCTGCCTCTAACATTTTTAGTTTGGACAAATCCAGTTCCGCCAAATCCAAACTGATTTTTTCAGTGCCAGCAAGGTCATTAGGCACAATGGCTATACCCGCCGCCAGTTCACTATCGAAACTGGCCGACCAATGCCGTTGATGCGGTTGCAATGCCATATCGAATGCCCCTAATAAGCTGCCATGCCATTGCAAGTCTTGGGTATGGACACTAACATGACGCAATAGCCCGCTAAGGTCATAACCCTTAGCGGGCGTTCCGCCCAATGCGTCGGGTTGGCTGCCGTTGCCGATAACAGCCAGCCAGTGATCCAACGGCAGCAAAGCATTGTTAATGTCAAGCCATAACCCGGGTGTTTTGCGTTGCACAGCATCACCTTGACCCAAGACAATATGCCCCGACTGCAATACGCGCTGCGGCATGGCAAATTTAACAGCGGCTTTAAGCTGCTGGTCATAATTGAGCATAACCGGCAGTTCGGCAGCATCATTCAGCAAAAACTGCAGGGACAAAGGCCTTTTTTGCTGCCTCGTTTTTGCCAAACCACCGGGCAAATTGAGTGCCACGCCTTGCAAATCTGAATGGACGGTGATTTTTGCCGGATTATCGGCGATTTTAGCTGATATCTCATCGGGCAACAGCAACTGCAATTGGTAGGACAGCTCACCTTGCGCCCAACGCCAATCAGGCAGCGCGAATTGTTGCTGTAGCCGGTCGATGGCCACCGACCCGTCAGCGGTGATCAAAACGGCTGCTGGCAAGGGATTGCTGAATGTTAGTGTGGCTGGCTGGCCCAATACTTGGGCATGTATGGCATCACTGGTCATCCCCGTTTCGGTGAATTTTAAATGACCCATCAGCCGCTCCAGCCATAAATCCAACG
>Ga0316222_1005629_pt1 | contig 10611 bp, 8 predicted proteins | sample TBH18011metaG_FD_206008 | JGI IMG/M metagenome (GOLD analysis project Ga0316222, IMG submission 206008) | Freshwater microbial communities from Trout Bog Lake, Wisconsin, USA - TBH18011 | ecosystem: Environmental > Aquatic > Freshwater > Lake > Hypolimnion/Profundal zone | place: USA: Wisconsin... | reverse complement strand
GCTGCGATGCATTGGACCGCGTGCCATCCCGGTGCGCGGCGGGTGGGCGAGGCAGCGGCGTCCGGCGAACCTTTTGGATCTCCAGCGTGAATCCCAAGCGCTGCGACCGGGGACCGGTCGCGGTCCGAAACCAGCGGACCGCGCGCCGTCCCGGCACGCAGCGTTCCGCCACACCCGACATCCTGGCAATGGATCACGCCGGTTTGGCCAATCCACCCGCAGCGGATTGAGAGAATCCGTGCTCCGATCTTGACTGCAACCGGATCAGAGGCTGGTTTGGTTTAAAATTTGACTTTAAACCAGGCAAACGCTTGTATTGGTGAGCGTTATCGTGACTGAACCAACCATGTCCAAAGACCTCGAAGCAGCAGCAGGAGCCACCCGCCACCTGGCCCGCTGGCAAAAGGCGCAACAGTTATTGATGGGCGGCCGATCGGACCAGGCGTTGGGGATCTATCTGGATTTGACGAGCCGGTTCCCAGACACCGCCCGATTATGGTATGAATTGGGGTTTGCCGCAGGCAAACAACTGGATTTTGACCTGGCTGACAACGCCTGCCAGCGCGCGGCCGCGCTGGCCTCCAAGAATGTTTCCCTGCTCGTCTTACTCGGCCAGCAATATCACTGGCTGCGGCGGCTGGACCGGGCGCGGGCCTGCTTCGAGCAGGCGGTGGCGGCCGCCCCGAACTCCCTTCATGCGCAATTGAGCCTGGCGGATTGGTATGAACGAGAACGCCGGCTGGACGATGCCTGGCACTGTGTCGAGGCCTGCTTGGCACGCGAGCCGCAAAATGCGCAAGTGTTGTGCGTCAAGGCACTGTTGCTCCAGCGCCGGGGCCAGCACGGGGAGGCCGAGACGTTGCTGCGGGATTTAATCCAGCGCGGATCATCAGAGGCCAACGTGAATTATTCGAGCCGCCATCAACTGGCCATGGTGTTGGATCAGGTCGGCCAATACCCGGAAGCCCTGCGCTGGCTGGGCGAGGCCAAGGCGTACCTGCGCCGCACAGCCAACATGGCCAAAATGGAACAAGATTATGACCGGGCGGTTCGCCGGCGTCGCGCTTTGCTTGCCGCCCTGACGCCCGAGACGGTCCGACGCTGGCGGGCGGAGGGGGCGGCCACGGCGGATCTACCGCGCCGGTTGGCCTTATTGGGCGGTCACCCCCGCACAGGCACAACTTTGCTCGAGCAAATCCTGGGCGCGCACCCCGGCATTGCCGCCTTCGACGAGCCCATGGCGTTCCCGGATGAAGTGGCGGAGAAACTGGCGCCGATGAACGCCACGAACGCGCTGACGGTCCCTGCCCTGAACGCCCTCACCACGGCCCAACGCGGGCAATTTCAACAGCGATATTTCAGGAGTCTATTGCGCGAGCAGACCGGCGATACCTCCCCAGAATTGTTGCTGGACAAGAACCCTTCGCCCACGGCCTGGCTGCATCTCTGGCTGCGCATCTTTCCCGAATTGAAGGTGATCATCACGCTGCGCGATCCGCGGGACGTCGTCGTGAGCTGCTATTTTCAGAACTTACGATTGAACGCCACCAACGCGAATTTCCTAAGCTTGGAGCGATCGGCCGTACACTACGCCGATTTGATGGACGTCTGGCTGCGCATGCGGGAATTGGGGGGATTCGATTGGATCGAAACGCGCTACGAAGCCCTCGTGGCCAACCCCGAAGCGGAAGGGCGCCGGGTCACGGAATTTCTGGGGCTGCCGTGGCATGACCAACAGGCGGCCTTCCACGAAGCCACGCACAAGAAATTCGTGTTCTCCCCCACTTACAATGAGGTGACCCAGCCGGTGTATCAACGGGCGATTGGCCGCTGGAAGAATTATGCGGAAGCCTTGGCGCCGATTCAGGAACGCCTGGCAGTCTATTGCAAGGCCTTCAATTATGGACAGTAGTGGCAAGAGCTTCTCGCCCGCAAGTTTCTGTCGACCATGCAAAAGAACCCTGATTCTGAATCGCGCGGGCGGGACGGCTGTGCCACCACGAAAAAAATAACGGGCCGGCATGCACACAGTTTAATTCTGTTGCCGACCCGTTAAGCCGTCTTTCAACAGGAAAAACGGAGCGCCCGTTCTCATTGGGCTATTAAAAACGTAGCCCATTTCATGCCAGCCGCAAGCGGTTTTTGAAAAAATCCTTTTCCGCCCACCGCCAGCGCGTATGCTCCCACTTGGTCACAGCACAAACTTGAAACGGAGAATCCAATTTCCGGTCATCGGCCTGGCTGCGGCGCTGGCTCTGGGACAGTGCGCGGCGGCGGATTCGCCGTTCCAAGTGGATGCGTGGAGCACCGCCGATGGTTTGGCGCAAGGCTCGGTCATCGCCATCACCCAAACCCATGACGGCTACCTCTGGCTCGGCACGGTGAATGGTCTGGTGCGTTTCGACGGCAACTCCATGACCAAGTTCAACGTCAACAACACCCCCAAGTTGCCGGACAACGTCGTTAATTTCCTATTCGAGGATAGCCGCTCCAATCTCTGGGTCGGCACGGCCAACGGCCGGCTGTGCGCCTTCCGGGGGGGCGAAGTGAAGCAATTCGATGTCAGCGGGGCGGGCGGAAAGGTCATTTTTGCGGATGAAGACGCGTCGGGAGTGATCCGCTTTTGGGCCGCCAGCGGAAATTTGGTATCCTTCAAGGATGGCAAACTCGAACCGCACCCGGCCGGATACCAGACGCAACTGCTCGACCGCGCCTTTCACCTGCGCACGCCGGGAAAAAGCGGGGGCGTCTGGCGCTTGCAAGTTGACTGGCTCGGGCAACACGAGCGGATCCAGAAATTCCGCGGCGAAACCCCGGAGACAGAAATCCTGGAGAAAGATCTTGGCCGCTGTCCGTGGACACCGGTATTGGACCGGTTGCCCGACGGCCGCTTTTACGACGCCAATGTCACCGCGATTTGCGAAGACCGCGAGGGCAACCTCGTTGTCGGCACGCATAACGATGGCATTTATTGGTTCGACGGGCGCGACGGATTCAACCACATCTCCACTGACAAAGGGGTGTCGCGAAACGTGGTGTTGTCCTTATACGAAGACCACGAGGGCAACTTGTGGGCCGGCACCGATGGTGACGGATTGGAACGTATCAGCAAGCAGACCTTCACCCTCCCGGCCGGTTCCGCCTCGGATTCCGCCGTGGCCGTGGCCGAAGATGCGCTCGGTGGCGTGTGGACCGCCTTTAACGTGCGGGGGTTGGCGTATGCCCTGACCAATTCCATCGCTGATTTCAAGTTGGGAGCGACCAATAATGCATCGTCAGTGTGCGTGGACAACCGGCAGCAAGTCTGGGCGGGCACGCGGGACGAGGGCTTGTTCCGGCGGGAGGCTGACCGGTTTGAGCCGGTGGGCGAGGCGCAACCCGTCGGAAGGCAGATATTTGCGCTGTTTCAAAGCAGCGGTGGAAAACTCTGGGTGGGTGGAAACAACAAGTTTGCCAGCTATGATAGCCAAAAATGGAGATTTTACTCAGCGGCAGACGGACTGCCGCCAGGGAATGTTCGCGCGTTCGCTGAAGATGGAAGTTCCAACCTCTGGATCGCCACTGACAGCGAGGGGATTCTCCGGTTTCATGACGGAAAAATCTCCACGGCGAACGCCCCGGTAAAGGACGTTTCCTGCCTGCTATCCGACCGCGAGGGGGTGCTGTGGGCCGGCACGTTTGGCCACGGCCTGGCGCGGTACGCCGGCGGCCGGTGGACGGTCTATGCCTCCGGTGACGGGTTGTTGGGTGATGACATCGGCTATTTGATGGAGGATGATTTCACCAATCTCTGGCTTGGCTCGTATGAAGGGCTGGTGCGGATCGAAAAAAAATCACTGGCGGATTTCGCCAACGGCACGGCAAAGAAAATCGCCTGCCGCACGTTCCTAACACGCGAATGTTCGGTGGGCATCCAGCCGGCCGCCATCCGTACGCGGGACGGACGGCTCTTGTTTTCGACGATCGAAGGGTTGGTGGCAGTCAACCCGGCGGATTTAAGACCGAATACCAATCCGCCGCCGGTCGTCATCGAGTCCGTGCTGGTGGATGACGTGCCATGGAATCGCGGCCAATTGACCGCCACCTGGCCGGCGGCGCTGGTGCTGCAGCCGGAAAATCAGAAGTTGGAAATTCATTTCACGGCCCTGAATTTTTCCGCGCCGAAAGGCGCGCAGTTTGGCGCGCGCTTCCGTTACCGGCTGGCCGAGCATGCCCAGAAGAAGAGTGCCCTAAACTGGATTGACATTGGCACCGAACGGGTGGCGCGTTTCCCGAAGCTGCAGCCGGGCGACTATGCGTTTCTGGTGCAGGCCTGCAACGAGGACGGGGTCTGGAATGAAAACGGCGCTTCCCTGACCGTAATGGTCCAGCCGCCGTTCTGGCGCAAGCCGTGGTTCATCACCGCGAGCGTGCTCACGCTGCTCGGGGCTTTGGGCGGAGCGATTTATCTCATTTCCACCGCCAAGCTGAAGCGCCAATTGCGCGTGGCCCAGCAGAAAGAGGCCATCGAATACGAGCGCGCGCGCATCGCCCGCGATTTGCACGACCAACTCGGCGCCAACCTCACGCAGATCACGCTGCTGGGCGAAATGGCGGAAAGCGACAAGGAACTGCCCGCCGAAATCGAGCAACATGCGCAGCAGATTTGCGTAACGGCCCGGGAAACGACCCGTTCGCTCGATGAAATCGTCTGGGCCGTGAACCCGTCGAACGACACGCTGGAAAGCCTGGCCAATTACGCCTGCAAGTATGCGCAGGATTATTTCGCCATGGCGGGCGTGAGTTTTCGCGCCGAGCTGCCGCCCGGATTGCCGCCCCTGCCAATCCTGCCCGAGGTGCGCCACAATATTTTCCTGGCCTACAAGGAAGCGGTGAATAATGTCGTAAAACACGCCCACGCCACCGAGGCGCGGGTGAAATTGTTGCTGGAGCAAGGCCAGTTTGTCTTGAGCGTGGCAGACAATGGGCGCGGCCTCGGTGACCTTTCCAAAAAGCAGTTGCGAAACGGTTTGAAGAACATGCGCCGCCGGCTGGCGGACGTGGGCGGACAATTTGAGATTGCACCCGGCGTGGCCGGCGGGACAGTGGTGAAGTTGACGGTGCCAGTCAAAAATCAAGCTTGAACAAGAATAGACCGTATGGTATAGGCTATTTATGACTGTGGCAAAATTTTCATGAACGGACGGAGCCAGGCCATCCGGCTGCCCAAGGAATTCCGGGCACGCGGGTCGGAGGTCTTTTTGCGGAAAACCCCGCATGGCTTTACCGTGGTGGAACGCGACCCGCGGGAGATGTTTACGGAAGGCTGCCGCGAACTGTCTGGCGATTTCATGGCCAAACGTGTCCAGCGGCCCTTGGAAAAACGACGTTGGAAATGATCTATCTGCTCGACACCGATACGCTGACCCAATGCCCATAACCATTTCCATCGTCGAGGACAACGACAAGCTGCGCGGCACGCTGGCCAAGGTGATTGGCCGCGCGGAAGGCTTCCGCTGCGTCAGCGATTACGCCACCGCGGAGGACGCCCTGGCCGCGTTGCCGAAGGTCAAGCCCGAGGTGGTGCTCATGGACATCAACCTGCCCGGCATGAACGGCGTGGAATGCGTGCGCAAGCTCAAGGCGCTGCTGCCGCAGACCCAGGTGATGATGCTCACGGTCTATGAGGACACGGAAAACATCTTCAACGCGCTGGCCGCCGGCGCCAACGGCTACATGCTCAAGCGCACCCCCACCAAGGAACTGATCGAAGCCATCCGCGAGGTGCAGCGCGGCGGTTCGCCCATGACCACGCACATTGCGCGGCTGGTGGTGCAATCGTTCCAGAAGCCCGTGGCCGCCCCGGCACCGCCGGCGGGCAGCGCGCCAGGGGGCCCGGGCAGCGGCGAATTATCCGAATTGTCCGAACGCGAGCAGCAGGTGCTCGATCTGCTGGCGCAGGGCCTGATCTACAAGGAAATTGCCGACAAACTCAACATCGGCTACGAAACGGTGCATACCTACATCCGTCGGATTTATGAAAAACTCCAGGTGCGCACCCGCACCGAGGCGGTGGCAAAGTTTTTGACCGTGTGCAAACTTTCAACCAAGGTGCGCGTCAGTAGTTTTGGAGCGCTTGTTCTCATTGAGGCCGGAGTAGTGTCCGGCCTCTTTTCTTTTTTATTCGTCCTCCTCCTCGTCCTCGCGCCCGTTCCCGTGCCCGCTCATCCAAAATAATCGAGGAGGAAAACGATGACGAGGAGGATTGAAGCGCCAAAACAACGTTTGGCTTTCGGCGCGCAGCCTGCTAGTTTTTGCCGGTCCATGCCAGTTCCAGTCAACCCTGCGCCCGCGCTTTCCAAGAGGCAGATTTTTCTGCGTCGGCTGGCATCCTCGGTGGCGCTCTGGACGATCATTCTGGCGGCCATGTTTTCCGGCGAACGCTTCATTGCCGACGGCGTGTTCATGCTGATCATTGCGTTTCTGGCCCTGACAGGGCTGGTGGAATTTTACGGCTTGGCACAAAAGCGGGGGCTGGCCTGCTTCAAGGTTTCCGGCATCATCGGCGGCGTGCTGCTGATGTGCGGCACGTTCGCCCATTTGCACGGCTGGCTGGGCATCTTCGACTCGCCCGCGCGCGTGAACGATTTTGAAACCGACTTCCTGATTTTGTTCGTCCTGGGCTTGGGCGTCCGCCAGCTTTGTGCCCGGTTGAATCCGGATGGCTTGAGCGCGATTTCCGTGACCATGTTCGGCCTGATGTATGTGCCGTGGCTGCTGAATTTCATCCAAAAAATCAATTTTTTCCCGGGCGTGGACGGCAAGTACTTCCTGCTCTATTTCATTTTGCTGACGAAGTTCAGCGACATGGGCGCGTATGTCGTCGGCTCGCTCATCGGGCGGCACAAGCTAATTCCGCGCATCAGCCCCGGCAAGACTTGGGAAGGTCTGGTTGGGGCGGTTTTGGTTTCCACCGGCGCGAGCGTGGTGTTCGTGCATTTTCTCGGCCGCCACATGGCCGGCATGAACCTCGCGCACGCCATCGTGTTGGGCATCATTTTGAGCTCCACCGCCGTGATCGGCGATTTGATCGAATCGCTGTTCAAGCGCGAATGCGGCGCGAAAGATTCCGGCAGCGTCCTCCCGGGCATTGGGGGGGTCCTGGATCTGCTGGATAGCCTGCTGTTCAACGCGCCCATCATGTACCTTTACCTGCGGCATGTCTTGGTGCCTTGATCTGCATTTACGATTTGCGATTTACGATTTACGATCTAAAATTTCGGCGTGGGCTGGAAATGGCAAGAGAAGACACCTCACCCCGGCCCTCTCCCCATTTTGCTCCGCTGACTCCGCAAAACGCGGAGAGGGAGCGACGCTCCCAGCGTGTATCAACGGCGATATCAGTTGCCACGCGTAAATAGTGTATCGTAAAGCGTAAATTTTTTGCATGAAAAATGTTGTTCTACTCGGTTCCACCGGCTCCATCGGCACCAGCACGGTGAAGGTGGCGGCGGATTTGCCGGACCAGATCCGGCTCATTGGCTTGGCGGCGGGCAATAACGCCGAACTGCTTTTGGAACAAAGCCGCCGCCATCAGCCCGCGGTGGTGTCCATCCGCGATCCGGCCAAGGCCAGCGAACTGCAAAATCTGCTCGGCACGAGCTGCCAGGTCTGCTGCGGCAGCGAGGGCCTGCTCAAACTGGCCACACTCCCAGCCGCGGACATCGTGCTCATTGCCATCGTGGGCACGGCGGGCTTGCAGCCGGCGCTGGCGGCGATCCGCGCGGGCAAGGACATCGCCGTGGCCTCCAAGGAAATCCTCGTCATGGCCGGCGAGATCGTGATGCGCGAGGCGCGCAAATTCGGCGTGCGCGTGCTGGCTGTGGACAGCGAACACTCCGCGATTTTCCAATGTCTCGACGGCAAACCGACCGATTCCGTGCGCAAACTCTGGCTCACCGCCAGCGGCGGACCCTTCCGCGACCGGGAACAGTGGCCCCGGGAAAAATTCGCCGAGATCACCGTGGAACGCGCGCTTAAGCATCCCTCCTGGGTCATGGGCCGCAAGGTCACGCTGGATTCCGCCACGTTGTTCAACAAGGGGCTGGAAATGATCGAGGCGCGCTGGCTGTTCGACATCGAAATGGCGCGCGTTGGCGTGGTGGTCCACCCGCAGAGCATCGTCCACTCGCTGGTGGAGTTCGTGGATGGCTCCGTGCTCGCGCAGCTATCCACGCCTGACATGTGCCTGCCCATTCAATACGCGCTGACCTATCCCGCCCGCGCGGCCAGCGACCGGGTGCGCACGCCCTTCCCCAACATCGGCACCCTGACCTTTGAAGAGCCCGACGTGGAGCGCTTCCAGGCGATTGCCCTGGCGCGCCAGGCCGGAGAAATCGGCGGCACGCTGCCCGCCGTGTTGAACGCGGCAAATGAAATCGCGGTCGAAGCGTTTGTGAACCGTAAAATCAATTTCCCGCAAATCACCGAAACCGTCCGGCGGGTGATGGCGGCGCACCAGGTCGTGGCCCACCCCACGCTGGAGCAAATTCTGGAGGCGGACGCCTGGGCCAGGCGGGAAGCAACCAAATGACGAATGACGAATGACGAATGACGAATGGAATAACAGAGGATTTAGAAACCTGCATGGCTGCGGAATTGGAATTTTGGGAAATCGTCCCGGCGAAAGATGAATGGGTATTGCGTGATGCAGCGCCGGTGGCGGTTTATGACTTGGAGGAGCGCACCGCACGATTCGGCGAAATGATTATCCTATTTGCAAAAAAGATTCCCTTTAGTCCGGTCAATAACCGGTTGATTGACCAATTGGTCGGCGCGGGAACGAGCGTCGGCGCAAATTACTGTGAAGCCGATGACGGTGTTTCCAAGCCCGACTTTAAGCATCGGATCGGTACCTGCCGGAAGGAAGCGCGCGAAACGAAATTTTTCCTCCGCATGGTGGCAATCGCGGAGCCGAAACTGAAAATGGATGCACGCGAGATCTGGCGTGAAGCCAATGAGTTACATCGAATTTTCAGCCGGATCTGGCGCAATACTAAAATCTTGGACTGAAAGCGCCCAAATCCCCTCGAATCCATTCGTCATTCGTCATTCGTCATTTGTTTTGCGGTTATTTTGCCATCTGATATACTTTATTCCTGATTTTTGAATGACCATTTTACATTACATACTGATTGCGCTCGAGGTTGTCCTGATTTTCAACCTGATCATCGGCGTCCATGAGCTGGGCCATTTTCTGGCGGCGCGGTGGCGCGGCCTGAAGGTGGAACGGTTCGCCATCTGGTTCGGCAAGCCGATCTGGAAGAAGAAAATCGGCGGCGTGGAGTACGCGCTGGGCACCATCCCCTTCGGCGGCTACGTCTCGCTGCCGCAGATGGCCACCATGGAAACCATCGAAGGCAAGACGGAGGTGTCCGCGGAACCGCTGCCCAATGTCGCCCCGCTCGACAAGATCATCGTGGCCTTTGCGGGACCGCTGTTCAGTTTTTTGCTGGCCATTGGTTTTGCCGTCCTCGTCTGGCAGGTGGGCAAGCCGGCCATTGACGCCGACAATACCACCACGATCGGCTGGGTGGACGCCGATGGCCCGGCCTGGAAAGCCGGCCTGCGTCCGGGCGACAACATTTTGGCTGTGGATGGGCAGCCCGTTCACCACTTCTCCGCCACTTCCGCCGACAGTGTGACGTGGCGCATTGTCACCAGCACCGGCACCAATATCGCCTTTGAATACGTGCGTGATGGCAAGACCTGCACGGCGGAGGTGACACCCTACCACCGGGAAACGAAATGGTACGAGCGCAAGGCGCTCCGCCAGGTGAAGATTCGTCCGGCGATGAAATCCATTTTGTTTGACGTGGCCTCCAACAGTCCCGCCGCGGTGGCCGGCCTGAAATCCGGCGATGAGGTGGTGGCCTTGAACGGGCAGAAATTTTTTCATCCGATGGCGATCTTTTCGGTGCAGGACGCCTGGAGCAACAGCCCGGTGCAGCCGGTGGTTTTGACCATCAAGCGCGGGGAGGAGCAATTTGACCGCGAGCTGCGTGCGGTCAAACCGCTGCAGCCGACCAATAGCAGTCCGCTGCTGGGACTGATTGAATTGGGCGACCAAACCAACGTGCTGCTGATATACCCGAAGCCCTTGGAACAAATTCACGACAGCGCCCTGCAAATCTTCAACACCCTCGGTGCCCTGTTCGAGCGCCATGGCGACATCGGCGTGCAGCAGCTCGGCGGCGCCGTCATGATCGGCCGGGTGTATTACAACCTTCTCCAAGACGAGGAGGGCTGGCGGCGCGTGTTGTGGTTCAGCGTCATCCTCAACGTGAATCTGGCCATGCTCAATCTGCTGCCGTTGCCGGTGCTGGATGGCGGCCACATCCTGCTCTCGCTGATTGAAGCCGTCCGCCGCCGCCCGGTGAGCGCGAAAATTCTGGAAAAAATTCAATCCGGCTTCGCCGCGCTGCTCATCGCGTTCATGGTCTATATCGCGTTTTTCGACGCCGGAGACTGGATTCGCAGCGCGCGGGCCGACCACGAGGTGCCGGTGGTGTTCGCGCCCGCCAAATAATTTCCCATGCGCTACTGCGATTCCCCTTATTTTTATCAGCGCCG
>Ga0316222_1005626_pt1 | contig 10616 bp, 6 predicted proteins | sample TBH18011metaG_FD_206008 | JGI IMG/M metagenome (GOLD analysis project Ga0316222, IMG submission 206008) | Freshwater microbial communities from Trout Bog Lake, Wisconsin, USA - TBH18011 | ecosystem: Environmental > Aquatic > Freshwater > Lake > Hypolimnion/Profundal zone | place: USA: Wisconsin... | reverse complement strand
GGGCGAAGTCCAAGTTCATCTGAAGCATTACAGGTGGGCTATAGTCCCTTGTGTCCCGCACTAACCCACCCGCTTTCAGCAGGTGGTTGTTAAGTCTACGCTGCATAAGCAAAAATACTCGTTCTTATCCAGCACTCACCGTAAGTGCAAAATATACAGGCATATTAATGTTTTTGCAAACCATGTCGCCACTAGATAGTTAAGCTTTGTTGCCACTGTAAAACGCCCGCTAGTGCATTTCTCGGTATAATTGCAGCTTTTCCAGCTGACCCATACCCTACCATGACCAACATCAATACCGACAAACTTTCCAGCGCCCGTTTTGCCCAAGCCACCGATGCTTTTGTCGAAGTGTTCACTGCTTCGGTCGATTTTGATAAGCGCATGGCGGCACAGGACATACAAGGTTCCATTGCCCATGCCACTATGTTGTGCGCTTGCGGCATCCTCACCGAAGCGGAACGGGATGCGATTATGGGTGGCTTGACACACATCGGCGCAGAAATAGCCAACGGCACATTTGTCTGGTCGGTCAAGCAAGAAGACGTGCACATGAACATCGAAGCACGGTTAACCGATATGATTGGCCTTGCCGGAAAAAAACTGCACACCGGACGTTCCCGCAATGACCAAGTGGCGACCGACATACGCCTGTATCTGCGTGACGAAATTGCCCATATCACTGCCGAACTGGCCCGCCTACAAGCCGCTATTCTGGACTTGGCGGAACAACATGCCGACACCATCATGCCTGGCTTCACCCATTTGCAAGTTGCCCAGCCGATCACTTTTGGGCATCACCTGATGGCATGGTTTGAAATGCTCAGCCGCGACCGCGAACGTCTGCAAGATTGCTGTAAACGTTTGAATGTCATGCCCTTAGGGGCAGCGGCTTTGGCGGGCACCAGTTACCCGATAGACCGGCACATGACCGCTAGTTTGTTAGGCTTCAGCCGCCCGTCCGCCAATTCGTTGGATTCGGTCAGTGACCGCGATTTTGCCATTGAATTTGCCGCTGCTGGCAGCCTTATCATGATGCATTTGTCGCGCTTTTCTGAAGAACTGGTGTTGTGGGCCAGCGCCCAATTTGATTTTATTGATATACCGGATGCTTTTTGCACCGGCTCATCCATTATGCCGCAAAAGAAAAACCCCGATGTGCCGGAACTGGTGCGCGGCAAATCGGGGCGGGTCACCGGCCATTTGGTGTCATTGCTGATGTTGATGAAAAGTCAGCCGCTGGCGTACAACAAAGACAACCAAGAAGACAAAGAACCGCTGTTTGACACTGCCGACACGCTCATCAACTGTCTGCGGGCTTTTGCCGACATGGTGCCGCATTTGGTGGCCAAAAAGGCTAATATGTACCAATCCGCCAAACGCGGCTTTGCCACCGCAACAGACTTGGCGGATTACTTGGTACGCAAAGGCATGGCTTTCCGCGATGCCCATGAAGTGGTCGGGCTGGCGGTGCGTTTGGGGTTGGCAACCAACCGTGACCTGTCGGAACTGTCACTGGCAGAATTGCAAAGCTTTTCCGACTTAATTGACGCGGACGTGTTCGGCTTTTTAACACTGGAAGGCTCAGTGGCTTCGCGTCAGCATATTGGCGGCACCGCACCTGAAACGGTAAAAAAAGCCATTGCCGCAGCCAGGACACAATGGCAAGCAGCACCATAAACACCAAAAAAGCAACAGGGTAGGGTGGTTTCGCATCAGCAGGCCAGCCCCCTCAGCTAATCAACAATAGCAGCCGTGCAAGTGTTGTAATTGGCTAACGGTGCTTTTGCGACCGTGGTCAGCGCATTGCTTTTCTGCGTTGGCACAGCAAAATCATGATAAGCGGCAAAAGGGTCGGCTGTGCTGCCTTGCAGTTCAAAGAACATAAACAAAGCATTGCCGCAGCCCAGGGCATCAGCCAAATAATTCTGCACAAGGTATTTCATCCGCAGGTCATTATTGGCCTTCTCGTTAATGGCAGTATTTGTTCCGGCACTGACATCCGGCCCGCCTTCGTAACTGACATTCTTCACGTGATAATAATCAGCTAGGCTTTGGTAACTAATGCCGGTATAAGTGGGAAAACTACCCGTATAGGCCGGAGTACCCGAAAAACCAGGCACTATTTGATTCGCCCCGGCTTGTAACGAAAGGAAAAAACTATCTAACGTGGTGTAACTGAGCGGCAAGCTAAAATACGGGGCACTGCCAATGGCATAAATATATTTGCTGGGGGCGCCAAAATTTTGTTGCAAATAATGCAGGCCATCTTCCGCCAAATAAGGTTGCACATATTGGTTGGCATACACCGGCCTGATAATGGTGTTAATGGCGGATGGGCCATAAACAGCCGCAAACAATTGGCTAATCCTGAGGGTTTGATGGGCAATACGGCGATAGCCCCAATACCATATATTATTGATATTGTCATAGTTTAGGGTTTTGTCCGCGCCCGAGCTGACCTCTTGCTGTGCTTGACTGAAATTGTTGCTGGTTTGAGAGAAAGCCGTGTTCCAAAGCTCGTTGCTGTACTCAACATAAACATGGATATTAGGGCTTAAATTCGCCTTGAACAACGTCGCCAACTGGGTCACATAATTATTGCTGCTCGGGTCGGTCAAATCGACCCCCTGCGGGATATTGACCCAAATGTCCTTACCGCTTTGGTTAGCCAGCTGAATGACATACTCCCAAGCCACGCCAGAATAAATGGCCCGGTTGCCCACGCCATTCACCGTGTTCAGTTGCTGGGAAGGCATGTTTTTTGGTGTCCGTGCCGCCCAATTGGTCACAACGCTGCCATTAGTGTCCAGCATAGCCATAAAGCGCAAGGTGCTGAAAGGTGCCAATGCAGTCAGAAACTGGCTGGTGAACACCTGTGTAGTGCCCAAGGCATAGCCCGGGCGCAATAACTGGATGTTTTGCAAGCCAGTATTGATGCCACTACTGGCAGTGCGTTGGGTATTGCTGAACTCAATATCAATTTGCCCCGTGTGGCTGTCCACTACCAGTTGCGCGGTGGTGGTGTTCGAAGCAGGGTTATATTTTTGGTTAATGATGTTTTTGCTGCCACTTGAACTTAACGTGGCCTGACCGGTAAAACTAAGCGTATAAGTGCCGAAAAAGCTGGGGTTTGTTTGGGTCAGCGGGCGCTTTAACGGGTCTGAAGCAAAGCTGGTGAAATACACGCCAAAATCTTGGCTAGGCCAACCATTGCTGTCAACCGGAACGGGATTGTTGACCGGATCCCACGGCTTGGTCAAGTCGGCAAAACCCCGTGCCTGCTTCATGATGTCAACAAAGGTAAAATCATCACACCAATCACAAACACTATTAAGGTTGACACCCAGTCTGGCACCCGCTTTGACCACGGGGGCAGCACTCGCCAAGGAAACGGTAGTCTGTCCGGCAGTTAAGGTATCCGTTGCCAAAAGCAGAGCCAATGTACCCAACGCAAGGGTGAATGGAGCGGTTAGCTTAGTTTTCATTTTTCCGTCCTGATGCTGTTTTATAAGGAAGATACTGGATTATGATATTGCATAACCAAGAAAATCAATTATGTCAATTTGACGTTCACCATTCCCATTGCAGGTCTATCAAAATGACTGGTCTTACAGGTTAACGGCCTTCCCATCGGGGAGGCAAATCCATATCTTCCCTTACCTGCCAAAAGGGTGAAAATCCATCGCCTCTTGATAGCTCAATGCAGCGATCAATAGAGAAATAAGAAAGCTTGCTGCCGGGATGCGGTAAACATGCAAAAAAATTTGGATTATAAAAAGCCAATTTGTTGCTATGACTTATTCCGGCTATCAAAATGACATGAAGACCCATACCGACTCTACTCCAGCCATACAAACCTGATGCTAAAACGGGCCCTCTTCTTAGGGCATTCTGCCAAACCCCAGCATCCTTGCAATCTTGCAAGTTTTTATTCTCAGCTAAATTATAGCTTTTATCATGCCAATAAATGTTGCTTCCTTTATTTTCACGGTATTCCTGTAAAGCAAAATCGCTGTGCTTTATCTGATCTTTTCCGTAGATATTGCCATATTTACACTGCATTAACATTTCTATGGATGTCAGCCAACAGCAACTTTGTAAACCTTGCCATCGCCAGGCAACATGGTGACCAGTTTTAATTCCCATGGACCGAACTCCTCATTCCTAAATATCTCCGGCAAAACCGCAGCTTGTAGATGTGGACAGGTTAAAAGTACCTCTGTGAATCATACAACGTCAGCAAACCTCATGCAATTACAACGCGTCATAAACCTTCTGGTATTGCTTGGCACTTTCTGACCAAGAATAATCTTTTTTCATGCCGTTGACCTGCACTTGCCGCCATAACTTCGGCTGGCTGTAAATCAGCAGGGCCCGTTTGACCGTTTCCAGCAACGTGCCGGGCGTGGCATCATCAAACACAAATCCCGTAGCGGTATGGTCAGCCAAGGTATCGGGCAGGGCATCGGTGACCGTGTCCGCCAAGCCACCGGTTTTCCTGACAATCGGCACCGTGCCATAACGTTGGCTATAAATTTGGTTCAAACCACACGGCTCAAACCGTGATGGCATCAAAAACACATCCGCACCCGCTTCAATCAAATGCGACAAACCTTCATCATAGCCCAAAAACACGGCCATTTTGTCAGGGTAACGCTGTGCAAAAGCCAACAATTGCTGTTCAAAGCCTTTATCACCGCTACCGAGCAGAACAAATTGCAGCGGTTGCGCCAACATTTCCTCCAGCCCTTCCAAAATAAGATCAATGCCTTTTTGTTCCACCAAACGGCTAATCAGCGCGAACAACGGCACCTTTTTGTTGATAGGCAAAGCAAATTTTGCTTGCAGTGCGGCCTTGTTGGCGGCTTTTTTGCCTAAAGATTTGGCATTAAAAAACTGGGCAATATACGGGTCGGTTTCAGGGTCCCATTGCTCGGCATCAATGCCGTTGATAATGCCGGTCAACACCGCCTTGCGGTGGCTCAGCAAACCTTCCAAGCCATAGCCGAATGCTGGTGTTTGGATTTCCTCGGCATAGCTGGGGCTGACCGTGGTGATGTGGTCGGCGTAAGCAAGGCCACCTTTTAAAAACGACAACAGGCCGTTGAACTCAACCCCGTGCATACCCCATAGCGATTTGGGCAAGCCCAACGTGGTGAACACGGTTTTTTCAAACAAGCCTTGGTAAGCCATATTATGGATAGTGAACACGGTGGCAGGGTGCGGCTGCTCCAAAGACAACAACGCAGGCACCAAACCGCTTTGCCAATCGTTACAATGGACAATGTCCGGTTGCCAGCCCAGATACCCCCTATCCATGGCAAGCTCTACCGCCACGCGGCAAAACAGGGCAAACCGGGCCGCGTTGTTGGGCCACGCCACGCCGCTGGCATCCACATAAGGGTTGCCCGGCAAGCCGAAATAGTCGGCAAAATCCACCAGCCACACCGTCACCGCAGTACCCGGCAAACGCGTTTCCAGAATATTCACCGCCACCATGCCACCCGCTTCGGCAATACTGAGGGTGCTTTTAAAAAAAATTGCTTCGTCGGTCTTGATGGCTTGGTAATTGGGCAGCAAAATACGCACCTCTTCACCTTGCTCAGCCAGTGCCTTGGGCAAACTACCCGACACATCCGCCAAGCCCCCTGTTTTGATCAGCGGATAGGCTTCGGAAGTGACAAACAATATTTTTTTCATAAGCTCATTTCAGTTTACAGGCCGGAGACACAGGCCAAGGGTAAAGCCGTTAGTTCTGTAGCGGGGGCTTCGACTACGCTCAGCCAACGGGCTGTGTAACATCAGTGCTGTAATTTTAACACCATGCCCGCCAGCGGCGGCAAATGCAGCTCCAGCGAACAAGGCAGGTGCATCCAAGCGATTTCATCCGTCCATATCGCCCCGTTCAACACATCACTACCGCCATAACACTGGCTGTCCGAATTTAGCAACACCTCATAACAACCGGCTTGCGGCACACCAATCCGGTAATTGTGCCTGACCACTGGGGTAAAGTTCAGCACAATCACCAGCTCGTTGCCGTCACCGTCCTTGCGCCGATAACTGATCACCGATTGCTCCACATCGTGGCAATCTATCCATTCAAAACCTTGGCAATCAAAATCATGTTGGTATAACGGCGGATGGGCTTGGTACAGTCCATTCAAGTCTTTCAACAAAGTTTGTACACCCCGGTGCAGCGGGTAATCCAACACATACCAATCCAAGGCCTGGTTAAAATTCCATTGGTTGCCTTGACCAAACTCGCAACCCATGAACAACAGCTTTTTACCGGGATAAGTGAACATTAACGTATACAGCAAGCGCAAATTGGCAAAACGCTGCCATTCATCACCGGGCATTTTGTTAAGCAGAGAACTCTTGCCATGCACCACTTCATCATGGGAGAAGGGCAGGGCAAAGTTTTCGGTAAAGGCGTACAACATGCCAAAGGTCAGCCGGTCGTGATGATAGCGGCGATGGATGGGGTTTTCTTGCATATACGACAAAATGTCATGCATCCAGCCCATGTTCCATTTCATCGAAAAACCCAAGCCACCCAACCAAGTGGGGCGGGTCACTTGCGGCCAAGCCGTGGACTCTTCCGCCATCATCACCGTACCGGGGAATTGCTCATGGGTCACCGTGTTCAGCTCACGGAAAAAATCAATCGCCTCCAGATTTTCATTGCCGCCATAACGGTTAGGCAACCAATCGTCCTGTTCGCGGGAATAGTCCAAATACAGCATAGAAGCCACGGCATCCACGCGCAAACCATCCAGATGGAATTCCTGTAGCCAGAAAACGGCGCTGGCGAGCAAGAAATTACGCACCTCATTACGCCCGTAGTTATAGATCAATGTGCCCCAGTCACGGTGTTCACCCTTGCGTGGGTCTTCGTGTTCAAACAAGGCACTGCCATCAAACTTGGCCAATGCAAAAGCATCTTTGGGGAAATGGGCCGGTACCCAATCGAGGATAATGCCAATATTATGCTGGTGGCAGGTATCCACAAAATAACGGAAATCATCGGGTGTGCCAAAACGGCTGGTAGGGGCAAAATAGCCTGTGGTCTGATAGCCCCACGAGGCATCCAACGGGTGTTCAGTGACGGGCATCAATTCAATGTGGGTGAAGCCCAGCATTTTTACATAACCGACCAGTTCCCCCGCCAGCTCGCGGTAAGTTAAAAAACCACCCTGGGCATTACGCCGCCAAGACCCCAAATGCACCTCATAAATCGACATCGGTTCATGCAGCCAATCATGGCTGCTGCGTGCCTGCATCCAATTGGTGTCTTGCCAGGCATAATCAGAAGGGCCGACCACCACCGATGAGGTGCTGGGGCGTTGCTCAAATTGTTGGCCAAACGGGTCGGTTTTGACCATCAGTGCTTGGTTTTGCCGGTTGAGAATCTCAAACTTGTACAGGCAACCGGCTACCAAACCGGGCATGAACAACTCCCAAATCCCACTACCGCCAAGGCTACGCATCGGGTTACAGCGACCATCCCAGCGGTTGAAATCACCCACCACGCTAACCCGTCCGGCATTGGGCACCCACACCGTGAACAACACGCCGCTGATGCCATCCACGGTATGCAAATGGGCGCCCAACTTTTCGTAGACATGCCAATGCTTGCCTTCAGCGAACAAATGCCGGTCAAATTCCGGCAGTTGCACGGCAAAATCATAAGGATCATAGCCGCTGAGAGTGTTACCTTCCTTATCCGTCCAAGACAAGCGGTAATGGGCCGGTAATTCATCAACGGCGGCAAGATACTCGAACACATCCGTGCCGGGAATGCGCGGGATAACCGTATCGGTATCGGCAAAAGCCAACGATTCCACATACGGCAAAAAAAACTTTACTTTTACGCCCTTACTACACGGGTGCCGGCCCAAGACCGCAAAAGGGTCATGGTGTTTGGCTTCAATAATTTTTAGGGTATCGCCATCGATCATTTCAAGAGCTTGATTTTTCATAACACGCGCACCTCGGTAGTGGATTGCAAGGGTTAACCAAACGGGCATAGTACCAAAATAAAACCAGCTTGTAATAAGGTATTGTAAATAATAGCTTAAGGATCAACCTAAGTGTTAGCGATCGGCTTCGGCCAGCAAGCACCGGAATACTCCGTTATAATGGTAAAATCAGTCACTCATACGCCAATTATCCGTAATGCCTTTAATCCGTTTAACCAACACCTCCATCGCCTTTGGCACCCACGCACTGCTCAAAAATGCCGATTTCCAACTTGATGCCGGTGAACGTGTCGGTTTGTTAGGGCGCAATGGCGAAGGCAAATCCACCTTAATGAAAATTATCGCCGGTAACATTTATGCTGACCACGGCGATATTTGGCGGCAACCCGAATTGCGCCTGTCGTGGCTGGAACAAGCGCCAGAACTGCCTGATGAAGCCACCATCTACGATGCCGTAGCCAGCGGCTTGGGTAATTTGGGCGAACTGATCACCCGCTACCACGCCCTATCCATCCACATGGACTATGAAGACGAACAAGCCCTAAACGAACTGGGTGACTTGCAACACGCCTTGGAAGCCCAAAATGGCTGGCATTTCCAACAACGGGTGGAAACCACCCTCAGCAAACTGGCCTTGCCCGGCGACCTGAAAATCAGCAGCTTGTCGGGCGGCTGGAAACGGCGCGTGGCACTGGCTAAAGCACTGGTGATAGAACCCGAAGTGCTGTTGCTGGACGAACCCACCAACCATCTCGATTTTGCCAGCATTGCGTGGCTGGAAGAACAAATTCTTAGCTTTCAGGGGGCCGTGCTGTTTGTCACCCATGACCGCGCATTTTTGCAACGGCTGGCGACCCGCATTATCGACCTTGACCGTGGCAATCTGGTGTCATGGCAAGGCACTTATGAAGACTACTTGCGCCGCAAAGCCGCCGCACTGGAAGACGAAGCCAACCAAAACGCCGAATTTGACAAAAAACTGGCCGAAGAAGAAGTGTGGATAAGGCAAGGGGTCAAAGCCCGCCGCACCCGTAATGAAGGGCGGGGCAGGGCCTTGGAAAAACTGCGCGAAGAGCGCGCCCAACGCCGCCTGCAACAAGGCACCGCCAGAATGGGTCTGCAAAAAGGCGCGGCATCCGGAAAAAAAGTCATTGAAGTCAAAAACATCAACTTCAGTTACGGCGACCGCACCATTATCAAAAACTTTTCCGCCCTGATACAACGCGGCGATAAAATTGGCCTGATTGGCGAAAACGGCGCAGGCAAATCCACCTTATTGAAATTACTGTTAAAGCAAATAGACCCCAACAGCGGCGAAGTGGAACAAGGCACCAACTTGGAAATCGCCTATTTTGACCAATTGCGTGACCAACTCGACCCGGAAATGAGCGTGGCTGACACTGTCGCCAATGGCAATGATTTTGTCGATATTGCTGGTCTCAAACGCCATGTCATGTCTTACTTGGGTGATTTTCTGTTCGCACCCGCGCGCGCCCGTTCACCGGTCAAAAGTCTGTCAGGTGGCGAAAAAAACCGCTTGTTGCTGGCACGTTTATTCACCAAGCCCGCCAATTTATTGGTCATGGACGAACCGACCAATGACCTGGACTTGGAAACGCTGGAAATGCTCGAAGAAAAACTAGCCAATTACGACGGCACACTACTATTGGTCAGCCATGACCGGGCCTTTTTGGACAACGTGGTCACCAGTGTGTTTGTCTTGGACGGTACGGGCGCAGTTGATGAATTCATTGGCGGCTACACCGATTGGCTCGCCTATCAGGCGCAACAAAAAAGCCAAGCCAGTGCAGCCAAAGCACAACTGGCCAACAAATCAGCCAAGCCCGACGCAACCCCAGCCGCTGCCAGCGCAGCCGTGCCAAAAAAGAAAAAACTCAGCTTTAAAGACCAGCAAGAACTGGACAGCTTGCCCAAGCTGATTGAAACATTGGAAAGCAAACTGCTGGAGCTGAACAAACAAGCCAGTGCCGCCGACTTTTACAAAAAAGACCAAGACCTGGTCGGCAAAACACTGGCGGAACTGCAACAAACCGAAGAACACCTAGAAGCCGTCTACCTACGTTGGGATGAACTGGAAGCGATGTGACTGTACTTACTGATGTGACACAAGGGCAAAGCCAAGTGTGCCCTGAGTGGAGCTGTTCGCTCACTCAGGGCATCGGTTCATTTCCAATGCACAGCTTACTCTACATCCTGAGCGCACTGCTAACCGTACCCTGAGCGTAGTCGAAGGGCAAAATCCACCCTTGGACGAAAATAACCAACCAAACCATTGCAACTAACGGCTGATTGTATTAATATGGTAGGCTATCCATAGCACAATGGACAAAGATTAGGAGAGATGGCCGAGTGGTCGATGGCGCACGCCTGGAAAGTGTGTATACGGCAACGTATCGAGGGTTCGAATCCCTCTCCCTCCGCCAAACAAGCCTTCAGCACAGCCCAATGAAGTCCATAAACCCTTGATTATTAGCATAACAAGGGTTTTTTTATGCCCAACAGTGTCCAACAAGACACAGTAACAGCTTGCAAAATTTGCAGTAACATTTACAGTAACAGCACCCGCCCCACCATGAGTTACTGCAAATGGCCAAAGAACTGCTGAAA
>Ga0316222_1005622_pt1 | contig 10627 bp, 10 predicted proteins | sample TBH18011metaG_FD_206008 | JGI IMG/M metagenome (GOLD analysis project Ga0316222, IMG submission 206008) | Freshwater microbial communities from Trout Bog Lake, Wisconsin, USA - TBH18011 | ecosystem: Environmental > Aquatic > Freshwater > Lake > Hypolimnion/Profundal zone | place: USA: Wisconsin... | reverse complement strand
CCGGAACCTGGAGAGAAACTCGCACTTGTCTTTGGAAACGAAGTAAAGGGGGTGCAGCAGGAGGTGGTCGATTTGTGTGATCAAACGATCGAGATCCCCCAATTCGGCACCAAGCATTCATTTAATATATCGGTCAGTGCAGGAATTGTGCTTTGGGACCTGTTCAACAAACTAATCCATACGGCCAGCTAGCATCGGGTGACTGGCTATTTCTTTGCTCCCTTTTAAACTCTCCGCATTGACTTTATACAATTTCATTCCCGGCGAATGGGTAGAGTTATTAAGTAGCCGTTTAAATTTCCCCATTGGAATTTAATAGCCATAGAAAATTATATTTCTGAAAACAAATTTCCCGTAAGGAATTAACTTATTCCAATTTCCCTACGGTTAATCATATTTTGGCATTACCCTTGACTGATGTTTTCCTGGCTGCTCTAAATCATTCATAATCTACTAAATAATAGTCTTAAAAAGTTTAAACACTTCATTTTTATGTTTAATTTTGGATGAACCTTATCGAATGATGGAATCATCCGATCGATTGCCGGGATTTTAATTCATAATTCGTTCTGTCGCCGCTAAGCGGCTTATGGTCTATTGTTTTATTCTCTTACCATATTTACGCCGTTGCACGGCTTTTATAAGGTTAAGGTGGGTAGCCCTGTTAGTTTGGTAAAATGGCCGATTTACAAATCTTTAGCCGCATAGCCTCGACAGTAAGACAAAAAATATACGTCATTATAATATTCCCCGTACTTAAAAGTGGAATAATGGACTTTTAATAAGGGAATATACCCGATGTACCTAATTCAAAAACAAAATATGAAAAAAATTCAATTATTAGTGCTGACTTTTTTATTTATTAATTTGATTGCATGGGGACAAACTACGCCTAAAAATACAGGAAAGGAGGCTGAAAACGGATGGAAACCTCTTAATGAAAATAGTTATTCAGTTCAGTATCCGGATAATTGGGATATTGATCAATCAGGAAAGATGGGAATTAGTTTAATTCTACTTTCGAAACTTTCCTCTCCGCAAGATAAATTTAGAGACAATGTTAACTTGTTAATTCAAGACTTACAAGGGCAGAGCATTAACCTTGACAAGTATGTGGAAATTTCCGAGGGACAAATAAAAACGATGCTTACAAACGGAAATCTCATTGAGAGTAAGAGACTAAGTGAACACGGTTCTGATTTCCAAAAGGTTCTGTTTACGGGTGACCAGGGAGTCTACAAACTCAAGTTTGAACAATATTATTGGATAAAAAACGGAAAGGCTTATGTTCTCACCCTAACTTGTGAACTTGAACAATTTGAAAAATACAAGGTGACCGGGGAAAAGATACTGAATAGTTTTCGACTGAAATAAATAAACATGGTTATGAGCCTTTCGGTATAGAACTTTGCAAACCTTCTCACTTCAGATAAAAATTTGTTTATCATTCAAATGCGGGCACCAGAACTTTCACGATCTCACTGAGTCCATTCTCATCCCACGAATTAATCATTACCACAATCCCCGTATTGATTTTGGGCACAATACAGACAAAACTATAAAATGTACCCATGCTCCCCCGGTGTGAATAGTCGAACCGGTTGTTGAAGGTTTCATTCCACCACCCGAATGAATATTCAGGATAGGAAGTCAAAAGAAGTTTGTAGGTTTCCGATTTTAAATAATTGTCTTTCCCGTTTAGCCCTTCAATATGCAATCGCAGGAATTCCAGAAATCCCGCAGTGGTAATACTAAGACTTCCTGAGGGAGAGCACAACAGCGAATATTGGTTGAAATAATGATATTTCTTCAGAGCCGCAGGCAAAGGAATTAAATCCTTATCCATATCCAGGTGCCATTTCGCAGGATTAATATGTCCCACAGGCTGATAAGGATCATCACTGTCGGGCCACCCAACGTGAATATTCAGTTTTAAGTCGTTAGAAATCTCTGAAATCATTTGTTCCCAGGATTTTCCTGTCGCTTTTTCAAGCATCAAAGCTGCCGCGATGTAACCCGCATTGGAATAGCGGTCACCGGCGTGTTCAAAGATTGGAATGGGTTCGTATTTCAGGACCTGTTTTATGAAATAATACCTTTTTTCCTGCAGACTCAGATTTTCTTTTAAACTCTTTTCGTAATCTGCAATGGGATAGACTTCAGAATCCTCCTTAAAGGGGATAAGCCGGGCTTTATGACAAAGGAGTTGCTCAAGGGTGATGTCAAAATATGATGGATTACTACCTTCCTTCATATCGGGAAACAGATCAAAGAACCGGGTGTTCCAGGAAATACGTCCGGTCTCAACAATTTTCCCGGATAAAAAAGCCGTGAAGGATTTGGTATTTGACCCAATATGGAACAGATCGCCAATCTGCGCCTTCTCCTGGGTCTCAATGTTCCGGTATCCAATAACATTCTGGACGATTATGGAATCGTTTCTGACTACACCATAAGCAATTGCCGGAATATTGAATCTTATTCTCAGGCTGTCAAGTTGTTTTTCCAGCACCCTGTTTTTATAATCCTGTCCACAGGTTTGGGAAAATGGAATCAGGAAAAACATGATCAATAAAAATCCCGGGAATAATTTAGTGTTCATCCTGATTTTGTATTTATTGGTTGTTCAGATCCCTGAGTTGCACTTCAATAAACTCAGACAAGGAATACTCTTCTATGCAAACTGATCAAGCAAAGCGATTCGTTTTTGGATTGGAGGATGGGTGGAAAACAGATTGCTCAGGGAGAATTTCTTCTCTTCAGGTTGCGGATTCTCAATAAAAAGTTGTGCAATATCGCGCCGTTCAACCGCTTCGATGAGCGGATCCTGGCTGATTTTGCGCAAGGCGCTTGCCAGCGCATAAGGTTTACGCGTCATTTCTGCCGCTCCAGCATCGGCCATATATTCGCGGGACCGGGAGATCCCAAAGCGGAGCAGGATAGCGATCAGGTAGCAAACCGCCGAAATTGCCAGGGCAATCAGAATAACCACCCCACCATTTTTATTCTCATCCCGGCTTCTTGAGAAGGCACCAAACTGAAGGCTTCGTAAAGCCATTTGGGCAATGAACGCAAAAATGCCGACAAAGATGATCGAAACAATCATCAATCTGACGTCGCGGTTGAGGATATGCGAAAGCTCGTGAGCCATAACCCCTTCGAGTTCATCATCATTGAGTTTATCGATGATTCCTCTTGAAAGGGAAACCGAGAATGTGCTTTGGTTAATTCCACTGGCAAAGGCATTCAGCGAGTCGTCTTCGATAATGTAAATCTGCGGAACTTTCATCCCTTTTGAGATGCAAAGATTTTCAATCAGATTGTAAACACGCTTGTTTTCCATACGTGATAAAGGCTTTGAGCCTGTAGCGATATGGATCATCGAATTGTGAAAGAACCAGGCGATAATAAACCAGACAGCAGTGCCAATCAGGACAAAGGGTACGATGTTGACAAAAGTATCATTGATCATCTGCGGATCGGGTCTTTTGGATGTAAAATACAGGAAGGCATAAACCATCCCGAGCAAAACGAGCGGAAAAGCAAGAATCAGGAGAACACTGTTGAAGTTATTTCTCCTGATTTGTGTTTGAATGCCGACGTAGGTCATTAGTTAAAACTGATTTTAGGGGGTTCTTCCATTGTTGCCCGATCCTGTCCAAGATCGAACATCGTCTCACGATGGAATCCGAAGTTATTGGCAATCAGGTTGGATGGGAACGTTTCAATGCCTGTGTTATATTCGGTAGTTGCAGCATTGAAGTACCTGCGGACCGCGGCCAGCTTGTTCTCAATGTCGCTTAATTCTTCCTGAAGTTGCAGAAAATTCTGGTTTGCTTTCAGATTCGGGTAAGCCTCAACAGATACTTTTAACCCTTGCAAAGCAGAGGAAAGCTGAGTTTCTGTTTTGATCTTCTCATCGATGGTAGTGGCACTCATTGCTGCAGTTCTTGCTTCAGTCACTCTCATTAACAACTCTTTTTCATGGGTGGCATACCCTTTTACGGTCTCAACAAGCTGAGGAATAAGATCATGCCGTTGCCTGAGTTGAACATCAATATCTGCAAAGGCATTTTGCCGCGTATTACGCAGTCGAACCAGGCTGTTGTAAATGCCAATCAGCCAAAAAACAATCACGACGACAACAATCAGAATAATAATCAAAGGCATAACGAGTAATTTTAGGTGATTAATAGAACAAATTTACGATTATGTGGAAACAATTCCTTGATTGGAGGATTATTTTTAACAATGGTTAATGTTTCGGATAGAAAGATTGCTTATCGCTTCTTGCAACTGGCAGCTGGCTGAATTTACTTCTCCGGAAAGTTTATTATCTTTCGCGGAGTTATTCTATGCAATATCTTCTGGTTTGAGTATTGCCAGCAGCCGGCCGCCAAAAGCGCAATGCTCTAGATTCTATTGAATCACTATTTTATGGAGAGCAATAAATTATTGCAAATAGAATCTGATCTTATTCGGGAAAGTTTTATTTTTACCAATTAAATGACTTTTCAGAATTAAACAATTAATATTAAAAAATCAGTTAAAATGATTAACCGACTTATTGGGGAGATGCCCAAAATTGGCATCCGTCCTGTTATTGACGGCCGCCTTCAGGGGGTCAGGGAATCTCTCGAGATTCAGACGATGAATATGGCAAAGGCAGCAGCTCAGCTTATTACAGAGAACCTGCGTTTCCCGAACGGGCAAAAAGTAGAATGCGTAATTGCTGACCGTACCATTGGCGGTGTTGCTGAAGCTGCCATGTGTGCCGATAAGTTCTCACGTGCGGGTGTTGGAGTTTCTCTGACTGTCACCCCATGCTGGTGTTACGGGACTGAAGTAATGGATACTGATCCGTTGATTCCAAAGGCAGTTTGGGGTTTTAACGGAACTGAGCGCCCGGGGGCTGTTTACCTGGCTGCCGCCCTGGCAGGATATGCCCAGAAGGGATTGCCTGCATTTAGTATTTACGGACATGATGTGCAGGATTCCAGGGATACTTCCATGCCCGAAGATGTAAAAGCGAAAATATTGCAGTTTGCCAAGGCTGGTCTTGCAGTGGCTCAGATGCGGAATAAGTCATATCTCTCTATTGGCGGAATGTCGATGGGGATTGCCGGCTCGTATGTCGATCAGGAATTCTTCCTCGATTATCTGGGAATGCGCACCGAAGTGGTCGACATGTCTGAAATCTCGCGCCGTGCCGAACGGGGAATTTATGATCATGCAGAATTTGAAAAAGCCCTGGCATGGGTGAAGAAGAACTGCATCGAGGGGGAAGATCCCAATAAATCCGATAAGCAATTATCTGCCAAACGCAAAACCTGGGAATGGGAGATGGTGGTCAAAATGACGCTGATCGCCCGTGATCTGATGATTGGAAATCCTCGTCTGACGGAAGCAGGTTTTGGGGAAGAAGCTCTGGGACATAACGCTATCGCAGGGGGATTCCAGGGACAACGGCAGTGGACCGATCATTTGCCCAATGGAGACTTTATGGAAGCCATCCTTAACTCTTCGTTTGATTGGAACGGCATCCGTGAGGCTTTTGTGATGGCTACCGAAAACGACTCATTAAACGGTGTGGCCATGTTGTTTGGCCACTTGCTCACCAATACTGCACAGATATTCTCCGATGTGCGCACTTACTGGAGTCCCGAAGCTGTAGAACGGGTGACGGGCAAGAAACTGACCGGTAAAGCCGAATATGGAATTATTCACCTGATCAACTCCGGTTCTACAACCCTTGATGCTACCGCTAAACAGCAGAAGGAGGGGCAACCTGCTATGAAACCTTTCTGGGAGATCTCTGAGGCTGAAGCCCAGGCTTGTCTGGATGCTACTGACTGGCCGGCTGCTGATCTGGGCTATTTCCGTGGAGGTGGGTATTCATCCCATTTTAAAACAGATGGTGAGATGCCTGTGACCATGTCAAGGGTGAACCTGATCAAAGGTATTGGTCCGGTGCTTCAGATTGCCGAGGGGTGGACGATTCAGTTGCCACAAGATGTTCACGCCACACTCGATGCCCGCACAAACCCAACTTGGCCAACCACCTGGTTTGCTCCACGTCTGACCGGGAAAGGCGCATTTGCCGATGTATATAATGTGATGGCCAATTGGGGTGCCAACCATGGAGCAATCAGCTACGGCCATATCGGTGCCGATCTGATCTCACTGGCTGCAATGCTTCGGATCCCCGTTTGCATGCATAACGTTGAGGATGAGAAAATCTTCCGTCCGGCAGTATGGAATGCATTTGGAATGGATAAAGAGGGTTCCGACTACCGCGCATGCGATACCTATGGACCGGTTTACGGCAAAACGAGATAGGGTTTTATGTGATTAGGCTTTAGACTTTTAGGAATATTTCAAATCTAATAGTCTAAAGCCTATCTCCCTAACCTGGTTTTATAGAAAAGACTCCCTCATCCTTAAAAAAAATTAACGCTTTAAAATTACCCACAACATGGCAGCCCTACCTATCATTGGAATTATTATTGTCATCCTATTATCCGGATTACGGATTGCCCAGGAATACGAGCGCTCAGTCATCTTCAGGCTTGGGCGGTTTCAATCGATTAAAGGACCGGGACTGTACTGGATCATCCCCCTGATCGAAATGCAGCAGCGGGTCGACATCCGCACAAAAACGGTGGATCTTGAACAGCAGGAAACAATTACCAAGGATAGTGTGACCATTAAAGTGAATGCCGTACTGTGGTTTAAAATAGTAAATCCGGAAGGGGCAATTATCCGGGTAGCAGACTATAATAAAGCGGTTTATCAATTTTCGGTAACCGCGCTGCGAAATATTATCGGGCAGCACACGCTTGATGAAGTTCTCAGGGAAAGGGAACAAATCAACGATACGCTTCAGAAAATTGTCGATTCGACTACCGAACCATGGGGGATTAAAATTGAGATGGTCGAGATGAAAGATGTGGAGATTCCTGAAGCGATGCAGCGGGCGATGGCCCGGGAAGCGGAAGCGATCAGAGAGAAAAGAGCCCGGATTGTTAAGGCAGAAGCTGAACTGGAAGCTTCCATAAAATTGACACAAGGGGCCAAGGAGATGGAAGGAAGTCCGATCGCCCTGGAGTTGCGCCGGATGCAGATGCTTTCCGAAATTGGAATCGACAACAATACTACAACAGTAATTCTGATGCCTTCCGAATTTACAAATGCAGCAAAAAGCTTTACTGAACTGGTTGGTAAAAAGAAGGTGATAGAGTAATGACGGGAATAATTGACTTTTTGTATATATGAAATCGCCAAGATAAGAGTATCACCTACAGAAATGAATATTTCCTCATGGCAATTACATCTGGTCTTTAAAAATCAAAGTAAATGCAGATGAAATTCAGTACAAATCTTCCTGTCGGACTGATCTTTAGTGGACTTTCGCTGGTCACCCAGGCACAGAACCCCAATATTCTTTTCCTTTTCGCAGACGATCAGCGTGCCGACGCTTACGGGGCTGCCGGCAATTCCTATATCCGGACTCCGAATATTGACAACCTGGCCAGGAGCGGTGTCCGATTTACCAGTTGTTATGTGATGGGGGGACATCATGGAGCAATTTGTGCTCCCAGCCGTGCCATGCTGATGAGTGGAAAAAGCCTGTTCCACGTTTATGACCGGCTGACCGGCGTTCATACGATGCCGATGCATTTTGCCGAAAACGGTTATGAAACCTTCGGAACCGGTAAATGGCATAACGAGCCCCGGATGTTTGAAGCCTCTTTTCAAAAAGGGAAAAATGTGTTTATCGGTGGAATGGCTGACCATTATAAGGTTCCGTGCCGCGATTTAAGTCCGGATCGAAAACTCTCAGCCCCGGTTACCAAAGGCTATTCAACGGATCTTTTTGCCGGGGCTGCGATGGACTTTATCAATGAATACGGTGCCGGTAAAAGGGAAAATCCGTTCTTTTGTTATGTGGCTTTCACTGCACCGCATGATCCGCGCTCTCCGCGAAAAGATTATATCGACATGTATCCGCCGGCCTCGATTCCGGTGCCCGGAAACTTCATGAAACTTCACCCTTTTGCCTTTGATCAGCTGGACCTTCGGGATGAAAATCTCGCCCCCTGGCCCCGCACTCCCGAAATTATCCAGGAATCACTCGCGGATTATTATGCGCTGATTTCCCACCTCGATGCCAAAGTGGGCGAGATCATTGAAACGTTGAAGAAAAACGGGCTTTTTGGAAACACAATTATCATCTATGCCGCGGATAACGGGTTGGCCATCGGGAGTCACGGACTTCTTGGCAAACAGGATGTGTATGAGCACAGTACAAATGTTCCCCTGATCATCAGTGGTCCCGGAATTCCTAAAGAGAAGGTAAGTCATGCACTCGTATATCTTTATGACCTGTTTCCAACCCTGAGCGATTTGTGCCGGCTTCCTGCCCCGTCAGGGGTAGACGGGAAAGATCTCGTTCTGGTATTAACGGGTGAAAGTACCGGAGTGCGGGATGCACTTTATACCGCTTACCGGAATACCGCAAGGGCTGTGCGGACTAAGAATTGGAAAATAATTTACTATCCTCAGCGAAACTACACCCAATTATTCAACCTGGAGAACGATCCCCTTGAAATCAATAACCTGGCCCGGCTTCCCGAATCGGAACCCCGAATCGATGAAATGATGAAGCTTCTGCGTGAATTTCATGCGGCAACAGAGGATACCGCCTCTCTGAAACCCAAAACTATTCTGCCGCTGGAGTACGATTATACCTTGCTTCAACAGCACCCTGATGAATGGCAGCCTGAATATACCCTGAAGAAATATTTCAAAGGGGTGGATTTAAACAAAGAGGTAAAGACAGCTCACTGAATTACTTTCGGATATGAAATCTGGGTATCCACCGGGGGACACTCTTTTTATATTCGCGATATTGGTCGCCAAATTTTTTCTCCAGATTTGGCTCTTCGAAGATGAAGAACCAGATATTGTTTACGATAAAGAAAATGACAAGCCATTTGAATATTGGTGCAGATAAAATGGCTGTTGATTCCCCGATCAGGACCGTTAAAACTCCCAGTATCATTGGATTCCTGACTAATCCGTATATTCCGCTTGTTACCAGCTTCTTAGTCGGGCTCCATGGGGCAAGGGTCCCATCTCCCTTTCGGGTCAGCGTTGTCACGGTCTTACCAATCAGCGTCAACCCGGTTAGCATAATCAGTATCCCGATTAAAAAAGCCGCCGGATTTTTAATCGTGATTTCGGGTTCAATGGATAACGGGACTATAATCAACACGGTGACCGGAAGGATAAATGAAAATCCGTTTCCTAATAACTTTGACATTTGTTGCTATTTATAGGTAAGAAAATCTATCTGCTCCAAAATGATCCCCTGAATTGAAGCTGGAATCTGGCTACTGGCAGCTGGCTAAAATATCTTTCCTTTATTCTCTTTTAGTTCCTGATTTTGTTCGGGAAAAATGATTTTTTCTAAATGCTAATTCCGGCCAATTGCAGGCGCCCAATGCCAGCTGCATCAAATGCCGTTTAAAAGTTACACATTCAGAAGCCGCGAGGGCCCTTGATTAAAATGACATGGGAACCTCCATGAATAAAAATTCCGCATCGGTACCGGCACTGATCGTCAACTGATCAATGTTCCAGATTCCAAATCCATCGCGGGCTACAAGGGGCTGATCGTTAACTGTTACTTCGCCACTTAAGATGAAGGCATAAACCCCATTCCCACTTCCCATGACGCTATACTCAGCCTTCACACCCTTGTCGAATTTTCCCAGGTGAAACCACGCATTCTGGTGAATCCATATTCCTTCATCTTCCGGATTCGGAGAAAGGATTTGCTGAAGCCTATTATGACGATCCTCCGGATTTAAAGTGATCTGATCGTATCTGGGTGTTACATTTTTCTTATTTGGGAATACCCAGATTTGTAAGAACTTCACACGCTGATCCTTATTCTTGTTATATTCACTGTGGAAAATCCCGGTACCCGCACTCATTACCTGGATATCACCATGGCGGATTACCGAAATATTTCCCATACTGTCTTTATGTTCCAAATCACCTTCCAAAGGGATAGAGATGATTTCCATATTATCATGAGGATGGGTTCCAAAACCCATTCCCGCCTCGACGGTATCGTCATTCAGTACACGCAGCGCCCCAAAATGCATTCGGTCAGGATTGTGATAATTTGCAAAACTAAAAGTATGCATGCTGGTAAGCCATCCGTGGTTTGCATGACCACGGGTATCGGCTTTATGAAGAATTGTATTTGTCATTTTGCTGGATATTTAAGATGATCTCAAAATTAGGTTTTAAATCAGGGAATGGCAAATGATTAAAATCTTTTATGCCCCGTTGAAATGATTTATCGAGAATCGAACTTTAATCAAAGAATTCAACCCCTGATTCTGCTTACCGGAAATGTCTGGAATGATTCTAAATAGATCTTTTCTGTCTGAAATCTTTGTTAAAAACACTTACTTTGGAATGTTTTTTTGAATTAAGTAATATGAATAATATAATGTCTTATTTATTTGTTTATATTATATAATATGCGTACATTTATCTCATTATGAGATATGTAACACTAAAAACAGAGGAGATTGAAGCATTAGAGCTG
>Ga0316222_1005621_pt1 | contig 10628 bp, 9 predicted proteins | sample TBH18011metaG_FD_206008 | JGI IMG/M metagenome (GOLD analysis project Ga0316222, IMG submission 206008) | Freshwater microbial communities from Trout Bog Lake, Wisconsin, USA - TBH18011 | ecosystem: Environmental > Aquatic > Freshwater > Lake > Hypolimnion/Profundal zone | place: USA: Wisconsin... | reverse complement strand
AACGGAAACTGATACATTGGCAGTAAACTATCAGATTGAATGGCTATCAGGCGAATTTTCTACGCCGGGTACCAACTGGCAGTTCAGTATCACAGGTGCGATACATGGCGGAACATCAACCGGCAGAACTGTGGATATAACTATCAATAATCCACTTATCAAAAATGCCAGAAACCCGGGATGTAATTTCTTTATCCAGGGAACAGAACAGGTGGCGGTAAGCGGACAGGCACCTAAATACCTTGATTTCGGAAACCCCGGTGGTTGCAGCGGATTGAAATCAGTTACCCAAAACGGAGTTACAACGGTTACCAACCAATAGCAGCAAAAAAATTTAATGGGCGGCCAAAGCAGATACTACTGCTTTGGCCGCTTTTATTTAGCGCAAATGAAAGCGCCCTTTCGGTTCAAATGAAATGCATGTAATATGCAAACTGACAGTTGTTGACAAAAGTAAATTGGCTTTGTATGGTTACCTTGTTACTTTCAGAAAGAATATTTTTATCTTTAAAACCCCTAAGTGCGGATTAAGTATGCGAAATCTGGTTTACTATTTTTTATTAACCGTTGCCTGCCTTTTAGTAATTGGTATGGTTATTTTAGTTAATCAACATTTTGGAATACACCGCAGCGCAGGGCCTGAGGCCGTTAATTACGGCAATCATACTTTTCCTCAACTACTTGTTGGGCAGGCTATTCAGAATTTAAAACAACCAACAAGTCTGCTTATTCTGCAAATTCTGACAATCCTACTGGTATCAAGGGTTACAGCATATGCTTTTAGTTTTATAGGGCAACCGGCCGTTATGGGCGAAACCATAGGTGGTATTTTATTAGGGCCCTCATTATTGGGGCTGCTGGCACCTTCCGTCAGCCATTTTCTTTTCCCCCCCGATTCGCTGGCAAGGTTGCAATCGCTGAGCCAATTAGGGTTGGTTATATATATGTTTCTGGTGGGATTAGAAATTGACCTGGGTAAACTGCGCTCAAAGGTTTCGGCAGTTGTTATGATAGGTTATACCGGTATTATTGCACCTTTTGTGCTTGGCATTATATTAAGCATATTTTTGTTTCATGAGTTTTGCCCTGCGGGAGTAAATTTTTTGCCGTTTGCATTATTTACAGGCGTAGCCATGAGTATAACGGCTTTTCCGGTATTAGCCCGCATTGTAAAAGAGAAAAACCTTGGCAGTACTATGGTTGGTACCGTAAGCCTTGCCAGCGCTGCTATTGAGGATGTAACCGCCTGGTCAATTTTAGCATTGGTTATTGCTATAGCCAAATCAACCTCTTTCCTTACTTCCATTCTTTCATTAATGCTGGTTGTTTTGTTCCTGATTATGATGTTTTATATATTAAGGCCATTACTACAAAAGTATCATAGCCTGTTATTTAACTCATCGCGGTCTGATGTTTTCGGCATAACTGCAGTAGTAACTATTTTGCTGGCCTCGGCAATAACAACCGATGTATTGGGTGTGCATGCTGTTTTCGGCGCCTTTATTGCCGGGCTGATCATGCCGTTTGAAATTAAATTCAGCTCACCGGTAAAAGTTAAATTCGAAGACTTTACAACCGTATTGCTGCTACCTATATTTTTTGCACTAACCGGGTTAAAAACTCAACTGGCATTAATCAACAGCTTTTATCTCTGGGCTATTTTCAGCTTGGTACTGCTGGTTGCTGTTGCCGGCAAACTGGGGGGCGTAGTTGTAGCGGCCAGGTTTAGTAACATAAGTTGGCGCGACTCTATCGTATTAGGTGTTTTAATGAATACCCGGGGATTAATGGAACTGATAGCATTAAATATAGGTTACGATCTGGGTGTTATTACGGCACCTGTGTTTACGCTGATGGTGTTGATGGCTATAATTACCACATTTATGACCGGGCCGCTGTTGGGTTTGATACTGAATAAGGATAGCTTTACACCGGAATCTGATCCGGAAGCATGAAACACCAGTTTTGCACCATTACTACTCTCAGCCATTTGTACAAGGTTTATGCCCTTGCGGAGTCGCTTAATAACCAGCACCATGCTTTTTTACTGAACGTGCTGGTTATTGATGATAACCGTGATTTTAAATTCGATAACTGCCGTTTTTTAAAGCTGGAAGATTTAAAAAGACAACAGAGCGCTGCTGAAATAATACACAAATACAAAAGCAACAAAGATAAACTGCGCTGGAGCCTGAAGCCTGTGCTGATGAAGTACCTGTTGTTGCAGGAGGGAACAGAACAGCTTATTTACCTGGATAACGACCTTTATTTTTTTTCAGATTATGCTTTTCTTTTCGAATTGCTTACCAAGCACTCTTTTCTGCTTACACCACATCATTATAAAAATGACCCCAAAGAGAACCAAAACTGGCTGGAGGCAAATTTCAGGATAGGGCTTTATAATGCGGGCTTTGTTGGCGCCAATAAGGCAGCGCTGAGCACATTGCAATGGTGGGCTGATTGTTGCCTTTATCGCTGTGAAAAAAACTCGTTGCGGGGTATGTTTGATGATCAGAAATACCTGGATATCATTCCCATTATTGAGCCAACTGCACTTATTGTGAGGCATAAAGGTTGTAATGTAGCCGGGTGGAATACGGAAATATGTAAACGGGAAATTATTGATCACCGCATACTGATTGATGGAAAGTTTGAAATTGTTTTTATCCACTTTAATGAAAACACAATCCGCGAAATAGTAAAAGGGTCAGATTTTATTCTTTTTAATTATTACCGCACTTACGTGGCTAGCCTGAAATGTTATCACGATGATCTTAAAAAGCAGGAAATTTATTTTGACCCGGGTTTAAGCGACCGGTTGAAATTGAGTTTGTGGAAGGTTTTGACCAGGTTGGAGGTTTAAGACAATCTCTCAAATCCTGACTTTATTTCTCTGACACCGAAAAACTATTAGTACTAAGGTCATAAACAATATGTGGTGGTAAGTCCAGTAGCGCTGGGTATATCTTTTTCAGCACCGGAGTTTCGTAATAATAAAATGGTTTGGTGGCTCGGGCCAATATCGATCGCATGGTGTAACCGAAAGTTTGCCGGAATAGGCGGTTACGGAAAGTATCAATTACTTTCCGGGACTCCTCTTTGTAGCGCTGCTGTTGGTTAAAGCTAAGCTGGTTGCCATGCACCCTGAATCCGCCTACTAATACCTGTGCGGTATACAGCTGTGCATGCTCAAAAAAACGGGTCCACAACTCAAGGTCAAACGCCAGAAATTCTTCCTTTATATGTCCGCCGGCTTTTTCCCATAACGACCTTCGCCAAAAAACGCTTTCCTGTTGTATGGCACTGAAGTCGCCCATAGCAAAGCGCCATTTGCTCCAGCGGGCAAATTTCAGATGCAGGTTATCGCCTATATACTGAGGCAGATAGTAGCGCTTGGCGGGGTTATAGTGTATCTCATTTAAACAAGTGCCCTGTGCATTAAACCAGGTAGGAAAGCCCATTACCCAACTAACATCGGGCAGCGAATTAAAAATGCCCGCAATGGCAAAAAGCGATTTGGTATGTAACCGATCGTCGGTGTTCAGCCAGCCCATTATTTCGCCGGTTGCTCTTTTAAACCCTTTGTTCAGTGCATCAGCCGGGCCTTTGTCGGGCTCGCAAATAAATACAGTTAGTTTATGCTTGTATTTTTCTATGATATCAACTGTGCCGTCGGTGCTGCCTCCATCTACTATAATATATTCCAGATTAGGGTAGCCCTGATCTAAAATAGATAGTATCATGTCCTCAATGTACTGAGCACTATTAAAGGAGATGGTTACTATACTTATTTTAGGATAATGCATGTTTAGTATTCGCTTAAATAATACGACTGCGTCTCATAATCAAATCTTATAAGGGGGCTTAATTCTATTTCGTTGCGGTAAAACAAGCGCAGGTATGGAATGTTATTGATGAAGAAGAACTCTTTCAGCTTGCCTAGCCAGTGGTCTTCTACCAGATAGAAGCTATTGGGTGTTTTAAATGTTTGTGCATTCAGTTTTTCGTGGCTAACTGAGCTGGAGAAGTATGCTTTGCAGGTATACAGTTTTTGCGTTTTAAAAAACGCCAGCCACAGGTCTTCGCAAAAATCGGAAGGAGAAACAAAGTGAAGTTCAGAAGCAATGGAAGACCAAACGCTTTTTCGCCAGAATGTAGAAGCCGGCGGTATATACCTGCCTGAGTTTTTATACAGGTTACGTTCGTAAATCTTGTAACTCCACCTGCGCATAGCTGTTGTGCCCAGGGTAATATTAAAGCCTTCTTTGGCCTTAAAGGTTTGAATACCGGTTAACCAGTTAACCTGCGCATGCTTACTGAATATCTTTTCTACTGAATCAAAGGCCCCATCAAAAAACTCTTCCCCGCTCCTAAGAGTGACACAATATTGTGCTGCGCTTTGATTGACTGTATCGGTATATTTTGAGAAGAAGTCGCCTTCATTTTGGAATGAAACCAGCCTTACTTTTATCACGGCATCTATAGCAGGAACATGCTGGGCGGCATGAAAAATATAAACCTCAGGTTTTATGCCCGGCGCTTTTTGCCTGAAAACAGAATTGAGTGTGTTGTGCAGCAGCTGGTTATTGCCGGTATACATGATGCCGGCAAAGAATAATGTGTCTCCATCGCCAGGCGCTGTAGCCTGAGGGACTGAGAAGTTTTGCGGGTTCGTGTTCTTTTCGGTTTTCACAGGGCTTTAAGGAAAATTCAATTGGTCTTAAAGATACACAAACCGTTTACCCCTATCAAATGGTATACTGCTTAATTTCACTAACCAGGTCGCTCTGCAGCTTCCTCTTCAGCAGATCCTCAGGCGGAAGCTCGTGCACTATTTGCTTTTTTAAGCGAATGTTTTCGGCATTAAAAGCTGCAATCTCTTCAGCTGTAAAGGTTTTGCTTTCGCCGGGTTTAATGCTGTGCAGGCGGTAGCCCAACTTAATCAGTGTATCGCCGGCTACCTGTTCAAATATCGTTATCTCTTCAGGGCTTAATTCCTTTAAAAACTTGTCGTAATTATTTTTCATTACCGGTTTGGTAACGTTCTCCCACATTTTGCCTCCGGCTGCAGTTCGTTTCGATTCTTCAGAGTTATAGAAGTCATCTACGTTTTTATATACCAGGCCGGTGCGGCTACAGATCTCTTTTATAACCACATCTGTTGCTGCAATAAATTCTTCGTATTTTACTTTTATATATCTGGACGGGTTGAGCATTTCCAGCTCTCGGAGACATGCATCCTGATCAGCCTTCCATTTTACGGCCAGGTTGTAAATGTGCTTTTCGCCAACTATGGCTTTTTTGAAAGATAGGGCTACATCGCGGCCATCCCGATACAGATACAGGTAAAGAGGTTCGAAGCCCTCAGCACGAAATTTATCAAGCAGGTAAAGCGACTCCATGCTTTTGCACGTCCATATTTTTTTACCGGTTTCTGCGCATTCAAATTCGTTGATTTGAATAAAAACTTCCAGCAGCGTATTACGGCGGCAGCGCTTGAATATTTTTTCACGGTCAAGCGCAGCGCCGGCCCACTCAACAGGATTCACCTCTATCAACCGGCATACATCGTTAATGAGCTTTTTAAAATTGCCGGTGTTTTCCAGGTTACCATAATATTGCAGCAACGGATAAAACGTTACCAGTACATGCGGCGGATGGGGGCCAAATACTTCGGGAAACTGGTCTATCATTACCCGCAGCAAATTTGAGCCCGAGCGCTGAGTGCCTATAAACTGAATAGCCTGATACATTAAAAGCAGTTTAGTAAACCTGTTTAACAAGTAAACAGGCTGCAAATGTTTACGCTGCCGAAAATATAGATTTTATTGGCTTGCACTATGGCCGACCGGCAGTTTAATTAATGTTAAGCACCCAGCAGGGATTTGAATCGCTTAAACAAAGACGGCACTGGTTGAGGAGGGTTTACCGGTGGTGTGTACGATGGGTCAATGAAGCGTTTAACCTGGTCGGCGGTAATCTGCGGAAAATTGTGTTTAAACTTATGCAGGCTTTTCAGGCCTTTGGGGCCTTCAAAGATATTTCCGTATAAAAAAAATTCGGGGTTCGATTCAAATACCTCCACTGTTTTTTCATCGGCCTGATGATAATAGCGCATACTGCTTTTATCGGGTATTATGCCGTAAACAGCAGCCAGGCGTATTTCATCGGTAGTGTTTTGGCCCGAGGCATGCAGCAGCCGGTGGTCGTATATCAGCGCTTCTCCCTTGTTCATAAACAGCGCTATCATTTTATCTAAAAGCAGGTCGTTAACATGACTATATGCCCCTGTTATGTTAGCGCTGCGGTAAGTGGTGAGCCAGGTATGGCTGTAAGGCAGTATCTGTATTGCCCCATTATTCTGGTGCAGGTTAACCAAGGGCACCCAAATGTTGAACGAGCGGTATAACTCTTCATCTACAATGTTCCAGTCCTGATGTGGATGTAGTTTTCCTAGAGAGCCTTTTCCCTTGGCAATGAAAGAACCGCCCAGGGCAGTATAGTTTACAAAATACTGTTCGATAGCCCGATTAAAAACTTTTTTGATGATCTCGTTCATCTTTATCCTGAAATCGATATCGGGCACGTGCGCTGTTGCATACATGCCCTCCTGGCGGCGCGAATGATTTTCGTAATAGAAGTTTACCAGGGTGGCAACTTCGTTTGTATCTAAAAACGGTACAACTACATAACCCTGTTCAAGCAATTGCTTATCAAGGGCTTCATCTTTTAATATTTGCTGTATTGCGCTCATGATTGAAAAACTCTGGCCAGGCGTTTAAGTAAGCTTTGCTTTGGCGGATTAACCGCTGCGGGTTTGTTGGGCATAAATCCAGCTCCCGACTTTAAGTTTGCTATCAGGTTCAGCACTTCATTGCGTGGCAACACCGGCGAACTGTAATCTGTATAACCTGAACTTTCCCCCATTTTCGGCCGCTCAAAAATATCTGTTGAGAAGTTTTCGAAGCTGATTAAAAAATCTTCGGGCATGGCAAAAACTTCAACTTTGCCATCGCTCTTATCAGCTGCTTTGTAATGGAACTTCATAGGCGCACCGGCAGATTTAACGCCTGCGGTTATAGCCTTACGTATTTTATCGGACCGGTTGGGTGGCGAGTAGTGAATAACGCTCTGATTGAGAATAACGGCCTGGCCGGCTTTAACGTAAAAGGGTATTGTTTCGGGCGCAACTGCATCTTCATTACCAGAGAAGAAGAAAGGTAATGTGGGCGCACGCAGCGTGTGATAGGCCGGATAATGACTTCCGGGCAATACTTGCAGGCCGCCGTTCGTTTCATTGATATCTGTAAGAGGTATCCAGCAGTTCAGCGCTACGTATTTGTTCTCATCTACAATGGTCCAGTCCTGATGTACGCCCAGCTCGCTGCTTTGCGATGGCATTTTAAAAAGAAAAGCGGCGCCGAAAGGTTGATAGTTAACAAACAGCCGTTCGTACTGCCTGCTCAATATGGCAACAATGGCATCGCTTGCTTTTTTCTTATATGCAAGGTCGGATGAATAACTGCCCGAAACAAATCCTGCTCCCTGTGGTAAATCAGGGTGCAGCTCATCAAACAAATCATTAAGTTGTTTTACTTCGGTGGCATCAATAAACTGTGCAACTACAAAACCCTGCTTATCAAAAAGGGCCTGCTGTGCATCATCTTTAAATATCCTTATGCCCATAATTTTTATTGAAACAGACTTTCAAATACTCTTTTAAGCAGGGGCTTCTTAACCGGTAACTCCTCTTTTGGCTTACCATAAATGCGATGCAAATCCTCTGCTGTCATTTGCGGGAAATTATAATCTACCAAGCCCTGGCTTCTTCCAATTTTTGGCCGGTCGGAAATGTTTTCGCCAAACTGTTCAAAGTTGGTCATAAAAGAATCATCTTCCTCAAACAACTCAATTTTTGATGGGCCGAAATCTTTATGCCAATAGGAAATATTGAATTTTGCGTCTTTATTAGTAAAAAAAGTGTTGCAAACGATCCTTACTTTATCAGATAGGTTGGCATCCGAATAATGAATAATGCTTTGGTCAAAAATCAGAGCCTGCCCTGCCTTTAGATATAACGTTTCGAGATAAGGCTTTATTTCTTCATTGATTGTTTCGTAAAAGCTGGGAATTGAAGAGCCGCGATAAGTTGGATAAAGCCGGTGGCTTCCGCGCAGGGCCTGTATGGCGCCGTTAGTAGGTGTAAGATCGGTTAAGGGTACCCAGATATTAATACCGGTATACTTCGACTCGTCAACCAGCGTCATATCCTGGTGCACACACATGGCACTTTCAGGTCCCGGCGATTTTACTATAAAGCTGCCGCAAATAACTTTTATATCCTGCAGGTAATGGTTAATAGCGCGCTCATCAATACGACGTATTTCAGCATCGGCAACAGTGCGGTAGTTCTTATCTTTTGAAAAAGTGCTGGGGAAAAAGCCTTTTTCGTCTTTAGGGTGTAGCCGGTAATAAAGCTCAGTAAGCTCTTTAACTTCATTTTCTGTATAGAAAGGAACCACTACAAAACCGTCTTTCTCAAACGCATCCTGCAAAGCCTGATCGCGAAATACCTTTAACATTTTGGGGAATGAAAACATAGTCTGGGTTTTATCAGGCAACCAATCGTTTTTTTAATTCGCGGGCGATGTTGAGCGGAGTATATTTTTGTAAAAAGGTGCGGTCGTCTTTCCATTCCCACTTTTCAACAGGCGGTGCAGGCGTTGTTTCGACAGCCTTTTGTTCCGCTTGCTGTGCGGCGGCCTCTTGCTTCCTGGTGCCATCGGCATGGTAGCTAAACAGGGCTGCCAGTTTTTCGCACATCGGCACATTAAACTCGTTGCCGTTCTCTTTAATCAGTTCAACCAACTCATCGGCTGTAAATTTGGGAAGTACATAAGGCACTTCGGCCATCACTTCATAGCCTTCAATTAATTCGCCCTTATCGTACATTTTTGAAAGGCCCGGGTTGTTGTATTTCATGAAGAACGACTCGTCGACCTTGTATTTGTACACGGTATCTTTCTTCCCATCGGGTTTAAGATAATAGTGAGTGAGCGGCGCGTCTTTTTGCGTAAAGCCGATACCAAAGGCAATACGGGCAGAATCAGATGCGTTCGGAGGTGAGCCGTGGAAAGTACGGTTATCAAATATCATCACCTCACCAGCTTTCATTTCAACCAATTGCAGATAAGGGAAAATAGTAAACATGTGCTCAGCAATGGGCGACGGCACCTGTGGTGACGGTGAAGGGCGATAACTGGCTAAAAAGTTATGGCTTCCGCGCATAATACCCAGTGCACCATTGTCGAGGTTAACATCTACCAAGGGGCTCCAACAGGTTACTGAACAGTATTCCTCTTCATGGTCAACAAAGCTCCAGTCCTGGTGCACCGGAACTACACCCAGTGGGTTTTTTTCTTTGATAACAAAGCTACTTACAAACGGCCGGGCATTTTCAAAGTGAGCGCTTAGTTTGGGCAGGGCCACTTCATATATTTTTTCCAGTATTTCAGGTAGCAATGATTTGTCCTGCACATCCATGCTGATGTGAAAACCAAAACCTGCCTCATCTTTTAAGGCCAGGCTTTTATAGTAATCAAGCAGTGTTTTTACTTCATCATCATTCAGCAAGGGCAGTTTTACGTAGCCTTCGCGTTCAAAAAACTCCTGCACTGCAGGGTCTTTGAACAGCGTTTTCATTTTGCGGCCACGTTTTGCCTTTGTGATCAGAAAGTACAGTTTTAAGCTGCTGATGGGTTTTACAGTATAGCTGAATTCGTCTACTTTCTCACCAAACATGGGCCTTTCGCCAATATTATAATAGCGCTGAAACATATCATCAGGCATTAAATATTTTTCGAGGTTTTTCTTTTCGTTCAGGTGATAAAGCATCAATTGTGCTTCCGACGAAACAACGCCGTAAGTGATGGCTAATCGTTCTTTATTGGTGGTATTTGGCGATGAGGCATGTAGTATAGCATGGTTAAAAATAAAGGCCTCGCCGGCTTTCATGGGCAACGGTTCCATCTCGTTCCAGATCTCATCTGATAAGTTGGCGTATTCGCTTACCAGATTAGGTGTGCGCAAGGTATTGGTAAATTTGTGGCTGCCAGGTAATACCCTGATAGCACCGTTCTTTTCGTTGGTATCAACCAGGGGCACCCAAATGGTAACAGACTCAAATTTTGATTCATCAACAACGGTCCAGTCCTGGTGTACGGGCATTTTGCTATACTGCCCCGGCGCTTTGCACAGATAACTGCTGCCCAGTTTTTTTATGCCCGTAAAAATGGCATCAGCCTGCGGCCCGAAAGCCTTTTCAGCTTGTTCATTAATGCGCTGTTTAAATTCGGGGCTTGCATTAAAAGTTGACGAATAGAAATTGCCGGGCACTTCTTTGTGCATGTCGTAAAAAAGAGCTGAAAGGCCCTTTACCTGCTCTTCATTCAAAAAAGGAACAACTACATAACCATCTCTGTCAAATTGCTGTTGTAGTTTGTTATCCGTAAATATCCGTGCCATTAGTTCATTATTTTATCAGTTAGAGAAAACGGCTTTCAGCTTTTCGACAAAGTTTTTGGGCTGGACCTCGTCAAACCGTGGTTTTTTCATGCGCAGTTTGAACT
>Ga0316222_1005620_pt1 | contig 10629 bp, 9 predicted proteins | sample TBH18011metaG_FD_206008 | JGI IMG/M metagenome (GOLD analysis project Ga0316222, IMG submission 206008) | Freshwater microbial communities from Trout Bog Lake, Wisconsin, USA - TBH18011 | ecosystem: Environmental > Aquatic > Freshwater > Lake > Hypolimnion/Profundal zone | place: USA: Wisconsin... | reverse complement strand
ACACCGCCGCTGACGTGAAAAACCTGCGCGAGCGCACTGGCGCCGGCATGATGGATTGCAAGAAAGCTCTCGACGAAACCGGCGGCGATATGGAAGCCTCGGTCGATCTGCTGCGCGCCAAGGGTCTGGCCGCTGCTGCCAAGAAGTCGAGCCGCACCGCCGCCGAAGGGCTGGTCGGGGTAGCCGTTTCGGGCACCAAGGGCGTCGCTGTCGAAGTCAATTCGGAAACCGACTTCGTCGCCAAGAACGACCAGTTCCAGGATTTCGTGCGCAAAACCACCGAAGTCGCGCTGGCCACTGCTGCCGCCGACATCGAGGCGCTCAAGGCTGCCGCCTATCCCGATGGCGGTTCGGTCGTCGAAAAGCTGACCAACAATGTCGCCACGATCGGTGAAAACCAGCAGTTGCGCCGCCTGAAGCATGTTGGCGTCACCAGCGGCCTGGTCGTGCCCTATATGCACAACGCCGCTGCTGCCGGCCTTGGCAAGATCGGCGTGCTGGTCGCGCTCGAATCCACCGCCGCCGCCGACGTGCTCGAGCCGCTGGGCAAGCAGATCGCGATGCACATCGCCGCCGCTTTCCCGCTGGCGCTGACCGCCGATGACCTCGATCCCGAACTGATCGCACGCGAACGCAAGATCGCCGCTGAAAAGGCCGCCGAAAGCGGCAAGCCCGCCGAAGTGCAGGCCAAGATCGTCGATGGCGCCGTGGCCAAATATGCCAAGGAAAACGCGCTGTTGTCGCAGCTCTTCGTGATCGACAACAAGACGCCGATTGCCCAGGTGGTCGAAGCTGCTGCCAAGGCTGCCGGCACGAAAATCGCCCTGGTCGATTACGTCCGCTTCCAGCTCGGCGAAGGCATCGAAAAGGAAGAAACCGACTTCGCCGCCGAAGTGGCCGCGGCCGCCGGTATCAAGTAAATCCGATCGGGGATTCCTTCCCCGCTCCGCCTCAATCCCCGCGCGTAAAACCGCGGGGATTTTTGCGTCCGGAAAAAGACCTGCACCACCCTTGGCACGCATGACGCCGTGCGTATAAGGGCGCCATCCAAAGTGCCGCAAAGGATACCCGCACCCCTATGACTGCGCCTGCAACCCTGCCTCCGTTCAAGCGCATTCTGCTCAAGCTCTCGGGCGAAGTCCTGATGGGCAACCAGGCCTTCGGCATCGACACGGATTTCGTCGCCAGCCTGGCCGCAGAGGTCAAGGCGGCGAAGGACACCGGGCTCGAACTGTGTCTGGTGATCGGCGGCGGCAACATCTTTCGCGGCATGGCCGGCGCCGCCAAAGGCATGGACCGTGCGCAGGCCGATTACATGGGCATGCTGGCCACCATCATGAATGCGCTGGCGATGCAGTCGGCGCTGGAAAAGCTGGGCGTTGATACCCGCGTGCAATCCGCAATCCAGATGGATGCGGTGTGCGAACCGGTGATCCGCCGCCGCGCCGAACGCCATCTGGAAAAAGGTCGCGTGGTGATCTTTGCCGCCGGGGTTGGCGCGCCCTATTTCACCACCGATTCGGGTGCGGCCTTGCGCGCGGCGGAAATGCAGTGCGATGCGCTGTTCAAGGGGACCAGCGTCGATGGCGTCTACAATGCCGATCCCAAAAAAGACCCCAACGCGCGCCGCTATGACACCATCGATTACGACACCGTGCTGGCCGACAACCTCAAAGTGATGGATGCCTCGGCCGTGGCATTGTGCCGTGACAACGCCATTCCCATCGTCGTGTTTTCGATCCGCGAACAGGGCAATCTGGCCACTGTGCTCGCCGGGCGCGGAACACAGACCATCGTCAGGAAGGATAGCTGAATCATGGCCAAATACGACAAGGCCGACCTCGAACGCCGGATGAAGGGCGCTGTCGAAGCGCTGCGGCACGATCTGGGAGGCCTTCGCACCGGGCGCGCCAACACCGCGCTGCTCGATCCGATCATGGTCGAAGTCTATGGCCAGCGCATGCCGTTGAACCAGTGCGCCACCGTTTCGGCCCCCGAACCGCGCCTGCTGTCGGTGCAAGTGTGGGACAAATCGAGCGTCGGCCCGGTTGAAAAGGCGATCCGTTCGGCAGGACTTGGCCTCAACCCGATCAACGACGGCACCACGCTGCGCCTGCCGATCCCCGATCTGACCGAGGAACGCCGCAAGGAACTGGCCAAGCTGGCCAACCAATACGCCGAAAAGGCCCGCATCGCGATCCGCAACGTGCGCCGCGACGGCATGGAAAACCTCAAGGCCGACGAAAACAAGAAAGAGATTTCGGAAGACGAGCGCAAGCGGTCCGAAACCGAAGTGCAAAAACTGACTGACGAAGCGATCAAGGCCGCCGACGAAGTTGCGGCCGAAAAGGAAAAGGAAATCCTCGGCCGGTGAGCGCCGTTCCGGCCCTTGACGAGGATGCGCCGCATGGCCTGCGCCATCTGGCGATCATCATGGACGGCAACGGCCGCTGGGCCAAGCGCCGCCATTTGCCGCGCGTGCTGGGCCACCAGCGCGGGGTGGAGGCGGTGCGCCGCACGGTCAAGGCCAGCGCGGAACTGGGCCTGTCGGCGCTGACGCTCTACGCCTTTTCGACTGAGAACTGGCGTCGGCCAGAGGATGAAGTCGCCGCCCTGATGGGCCTGCTCAAGCACTTCATCCTGTCCGATCTCGAAGAATTTGCGCGCAACAACATTCGCCTCAAGGTCATCGGCGACACCAGCGCCTTTGCCCCCGATATTGTCGACCTGATCGAACACGCCCGCACGCGCACCATGGCCAACACCGGCATGGTGATGACCGTCGCGCTCAATTACGGATCGCAGGACGAAATCGCCCGCGCCGCGCGCGCTGCGGCGGCCAAAGGCGAAATCACGCCCGAGGCGATTTCGGCCGAACTCGACACCGCCGATTTGCCTCCGCTCGACCTGATCATCCGCACCTCGGGCGAAGTGCGGCTGTCGAATTTCCTGATGTGGCAGGCCGCTTACGCCGAAATGCTGTTCCTCGATGTGCTGTGGCCCGATTTCGGCCGCGAACATCTCGAAGCCGCGATCGAGGAATATGCCCGCAGGGAGCGGCGCTTTGGCGGACGCTGAGCGCGCCGAACCGGTCGCAAAGAAGCGCTCCGACCTGCCGGTGCGGGTGGCTTCGGCGGTGGTGATGGTGGCGGTGGCCGGGACGGCATTCTGGCTGGGCGGCTGGGTTCTAAGCAGCTTTGTCCTGCTGGTGGTGTTTGGCGTCATGGCCGAATGGACCCAACTGGTTCTGGCTTTTGCGCAAGGCACTGTCCTGCGCGGGCTCTGGCTGGTCGGCGGCGTTATCTACCTTGGTATTGCAACATATACGGCGCTGGTGCTGTTGGCGCCGGCAGACTTCATGTGGACTTTGCCCGTGGTGATCGTGTCGGTGATCGGGGTCGATGTCGGCGCCTATTTTGCCGGTCGCACTTTCGGCGGGCCCAAAATAGCCCCGTCGATCAGTCCGTCCAAGACCTGGAGCGGACTTTGCGGCGGCATCCTCGGCGCAGCGACAGCCTATCTGCTGATGGACTGGCATGTCTCACCGTCAATCGGCGATGGCTATGTCGCCCTGAAATGGGGCATCGTGGTCGCAACTGTCGCACAGGCCGGCGATTTCTTTGAAAGCTGGATGAAGCGGCGGGCAGATGTAAAGGATTCCGGGAACCTGATCCCGGGCCATGGTGGCCTGTTTGACCGCGCTGACGGGTTGATCGCCGTGCTGTTTGCCATTGGCGTTTATACCCTTGTTTCGACTATGGTGCATTGACGATGCGATCCCTCTCCATCCTTGGCGCCACCGGCTCGATTGGTGCATCGACGCTCGATCTGGTGCGGCGCAATCGTGACGCGTTCCGCGTCGTCGCACTTACCGGGCACAGCAATGTTGCCATGCTGGCGGCGCTGGCGAAGGAATTTGCGGCCGAAATCGCAGTCGTCGGCGATGAGGCGCTGCTGCCTGACTTGCGCACAGCCCTGGCGGGCACCGGCATCGCCAGCGCAGGCGGCGCACGGGCCCTCGTCGAGGCGGCACAACGCCCCGCCGATCTGACCGTGGCAGCAATCGTCGGCTGCGCCGGCCTCGCTCCAACCATGGCGGCAATCGAACAAGGCCGCACCGTGGCGCTCGCCAACAAAGAGGCGCTGGTGTCCGCAGGCGGCGTGATGACCCGCGCCGTGGCACGCCATGGCACCACGCTCCTCCCGGTCGATTCGGAACACAACGCCATCTTCCAGTGCCTTGCCGGCAATGGCCCCGAACACGTGCGCTGGATCACACTGACCGCCAGCGGCGGGCCCTTTCGCGACTGGCCGATCGAAAAGCTGACGCACGCCACCCCGGCCGAGGCGGTGCGCCATCCCAACTGGTCGATGGGCGCCAAGATCAGCGTCGATTCGGCGACGATGATGAACAAGGGCCTCGAATTCATCGAAGCCTATCATTTGTTCCCGGTTGGCGTCGAACGGCTGCGGATCATCGTCCATCCGCAATCGATCGTCCATTCGATGGTCGAATACCGCGATGGCTCGACGCTGGCGCAACTCGGGCCCAGCGATATGCGCGTGCCGATCGCCAGTGCCCTTGCCTGGCCGGCGCGGATGGAAACCCCGTGCGAACCGCTCGATCTGGCAGCCATCGGCACGCTCACCTTTCGCGCGCCTGATGAACTGCGCTTTCCCGCCACACGCCTTGCGCGCGAAGCCGTGGTGGCTGGCGGCGCGGCAGCGGCCGTGCTCAACGCCGCGAATGAAATCGCCGTCGCCGCGTTCCTGGCTGGACAGATTGGGTTCACCGAGATCGTGCAATGTTGCGAAGACGTGCTGGCCTTTGGTCTGCCTTCGCCACCGCAATCGCTTGAAGAGGTGATCGCGGTGGACTTTGAGGCGCGGGTCCGGGCGCGCGAAGGTCTGGAGCTTGTAATTTGACACCGCTGCATTCGCCTGGATTGCTGATTACCCTCGTCGGCTTTGCGCTCGTGCTGGGGCCACTGGTGTTCATTCACGAGCTTGGCCACTATCTCGCCGGCCGCCTGTTCGGCGTGCGCGCCGACGTGTTCTCGATCGGTTTCGGCAAGGAAATGATCGGCTGGACCGACCGGCAGGGCACGCGTTGGAAAATCGCCGCACTGCCGCTGGGCGGTTATGTGCAGTTCGCCGGCGACAGCAATGCCGCCGGGCAACCGAGTGCCGACTGGCTGGCCTTGCCCGCCGACGAACGCGCGCGCACCATGCAGGGGCGGCATTTGTGGCAACGCGCACTGATCGTGCTGGCCGGGCCACTCACCAATCTGTTTGTCGCAGTGCTGATCCTGTCCGGGTTCGCGCTGGCCTATGGCACACTGGTCTCACCGCCGGTGATCGGGCTGGTTCAGCCGGGCTCGGTGGCAGAAAAGGCCGGCATCAAGCCTGGCGACCACGTGGTCTCGCTGGCCGGCGCGCCGATCGACAGCTTTCTCGGCATTCGCATGACCGTGTCGCAGCACCCTGGCGAAGCTTTGCCGCTGGTGCTCGATCGCGGCGGCCATCGTATCGCCCTGACGGTAACCCCCGGCGCCAAAGTCGAATCCGACCGTTTTGGCAACAGTCAGAAAATCGGCTTTCTCGGCGTGGGCCCGGCCACGGTCGAACGCCGCCCGGTCGGCCCGATTGGCGCATTGGGTGAAGGTCTGGGCGAAACCCGCGATATCATCGGCATGACGGTAACCGGCATCGAACAGATCCTGACCGGGCGCCGCGATGCGCGCGAGCTGGGCGGGCCGATCAAGATCGCCAAATATTCCGGCGAACAGCTCGTTTCGGGCTGGCAGAGCTTTGTCGGCTTTATCGCGCTCATTTCGATCAATCTGGGGTTCATCAATCTCCTGCCAATCCCCGTGCTCGATGGCGGGCATCTGGTGCTGTTCGCGATCGAGGCGGTGCGGCGCAAGCCGGTCAGCCAGCGCGGGCAGGAACTGGCGTTCGGCACCGGGCTGGCGCTGGTCGTGGCGCTGATGCTGTTTGTCACATTCACCGATGTCAGTTCGCTCAAACTGTTCGGAGGGTAAGCGCACTTTGGTGCGTTGATGCAGGTATCGGCAAAACCGGTTGGCCGGTGAAATTGACCCGTCCGGACACAATGCCGGGGAAATTGCGCGGTGAAGTCGTCAGTTCGCGCCAAGCTTGCTTGCACGAACCGCCGTCATCGGGCAGAGGGCAGGCGGACCTTTGACAGGATCTGGCGGCAGGTTCCGGCGGATGAATGGCAGAAAGTTGGCGGACCGCTTGGCGGACGTAGTGCAAGAACGGGATGGCGCTTGGTGATGATTTCTAGGAACGCGTGCCGGACTGCAGTGGGTCGCGTCGGCATGACCGCCACGATCGGCATGCTGCTGGCCAGCAGTTGCCTCGCCGCGCGCCCCGACGGGGCACTGGCAGATACGACTCCCAACGCAGCGGAAGAACCGATCGCGACGGCCACCCCTGCGCCGGTTCCGGTCATTGCGCCTGTGGTCAAACCCGCGCCAAAACATATCAACGCGCTGTTCGCCAAACATCGCCGCGCCGCCGAAGCGGCTGCCCAGGGTCAGGCCGTGCCGATCGACGCTTCGCCGGCGCCCGTTTCGCAGCACCTGACCGCGCCGGCAACGGTGGCAACCCCGGTCGCGCCGCGCTTTGCTGCTCCGATTCCGACCCCGCCAGCGCCAGCCTATGTCGCGCCCACGCCAGTCGCTGCTACTCCGGTTGCTGCGGCTCCCGCGCCCGCTCCGGCTTACGTCGCCCCGGCACCGGTTGCGCAGCCCGCGGTTGTGCAGACCCCTGCTGCACAAGTGCCCGCCGCACAGGCTCCCGCACTGGCAGAACCTGCCCCCGTCGAACAAGCCGCCCCCGCACCGGCCTCGGCGCTGCAAAAGAAGTTCCGGCGCAAGGTTGCCGCCAAGGCCGTGCCGGTCGAGGCGCCGGCCGCAGCCCCCGCTGCTCCGCAGATCCCGCATGTTGCCCCCGCACCGACAATGGCCAACGAAACGGTCAAATCGATCGATGTCGAAGGCGCGCAACGGCTCGAACCCGATACCATCCTGTCGTACATCCGCATGCACATCGGCGATCGCTATACCCAGGCCAGCGCCGACCAGGTGCTGAAAGACCTGTTTGCGACCGAGCTGTTTTCCGACGTTTCGCTGCGCAACGACGGTGGCGCAGTGACCATCGTGGTCAAGGAAAACCCGGTGGTCAACCGGATCATCCTCGAAGGCAACAAGCGCCTGAAAGAGGACAAGATCACCCCCGAAATCAAGCTGGCGGCGCGGCAGATCTTCACCCGCTCGAAAGTGCGCGCCGACGTCACGCGCATCATCGAACTCTACAAGCGCGAAGGCCGCTTTGCCGCTTCGGTCGAACCGAAGATGGTGCTGCTCGACCAGAACCGCGTCGATATCGTGTTCGAAATCACCGAAGGGCCCAAGTCCAAGGTTCGCCAGATCAACATCATCGGCGCGCACAAGTTCTCGGTAACCCAGTTGCGCACCGAAATGGTGACCAAGCAGCAGCGCTCGTTCCGCATTTTCTCGTCGGGCACCAGCTATGACCCCGACCGTCTGGCGTTCGACCAGCAGAAATTGCGCCAGTTCTACCTGACCCAGGGCTATGCCGATTTCCGCGTGGTCTCGGCCGTGGCCGAACTGACCCCGGACAAGAAAGACTTCATCGTCACTTATGTGGTCGAAGAGGGCAAGCGTTACAAATTTGGCGATGTCAAAGTCGAAAGCCAGTTGCGCGATTTCAACGGCGACGCGCTGGCCAAGCGCCTGGCGATCAAAAAGGGCACCTGGTACAACGCCAAGGCGGTCGAAGACACCGTTGACCAGTTGACCGAAACCGTCGGCAGCTTTGGCTATGCCTTTGCCGACGTGCGCCCCGACTTTCAGCGCAACAAGGACAAGGAGACCATGTCGGTCACTTTCCGGATTGCCGAAGTGCCGCGCGTTTATGTCGAACGCATCGATGTCAACGGCAACACGCTGACCGAAGACAAAGTCATCCGCCGCGAATTCCGCCTGAGCGAAGGCGACGCCTTCAACTCGTTCCAGATCAAGCGCTCTTCGAACCGCATCAAGTCGCTCGGCTATTTCCAGGAAAAGTTCGAAATCGAACAAAAGCCCGGATCGAGCCCCGACCGCGTCGCGCTCGAAGCCAACGTCGAAGAAAAACCGACCGGGCAGTTGCAGCTTTCGGCCGGCTATTCCAGCCTTGAAAGCTTCATCTTCCAGGCCTCGATCCAGCAGAACAATTTCCGTGGCCGGGGTGAAACCATCGGCACGACGCTGAACTATTCGGCCTATTCCAAGGCCGTGGTGCTCAATTTCACCGAGCCATATGTCGCCGACAAAAACGTCTCGCTTGGCTTTGATATCTATCGCCGGGATTCGTCGAGCTTCAACTTTTACAACACCAACCGCAACACGACCTATCAGAACAACACCACCGGCTTCCAGTTGCGGGCCGGGTTCCCGTTGACTGAAAACAGCTCGCTGATCGGCCGCTATACGCTCAATTATGAGCAGGTGACGCTCGACCAGGCGACCTATTACATCAACGGGGCGTGCTCGGTCTATCTGGCGGGGCAATACTTGTGCGATGCCATCGGCAATCGCACCAGTTCTATCCTTGGCGCGTCCTATGTCTATGACACGCTCGACAACCGCTTGCATCCCTCGCACGGAACGACGTTCATCTCCGGCGTCGATTTTGCCGGTTTTGGCGGATCGGTCAAATATGGCCGCCTTTCGGTCAATGCCGCGCACTATATCCCGATCGGCAAGGGCTTCATCTTCTCGCTGCGCGGTGAGGCGGGCACCATTCGTGCGCTGCAAAGCCACACCACCAACCAGTATGAAGACCCGGTTCGCCTGACCGACCGCTTCTTCCTGGGTGAACCGCAGATTCGCGGGTTTGACATTCGCGGCGTGGGGCCGCGTGTCCTGCGCGAATTTTATACCAATTATGATCCGACCAGCGGGAACGGCGGTGTGCTGAACACCAACACCAACAGCCAGGTCAACGACGCGCTGGGCGGCAAGAATTATTATCTGGGCCATGCCGAACTGGAAATTCCGCTCGGTTCCGGCGCCAAGGAGCTTGGGTTGCGGCCGTCGGTGTTTCTTGACGCGGGCGCAGTCTGGGGTGTGACTTCGCCGGCCACGGTGGGCACAACGATCCTTTACACCGATAACATCACCGGCAAATACACCACGATATCCACGTCCGGTGGCAAGCCCAACGCGATTGCCCAGAAATTCCTGGAAACTTACGTCGGCAACAGCCCGGCACCGCGCATTTCATTTGGTTTCGGGGTCAACTGGAATTCACCATTTGGTCCCTTCCGCATCGATATCGCCAAGGCCTTGACTTATGTCTATGGTGATACTCGTAAGACCTTCAGCTTCAACGTGGGAACCCAGTTCTGATGAAACTTCGTCTTGTCTCTGCCGCGCTCGTCGCGACTGTTTCGCTTGCCGCTGCTCCGGTGGCCTTTGCCCAGACCGCCGGCGGTGTCGTCGCCAACGGTATCGGCGTGTCCAACTCGCAGGCCGTGGTGTTCGCTTCGAACGCCTACAAAGCCGCTGTTCAGCAGCTCACCGTCACCTACAAGCCGCAGTTTGACCAGTTCAAGGCTCGCAAGGCGGCGCTCAAGGCGCAGCTTGGCCCGCTGGTCGACAAGTTCAAGGCGGACCGCGCAGCGGCCAAGCCCGACAACGCTGCGCTTCAGGCCGAATATGCCCAGATCCAGCAGATCCAGCAGACCGGTCAGCAGGAACTGGAACAGATCATCGAGCCGGTGAATCTGGCCCGCCAGTATGCGGTCGAACAGATCAGCGAAAAGCTCGATTCGGCAACACAGGCTGCAATGACAAAGCGCCACGTGACGCTGGTGTTCGATGCACAGTCGGTGGTGAAGGCTGACCAGAACTACAACATCAACCAGGACATTCTCGATCAGCTCAACCTGATCGTGCCGTCGGTCTCGGTCACCCCGCCGGCCGGCTGGCTGCCGCGCGAACAGCGTGAGCGCGCAGCGCAGGAGCAGGCCGCTGCTGCTGCCGAAGCCGCCGAAGAAGGTGCCGCAGCACCGGCCAAGAAGACGCCGCAGGGCCGCTGATAGTCCGGATGAGCGAAACGGGTGACACGCCGGCGGCTGCGCCGCTGGCGTTCGACATAAAGGGTGTGATGGCGGCGCTGCCGCACCGCTATCCCCTGCTGCTGGTTGATCGCGTGGTCGAACTCGTCGTTGGCGAGCGCATCCATGCGATCAAGGCGGTCAGCATGAACGAGCAGTTTTTCCAGGGACATTTCCCCGGACGCCCGATTATGCCCGGCGTGCTGCAGATCGAGGCGCTGGCGCAAGCCGCCGGCGTGCTCGCGGTGGAAACGCTCGGTCTCGCCGGAACGGGCAAGCTGGTCTATTTCATGGCGATCGAAGAAGCCAAGTTCCGCACTCCGGTCGAACCGGGCTGCCTGCTCGACTTGCACGTGTCGTTCACGCAAAAGCGCGCGCGTGTCTGCAAATTCGCAGGCAAGGCGATGCTGGGCGACAAAATCGCCACCGAAGTCAGCTTCACCGCGATGATCGCCGATAGCTGATCGCCATATCCT
>Ga0316222_1005619_pt1 | contig 10630 bp, 10 predicted proteins | sample TBH18011metaG_FD_206008 | JGI IMG/M metagenome (GOLD analysis project Ga0316222, IMG submission 206008) | Freshwater microbial communities from Trout Bog Lake, Wisconsin, USA - TBH18011 | ecosystem: Environmental > Aquatic > Freshwater > Lake > Hypolimnion/Profundal zone | place: USA: Wisconsin... | reverse complement strand
CGCCGAGATCGACACCCGCCTCGACGCCGCGCCGGCCGACTTCTTGCGCTTGACGCAGCTGCGCGAGCGCATCGACGGCGCCCAGCCGGTGGTGGTGGTTGGCACGCGCTACGGCGAATCGGCCGAGCGCGACCGGCGCATGGCCGCCCGCGGCGACACCACGGCGGTTCGGGCCAACGAGGATGGCACCCTCGTCTTGCCGCTCATCGCCGACTTCACGCTCGAAGACGTCTGGGAAGTGCTGGCGCTGGCGGGCGAAGGGGAGGGCAGGCCGCTCCCGTCCTTCGTCCCCACGTTCAATGCGACCCGCGATCTCTACCGCGACGCCTCAGGCGAATGCGTCATCGTCGCCGGCACCAAGGACGGCGCGGCCGCCTGTGGTGCACGGTTCGGTTGTAGCCTCTGCACGGCGGTTGGTCATGACCGATCGATGGAAGTGCTGCTCGAGAAGTCCGAGAACGCCTTCATGCGTCCGCTCCACGCCCTGCGCGAATTTCTACTGCGCACCCAAGACGACCTCGGCCGGCGCCGATGGGTCGGGCGCACGTTCCACCCGGCCACCGGCCACGTGAAGATCCAGCCCGACGGCTACTCGGCCGAGATGGTCGAGGAACTCCTTGGCATCATGCTGTCGATCGATGCCAACGAATCCGAACGGGCGGAACGCCTGGCGGATACCGCCGCAGCGCGGGCCGAGGGCAAGCACGCCCCTTGGCCGGACGCCCACCTCGCCGCCTTGGAGGCGGACGGCAGGGCCGATCCGGCCTACCTCGCCCGGATGCAAAAACCGCAGTTTCGCCTTGTCGCCGAAGACCAGCTTATCGCCATCGACTTCCTTTGGAGCCGCTATGGCATCCACAAGCCCTTCCGGGCCCTGTGGATCCGCCGGGAAGTGATGCGCGGGCGCCGGTGGGCCATCCCCGACGTCTTGGAAGCCACCCGCGACGCATTCCCGGCCACGCGCTGGCTGCCGGTACCACGCACGCCTTACCATACCCCGCCACTCTTCGACGACCTGATGTGGTCCCTGCTCGACCGCCCTGGCGTCTCTCTCCCGGCTGTCTGCGACGACACGGTCACGGTCGACCCCGAAGAGACCGAAACCATCGAGGTGTTCGAGGAGGCGGCGGCCTTCATCCTCGACTACGAGGCCGATTCCTGGATCGAGCTCTACCACGACGGCGGCTACCGCCCGATGGCGGCCGTCCACGGGTATCTCAGGTTTGGGGCGATTGGCGTGCCGAAGGGACGCCTACGGGAGATCGGCGCCGTCGCCGAGCGCAACCTGCGCCTCATCGAGTGCGGCCTCGACCCGTCGCTGCCGTACGCGGCCCTGCCGATGGAGCATTCCTTGTCGGACGCCGAGCACACGGCCCTGGCCCAATCCGTTGCTGAGCCCTGCCTCCAGCCGGCTATGACGCGCCCAGCGGGGAAGGCGGCACCGCAGCTCGACCTCTTCGCGGCGTTGGAAGCGGCATAGACCACCGAACCCAGGAGAGGAGGAGGACGGAAGAGACTCCAGGGGTCGTTTTTCCAGAGGAACGACCCCGATGGGTCTCAATCACGGATAGGAAGATCAGCAAATGACCAGCACCACCAGCACCGCCAAGGCCAAGACCTACAACCTGATGGGCGCGATTTCGTCCGTCGCCTTGCACCAGGACAAGAAGGACCGCCCCTTCGCCTCCTTCACCCTCACCCGCCCGACCGGCAAGACCCAGCGCTGCGTCGTGTTCGCCGAGCACATCGCCAAGGTCCAGGCCGCGGCCGAATCGGCCCAGGGCGGCAACGTGATCCTGTGGGGGATGTTCGATCGGCGGCAATACCAGAAGGCCGACGGGAAGACCGGGTCGAGCGTGACCTTCAAGGCCTTGTGGGCCGGCCTGCCGAAGAGCAAGGCCGCTGCGGCCGAAGCCCAGAACGATACCGCCGAGGCGGTCGGCTTCTAAGCCGCAGCCTCGAAGACAACCGCCGGGGCCAAGCGCTCCGGCGGTCTTTCCTTGGCAAGCCACGGGCAGGGAACGGATTGCCAGGCGCCGGCGCGACGATGCGCCGCCGGCGGCACGGCTCACGGATCGAGGACAACACCATGAGCATCAAGGGCAAGGCCCGCAAGACGGCCGAACGCATTGACGCCTTCGTTGCCAGGTTCGGCGGCGACCCGTTCCTGCGCCATTACCTCGACTTCGACGGCCGCGGCATGCAATTCGAGCTTTGGATGTCGGCCGACCGCGGCGGCGAGTTCGCCGTGGCCTCGGGCTACAACGCCGATGGCAGCTGGACCGAGGAGAAGCTCGGCTTCCCCGATATGCCCACCGCTAGAGCCTTCGTCGCCCACATCGGCGCCACGACCCGGCCAATGGCAGTCAAGCCGTTGGCGGCCTGACGCGTCCAGGCGACGTCGTAGCCAAACCAGATACGCCTCCAAAAGAAGAAAGCGCAGCAGAGGGCGTCCGATCCGAGAGGACGGACGCCCTCGCTGCTGTGGAGAAGACCATGACCGACGAAGAAAAGACCGCACGCAGCATCGGCGTCCTGCTCACGCCGCACGACCTGGGGACCGAGGGTGAGGGCGGCTTCTTCGCCTTGGCCCATGCTGTCCTCGTGCCCGGCGCCGGCGCCTTGGTGCGGCCGGTCTTGGGGGAAGTCATCACGACCCGCGCCCTCAACGCTGTCGTCGAGCGCTTGGGCCGGCGTTTCCTGGTGCTGACCCCGGCCAGCCTCAGCTTGGGGCTCAATCGCTGGCTCCGCGCCGCCGGGCTCGACACCATCGGCGCCGATCGCGTCGAGATGCTGGAGCGCTGGGGCCATGAAGCCCGCATGGACCTGCCCGCGCTGCCGATCCCCGCCAACGCGCGCCGGGCGGCCTATCTGCGGGACAACCCGCAATTTGCCATCGGCCATGTGTTCAAAGTCATCAACGACCTCCTCGCACACGAGCGCGCCAACCAGCCGATCATGCTTTTCCCGGGCCAGGTCAGCACCACCCGGCTCGACCGCCTCTACACCGCCGACGAGGCGATGCAGAAGGCGGAGGAGGAGCGCGCCGCCACTCAGCAGCGCCTGGCCGAGCGCCGCCGCGGCTCGGGCGAAGACGTCGAAGACGTCGCCGACATCGTCAAGTCGGCAGCGAAGCCGCGCGTTGGCCTGATTCGCGAACGGGATGAGCGGCAGCGGATCCTCGGGCTCGACGCCGATCTGCGCCGCGCCGTGTTCGGCCAGGACCATGCCGTGGCCGCCGTGGCCGAACAGATCGCCATGGCCCGGGCCGGCCTGTCCCGTCCGACCCGCCCGATCGGCGGCTTCTTGCTCGCCGGCCCCACCGGCGTCGGCAAGACGGAGCTGGCCCGCCAGCTCGCGCTGTCCCTCGAGTTGCCGCTGCTGCGCTTGGACATGAGCGAATACTACGACCGCCACAGCATCAGCGGCCTCATCGGCTCGATCAGCGGCTACCGTGATTCCTACCGCGGCGGCGTCCTCACCAACGCCATCCTCTCGGACCCCAATCACGTTCTCCTCTTCGACGAGATCGAGAAGGGCGCGCCGGAGGTCTTGAACCTGCTGCTGCAAATCCTCGACGCTGGCCGAATCACCGACGGTCGAGGCAACGTGGTCGACTGCCGCGGGACGACGGTCCTGATGACCACCAATCTTGGCGCCCGGGCGGCGGCGAAGCGGAACCCTCTGGGCTTTTCGACGGGAGGCGAGAACGCGTTCGAGTCTGATGAAATCCTGGCCGAGGTCGAGCGCGGGCTGTCGCCGGAGCTGCGCAACCGCATCGACCGCATCCTGGTCTTCAAGCGGCTCAACCCGGACGACATGCCGCGGTTTGTGGGCAAGGCCATTGAGAGCCTGCGGGCCCAGCTCATGCTCCACGGCACCGCACTCGAAACCTCCAGCGCCGCCGAGCAATGGCTTGCCCAGAACGGCTACAACGCCGATTGTGGCGCCCGTCCGCTGGAACGCCTCATCGACACCAAGATCCGCCGGCCCGCCGCCCAGCTCGTGCTCGCGGGCCCGGTGGAGACGGGGCGGCTCTGCGTCGATCATGACGGGCGGGAATTCGTCCTCGCCGTCGAGCCGCCGAAACTGCGCCCCAACCTGCACCGGCTGTACGGGCGCCTGGCGACCGACTATGGCGCACGGCGAATCCTAGAGGCCCATGCGGCCGTAGTCTATGCCTCCGACACGCCGCTGGCGCTGAAAGAGGGCGAGCGAAAGGCGCGGACGTCGATTACCCGCCTCGTCATCGCCACCCCCCGAGACACCTTGGCGCTGCGCGTCCGCGACAGCCAGATTGATATCAGTCCCGGTGGAGAGTGGGCCGCGGCCCTGCTGCAGCCGGATACACAGCACGACGCCTTCATCAACGCGCCCACCAACGCCGACATCTTCGAAACCACAGGCCCGGCCCACCTGCGCGCCTACCTCGACAGCCCGGCCAATCGCGACGCCACCGTGATGCTCTACCACCCGAAGTCCTATGACGAGGAGCTGGCGCCGTTCTTCGCGGCGGCCGGCGAGAAGCCCTTGCCGCTCTCGCGCGTCGAGTTTCTTTCGGAACGCGCCAATCTCATCGGGGAGACTGTCGGGGCATCCATCTGGGACATCGGCTACCACGGCGGCACCTCTCTCACCCCGCCCGACGACCCCCGCGATGTCACGCCGGCCATGACAGTTGGTTGGATCGCCGAGGTCTACAATTTCTGCCTCGGCGTCGAAGAGCAAAAGCGCCTCTTCGAGATGTAGCCGGCCCCCCCTCCGCACTCCAAACCGACCTCGCGGCCAAACCGCCGACTGGCAATCTGCCAGTTGGCGCACCTGTGGGATGTGCTGCTTATGACGTACCTCTTCGACCCGGCTGCCCTGCCCATCCTCACCCGCCGCGACGGCCAGGAGATCATCCTGGATTCGTTCGCCGGCGGGGGAGGGGCGTCGACGGGCATCTTCCTCGGCCTCGGCCGCCACCCCGACGTGGCCATCAACCACTCGGCCGAAGCCGTGGCCATGCACAAGGCCAATCACCCGACGACCCGGCACCATTGCCAGTCGATCTGGCAAGTAGATCCTTCCGAAGTCGCAGCGTCCGGCCCAATAGGCCTGGCCTGGTTTTCGCCTGATTGCAAGCATTTTTCGAAAGCCAAGGGCGGCAAGCCTGTAGAAAAAAGTATTCGCGATCTGGCATGGATTGTTGTAGCCTATGCGCGCTTGCCAAGGACAGTGCGCCCGCGCATCATCTGCTTGGAAAACGTCGAGGAATTCACGACCTGGGGACGACTTACGGCAGAGGGACATCCCGACCCCGAGCACCGCGGCGAAGAGTTCCAACGCTGGGTGGCCGAGCTGCGACGGCTCGACTACAAGGTCGACTGGCGTGAGCTGCGCGCCTGCGACTACGGGGCGCCAACCATCCGCAAGCGGCTGTTCTTGATCGCCCGGTGCGACGGCGAGCCGATCCGCTGGCCCGAGCCGACGCACGGCGCGCCGACGTCGGACGGCGTGCGGACGGGACGCTTGAAGCCCTGGCGCACGGCGGCCGAGATCATCGACTGGACCATCCCCTGCCCGAGCATTTTCCTCACCCCCGAGGAGGCTCGCACCCTCGGCGTCCGCCGGCCGCTGCAAGAGGCCACCATGCGGCGCATTGCCCAGGGCCTGCGCCGCTACGTGCTCAACAGCCCGCGGCCGTTCATCGTCCCGCTCACGCACAGCGGCGACGACCGCAGCCACGACAGCCTCGAGCCCTTGCGGACGATCACCACCGCCAAGCGCGGCGAGCTGGCCCTGGCGATGCCCTACATGACCCGCTTCCACGGCCGCAGCACCGGCAGCGCGGCCTGCGCCCCGGCGCCGACGATTGAGACCCGCAGCACGGACGGGCTCGTCGCAGCGTGGATGATCCAACAAAACACCGGCCTCGTCGGCCATGCCATGACCGAGCCGGTGAGCACCGTCCTCAGCATGGGTTCCACGCAGATGCTGGCTGCCGCGCGCCTGATGTGCTCTGCCCAGAAGCCGTGGCAAGGCAGCGAACTGCCGGGACACCCCGCCGGCGGCGCCGGGCACGGCCTGGCCGCAGGCTTCCTCGCCCAGCTGCACGGCAGCAACGCTGGCAACGGCGGAGACCCCCACGAGCCGCTGGGCGCCGTCCTCGCGCAGGGAAACCACCACGCCGCAGTCCGTGCCCTGCTGGAACGCACCGCGCCGGCCGGCGCCGCGTCCTCGGCGACCGTCTCCGTCGACGGCAGCGAGTGGACCGTCGCCGACGTGGGCATGAGGATGCTCACCCCTCGGGAACTGTTCAAGGCCCAGGGCTTCCCGGACGACTACATCATCGACGTGCTGTTCGAGGGCCGGCACCTGTCGAAGGCCTCCCAGGTGCGCCTGTGCGGGAATTCGGTCTGCCCCGACGTCGCAGCCGCGCTGGTCGCAGCCAATGCCACCGAGCTTATCCGCCAGCCGCTCGCAGCGTAGCCCCCAGGACAACCAGCAACAGCCGCCGTTCTCGGCTGGGCCGGCCCATCGCCGCATGTGAGGGGCTGAAACCGAACGGGGTGGGCTACAATCGACTGGCGCGGCCCACAGCCCACCCGGTAAAATACGCGCACCCAGCAAGGGGCCACTGACGGCCGCGCCACGGCCGGACGGTGTCCAAAAAGCGCCTATATCCATGATGCACGACGAGTGAAGGCCAGCACCATGACCAAGCAAGCCAAGCCACACGACGGCGCAGCCCCCGCCCCGGAAGAGACCCAGCGCCGCCTGGACCTGATGCACCACGCCATCGCATCAGCCTCTCTCGAGGGCGTTCAGATCGACGCGACGACCAAGGAGTGGGTCGAGGACTTCGCCCACGGCCGCCTCACCGAGGAAGAGGTCATTCGGCGCATCAAAGCCGATGCCTAGCGCGGACCCGTACCTCCGGGCGAACGGCACGCTCAAAAACAAGCTCGGGATCGACGATGCCGAGCTCCTCGCCCGGCAGGAGGCGAGGCTGGCGACGATCCGAACCGCCTCCCTCGACCCCGCCCTCCTGACGCCTCCGTTTAGCTTCAAGAAGATGAAGGCGATCCACCAGCACCTCTTCCAGGACGTCTATGCCTGGGCGGGCAATCCCCGCACCATCGGGCTTTCCAAACACGATTTCGACGACCCGGGCGGCCGGCCCACACGGTTTGCCGAGCCGGAACGCATCGAGGCACTGGCGACCGCCATCTTCGAGGACATCCCGCGAGGGGAAGGCAAGACCGCCGAGGAGTTCGCCGGCGATCTTGCCGCCCTCCTCATCCGACTCAACAACATCCATCCCTTCCGGGAAGGCAACGGCCGGACGCAGCGCCTCATCGTCTCCGCCGTCGCCAAGCAAGCCGGATACGACCTCGACTTCGGCGCCATGACCAGCGAGCGCATGGTGTCGGCCAGCATCGAAGGCAGCCGGCGCAACGCGGCGCCGGCCCGCGCGGTCTTCGACGAGCTGCTTGACCCAAGGCGGGTCCAGGCGCTGCGCTCAGCCCTGGCGCACCTGCGAAAAATCCTGCGCTCGTGGAATGAACAGCACATCGCCACCACGCAGGCGGGGGTCTCCTACGCCGGCCTGCTTGTCGATCGCAACGCCTCCGACTTCCTGTTCCGAGGTACCGGCGCGCACAGGGACCAGATCCTCATCGGCGACCTCCGCGACCTGCCGCCGGGCACTGCCACAGGCAAGCCGGTCGCCTTTACTGCGGCCTACTTTGGCACCCCAGCGGAACGGCCGGCCGCCGAAATCGAATCGCCCCAGAAGAAACCGTCCGGCCCCCAGCGATAGCCGATTGGTCTCCAAACGGCCGGTGGTCCGTTCGGCGCCGAAAATGCGGTCAGGCGGCCCGCCGCGGCGACCGTCTCAGGGAGGCCTCGCGCGATGCCGCATCCGTCATGGCCTGCGCCAGGACGGCTGTCGCCGTCAAATCAACGCTGCCGGTGTCAAGATCCATCACTTCGATGCGCACGCCCTGGGGGAGGGCCGGCATCCCCTCGGGCGCCCGACGCACCGCATCAATCATCGCCGACGCGAGCGGCCGCGTGGCTGCCACGACGAGCCGCGGCAAGGCCACCTCGTAGCCCTGCAGCTCATGCACGCATCCCGCAAGCGCAAACGCTAGAAAACGCGGCGCATCGGCGAGCGAGCGGCACAGCATCATCGACCGGCCCGGCAGGGTGGCAACGACCGTTCCCCCAACGCCGCTCTCAATCGTCAAGGCAAGCACATCCGGGCTGAAAACCCGCCGCGGAGGCGGGGGCAGGTCGTCAGGCACTTCAATACGTGCCTCAGCGCCTGCGAGAAGGCCGTCTTGCACCACACGGCCATGCACCCGCTGGGCCAGCATCTCCATGGCCAGCGCCTGCATCTCAGCCGTCGCGGACACGATCAGACAACGGCTACCCCACCGCGGGACCTCGGCACACCCACCACCGCGCGTGGAGACCTCCCGGGAAAAGCCGCCCTGAACCCAGCACTCGGCGGCGACGCGCAGCTCGATGGGGGCAAGGAGCGCGGTCAGGACGTGCTGCACATCCCGGGCCTGCTGACGGAGCCGGCCAAGGACGGCCCGCTCAAAGATTACCGCCGAATCACGCGCTAGGATTGCTGCCGTCATGGAGACCTCCTCCCGAACGCTCGGAAGTTGGGTTCCTTTGCGGCGCAGCGGCCGCTTCACTGACCAGACGCTAAGAAGGCGAAGAGCTGCGACGCCATCACACCAAGGAAGCCGCCGCCGATAAGCCAGGTGGAATGTCGCCACCACGTCCCGGATACGCCTCCCTTCCAGGAGAAGATGGCAAAAATCGCTTGCTTGACGACGCCGATGACGAACAGAGAGCCGAAGGCCATCGTCGCGAAGTCGGCCACACCCCACGCTCGCTGCAAGCCCTCCTGGAAGATTCCACCGCCACTCATCCTCGCCTCCACGGCTGTCGTACGCCGTCGACGTAGAGCGCATCGGCGATCTGCCCAGTCCCCTTACACGCTAATTCCGCGATCCAACCCGACACGGAGCCAATCCATGCGAATTCCAGCAAGCCTGCGCCGCACCGCGCGCACCCTCTATCTCTATCCGGACGGCCATGCCGTCGTCGTCCACCAGCGTCTCCCCGGCGAAGGAGGAAGCTGGGCAACGGCCCACCAGCGGGTCATCGAGCACCTTAGGATTCCGGCCGGACGGCTCATCATCGCCCGCGAAGCCATCCCCCTCGTCCTTGCCGCTCGAGATCTGCGCATCGACCGGTCGGCGGGGACGAGCATCACCAAGCAGCTGGGCCTCCAGGCGGTCGAACTCTCGCTCAACCTCGGGCTCGGCCTGGCCATCTTCCACCTCATCCCCGACGTCATCAGCTCCGACATCTCCTGGCAAAGTGATGCGGCGCCGGAAGCCTGGGAAGATCTGCACGCCGGCGAGGAATGGGGTGTCCAAGACCTCAAGCACCTCTACCCGGGGTCACGCCATAGGACGGGCAGGAATATACGCTAAGCGGACAAAACATGAACACTGCTGGGGAACGAGATTCTCCGACAGGAGATCGGCTGCCCCGGATGCTCATCTCGAATGTTTCACAGCCCCATCGGGGCGCTGTAAAAACATTGCGGCGTGGTCAAACGACCGTTTACCGATAGCTATATAATTTTTACAATGGGCGGGAGACACGTCAAAAGGATCCCCGCAGCATGCCGCTGATCGGCTATGCCCGTGTATCGACAGACGATCAAATTACCGATTCCCAGATGGACGCGTTGCGGGTCGTCGGATGTGCTGAGATTTTCGAGGAGCGCGCTTCCGGGAGCTCTCGTGCTCGGCCGGAACTTGCTCGCGCTCTCGCCCGGGTCCATCCCGGCGATACGCTTGTGGTCTGGAAATTGGATCGCCTTGCGCGTTCCCTGAGCCACCTCTTGGAGGTCATCGAGGGCTTGACCTGTATGGGGGCTCATTTTCGCTGTCTGACCAGTCCGATTGACACGTCCAGTCCCCACGGTACCTTGATCCTCCAGATGCTGGGCGCAGTAGCCGAATATGAACGTGGCCTGATTCGAGAGCGCACCCTGGCGGGTCTGAATGCGGCCCGAAAGCGTGGACGAATTGGTGGGAATCCCGCGCTCAAGCGGAAAGATCCTGAAGCAATCCGTCGACACGCCAGAATTCAGGAGGGGGCCTACTTCATGGAATTGAACCGAACGGCCGAGGAGTGGCTTCCTGTCGTGCGCCGAATGCGTCCAGATCGCCCGTGGGAGGCGGTGACACGAGCGATAAATGCCAGACTCCCCGTCGCGCGCCATTGGACAACGGAGAGGCTGCGCCGGGCCGTGAAGGCTTTTGTCCGCGATGGGCTTGCCGATGGCAGTCTTCTTGGGCGAGCGAAGCCGGGCACGAGCGAGACACGCTTGATGACTTTGGTTGCCGGCATTGCCAGGGCAAACCCATCGCTTTCTCTGAGAAAAATCGCAGCTCAGTTGGAAGCCATGCGGGAATCGACGCCTCTTGGCCGAAGGAAATGGGCCGCAGCTTCGGTGAAGAACTTGCTGGATCGTGCCAGGGCGTGCGGGTTGTTGGAGCAAGTGTAACAATCATCTGGAGGCACATCACACCTCTACCGTCGGGAC
>Ga0316222_1005618_pt1 | contig 10631 bp, 8 predicted proteins | sample TBH18011metaG_FD_206008 | JGI IMG/M metagenome (GOLD analysis project Ga0316222, IMG submission 206008) | Freshwater microbial communities from Trout Bog Lake, Wisconsin, USA - TBH18011 | ecosystem: Environmental > Aquatic > Freshwater > Lake > Hypolimnion/Profundal zone | place: USA: Wisconsin... | reverse complement strand
CCTCTTGGGTTATTTGCTTGCCGGGATTGTCGCTTTTATCGTGCTGCGCGCCTTAGGTGAGATGGCTGTGCATGAGTCAGTCGCAGGATCCTTTGCTGCTTACGCAAATACTTATGTTGGCCCGCTAGCGGGTTATATGGTTGGATGGGGCTACTGGACCTATTGGATTGTGGTTGGTATTGCCGAGGTCACCGCAGTAGGTATCTATATGGGGATCTAGTATTGTTGTCACCAATCATTTATAATGGATTCACTATGCCAATTGCCTATGCCTACTCCCGTTACTCATCCGAACCACAGGGTAAGGGTGATTCAATACGCCGTCAGAACGAGCTGGTAGAGCGTTATCTAAAGCAACACCCAGAGCTTGAGCTGGGTACCGATGAAGGCCTGCAGTTCAGCGACCAAGGAGTTAGCGCATTCCGCGGTACCCACGCTAAAAGAGGAGCCTTTGCTCGTTTCTTGGGTTTAGTTCAAACAGGAATGATCGAAGAGGGTAGTTACTTACTTGTAGAGCAGTTTGATAGATTAAGTCGCCAAGAGCCAATGAAGGCTTTGGCTCAACTAAACATGCTTCTGCAAGAAGGCATCGTCGTTGTCACGTTGAATGACGGTAAGGAATATACAAAAGAAGGCATCGATAAAGATGGCGGTATGTCGTTATTAATGGCGGTCATGCAAATGATTCGAAGCCACGAAGAGTCGCGTACCAAAGGTTTGCGTGTCAAGCAGGCATGGCATCAGAAATTCAAGAAGGTTGATGAGGGTGTAATGCTGACCAAGCGTGTGCCATTTTGGATTGATTCGGAAAGCCATAAGAAGCTGAATCGCAAGCAAGTGTCAGTCATTAAGAGAATATTTACTAAGGCAGCTAAGGGTGTTGGTGCATACACAATAGCTAAGGAGCTCAATGCTGATGGTGTTCCTACGCCTACCGGTCGAGCAGAGTACTGGAGTACTGGCACTATCAAAAAGTTATTAAAAAGTAAATCGGTAATTGGCACTTTAACTACCGGTGACGGAGTGGAGCATCTAAACTATTTTCCGCCGGCAATACCAGAGGCATTGTTCTTTAAAGTGAACAACGTTGCTAAGTCAAGCAAGGCTGTAAGGAGTCCAAAAACAAGTGTGCGTGGAACACATCCATTATCTGGATTAATGTTTTGCTCCAAGTGTCTTAAGCCGGCTCATTATGTTACCAAGCAAGGAAGAGTGAAGGCGGATGGCACCAAATCCATGTGGCAATATGCAGTTTGCGCTCAAGGTGTTGAGAGTGGTGCAGGATGTAAATATCAATCGTTACCATACGATGTCGTTGTGCGCTCTGTAGTCAACGCTGTTGAAAAACATCAATATAACGATGCTCAGGGTGACACTCTGAAAGAGATTCAAAAATTAGAGGATCGGGTTAGACATTTAAATGCCAAGATCGATTTTCATGACGATTTAAGGACGGCCGTTGGTAGGCGTCAGTATCAAGATGCATTAGAGGAATTAGATGTCGCGCAAAAACGTATTAGAGAATTGGGCGAAAGTAGGTCTCCAATTAGCGCTAGGCTATATAAGCAGGCAAAAAAGGAGGCAATAGAAGGAGGTAGCGGGGTTACTAACCACCAATTAAGACAGCTAATAGATCGGGTGGATTTGAATTTTGATAAGCAGACCTATGTAGTTCATTTCCACGATAACGGTAAAGTTAAGGGTGACGTAGGACGTTTTGATTAATGGAATTCTTTCTGATTTTGGGGCGGATTTAGTTAAAAGTTTGCATAAGTAGAGGTATGGGGCGAATTTATTCAAGAATGTGCACTATTAGTTATAGGCAAAGAATTTGTTCCGAAAAGTGAATTATTTGGGGCGAAAACAACGAATAATTTGCATTACTATAAGTAGGGGATAGAAATTGTGGTCGCTATCTCTCAGTTCTGCGTATTAGTTAATTTAGGTAGTAAAAGTAGCAGCTCGGTAGGTTAGGTCGAGGATAAAAAAGTCTCTAGCTGTAAAACGTCAAAAAAGTCTGGGCCGGTGGGCGCCCAAGTGTCGGAAACCGTTATTAGTCGTGGCGGTGGATGGCCAAGCCCCTGAACATATCGGATGCATGTGTTCAGAATAAGTTGGCGGCTTGAGCAATGCTCAGGTGGGAGTCGACAAAGAATCCGAAATAAAACCATCACGACGGTTTTTTATCCATTTCGGAGTATTTATGAATATCAATTACGAGCGCTATGGTGCGCTGGGCTTTCCATTATTAAGTAACAACTATCAGCCAATTCCGGTTAACGGTAAGCGGCCAGTAGTGCAGGGATGGACAACCTTACCTATAACAAAGGAATTAGTCGAAGGCTGGTCAAACAAGCATCCAAATGAGGGCGTTGGCATCCTAACGGGCAAAGGTGATCACCCAATCTTTGCTGCCGATTTTGACTTCTATGATGCTAATACGTGCAATGTCTTAGTGACAGCGTTTCAAGAGCGATTCGGTAAGGGGTTGGTTCGTGTTGGGCGCCAACCAAAGGTACTGATCCTTTATGCAGGTACTGGGCAACACCAGAAAATTACTAGTCCGTACTGGGTTGATACAAATAATCCCACCAAGCCAAATGGAGATGAACTCCTGCAGCGCTTTGAGCTATTGGGTACGGGCCAGCAGTTTGTAGCATTCGGAAGACACCCTGAAACGCAACAAGACTACACGTGGGTTGGAGCTAACCCACTTCAAATTAATGCTGAAGACTTGCCGATCTTGGACCTCAACGAGGTTGCGCAATGGATTGAGCATGAGCTTCCTCCTCTGCTTCCAGAGTGCTATCAATTTCATTCCGGCTCGTTCGCAGCCAAATCTCAAAACTTTGAATTTGTTCAAGACCCGCTGGATATTCCAAATGACCAGACCATTGCTGATTTGCGTTCAGCCATTAGCTTCTTAAACGCCGTGGATGCTGATCACTACGATACATGGATAGAGGTTGGGCACGCATTAAAGGTCTTGGAAGCCCATGGGTTAGGTGAGCAGGCGCGTGAGCTATATCACGCATTTGCCATAAAGAGTGATCGCTATGATTTTGATGAGACTCAATCGCGTTGGGAGAGTTTTAGTCCTAGCAGAACATCCTATAAGGCCATATTCACCAGGGCCCAAGTCAGAGGCTGGACAAATCCAAAATCAAAAGAAGGCTTGCGACAAGAACAACGTGAGCTTAATAGAAAGATCGGTGAAGGCAGCTTAGTTACCGCAACGAATGAAATCCTTACAGTTGAAGAGATGCTGGAACGCTTTGTATACAACATGAAGGGGCAGATGGTCTCTGATAGAAAGTTTCCACAGCATGCATTGAAACTGGCTGATGCAAGAGTTGCATACGCCGCTAGCCGGTCTCAGGTTCATATAAAAAATGGCGATTCAGTGCGAACCAAAGAAGTTGATTGTCTTGAGCAGTTCATAAAGCACGTTAAACGACCAACAACTATTGATAGAACCTTTGTGGCTGGTGCTGATGTAATTGTTTCAAACGAAGAAGGGGTGCCTTGCTTTAATACATTTAAATCATTTGCACGTCAGAAGGCTAAAGAGCTGGGAGATGCATCACTGGCCCAGCCATTTGTGGATCACATTACATGGCTGTTTGGTGATCGTGCAAATAATTTTCTAGACTGGCTCGCTCATATTGAGCAGCAACCCGGTGTATTACCTCAGACAGCATGGCTACACATTGCGAATAACACAGGACTCGGTAGAAACTGGATTAGCTCAGTCTTAGTGCGTGTTTGGCCGGGTTATGTGGCTAGCAATTTCGATTTGGTTGGCTCACTGGGGTCGAGCTTTAATGGTCCGCTGTCGCACAAGTTATTAGCGCAAGTGGATGAGCTAAATGAAGCCCATCAATCTCAAAGCAAGTGGAGTTTCTCTGAGAGGCTAAAGTCCATGCTCAATTGTGAATACCGTGAAATAAACAATAAATACGGCGCTCAAGTGCGGGAAAAGAATGCTTGTCGGTTCTTAATGTTTAGCAATCACATATCAGCCATTCCCTTAGAGGAGACTGATCGGCGAATTGAAGTGGTTATTTCCGACAGGAAGCCACAAAATGAGGGGTATTACAGGAAGTTGTATAGCCAGTTGCATGACGAGCAATTTATTGCGTCTGTTGCAAAGTTCTTGATGGAGAGGGATATATCAGCATTTAATCCCGGGGCCACTGCGCTGACGACAGAACACAAGCAATCTGCCACTGCAATTAGCAAAAGTGAAGCTGATGAAGCTATTGAGTTTTTTGTTGAGTATTGGCCATACGATATTGTGCCGACTACTTTAATTACTGAATATATGCCCAATACTCCTGATTCGGTGCTCAAGCATATTAAAACTCGTGCTGGCATTTCGACCTATCTTGCTCCAGGCCAGACCAAGCCAACGTCCATACGTATTGATGTAACTGTTAATAGATTGGCCGTCATTAAAAACCCTGATTTGTGGATAAAAGCATCGCTTGTGGATGTAAAGGCAGAGGCCAAGAAGTCTATCGAGTTGCTCAACAGCATAAAAAAGACAGCAGGGTTTAGCGCCAATATTGCTGAAGCAATGCGAGCATATTTAGATGACCGAGCAGCTCAATAAACCAAAAGTGTAACGACGTAACGGGTTGTAACGCTAATTCTTTCAGTATTCAGAAAGATAATTTTTTTAAGTCCTTTAGGAAGAGCGTTACAGAGCGTTACAGCGTTACAAATTACGGCTGTCCAAATGCGTGGACGTCAATTAAGGAATTAACAATGACAAAACAATCAAAAAGCATCGAATTAACTACCGAGCAAACAAGAGAGCTTTCACAGCTATGGAGTAAGGTTGAAGACAAAGTTGACCCCAAAAGCAATCGCTTTGTGAAATTGAGATTAGTTATGCCAGAGGGAAAGGCGATCTTTACGAAAACACAGCTCTTAATGACCGCATCAAACTTGGCGGTTAATAACGTCACTCCACCGAGCTGGATGTATGGGGTATTAAATCTAGTGGAGCTGCAATGAGTCCAAATCAATGTCCAAGGTATCAGCAATGTAGTGCTGCGATATGCCCTCTATGGCGCCCGGTGCTCGAGCAGAAGATGATCAAAGGAGAGCGTGTCTGCGGTGTGCTTCTTGAATACCAAAAGACCCTATCCAGACCATTTTTAACTACCCACTACGGCACACAGATGATGCAGGTAATGGGACAGGCTACCGATCAGATAAAAGCACATGGCGGGTATCTGCTTCGTGCTGCTCTAACCCGAGCCGCCAGTACAGGAACAAGGTTGACGCTCATTGGTTTCAGCTAGGTCTGTACGCGGTCGCGTAGGGGCTAGGTTGGGGTTGGACTTTGTTTTTTGATGCCCAACCCCGATTGTTAACAAGGCGGCACATTCTTATTGCCTCGAGAGCTAAGCATGTTCTTAAAAGTGCATTAACTATTCGTTCATTAAATCAAACCACAAAACCCAACAACAACAAACACTCAATCAATTAGGAGAAAACATGTCAAAAAGACGTAGTAAAAAGCGAAATTACTTAACTATGGACGTCGAACTTGCGGAATTAGCGTATGTATTGCATGGAAACGCTAATCGTCTTAGAGGTACCGCAACTCACATTAACATCACAGCTGCTTTTCGAATGCAGCTCCTTAGGATGGAGCAGAGGATGGTAAAAGTGGCTAGAAGTCTTGGTATTGAGCTAGATGAGCCGAATAAAGATGCTTTTGTAACAAAAGAAAGCGCGGAAAAGATTGGGGATCAGTTGGGCCTATTTGATGCTTAACTCCTAGCGGCGAGGGTCAGCTAACGGCCAGTAAGGGACCTTGGTAAGTCATGTTGAAATAAGTTAGACTTTGGCATGCTAAGTATTCTGACCGTTACAAAAAAACAGATCATTTTCTTTCTTTTGACGCTGTTTATATTGTTCTTCACGGCCATTGCGATTGCTTGGTTTTATGCCCCGCCAATACCAAAAAAAATCACCTTAGCTGTTAGATCATCGGGGGGATTTTCCTATCAATTTGCTGTCGATTTCAAAAAAGCAATGAAAGAGGCTAGCAACATTGAAGTGGAGATTCAAGAGACAGCTGGATCTGTGGCGAATATAAAACTATTGAGCTCTCCAAAGTCTGGCGTTGACTTGGCAATAGTGAACACTGGTGCTGTAAATCCCGATAATTACCCTGAGTTAAAAGCTCTAGCCGGGGTCTACTACTTGCCTTATTGGGTGTGGTATCGATCAAATGCCTTCAAAGGAGAGCTTATATCGATGCATCAATTAAAGGGTAAACGATTTTCAATCGGCCCTAATGGTAGTGGCGATGAAAAACTTAGTAGAGATATTTTGAAACTAAACGAAATAAATGATGATGAAATTAAATTATTAAATTTGCCTTTTGCTAAAGCCATCTCCGAGCTCTCATCAGGCGGCATAGATGCGGTAGCTCTAGTGGATGGCGTCGGGTCACCCAGTATTGAGAAATATAAAAATATTCAGGGTATTAGGATTATGAATTTTAGTGAAGCCGATGCTTACTCTCGATCCATGCCATCACTAACCAAAATCGTATTGCCTCAAAGCAATATCAGTTTTAAGAATCACCTGCCAGACAAAGACATTCAATTAATAACTACAAAGGCAGTTCTTGTTTCTCGGTCTGATATTAACCCTGGTCTAGTCAATGAAATTATGTATGTCTTAGATGACAAATTTAGAAATTACACCCGCTTGCAAAATGCTGAAGAATTTCCAAGTAATCAGGGTTTAGATTTTCGCCAGCAAGAAGATGCTCAAATCTACATGAAGGATGGTCCAACTTTTCTATATAAGCATTTACCTGCCTGGCTGGCGGTTTGGGTGGGGCGAATTCTAGCCATCATCATCCCATTAGCAATTCTTATAGTACCGCTGCGAACCATTGTGCCCGCCCTTATCCAGGCGCCTTTGCGATTTAATATGGGTAAATCTTATTTGGAAATGAAGCAGCTCGAATTGGATGTCCATAATGCCGAAAAGAATAATCTTCCACTGTCAGATTTTGAATTGTTAAGCAAACGATTAGATGTATTCGAGGGCAAAGTAAATAAACTGAAAGTACCCGCTTTAGAGACAGAGCAATACTTTAATTTGAAAGCGAATATTGATGTAATCCGCAACAGAATACGTATTTTTTGCCAAAAATAATCTATATTTGTCCGCTTTGGGTCGAAAGCTACTGTGAGTGGGAATTGAGTCCAAAGTCCCAAATCGGCCACTACAGGACATTCGGCTAATTTCACTCTCTTCTTACTGTGCGCATCGTTGTAATAAAATGAACCTATGAACCCCCAACTTCAAGCACTGCTTCAACAAGCCATTCAAGCCTTTCAGAGTGGAAATTTTGATAGCGCTGATTTAATTCTAAAAAGAGTTTTACTGGTTGATTCAAAAAATCTTGCAGCTTTGCATATTCTTGGTTTAATCAAGGTAATGCAGGCTAATTTCAGGGAGGCAGCTGATTATTTGACTAGAGCGGCTCGAATTCACCCAAATGATGCGTCAATACAGTACAACTTAGCGAAAGCTCTTGCGGACTCTGGAAATGATAAAGATGCTCTTGTCCATCATAAAAAGGCAGTTGCACTAGCCCCTAATAATCCTGAGGCTTGGCTTAGCTATGGAAAAAGCGCATCTAATTTGGGTCGATATGAGGATGCTTTGGTTTGGTATGGCAATGCACTAAGCCTCAAACCGGATTATGCGGAGGCTTCATTAAATAAAGGCGCAACTCTTAAAGAGCTTGAGAGATACGAGGAGGCCATAGCTTTCGCTGAGCAGGCTTTATCAATAAATCCTAATTTGGCTGAGGCTTGGACCAATAAAGGCGTTGCCTTGAAAGCACTCAAGCGGTATGACGAGGCTATTGCTCACTACGATAAAGCGCTAAGCCTCAAACCTGACTATCACGAAGCTTGGACCAATAAAGGGGCGACCCTGCATGAGCTGAAGCGGTATGACGAGGCTATTGCTCACTACGATAAAGCGCTAAGCCTCAAACCTGACTATCACGAAGCTTGGACCAATAAAGGGGCGACCCTGCATGAGCTGAAGCGGTATGACGAGGCTATTGCTCACTACGATAAAGCGCTAAGCCTCAAACCTGGCATTGATTGGATATCTGGCGACTTGCTTCACACAAAAATGAAAGTATGTAGCTGGTCAGGCTTGGCAGAAGCCTTGGAGAATATTTCCAAAAAAGTGGTGGCGAATGAGAAGGTTATCAATCCTTTTCCGCTGCTAGCGTTGAATGACGATGCTCTGCTTCATAAAAAATCTTCTGAAATTTATATTCAATCAAGATATTCATTTAACCTTGTTTTAGAACCTATTTCTAAGCGTCCACAGAATCAAAAAATCCGAGTGGGTTACTTTTCAGCAGATTTTCATAATCATGCTACTGGGTATTTAATGGCTGAGCTTTTTGAGTTGCACGATAAAAGTCAGGTTGAATTAGTCGGCTTTTCATTTGGTCCAAAGACAAACGATGAGATGCGACTTCGGCTAGGAAGGTCGTTTGACCAGTTCATTGAAGTAGGCGGAAAGTCTGATGTTGAGGTTGCTAAGTTAAGCAGGAATTTAAATATCGACATTGCAGTTGACTTAAAAGGCTTTACTCAAGATTCAAGAACGGGAATATTTGCTCATCGTGCGGCACCAATTCAAGTTAATTATTTGGGCTATCCCGGCACCATGGGCGCTGATTACATGGATTACATTATTGCTGATAGAACTCTTATTCCACTCGAGTCTCAGTCATGCTATTCAGAGAAGGTGGTCTATTTACCCAATAGCTATCAGGTCAATGATAGAAAGCGTCTAATTTCAGATAGGCAATTTACAAGACAAGAGCTAGGGCTGCCTGAAAATGGATTTATCTTTTGTTGTTTTAATAATAATTACAAGATATTGCCTGCAACTTTCGAGGGGTGGATGCGAATTTTGAAAGCAGTTGAGGGAAGTGTCTTATGGCTATTTCAGGACAACTCTTGGGCGCTAGAGAATCTCAAAAAAGAAGCTGAAAAACAAGGTATTGCAGCTGATAGGCTAGTATTTGCTGAGCGTTTGCCTTCGCCTGAGCATTTGGCTCGCCATCGCCAGGCTGATTTATTTCTGGATACCTTTCCCTATAATGCACATACCACCACTAGCGATGCCCTATGGGCTGGATTACCAGTTTTGACTTTAATAGGAAGGTCTTTTGCTAGTCGTGTAGCGGCTAGCCTCTTAAATGCTATAGGTTTACCTGAGTTGATTACAAATACTCAAGAAGAATATGAGGCCTTAGCAATTGAATTTGCAATGAACCCCCAAAAGCTGACAGATATTAAATTGAAGTTAGCCAGAAACCGATTGACCACTCCCTTATTTGATACCCCCTTGTTTACTAAAAATCTTGAGGCTGCTTACATTCAGATGCATGAGAGATACCATGCAGGCTTAGAGCCAGACCATATATCTATTGCTTAGATAGTGCTTTGAGTATCGCAAAAGCCAATTGTTTTGGGTCTGATAAGTTTAGCTGCCTGCACTCTTAAGGGGGTCGGCCTAAGGTTTCAAGCTTCCTACAGGGCAGGTCGCAGTGATTGCTTAGGTCGGTCAAGCAACCAAATATTAGCCTTTTTGCGTTTCGCTCAGCTTTGGCTACGAAGTTTACTTAAGCAGATTTTTAGTTTTGTATGATGGTCTGCTTTGGGTCGATAGCCGCCACCCAACCGTCCCTTAAAAGGACACTCAGAAATGTCGGTTTACCCGACAAATCCCATGTCCAACCACTTGACCGCCTGCCAATGCCACCCAACTTCCACCCATTTCCACTTCGAACCGCAGATCTCGGTGCGTACTGAACACCTGTTCTAGCCAGGCTTAAGCCATTGTTTCTGCTATTGTTTAGCCTCATTTTTACAGCTTCTAAGGCGTAGGTCGCACGTTCGAATCGTGCTGGGCAGGCCAAAGGCCCGACTGGCCGATGAGAAGGCTTCAAAAAACCCAATTGTATGGTAGTCAGTTGACCAACGAGCAAGTTCACTCTTTCTGGATTTTGTTTCACTCATGCTGCCAGCATAACAAAAGCCCTCCAAAAATTTAAAAAAATATACGGGGGATTATTGAATTCATGGGGTGTAGACCAAATGCCTATTAAACAGTCTTTCTCAGCCTACAAAACAGCTTTAAAACGATTTAGAAACGGTGGATAAGGGTAGATGTCATCCTGTGGGAAAAACGAACCAGCTTGCTTTCAATGAGGCACCCAGCAGGAGGTAAGGGTCAATTTGTTTTAGGTCTGGTCGATATTTAGAAGACACCCCGGCTGCCTGATTAACCCTAATTAGTTTGGCTTTTCGCCGTAATTGGTGGGCTAATTAGCCTGCAAGGGTTCATTTAACCTATGTTCTATAAGGCTTACGAGTCATTCCTGCTCAAATAATAGGCATATTAATGATTGGTTACAAAATAACTTAATGGGAATCTGGTTCCCTGAAACCCCCCAATGGGTTTGGGCGCTCTCATCGATTGTGCTGATGGGCTTAATCAATTTGATTGCGGTCAAAGTTTTTGGTGAGTTTGAGTTTTGGTTTGCCTTAATC
>Ga0316222_1005613_pt1 | contig 10637 bp, 12 predicted proteins | sample TBH18011metaG_FD_206008 | JGI IMG/M metagenome (GOLD analysis project Ga0316222, IMG submission 206008) | Freshwater microbial communities from Trout Bog Lake, Wisconsin, USA - TBH18011 | ecosystem: Environmental > Aquatic > Freshwater > Lake > Hypolimnion/Profundal zone | place: USA: Wisconsin... | reverse complement strand
GTGATTTGCAGCAAACGAGTAAAATGAATTGTAGCCCAGAATATTAGTGCTCAGAAATTTCATCTGGCTGTAGAGGTCGACCATCCCCTGGGTAATTGGCGTTCCAGTCAGAATCAGGCGGTACCTGGCCTTCTCCGAGACCAGCGTGATGCGGCGTGTCCGCTTGGCGAAGTGGCCTTTCAGGTAGGTGCTCTCGTCCACAACGACCATTGTCCGCTCGTCGATGAGCTTGGTCGCCGCCCCGATCACCCGGACGCTGCTGGACATCGATTCGATTCCGATGATGTGCCAGAAGCGGTCCATCGGCACGGTCTTCGCCGAAGTCCTGTCGTCGAAGACGTTGATGTCGGCCTCAGTGCAGTCGCTGTGCTTGAGGATTTCCTTTTGCAGGGTCAGCTTGATGGCCACCGGGGCGAAAATGACGACGCGGTCAATCTTCGCCTGCCGCAGCCGGGCCAGTTCGATGACCGTCCTGGTTTTGCCGGTCCCCATCTCCATGAACAACGCGCCGACGCGGGACGGCAGTAGCTTGGCCACGGCGTCGATCTGGTGGGGGAGTAGCTCGGTGGTCGCCGTCCACACCCGCCAGGCGGGTGTGGCGCAGGGCGCCGCCAGCTCAATCGGCGTCGAGCAGGTCACGGTCGATCTCCCCTGTGGCGGGCGCAAGAGCGGTGGACAGCTCGACGTGGCCGAACGTCTTCACCTCGGGCGAGACCCGCGTCATTTTCAGTTCCAGCGCTCGACCCAACTCGACGACCTTGTCGGCGCTGGGCCGACGGACGAACCCCCAGGTCTCGGCCAGGTCGATGACGTCTTCCCATCGACTGGCTGGCACCAGTACGGCGTCATCGAACGCCTTGGCGCCGGGCAGGCGGCGCAGGTGCTCGACGAACTTGCCGTAGGTGCGCCAGCGGAAGCGGAACTGGAGGCCGCCCTTCTTGTTTTTGTGGGCCTCAAGCACCCGCTCCGGTTCCGGCACGTAGTCGCTGTTGACCACCTTCTCGCGCAACGCGGCGTCGAAGATGCAGACGTTGAAGCCATCGGCCAGAAGAATGGTGCAGATCTCGGCGAACAGGTCGGCGTCGGCGTAGGAGGAGCGCGACCAGTACGGCTCGGTCCAGCCGAACTTCCGCTCCTTGACCAGCGCCATGAACCGTTCGCTGTAAGGCGCTTGAAAGCGGATCGAGTTCGCCGTCGGCATCGAGGCCTCGACGGTGATGCGCCGCGCCTCAATGTCCTCGGCAGGCGCCAGGGTGGCTTCGGACATCGCCTCGGCCGCCGCCAGCGCAGCGCTGGTGTCGGGGGCGGGGTTAGCGGCCGTGGGAGCCGAGGATAGGAGCAGGTCTTCGACCAACCCCGTGGCGCTGGAAAAGCGGTGCTCGATCCACCAGTGGGCCGAGCGAATGCCGCGGATGCTGGTGATCGCCGCGGTCAGGGCTTTCCCGTCGATGCGCGGGTAGATTCGGGCGATGGAGCGCGCCTGGTTGAACTCGGCCAGCGGCAGGACGATGCGCTCGGCGCGGAATGCCATCCGTTCCGCCATCTGGTCGACCGCGGCTGGCGAGGATTCCGCACGGCATGCGAAGACCTGGAGTGCACCCATGAACTGGGCCCGGATGTCGGTCGCCCAGTTCACCTGCTTGTCACTGCCCGTCAGCGACGGCAGGCGGCCGAACTCGGGCATCACGAAGGGCTTTGGTACCAAGGCCAGCCGTTGCCTCACCCTCTCTCGGAATGCCGCTTGCCTCTCCGCATTCGATTTGGCCATCTTCGCCTCCGTTACGTAACGCGTCTGTCCAGTCGAGGTGACCAGACAGATTCACGCAGGCAAGGCTAGTCGATGACGTTCAGGACGGGGGCAAGGCGGCATGGATGCGGCAGGGGGAAGCTACCCGCGCGGGGCGGGATCGAGCCGCATCGCGGCGATGGGACAGCTCATGCAAGGCAAGGCCGAGTGGAGCGGCGTCCTGTGCGTGACGCTCCAATCCGCGCTGCGCGCGTCGGCGGCCCAGTCGCTCAGGCACCAATCACGGTCGGCAACTGGATCCGCTGGACAGCCGCGCGAAGGCTAAGGTACCGGCAACCGACTGCCCGGGCGCAGGCGGCCAGGGTCTCCGGCGGCAGCTCGGCGGCGACCACCTTCCGCCACCGCGCCAAGCCTGCGGCAATTTTCGGGTTGACGGTGGCTTTGACCCGCCGCTCAAGCACCAGCGGCATCTTGGCTTCGGCGGCCGCTAGCCTCAGGGTCGAGTACGGGACGCCCACGGCGGCGGCCACCGAACGCAAGCTCTCGGCCGGTAGTTCGTCGGTCAGCACCCGGTGCCACCGATCCATCCCGGCGGCGATTCGGGTCTTTGCCGCGGCGGGGTGGTGGCGGGGGAGTGGCGAGGCCCGCACGGTGGCCTGGTAGGAAGCAACAGGGACGCCGATGGCCCGCGCCCGGTCGGCCATGGAGGTGGCCACCGGCTGCGCCAGGGCCGCCGACCAGTCAGCCAGAATTCGGGCGGTCTGGGTCATCACGCGACCAGCCGATAGATGTTGCGGTACGTTCCGCTCCGTTCCACGACGCCAATCGTGCGGAGATAGTCAATCTCGCGGCGCATGGTGGCGTAGCGGACGTTCAGCAAGCTGGCGAGGTCATCGCCGGTCAGGCGGACATCAACGCCGATGCCGCGTTCGGAATCTTTATTAGGTGCGCAACATCTCGGGACGAACTTGACGATGTCCTGACCGCCGACATCATCGATGATCCGCATGATTTGAGCGGCCAACGGATGTTTCTCGGCCACGCACTCGATGGCCCGCTTCCGACGTTCGATGGCCTGGGCGACGCGTGCGGCGGCATCGGCGGCCGCCTTCTCATACGCCCGGCACTCGTCAATTCGCCGCTGCCTCTCCGCCTCGGTGAACGCGATAGCGCCTCCGGCCCCGGCCACGGCATAGACGACCCGGCCCACCCCGTAGCGACCGCTCAGGCCGCATTCGGGCGCCTCGACATCCAGCTCCTGCCGCCCGTCGTGGATGCCAGCCGCCGAGGCCGAGACGACCCGCCCGTCCTGGGCAAGCGCGGCAAGGAGCGTGGCGACGTCGGCGGTGGTCACAAGGTAGCCGGGCTTGTCGATAAGCGAGACGACCTGGTGGTAGACGGCAGGGACCTTGGCGGCAACAAAGCGCAGCAGATCCGGATTGGTGTCGTAGCCGCTGCGGAACCCGGCCTGGGCGTCCTTCTCGGCGTCGGTCAGCGTCACCGCCATCTCGGCGCGCTGGCGGGCCTTCTCCTCCTGCGCCGCCGCCTTCTCGGCTGCGCGGGCGGCGCGGGCCAGGCGCTGACCGCGCATGGTGTCGAGCAGGTCGGCGATGTGGGACACCTTGACGTCGCGAACGAACTGGGCCCGCACGACAGGCAACGACGCCCACCGGATCCAGCCGGGCGCAGCAACGGTGTGCAGGGCCAGCTCGCCCCGCTGGTCGGCGGTAAGGACATCGGGGTCGATCATCATGTCGCCCCGGAAGACGTGATCCTGAAAACTGGCGGCGACCCCGAAGGAGACCTTGACGGCGGCGGTGGTGTTGTCGGACATGGCGAATTCTCCCCTAATCTGGTCTTCCTGAAGCCGTCGATGCAGATGACGGCGGCTTGAGGAAGGGGGCGGCGCGCAAGGCCCCCCCCTGTCGATGGCTGGAATTATCGGACACCGATGACCTTGTAGTCGGGCCGCCCGTACTCATCGTAGCTGAGGTAGTAGTCGCCACTCAGCTCGTCGTTCAGGGACTTGGCAACCGCCTCGGCATCGGCGCGAGTGGTGTACTTGATGATTGGCGCATGCTCGTAGTTGGAGTCGCGCAGACACCCGCTGTAGGCGTTGCGCGGGTCGTTGTAGTACGTGGTGACATGGACAGCGTAAGGCATTTGGCTCTCCTGGGATTGGGTGGCGACCGAACATCGCCTGTATCTGCAAGTGCACAACACCGAAGCCAGAAACAAGGGCACTGACGTCGATTTCGTGGAGCATGCACCGGAAAATGATGTCCAGCGGCAGGGGAGCTTCGGCGCAATCGTGAGAGCAACCCGCCGGGGCCGCCGGTGGCCGTTGTCAGGCCGCCAGAACCATGCGCTGGCCGACGACCGCCGCCAGCCGCTCCGCCTGGCCATCGGTGACAGGCACGGCCGCCGCCTCGACCTGGCGGATGGCGCGGGCCAGCGCCGCCATGTCGGTGCCGGGCACGCGGGCGAGGGTGGGCAACTTGGAGGTAACGAGGGCGGTGTCGGCGGTGGTCATCGCGGGTCCCCTGAGGCTGGTCGGCGGCGATCTGTCGCTCGATGCCAGGAGGATAGGCCAGCCTGATGAGACCGACGGCCGGGCTGCTTCATGCGGTCGGGGGGGAGCTGCCTCGGTGCCAAAGAATTGGTGCCGTCCAGCCGCATCGCGGCGTGGAGGATCACCGCCCAGGCGAAGCCGAGTGGCCAGGTCGGCAACAAGACCTGATGGCACGCGGATCGGCTCAGCGTGCGTCTGAAGCTCGGCTTCGCTCGGCAGAGGCAATCTGTCCGGGCGTTGCCCGTCGTCGGAATGATGCTCGGTTACTCGGCCGCTAAATCGGCAATCGTCTTTTCGCTCACGATCACGGCGCCCAGCACATCGAAAATACCTTCAATCTTCGCCTGAAGGGCACCCGCCAAGTTCTTCGCAATCTCGGAGCCACCTGGGTGAATCTCATCGCTCAGCCAGGTAACACTGTCGCCGCTCCAATAGACCATATCCCCTGTGATTCGACTTGGCTCACCGAGAACGTACATATTCCTGCGTGGGATGCTAACCAGCACAATGGCGGCAGACTTCCAGTTCTCGATATGACAATTGTAGTCGGCGAGAGCAATCTTGTAATCGTCCTTCGCCCCCATTGTCGTCTTAATCTGGTAGAGCTTGGTTTCAGTTTTGCCGCCGCGAACTCTCAGGACGAGGAAATCCGGCGAGCTTCTCACGGCCAGGGCGTCGTCGCTTTTGTCGAACTTAATGTCGCCGATGACGCCTCGAAGGACGTTCTCATAACCGTAGGGCAGGACGCGGAAGCCTTCGCCCGCCATCACGCGCTCGAACAGGAACTCGCCGGTCTTGCCGATGAAGAGCCGCTGGTTGAAATCTGGGCGGGAACTGAAATCCGGGTCGGTCATGATCGGGGGGCTTCCAATTTTCGGCACGCGCAGACAATGCGGAACGGGTGGCGAATTGCAACACAATTGGCCCGGCCTGATCAGCACGCGGATCTGCTCAGCGTGCTTCTGAACTCGGCGTGCGGGGCTGTGACGATCCAGTCCGGGCGTTGCCCGTCGTCGGCATGGCGCTCGGCGGATGGCGTCAAAGGTGGCGGTCGATGCTCAGCTTGCGACGCGGCGGCTTGTGGCTGACCTCGACGACTCGAGATGACCTGCTTCGGACGAAGGCTGGCTGCGAGGCGTGAGGCGTCGGAGTTGGTGACCCGATCCCCAGCAACCGTCGCCCGAATGCCTCGGCCTCATCCTCGATCACGGAAGCGCTGGGGGGCGGGGACGGCTCGGCGATGACGGCTGACTCGGGGGCTGGCGGCGGCGTGGTGTGTAGGTAGAAGGCGGACGGACCGGCGCACCGCACCAGGCCCGAGGCCGCCGAACGATGCTCAGCCAGTCGCTTGGTTTCGCGGCGGCCATCGGTGTCGTTCGCCCAGGACACCGTCTGCACGCCAACGGTATCGCACCAGGAGCACTTCGTCTGCTTCAGGCGAACCCTGACGACAACCTGCTGGCCGCCGACAGGAACATCGGCGAAATCCTGGACTTGCGGAAACCCCGGCGCGGTCGTCAGCTTGCCATACCCGCAAGCTGGACACTTCTCAGAGGTATCGACGACATCGGCGCTGACGATCAGCCGCCCATTGTCTTCCGACATTTGGTTGACGCGAAGTCCTGGAAGCGGCTTCCAAGCGGACGATGCATTTGTTGACGAAGCCGCCATTTGGGAGGCGGTTCTTATGGTCTGTTGCTTGCTCATTGTACCCTTGTGGAAAGTGCGCGATACCACGGCGAGATCCGAATTGGCCGTGCGCGTCTCTGTAATCTGTAATTGATATGTGCAGGAGTCAACCCGCAGCAATCACAAAATAATTCGGAATTCGAAATCGGTACAATGGCTATTCGGGCGATAGCCGATTGTTGGGGGTGGCAAGTCAGCGCCGCCCCCAATTCACGGCCTGGCCGTCGGCGGGGTCAGGCCGCCATCTGACCCTGGCGGCGCTGGCGACTTTCGATGAGGGTCCAGGCGAAGCAGCGCTCGAAATCGCCGAGCATGTGCAGTTCATTGGGGCTGGCGCATTGGATTCCAACATCGAGGGCGACGGCCAGCCACGGAAAGTGGTGCGGGCGCTGGACGCCATGGGCCATCGGTAGCCCGCCAGCCGCGGCGCAATCCCTGGCGATGTGCCAGGCGGCCTTGGAAAGAGCGGGGCTCCAGCAGGCGACGCAATGCACGAAGTTGGGTCGCCTGTCGTGGGACGGGTTCGAGGCGGCCGACACCGTGAACATGGCCGCGCCATCGACGGCATTGGCGGTTTGCGTCATCGCCCAACATTCGCTGCGCCCATGCAACGCCTTCGGCCGATACAGCTTGAGGCCCCAGCCAACCGGCGGAACATTGGCGGGGGTGTCGGTCACCAGGGGCGCCAGGGCGGCGATGACACTGCTGTTTTCGATGGCGGCACGCGGGGTGACGGCGACATGGCCGGTGGTCAAGGTGATGTGGTAGAGGGTCTTGGCAATCATGGCGGCATCCTTCTATGCGGTCGGCGGGGATCGCTCGACGCCGGGATGATAAGAGGGCCATGCGCAGACCGAGGCTGGGCAGCTCCATGTGGCCGAGGACCACCTGCCCGCCGAGCCGCAACGCGGCATGGGGTGTCACAGCCCAGCGAACCCGACCGCCACGTCCGCGACAAGCTGCGCTGGATCTCGTGGCAATCCAGCTTGCGTCTGAACTTGGTTTCCTGGGGCTGATGCGCTCGATCCGGGCTGCGCCCGTCGCCGGCGGGGCAGGGGGCGGCTAGTCCTGGCGGTCGACGGTGTTGCTCACCAGGCCGCCCAGGATCCGAGACGGCGGCGCGAACGGATATGCGGCCAGCTGTTCGGCCAGCCCGCGCACCTCGGCCTCGACGTAGGCGAAGTCCCTGTATTCGGCGTCGCCCTGCGGCATCAGCCCGGCCATGATCGCGTCCAATTCAGGACTGCCGCCAGGCGCCAGCCGAGGGAGGAGGTCGCCAGCGTGCATACAATCAAATCCGAACCACCAGAACTCCGGCGCCAACCCAGGCATGACGCCAGCGAAGGTGATGCCTTTGTGGGCTTCAAACCACATGCGTAGCGGCAGCGTCGTGACCTCGCGCGCTGGATCCAGCATCTCGGCGACCAGGTCGATGACGCCGGTCCGCTGCAAGTCCAGCGGGCGCTTGGCCAGTCCATCGGCGGGCAGCCGTTCATCGACGCCGAGGCCGTGCAACGGGTGCTTCTCCGGCACCCCGACGTAGCCGCAGAGAAACCACATGTCGGCGTTGCGGCGAATCGCGCAGGGTAGCCCGGCGGCCGTGAAGTCCGACTGGTCAGGCTCGGTCGTCCAGGGTTTGAGAGTGGTCTCGGTCGTCATGGTCCGCCGGTCGAACCGTCTGGCGGGCGGAGTCGCGCCCGGGCCTCGGCGAAGCCGATCACCGACGCCTGGCTGGGACGCGCCTGCCCGCTGCCGCAGCCGCTCGAGCAGCTCCGCCTACAGCTGGGGTCGTCCGCCGCAACGAAGTCGGCTGGATCCGGCTCGTACCATCCGTGAGTTCGGATAAAATCGTCGTCGGGTTGCGGCCGTCCGTCAGCCTTCCGGCGCCGGCCTCTGCGCCGCATCAGCAGTTTACCGCCGACCACCGCCGACACGCCGCCGAGCATGGCCGAGAACACCGGGTCGCCGCGGAACATCACCACCGCCGCGCAGACGCCAAACAGGCAGGCGACAAAGCTGACGGTCTCGGCGGTGGTCGGCGGCGGCGGCAGGTCGAAGGGCACGGGCGGCATCTCCATGGCCGCCATCATGGCTCAAGACGGCTGCGCCGAGCCAGCCTAAAGCAGGCGGAGCTGTCGCGCCGCCGCCGGACGGGGTGCCTGGTGGGCGGGGAGATGGCGGGTGACGGTGGGGAACGACCAGTCCGGCCGCGACGACAGGTTGGTCGAGCCGCAGACCGAGCAGCGGCACTTGCGTTTGATGTCGGGCACCTGGAACGATGGGCCGAGCCGCCGCGCCAGGTCGGACGAGCTGAGGGTTGCGCCTCTGATGCAGTTGTAACACCACAAGAAGACATCAACCTTTTGATTCACGAGATCTGCGAGCGTTGTCCGTTCCATCATGGGAACAAATGTAGAACAAGCTCCCCGTGAGAGTCAAGCGGGCGATCGCATGCAGAGCTGTTACACGGAGAAGTTTGCATTTCTCGATGGCGCGTGGTTTGCTAAATTAACCGCGCATTAATGATTGCGTGGTGGTCAGAATGGCCAAGAGGATGATCGGAGAACCGTCATGAGTATGACGATATCGGGCAGCGGCGGCGGCATGCACCACATCCATGGTGGCGGCCATCGGGCGAGCAGCGTCAGTAGCGCCAGCACCTCCTCGCTCAGCAGCCTGCTGACGAACAGCGCCAGCTCAACCTCCTCGTCCTCAAGTGCTTCCACCGCGTCGTCGAGCGTCAGTGTCAGCGCCACCGACCTGAAATCAGCCTTCCAGCAGTTGAGTGCCGTGACGCAGTCCGCGCTCTTGCAGGCCCAGCAGGTCGGCAGCGTCTCCGCGTCGTCGTCGAGCGCGGCCAGCAATTTGGCTTCCATCGGAGGCGTGCAGCCGCCACCCCCGCCCCCGCTGAGCGGCACCGCGCCGTCGTCGGACAGCAACTCCAACACCAGCAGCAGCATGACCGCGTTGCTGGATAATCTGGTCAGCTCCCTGGGCGGGACGTCGTCCGCATCGTCCAGCTCGGATTCGTCGAGCAACCTGGCCGACCTGCTGTCGTCGGGTGGCTCGGCGTCAACGTCCAGCAGTAGCACCTCGGCGGTTAGCAGCGACGTCAGCGCGCTTCTCAGTGCCTTGGATAACGCCAACAGCACATCGACCGCTTCGTCCGCGTCGTCGAGTTCGGCGAGCAACTTCCCGCCGCCACCGCCACCGCTGCCGACCGATTCGACATCGGCGTCGAGCGGTAGCACGGCCAGCGGCGCGAGTTCTGCGCCGAACACCAACAGCCTGTTCGCCAACCTGCTGACCCAGACGGCGGTGCAGTCATATTCGGCTCTGAATCGGTCGGCGACCTCGTCGTTTTCGGTAGCCGCATAGAGGGCGTCATGAGCATCAGCGCAATCACCCCCCAGGCCGCCAGCCCGACGTTCTCATCGTCGTCCGCGCCAACCAGCGCCCCGGCAGCGTCTGCATCCTCGTCGTCGTCGTCCTCGTCCAGCAGCACGACCACGGCCGCCGCTGTCCTTTACTCGTCGCCGACCCAAACCTTCGATCCGGCAACCGGTGCTGTCGTCGTCGAGACCCGTAACACCAGCACCGGCGTTATCGAATCCCAGACACCCGGCACGGCGGCGCTGCAATACGAGCGCTCCCAGATGCTGGCGTCGGAAAAGGCCGACACCCAGGGCCACCACACCGCCAACCAGTAACGTCCTGCGCTGACGCAAATCTCGGCGTGGCTGGGCGGAGCTTCTCCGTCCGGGCTGCGCCCGTCGATGCCTGATGCTGGAGCGGCGGCCGCGTCAGGGCGAGACGGAGGCGTCACCCCGCGCCTTCTTCGCTGGCTTGGTGGCGATCGGCAGCAGGATGTCGATGGCGTAGTCGGGGATGTCGCCCGTCGCTGATTGGAACCCACCCGGCAGCAGCGCCTCGGCGGCGGCATAGGAATCGTCCTCGCCGTCGAAGACGCCGTGCAGCACGAGGCGACCCATCCGTGGCGGCGTTCTGGTGCTAAGGGTAATCCGCACTGGATTTCCGTTGGCATCCCGCAGCACGAGGACGAACACCTTGGTCGAGGCGGCTGGCACCCACCCGGCCGCACGGCGCAGCGCTTCGGCCACCGTGCTCTTGGCGACCCGGATCTGCTTGGTGCCAGGGCTACGGAGATAATCGGTGACGTCGAACTCGCCGATGGCATCCACCAGCACTGCCCGGGCGTCGACATGACCCTGGCGGCGCAGCGTCAGCAACGAGTCGACCGCGCCCTCAACCCAGCCGCCGGCGCCGCCCGTGATGCGCCCCTGACGCTCGGTGTAAACGTCCTCGACGCTGTCGCCGACCATGACCTTGATGTGCGCCAGCACCTCGCCGCGGCTGGCGGTATCGGCGATGGCCGCGAGCGATTTCTCGTAGCGCTCGCCGAAGTGTCGGAGCTGGGATGAGCGCCAGGTCTGCGTCCCCATGCTGGCCAGCGCCCTGGTCACGTCGATGGAGCCGCGCTCATCGACCATCGCGGCGCGCACGGTGGGGTAGCGGCGGCGCAGGTCGCGGTACCGCAGAGCTGTCGCGGCGATCCAGCCGTTGCCGCTGTGAACCGTGTCCTTGTGGTGCCCGTCGATGGTGAACTCG